>ERZ1370068.5245-contig-4274_pt1 | contig 55921 bp, 93 predicted proteins | sample MGYA00561227_ERZ1370068 | MGnify/ENA primary metagenome ERZ1370068 (study PRJEB38410, sample SAMEA6850437) | metagenome | study: Metagenomic assessment of the ecological functions of the soil: analysis of the soil microbiota associated with the... | reverse complement strand
CTACGTATTGCTTAGCACGTGGCGTACTGGTACACGTAATGCGGCGTGCTGAAGAAGTGCGGGATCCGGGTGCCCACGTGAAGCGCGATCGATCGTCGTAGTCCAGCGCGTCGCCGTGATACGTCTTCAATGAGATCGAAGTATAGCTCGGCGAGCACCTCCCCGGTGACCGGTTGGCCCTGTTCCGCCAGCCGGTGCGCCTGCAGCTCGAAATCCGCGAACATCACCTGCGTGTAGAACGTCGCCGACGATGCCGTCGATGGCATGCTGCAGCAGGACAATCCGCTCACGCTCGTCGCTCGTGCGCGCGAGCATGTAGCTCGAGGAACAGCGCCTCGCTCAGCGTGGACGGCACCTCGGCGACGAAGATCGTGTAGCCCGACATAGACGAACGGCTGGTGCGCGTGCGAGAGCACCGTGTGCATCGAGTGGCCCATCTCGTGCGCCAGCGTGAACACGGCGTCAGAGCGTATCGTTGTAGTTCAGCAGCATGTAGGGCTGCACGCCATACACCGGCGCCGAGTGACGCTGCCGCTGCGCTTGCCGGGTTCTCGTACACGTCGATCCACTGGCTGTCGAGACCCTGCGCAACTCTCGCTCGTAGTCCGGTCCGAGCGGCGCGACCGACGCCGGCAGCCATTCGAAGCACATCCTCGTATGGATTACTTGCGGTCGAAATCCACCAGCGGAATCGGTGGTGTCGTAGCGAATGATAGGTGTCGAGCCGCCAGCGCCTGCTTGCGCAGCCGGTGATAGCGGCGCAGCGGCTCGGTGCCGGCCTTGGTCGCGGCGATGAGGTTTTCCGACAACGGCGGTCGGGATGTTGTTGCCGTGGAGCGCGGCGTCGAGCGTCGAGCGTACCCCGTCGCGCCTGCGAGAAGAACAGGTCGCGCTGAAGCACGGCGTCGTAGAGCGATGCGTACGTGTTGATGGACGCCTCGTAAATCTTGTGAAACTCGTGATACGCGGCGGCGCCGATCGGCCTGGTTGCGGTTCGTCGCCAGGATGGCGCGGTACTGCCCGCATGCGAGCGTCACCTCGCCGCCGCTGCGAGAGCGTGCACCGATGGATACTTCACGTCGGCCGTCGAGAGCGCCGCATATGCGTCGTTCGGCGACGACGCGAAGCGGCTCGAGAGCGAGAGGAGGCGCTCGCCCTTGTCGTCGAGCACGTGCTCCTGCTGCCGGTAGAGATCCTCGAGAGCGAAGCGGTACAGCGCAGCGCCGGGCTCGGCGTCCATCCACTCGCGGACGGTCGTCAGCGGAATCTTCGAGCAGTTCAGGATCGAACCACGCCGCGGCCTGGGCTGCCACTTGGCGAACAGAATCTGCACCTGCTGCCGCTTGGCGTTGATCTGATTGTCACGCTGATCCTGGTCGTGCCAGAGCGACGCGTAATACCAGACCTTGTACTCGGGCTGGCCGATCTCGTCGCGGAGCTTCAGCGCCGTCAGCAGTTGATCGCCGCCCTGTGGCCAGCGTCCCCTGCAACGCCGCGAACGCCGCGATGTTGCCGATCGAGATCGTCATAGGCGGCGAGCCACGCGTCCCAACCGGAAAAGATATTGCTCAGATTCCACCTTGAGCGCTCGGCGATCTGATCGCGTTCGCGGAGCGACGGCTGCGGCGGACGCCTCGGCGGGCGTAGACAGCTTCATTCGACCCATCATACTGCAGAGCCAACTATCACGAGTCCTGGTCGGCAGCCATTTTGCTCACTCCTGCCACGCGCACTGCGCAGAATGGAGGCAGAGATGAATCGACCTCTTCCCTGGTTGAGGTATGGACGCGAGCAGCCTCTGAGTGACGATGTCATGGATTTCGACGGGCTGAACGTCGAGAGTCCGACGGGCGACGCACCTCGGCGACGTCGATGGGTTCATCGTGGATTCGAAGTCGTCACGACCGCAGCTACGTCGTCGCTGACGACACGGGAGGGTGGTTCAAATCCAAACACTTTCTGTTGCCAGTCGGCACACACGGTTCGATGCGGACGAAGAGGTGCTCGTGACCGAACTGTCGCGCGAGCGCACGATCGGTTTCCCGGGCTTTGACAAGGACCACTTCGAAAAGCTCTCCGACGAAGACTGGAAGCGCTTCAACGACCAGACCTGCCAGGTGCACCGTCACCGGCGTCAGCGTGGTCTACGCGGCGAACGAGCCGCACGCCGCGGCGTGGGAACGGGCCGACCACAGCTAACTTCTGACTGGTGGGCAGGCCAGTCCGACCCTGCCCAGCCGTATGGGCGAGTCGGTCGTTCGACCGCCGGCGCCGAGTATCCGCCAGCGGCGTCCACCCCGACAGCCGACCTGTCCGAATCGCAACCGCACCGTCGCGCGCGGCGGAAGCGACCGGCGCGGCGCGAGCCGATCCGAGCCCGCACTTCGACGGGCGTGCGCGGCCGGGCGATGTGCTCGGCGTCGAGACCGGGGGCGAACGCGCCCGCCATCGGGGTTACGACCGCTGAGGACGAGAACAAACGGCGACAGGCACGCGAGAGAGCGACTCCGTCCGGCAGGCGAAGGACTGAGACTTGCCACCTGCGCTCCCACGGGCATCGACGATTGGCGTTGCAATCGCCAATCTTTCGACGATCTGCCGATAGATCGTCGATGGCCCGATCGTCGAGTCAGTAGATGCTATGTTCGATCTCTTCAACGCCTTGGCGGAAGATCGAAGCCGAGCACGCCGTGAGGCTGATACGCCTGTTCGACGAACGCGAGATCGTCTGGCGACAACCGCACGTTCAGCGCGCCGCCGCATCAACTTCCAGGTGGGGCGGGTTTGGGGCCCCGACGATAGGCGCCGCCACTTCCGGCTGCGCGAGCACCCAGGCGAGGGCGATCATCGTCGAGCTTCACGCCGTGCTCGCGCGGCGAGCATCGACGACGCCGATCGGCGACCGCGAAGTCGCTGTCGGCAAAGTACAGTTGGTGCGCGAACTCGTCGGTGCTTGGCGCGCAGGTGCTCCCGCAATCGCCTTTGCGCGCGGTTGCCGGCGAGGAACCCGCGGGCGAGCGGGCTCCAGGGAATGACCCTGATGCCCTCCTCCCGGCAGAGCGGCAGCATCTCACGCTCCTCCTCCCGGTAGACCAGGTTGTAGTGGTTCTGCATCGAGACGAAGCGCGTCCAGCCATGGCGGCTCGGACGTACAGCGCAGCGCTTTGGCAAATTGCCAGGCGACATGCTCGACGCGCCCGATGTAGCGCGCCTTACCGCGCCTCGACGACGTCGGTGCAGCGCCTCGAGCGTTTCCTCGATCGGGCGTCTGAGATCGAAGCGGTGGATCTGATAGAGATCGACGTAGTCCACGCCCGAGACGGCGAAGCGATCGCTCGATGGCATCGAACGATGTGCTTGCGCGACAGGCCGCGATCGTTCGGGCCGTTGCCTCGATCCGGATGGAACGCCTTGGTGGCGATCACGACCTGATCGCGGCGAGGCGAAATCGCTTCAGCGCGCGGCCGAGCACCTCCTCGCTGGCGCCGCGCGAGTACATGTCGGCCGTGTCGAAGAAGTTGATGCCGGCTTCGAGCGCCGCTTGACGAACGGGCGGCTGGTCTCTTCATCGAGCACCCACGTCGCGCCATTTCGGCGTGCCATAGGTCATGGCGCCGAGGCAAATCCTCGACACCTTCAGGCCCGACGATCCGAGTCGTGCTGTATTCCATGATTTACAAGAAGCTGACGATCGCCGCAGGGCACGCAGATTTCTTTTCACGTCGAGGAGTTCGACCTGTCGAACACGAGTTGCGTCGCGATTCGGCGGGATGACTCGCTTCGGCTCCGCCGACGGCCCATATGCGAGCGCTGGACGGGATCCGCGCGAGCGTCCGGGAGCCGCCCACCTTCATGCCCGCGACGCCTGATCCCAGCCCGCGATGACCTGCCGCGCGCCCAGCCGGAACGCGAACGGATCGTTGCGATCGCGCGAACTGCCTCGAACTTGATGCCGTGACGACCGGCCGCCGCGCGACAAGCACAGCCACCCGGTGTAATGCACTCGACACCTGCATGCCCGTGGCAGCTTGCAGGACCGCTTCCGAGCTCAGGTGTCCGTCATCTGACAGCGTCGTGATCTCGTCCATTGTGAATCCGTCCTCCCGAAACACCCGCTGTTCCCGTTCCGCCGTTCCTGCCCCACGTCCTGCACCTCCTGCGCCCTTCCCCGCCCCTCCTGCCTCCCGCCCTCCATTTTCCCGCCCCTCCTGCCCTTCCCGCCCCTCCTGCCCCTCCCGCCCCTCCCTGCCTTCCTGCCCTTCCTCCGCCCTTCCTGCCCTTCCCGCCCCCTGCAGTTTCAGTCCGCGAGAAGCACCAGCTTGCCGATGTGGCTGCTCGATTCCATCATCCGGTGCGGCTTCCAGACGTCGCGAAGCGCAAAGGTGCAGTGGAGGATCACGCGGACGGCACCCGATTCGAGGAGACGGCCTCACGTGCTCGTGCACGGTCCTTTCGCGATCGCGCCCTTCTCGGCTACGGACGCGCGCGCAGGGTGGGGCTCACGATCGAGTCGCCGCCACAGGACGGGGACGGTATTGATCCGCGACGCGATCGGCCCGCCCTGCTGACCAATCAGCGACGAGGCGGCCGTCCATGGCAAGCGATTCGATGTTGCGCTGCAGGCATACTCGCCGCCTACGATGTCGAGCACCACGTCGACCCTGCGTCCGCCGGTCGCCTCCTTATACAGCCGCCACGAAATCGGTCTCCCGATAGTTGAAGGCACGCTCGCGCCGGAGGGCCTCGCACGCGGCGCACTGCTCGGCGCTCCCGGCTGTCGCGAAGACACGCGCGCCCAGCACGCGAGCCAGCTGAATGGCGGTGGTTCCAATGCCGCTGGAACCGCCGTGCACGAGGATCGACCTCACCCGGCCCGAGCCGGCCGCGCTCGAACATCGTTCGTCCACACGGTGAAAAAACGTCTCGGGACCGCCGCGGCGTGGATCGGGTCGACGCCACGCGGCACGGGCAGGCATGGGAGCCGGGGCCGCGCTGTCACTCGGCGTAGCCTCCTGCCCGCCACCGGGGCGCGACGCGATCGCCGACGCGCCAGTCAGCATACCGGCGCCGACCGTCTTCCACGTTGCCCGCGACCTCGGGCCGGGAATGTCCAGGCGCCCCGGCGGTGGCGGATAGCTTTCCCTGCCGCTGCATCAGGTCGGGACGATTCACGCCAGCCGCCGCCACTTTGATCAGACATCGCGGTCGCCGATGGCCGGCAGCGGCACCGTTCCACCGGTCAGCACCTCGCCCCCCGGTTCTCGAGTCGCAACGGCACTCATGGTCACGATACTCAAACCGGGCGCTCAGATCTGGCGGCAGCTGGCGAAAACAGCCTGAAGCGAGAACTCAGAACTGAGAAGCTAGAAGGCCGCCATTCTTGGCCATGTTCTCATTTTTTGATGCTTTGAACAGACACGCTGCGAGACAACTTCTGGCGGGTCCTGACCGCGGGCAGTTTCACCGGGTGCTCGGCGAAAAGCCTCGGCACGGCTGACGCCTGCGCCCGGCGGGCGGCCCCGTTCGCGGCCACCCGCGTGATAGTAAGTCTCGCAACGTGCTCTAGGTTCTCGCACTGTCGACTCCAGGTTGCGTGGCATTTTCAGCAACCTGCCAGTCTAGGGGCCGGAACTTTACCGAGCACATACGTGATGTGCTTCCCTTGCGGCACCAGGAAACTGTGTGGAATCCTGGCCGGAATGTGAACCACGTCTCCGGCGCCGAGCGGGTGGCGTTCTCCTTCGATACCGGTGCACTCAGATACTCGCCCGCCCCGCCGCTGACCTTTGGCATTGATCATCTTGCCGCCCAGCAGTAGCGTCCCTTCCCGCTGACGATGACGACGTCGATGATCCGGTCGTGTTGCTCGGGCGAAACCATCAGCATCTCGGATACAGCAGCCGAAGGTGATCACCATAGTCGGCCGGGGTTTCACGGGCGGAGTGATCCGCGCCCACTGCTTCAGAGCGCCTGTCCCGTGTTGTTTCAACTGAGCGTACTCCAGAGCGCGAACCCGGGCGGATCCGCCGCCAGGACCGGCACGACGAACGAGAGCAGCCGTGAGAAGCGGATGGCGGCGCTTCATTGAAACACTTCTTCGTAACGCTGGAAAACCTCGCATTCGAACCTGAATCATGCAGCCTCAGCCGAGCGCTGAAAGTCACAGCTGAAAGCCCTTTCGAGACTTCAGACTCTTCTATTATGCCCGACCGAACGCGGCCGTCGTCGTCGAAGGCTCGACGACCACGTCTGGCGCAGGCCGATGCCGGCGCCCAGCGCCAGGGTCAGCACCGCGGCGAGCGGGCGTGCTTGCGACATGATGACCCGTCGGCGACAAGGGCCAGCGCGATCGGAACAGGTCGATGATGAGCGTCGCCGGTGTCGCGCGACGCCGTTCGCTGATGAAACCGGCGCCTCCGGCCCCACGAGGTGTTCGGTGAAGAGAAGATGACCGCGAAGCACACGCCGGTCGTCGCCGCCACGCCGAGCGCCAGAAATATGATACCGGCGGCGCCCGGATGCCATCCTTCACCTGCCAGGCGAGCACCGACGCGAGCAGATACAGGAACGACCATCGCGACCTGGTGGCGCGCCACCACGCCTTTGCACGAACGCTGCGCGGCGCGTCGCTCGTCCCCGGCGACAGGGCCGCCGCATCTCGACCGCGGACGCGAACCGATCCGCGGGTGACTTTGCGTAGACACGTCCCACGATGTCGGACAGTTGCGCCGGCAGGTCGGGGCGCAGGCTGTCGAGGCGCGGTGCGTCGCCTGAGCACCCGCGCGAGGATCCCGAGCGACGACGGGGCGCTGAACGGGTGCGTGCCGCACGCGCACTCGCACAGCACGCACGCCGAATGCGAACACGTCAGCGGGTGGACCGGACGTCTTTGACCATTGAGTTGTTCGGGCGCCGTGCGCAGGCGGGGGTTCCGCGGCGAGTTGCCTGAACGGTCATGGCTGAGGCGATCCCGGCGTCGGCGATCGCTCCCTCCGCAACTGTACTCGACACCGGTCAGATCTCCTGGGTGAGCGCCAGACCGAAATCAGAGAATCTTCAGCCGCCCGTCCTTGGCGCGTAGCACGTTTCTCGGTTTCAGAATCGCGATGCGTGATGCTTCGCCTGCGCGCGCTGCGCCAGGGCGGCTGCCAGCTCGCGCGTGGTTTGCATGACATCGTCGGTCGGGTTGGCCCCCGCTCGACCGCGATTTCGTCACCGTGGGTGCCCGTCCACGAATTCCAGCCGCGATGAACTAGCTCGCCCTCGAACCTCCTCGAGCGCGTAGACGGTGCAGATGCCCGGATGCGTCAGGGCTGCGGCCGCCCTGGGCTTCCCGTCGCAGCCGCTCGCGCTCCGTCTGCGTCGCTGGTCCATCGCGGTGGCAGCGCCTGGGGGGCAACAGTCCGGCCAAGGCGCTCGTCCGTCGCGAGATACACGGCCCATTCCACCGCGACCGAGCTCCCGGACGATCATGTACGACCCGAAGGCGCTGACCGGGCACGAGCGCGAGACCTTCAACGTCCAGAAGCTTTGGCATGCTCTCCGTCACCGGGCTGGACCAGAACGATCCGGCTGCCGATGATGGTCGAGCAGCGACGCCACCTCGGCCCTGACCTCTGCATCCCCGCCGGCTTCACGATCGAGCCATCGCGCGAGATCCGGCGATTCGACCTCGAGCGCTCGCTCGAACAGGTCACGCACGCGTTGCCATCGGTCGTCAGTTATCGACATCGAACACGGCGTACACGGAGGCTCCAGCTCGCGAAACAACCACGCCGCGCGAGCGCCCATCGACGCCCGAGGTCGCGGGAGAGATGCCGAGAATTGCGGCGGTTTCGTCGATCCCATCCCGACGAAATAGCGAAGCTCGACGATACGGGCCTGTTCGGTCGAGCTGCTCGAGCCAGCCGCCCGAGCTGCCTCTGTCGAGTGCCGGCAGCATCGCATCCTCGGGGCCGCCCTAGCCAGCGACTCGGTAAGGGTCACCCGGTTCATGCCAGCCCAGCGCTTCGCGCCGCGCGCCCGCGCGCGCTCGACGAGAATCTGGCGCATCGAGCGCGCCGCAAGGCCAGATGAAATGCCTGTGATCGGTCCATGCGCGCCACTGCCGGCGAGCCGAAGGTACGCTTCGTGGACGCAGCGCGGTCGCCTGCAGCGTCTGGCCCGGCTGTTCTCGACGCATGCATGCCGCGCCGCGAGCCGGCGAAGCTCGCTCGTAGATCGCCACGGGCCGCCTCGTCACGGCCGCGGACCGGTCGGGTGCGGGCAGTCACTCACGGGCCGCGCCCCAATTGCAGAACCGATGGCGAATCACCGTGCAAACGGTGGTAGACCATGCGTCGGCGCGAAGGAGATTCTCGTGAGATCACTGATGCTGTCGGCGGCGCTCTGTCTTGTCCCCTGCGTGGTCACGGCGCAGACCAATCCCGCAGCCCAGGCCGGCCGGAAGTGGCGGCAGGCGCAGCGAGCGCGCGATCATCGATGAGTTCGTCTCGCTGTTGTCGATCCCGAACATCGCGCGCCGATCGCGAGAACATCCAGAGAAATGCCCAGGCGATAGCGCGAATGCTCGAAAAGAGAGGAGAGCCCGGCGAAGCTCGTCTCAGTTCCCGGGGTCGAATCCCATTGTCTTCGGCGAGATCCGGACGCCGGGCGCGACGCGCGAACGATCGTGTTCTACGCCCACTACGATGGCCAGCCGCTCGATCCCAGCGAGTGGAGCAGCCCCCGTTCGAGCCGACGTTGCGCGATGAGCCCGCTCGAAAGCGGGGAAAGACCACTCTCCGGCCGCTCCCGGATCGCTCTTCAACCCGGAAGCGCGCGATACGCCCGATCGGCCGCGGACGACAAGGCGCTGATTATCGCCATCGTTACTGCTGTTGATGCCATCCGCGCCGCTGGCCTGACGATGAGGTCGAACGTCAAGTTTGCATTTGAGGGGAAGAGCCGGCTCCGCCAACCTGGAGAAGATCCTCGCCGCAAACAAGAGACCTGTTCGCGGGCGACCTCTGGCTGATGTGCGACGGCCCGATTCACCAGACGCGGCGCCAGTCAATCGTCTTCGGCGCGCGCAGCGGTGACCTCGACCTCACCGTCTACGGGCCGCGGATGGAGCTGCATAGCGGTCATTACGGCGGAATTGGGCGCCCAATCCCGCCTGACGCTCGCGCGGTTGTTGACCTCGATGAAGGACGAGAGCGGGCGTGCTGGTCGAGCACTTTTACTGATGACATCGACCCGCTCACGGATCTCGAACGGCGCGCGATCGCCGCGGCGCCCGATATCGATCGGCAGCTGGCCCGCGATTTCTGGCCGGGGTCCACGGACGGCGCGCCCAGAACGCTCACCGAACTGATCACGCTGCCTCTCTGAACATTCGCGGCATGGCGGGCTCACGGGTGGGCGCCGGGCTTCGAATGTGATTCCGGCGACCGCAACCGCGTCCCCGACATTCGGCTCGTCAAGGGCATGGACGTTCGGCGAACGACCGACCGCGTGATCGATCACATCCGGAAACAGGGATTCTTCGTCGTGGACACCGAGCCGGGCGCGGACACGCGGAGGAGCACGGAAAGTCGCGAGTCACTCGTCGTCTCGCGCGAGCGTCCAACGCGGTTCGAACGCCGATGGACCTGGGCTGATTTCGCGGGAGGTGATACGAACGGTTGAGAGCGTGCACGGCGACGGTGACGCTGCCGATGATGGGCGCAATCTCCCACTCCGAGAGCGTCGAACGGCCACTGAGGACCCGCACGATCGTGATCCCGATGGGCAATCACGACAACAACCAGCATAGCTTCGACGAAAACCCGAGGCTTCAGAACCTCTGGGACGGCATCGAGCTCATGGCGGCCCTGCTGGCGATGTGACGGCGGCTCGCAGTCTGAGGGCGCGGGTCCCTCAACCGATGGGCCCGGTCGTCGTGACCCCGCGTTTTCGCTATTCCGACGAACTGTCGAGGCAGCAAGGCCAGGACCGGATAGCTGCGGCGCAGCGCATCGACGCGGGCCGCGACATTGTCGCGCGGAAATTCGTTGCTGAGCATCCGATCGCGCAGCTGCCGGATTTCGTATTTCTGCACAGGTCGCGGACGAAGTCGCGCACCAGGACCGGCCGGGTATGCGCCGTCGGCTGAATGCCGTGGACGCCACAACTGCTCGAGGACCTCGGCACGGTAGAGAAACGGGCCCTCAGGCACCCAGAGGCATCCACCACGGCGTCGAGCGACGCCGGCATTCTGCAGGATGTCGCGCGGACGCGCCAGCGCCTCGGCAAGCGGACCGGGGATGTCGGGCGGCCGGCCGATGGCAGGTCCGACGATCTCTGCCGAACTTCGCGGGGTGCGCGGTCAGCGAGAAAGATGCCGATCTCTCCGCTGCTCTCGAGAGAACGCCTTGAGTCCCAGGTGACGCAATCGCGCTGTGCGGGTCCATCACATAACCGCGCCTCGTCGCACACGCGCCGAATCGCCGCCAGCACTTCGTCGTCGCTCATGCCGGCTGCCGGCGATGTCGCGGCGCATCGCCTCGAGGTCGCCAGCATAACCACGACATGCGCTCGAAGTTGCTCGGGCTGCCGACGTCCATCGCGTTGGCGATCGTCGGCACCGAGGGACGTGGCGCGAACCGGCCGGTTGCCAGATATTGCGGGCACGACATCGTTGACGTTGGTGGCCGCGACGAATCGCCTGATCGGCAGTCCCGCGCGCCTGGCCATCAGGCCCGCCGTGAGGTTTGCCGAAATTGCCGCTCGGCGTGCAGACGGTAATGGCTGGCGATGAGCCCGGCGGGGTGCAGGCGGACGTGCCCGAGCTCGGCGACCTGCGCGATCGCGTGGAAGTAGTAGACCATCTGCGGCAGCAGCCGTCCGATGTTGACCGAGTTGGCGGAGGTCAAGCGCACGCGCCGGCGGAGGCCGGCGTCGCCGAACACCTCCTCTCGTCAGGCGGTGGCAATCGTCGAAGCTGCCGGCGACGGCGTAGGCCCGCACGTTGCCGTGCTTCCGGAGTTGAACATCGTCAGCTGCGCTTCCTGCGTGGGACTGACGCGGCCGTCGGGATAGAGCACGACGACGCGGGTATGCGGGACGCCGTGAAAGGCGTGGCGCCACCGCGCTGCCGGTATCGCCCGATGTGGCGGCCAGCACCGTGAGCGGATCGTCGCCGGTGTCGAGCGAGTGCCATCAGCCTGGCCATCGTCCGCGCGCCGATATCCTTGAACGCGAGCGTGGGACCGTGAAAGAGCTCGAGGGCGAAAATCCCCGGCTCCACTTCCACGAGGGGAATCGGAAAGTTCAACGCTTCGACGACAACCGCCTCGTGGGTCGTCGCGTCGAGCTCGCCGCGGTGTGCGGGCGCAACGCCCGGTAGGCGATCTCGGTCAGCGTGCGGGTCGGCAGGCGCGACAGCTCCTCCGCGAGACCACGGCTCGATCCGCTCCGGCATGTACAGGCCGCCGTCCGGCCGAGACCTTCGACGAGCGCGGCATGGAAGGAAACGCCTTCGGCCTGCCGAAGGCCGCGCGTCGTCACGAAGCGCATGTGGAGAGGACGCGGGCGCCCTGTGAGGCGATCGGGGACACGTAGGTCTGCACATCACCGCCGATCTCGGCCCGCACGGCAACCGTCATGGCGGCTCGCCACGCGGCGCGCCGCTTCCGGATTCGCGCACAGCGCGAAGATCGCAGGACCGGATCCCGACAGACTGCACCCGAGCGCGCCGGCATCGAGCGCCGCGCGCTTGATCGCGGCCAGACCCGGCACGAGCGACGCCCGGCGCGGCTCCGCGATGAAATCCTCCAGGGATCGGCTGATGAGGCTGAAGTCGCCGCGATGCAGACCGTCGACGAGCGCGCCGAGATTCGCCCACTGGCGCACGGCGTCGGCGAGCCGGACGGTGTCGCCGATGAGCGCCCGCGCCTGCGCCGTTTCAATCTCGAGATGCGGATGGACGACCACGGCGCGTGAGGCCCGGCGGGACCGGCAGGCGCACGACGTCTGGCGGGCTCGGACATCTGACGAGCACCAACCCCCGCACAGCGACGGCGCGATGTTATCGGCGTGGGCCGAGCCGGCGCCGAGCCGCTCACCTCGAGCGCGCAGGTGATCAGCGTCTCGATCGACACGCGGGAACCCGAGGATCGCGTCAACCGCGACGACCGCTGCCGCCGCGCTCGCCGCACTGCCCCCGAGGCCACTCGAGAGCGGCAGTCCCTTGCTGATGGTCAACGCCACGCCGCGCCGCTCGCCGAGGGTGGTCAGGAGGGCCAGCGCCGCGATCCCGGCGGTGTTCTTCGCCGCGTCGCGGGGCAGGCGTCCGCCGTCCCCGAGGATGTCGTCGATGCGCACACCCGTGCCCGTCAGGCGCGCCGTCACCTCGTCGCCGGGCGTGTCGAGCGCGAAGCCAAGTGACGTCGAACCCGCACGCGACGTTCGACACGGTCGCTGGCGCGAAGGCGGTCACAGAAGTCATGTGCTGTAGTAACGGCGGATCGTCGGAATGAGGTACTCGCGGAACGCGCGATCGAAATCGTAGGCGGGTCCGAAGCCCCAGTCGATGCGTGCGGCCGAATCGTCCACATCCGCAGGCCACGAGTCCACGATCCCCTGCCGCTTCTCGTCAATCTTATACGTGATCTGCGCCTCGGGGAAACGCGGCGACCACCGCCTCGCGGATATCGGCGGCCGACCGGCTGAAGGCGCTGACGTTGTACGTCGTGCGAGACAGCCGGTCGCGCGGCGCCGCGGCCAGCCTCATCAGCGCATCGGATGCGTCCGGCATCGCCATGAACGGAATCGTGGTGTCGGGCCGGACGAAGCATTCGTACGGCTCGCCCTCGGGCGGCGGCATGAATCATCTCCGACGCGTAGTCCGGACGTCCCGCCTGAAGGCATCGTGGTCGCCGACATCAAGCCCGGGAAGCGGACGCTCCGGAAATCGACGTGGGCGTCACGTTCACGGAGAGCCGTTTGTAGTAGTGCTTGTAATACCGCCCAAGCTCTTCGCAGTACTGCTTCGTGCATCCGCACATGGTCGTCGGATGGACGTACTCGTCTTCGCGAACGCGGCCGGCGCGGGCCTTGGTTTCGCGGTCCGGCAGGCCATAGGTCGCGATGGACGAAGGATAGAGGAAACACACCGTACGGCCGTGCGATTCGCCCTGCTTCTGCGCGAACTCGAGCAGGTTGAGCGTGCCTTCGACGTTGACGTGATGCGCCGCAATCGGCGTGAACTCGGCGCGCGTGGACAGGAGCGCGGCGAGGTGGAACACGCAGTCGACCTCGAACTCGGCGAGGATCCGCTCGAGCAGGCTGGTGTCGGTGATCGAGCCGGTGAACTCGCGCCTGGCCAGAGAGGCGAGGCTCCGATCGAGCGGGTTCACGTCCAGCGTGATGATGCGCCGATTCGGTCGCGGCCAGCCGCGTCACGAGCGCGTGCCCGATTTCACCGCCCGCCCCTGTGATCAGGACAACCAGGCTTCCGCATGTCCCGAAATTGCACAATGACGCCGAAGATGGCCTGCAGGTCAACGCGAAAGCGAAACCGTGACACCGACAGCCTCGAACAGGCTGATCAGACTTGAGAATTCAGACTTCAGACTTTCGCGCTCCTGCAGTAGCGGTCCGAGCGCCTCCCACGTCTTGGAATCCTGAGAGAGGAGCGTATTGAGGGTGCAGCGAGACGCTGTCGGGCGGGTATTGCTGCGCGATCTGCGCCACCGCCGGGCCGAGCTTCACGGGATCGGGCGCCGCGAGGTCGTCCTGGATCAGGCCGTTCTCGTGCGCGATGCCGAGCGCGTCGAGAAAGGCACTCATCATCGGCCGCTGCTCGGCGAGGTGATAGAGGATGAGCGCGCGCGCCGCAAGACCGTCGGGCAGTGACGCGAGGCTGGCGAAGTGCCGCGCCTTGCGATCGTCGTTCGAGCGAGACGACGCTCTTGGGCCGGAACTTTTTCTGCTGCGCAATCAGCAGCACGGCCTGCACCTGATCGTCGGATGCCTGCTCGTCCTGCCAGAATGCCCGTCGCTGCCTGCAGCCGCTGCTCGAGCGTCATCTGTTTCCACAATCGTGAAGGCGTCAGCATCGGACGATTATAGGACGCGTCACAGTTCTTCCCCTTCGATATCGTCGTCCGCCACATCGACGACCGCGCTGTGGATGTCGATGCGAAACCACTTCGCGGAACATCTTCGTGGTCCCGCTCGGCCGGCCATGTCGATTCGTCGTCTGTCCACGCGGCGAGCTGAAATTCGAATATCCAGGCGTAGTTGTCCTCGAGCCACTCCTGCAGTTCTTCCTCGATGGCGCGAACTCGGGAAGCAGAAATGCGGAGCCGTAGCTGCTCGTGCGCGCGACGGACAGGTTGGCGGTGCGGCGCGTGCCGCCTCGACCGACGAGGACGTCCTGAAAGGCGGCATCACGGGCTTCTCGTCCAGTCGATATACGGCTGTGCGGCGACGACGGTGATGGCGGTGCGATTGAGGAGGCGCATGGCGGCATCGTATAACACCGCGCGCGCGGCAGATCCGAGCGATCGAGGCGAGGCTTCAGGCTTCGGGCGACGCCGGAACGCCGAGTCGCAGCCTGACGCCTGAAGTGCCAAGACTTACTTCAACGACGGATCGATCTTCAGATTGTTGACCACCCTGGTCACGCCGTCGGTTTCCTGCGCGAGGTTCATGGCCAGATCGCGAGCGGCCGGCGTGCCGACCGCGCCGTTCAGCGTCACCACGCCGTTCTGGGTGTCGACGTCGACCTTTCTCGATTTGATGTCCGAATTGACAAAATACTTCGATTGGATCTTGGCGGTGATCCATGCGTCCTCGATGTGCCGGCCGGCATTGCTGGCCTCGTGGCTCACCTTCTCACCCGCCTTGCCAGCCTCGCGGCCTAGCCTTCTCACCCACCTTGCTCGCCTCGCGGCCGACCTTGCTCGCCTCGCGGCCGACAGTGCCACGGACGTCGTGGTCCTCGGGCGTCATCTGAGCTGATCGCGCACTTCGCGCACGCCGTCGGTGTTCCGCGCGATGGCCACCGCCTGGTTGCGTGCTCGCTGTGCGAGTTCACCGTGCCCTTGAGGGTCACGACGCCGTTGCTGGTGTCGACGTCGATAGTTGCGGCCCTTCACGTCGGAGTCTGCGAAGTAGCGCGACTGGATCTTCGAGGTGATCCAGGCGTCGCCCGCGGCGCCGCCGGCCCGCTCGGCCGATCGTTTCAATCGATCCTGTCGCCGTCGTCGCGACCTCGCCCTTTCCACGGAGCCGATCGTCAACCGCGCGTCACGCCATCGGTCGCGGAGGCAATCTTCACGGCTTCGGCCGCGATCGGCATCCGAGTCGATCTCGCCGGCCAGCGGTCACCACGCCGTTGCGCGAGGTCGTCACGTCGATATTCCACGGTTTCAATCCCGGGTGGACGTGTACTGCGCCTGAATCTTCGTGGTGATCCAGCCCGGGCTGCGCTCGGGCTCTCCCATGCGAGCCGCCGCGCGGTCGCCGTCTGGGACGATGCGTCAGCTGATCTTCCACGCGCGCGTAACGCCGTCGACTCCGCGCGCGATCTGCACCGCTTGCTGCCGGGCGTTTTCGCTGTCGACTTTGCCCTTCAGCGTGACGACGCCGTGGTCGGTGTCCACGTCGATCTCGCGGCCCTTCACCTCGTCGGACGCGAAGCTGACTTGGACTGAACCGTCATGGTGATCCGGCCGTCGCTGGCGGCGTCGCCGGCCTTGTCCACTGCGAGCGGTCGTTTCGCGACCGATCTCGGACCGCGTTCCCCGTCGCACGCGGCGCCGACCGCGAGAGCCGCCAGCGCCACCACAAAACCACTAGCCCGTGCGCTCATCTTGTTTCCTCCTTGGCTGAAACGATTTGAAGCAAATCCAGCCAGAAGGTGCTGCAACAGCACGGACCCGAAATGGCCACGGTCGAGGCATAAACTGAGGAACTGGTGCGGTGCTCAGAGGGAAGCCACGATTCGACGCCGGGATGAACTTACCGGAAAGGGACCAACCGCATGAGTTCGGGCGCGAACTCGCGGGCGATGTTCAGCCCCGCATTCATCCCAATACCCAAATCCGAAATCCTGAAACCGGTCGGTCGGCGGATTGGCGCTGGAGGTGGGCTGAGGCTCGGACGCCGCCGCCGCCCGTTTGCGCGAACGCCGTGGTCGGAGCCAGAATCAGCAGCGCGGTGCAGAAGAAGGGTGGCCATTGTGGCGAAATGGTATCGTACGTGGGCTGCTGAGGCTCCGGCTTGGCAGTTCCAAATCATGCAGCGTCTGGATTGAGCAGCCGTCAGATGAAGGGAGACATCTTCGAGGGATCCAGAACCCTCGGACGTGTCCACTTACCGCCTCTCCGCTCATCAGCAGTTCTCTGAGGCCGACGCGGAGCCCGTCGCATGCCGCTCTGGAGGTTGAAGGCCATATGTCGCCGCTCGAGCCGCTCGACATCGCCGAGCTTCACGTCCGCCGGCCGGAGTTGACGCTTCGCCTGGCTGACGGCCGTACGCTCGATTTCACGATGGCGAATGCCGACGGCACCATCCGCTCAACCGCCCGCGGGCTCTATCGGCTGTAACTGGCTGCTGCCATGGCTGACGATAAACCGCTGAAGTCGTCGCTCGGAGCTCGCGATGGAGCGCCTCCAGAAGGGGGACGAGGATGCGGGCATCGAGCGGCATCCGGTGAGCGACGCGCAGAAAGCGGCGATCGGCGAGGCTCGCAACTTCTACGAGGCGAAAACTTGCGGAGCAGGAAGTGCTGCACCACTCACGGCTCCGCGACGACGCTCGATCCCGCCGAGCGCGCCACGCATCGAAGGAGCAGCACCGCCGCGACCGCGAGCGGCTCTCGTCCGAACGGGAGTCGAAGATCGAAAAGATCCGCCGCGGCGACGTGCCACCGTGACGACACGGAGCTATACTCCCGTGATGCGCAGAACAACCGTACTGGTGATGGGGATCGGCCTGTGCTCGGTGGTGATGCTCGCCGAATCCGCGGGCGGGCTGCAGTGGACCACCCCTGAAGGCTGGAAGAACCAAGGCGCATTGCCGATGCGCGTCGCCACTTACGCGGTGGCACCCGTCGGCTGGCGATAAAGCCGGCGCGGAGTGCGCGGTCTTCTACTTCGGCTCGGGCCAGGGTGGCAGCATCGACGCCAATCTCGAGCGCTGGAAGGGGCAGTTTCAGGGACCTGGCGGAAAACCGGCGGCCGCGCAGATTGCAAAGCGCACCCTCCATGGCTTGACGTCACGACCACTATCGACACCTCCGGTGAGTACAGCGGCATGAGCGGCCCGATGGCCGGCTCGTCGCAAGCCGCGCCCGGTTACCGGTCTCCTCGGGAGCCATCGTCGAAGGTCCGCGCGGCAACGTGTTCGTCAAGTTCACCGGCCCCGCAAAACGATCGCCGCGAACCAGCAGAAGTTCGAACAGCCCTGGATCATTTCAATCGCGCGTAGGCGTCCGGTCGTGGTCGATGCCGCCGCGTCGACCACGCCGGTACAGCTTTGCGCACAACCTGGCCACGACGATACCGCCGTGCCGGAGGGCTCATGACCGATAGGTTCCGTGTTCTGTCGCTGTGCTTGTGTTGACCGGACCCGCCCTTGTCGCTCAAATACGGCCAAGCGGTCAGATGGATCGTCCTCCTGGTCGACTCCGGCTCCACCATCGCGCCGATGATCACGGATTTTCGCGCCGGCCTCGCCGCCTTTCTGATACGCTGCCAGGAGACCCGGAAATAGCGTTGATCAGCACAGGCAGCCAGATGAGAGTCCGGGTGCAGCCGACGACGGATCGGGTCGGCTGTCGGCCGCGGCGTCGAGCTTCTTCCGATGGCGGAGGGAACTCGCTGCTCGACAGCTTGCTCGAGGCCGATCAGCGCTTCTGAAGGAACGCCTTGAACGACGCCCCGCCTTCGTGGATCCTGACGAGCGACAGCGCGGCTCCGGCACGGTGACCCCGCGCGAGTCAACGTTTACAACAAGGCGGGTGGATCGACTTCATTGCGCGAAGCGGCCGCGCCCATGCCGTCGTGGTCGGCAGCGTGAACAGGGGGTCACGACCCAGATCGCTCAAAACCTCGCGCGCAACACCGGCGGCTTTACGAATCGATTGTGATCGGCAACGCTATCCCGAAGCTCATGATCACGATGGCCGAGTATCGTCGCGGCCGATCAGTGATCGAGAGTCTGTAAGCAGGTCAGCGCGAAATCCTCAGCGTCCTGAAATCGAGGAGCGCCGATCCGCGGTTCCTTCCTCGGACACCAGCCAGCCACGTCTACCCCACCCGGCCACAGTTCGCGCGCGCGTGCCCGCGACTTGTGCCCGGCCGCGCAAATTACTAAGATCCTCTTCAAACCTCTATCCGTATGGAAGGAGCGATATGCGAACGATTGCATTCGTGACGTGCGGGGCGATTCCTCCTCTGGCGGAAGCCTGTCCGACGCGCGGGATTGTGCGCGGCCAGGCCAACCCGGTCCAGACGCACATCGGCCACGTCATGGAGAGTTTCCAGGCGGCGCCCAACCAGCAGGGGCCTCCTGCCAACCGCCCTGGCCGAAGCGAAAATCGCCATGACGCACGCCGGGCTGGCACCAAGAATCCTGACAATCTCGACGCGATCAAGCTGCACGCCGGACATGTGCTCAATGCTCTCGACCCGGCCATCGAGGCCACGGGCCCAGGTCAGGCTTCGGCGTCAAGAAAGCGGCGGCCGGCGTCGCGCAGCACATCCAGCTGGCGGCGAAGAGTCCCGGAGCCTGCTTGTCGTCATGGCTTACGCCACGCATGTGCAGCGGGCCAATAACGCGGCCAAACGCGCGGACGAGCGCGATCGCGCTCGCGCAGGAAGGCGCGCGTATAGCGACCACCGCCGAGCCGAGGCGGTCAGCCGCGATGCAACAGGTCAACACTGCGCTCTGCGGCGATGACCAACGGCGTCGACACGAACAAGAACGGCGAGATCACCTCGCGGGGACGCCCCGGAGGGGGGGCCTTCAACAGGCGCAAGAGCAAGTTCAGGAATGCGCAAAAAGCGGCCACTTAACGGCGGCACCCGCTCCTTCTCGTGCACGGAGGTCTGACGCGGCTAACGACCCGCGGCGGCTGTGGCGGCGCACCACCCCGCAGACCGCCTCCGGCCGCTGTGCCGTCCATTTGTCGAGCTGAGCTCTGCAGCCCGTGCCAGATCGGAGCTTCTCTTTCGCCGAAGGAGGTTCCAGATGGCAGACGCCACAACAAGTGCGCCCATCCGGCCTGTAACTGCACGGTGACCAAAGGGGCGTTAATTCGGCGCATACCGCAGCGAGCACTGCAAAAGAAAGGCGGACCAGATCGAACTGCGCTGCGACTGCCGGCATCCGGTCTGCCGCGCGGCCTGACCGGGCGAGCGGGCACCCGATGCGAGCGGCGCGGCGATCAGCGCTGCCGGTCACCTCACCGGCTCGAGCGCGGTGAGGCCCGGCCGGCGTCTCCTTGGTTGCGCATGGGCGACGGCATGCTCCATGCTTGACCGCCGAGCACGCAAGTGACGACACCGAGAACCAGGCGCTGGATTGATTCCTAGCGGTCGCCGGGCTCGTGCTGTGGTCGCGGCATTCGTGTTCGCTGGCCCTCCGCATCCCGTTATCCCCGTGAAACCTGCGTGCAAGGGTCGTGGCGACAAGCTCGCCGACAGGCTCGACTCCGAAGTGGAGCTCTGGCGAGCTGACGCTTCGTGTCTTCCCCCGCTTGCATGCTGCCGGAACCGGGCTGGCTATTCACCACAAGGGGCAGGCGTGACGTTCCCCGTTGACTTCGGCGGACAAGCTCACGGTTGACGCCGATCTGCTGGGGCTCGCGGTGCCGCCGCACGTCGCCCACACGTCCGGCTCGACGGGCTCAAGATTCAGGTCCCCCCAGCCGAGCATCACCAGGACGATCCGGAGAAGGAGGCCGCCGCCAAGGACGCGAAGACGCCTTCCGCTCTCGACGTCCGATGCCGGTCATGCGTGGCCGCCGGCCGGCAAGTCGTGATCGACGTCGTCCGAGGCGCCGGAATCGGCCGCGATCATCCTTCCGCGAAATCCCGACAAGACGCCGGAAGACTCCTGGTCGCCCCATACGCTGCAGTGGGTGCACCGGTGGGCGCGAACACGGCCATGCCGTTCGAGGCGCAGCGCTGACGAACGGGGTGCCACCCGCGACAGATCGCCACCCAGGGATCCTTCCAGGCCCGTGGCACCGCGACGACCCGGGGCATACGCCGGTGAACGGCGCGTTCGACATTCAAGCGACGCAGACCTTGGTGTATTCAAGGGTATCTCTGGCATCCTCTCCGCGAAGGGCAACTATACACGGAAGGCTCGAGACCATCGACGCGCACGGGCGAGACGGAGACACCGGACTTCATGGTCGAGCATCAGCGGTCACAAGGTGCCGCTTCGAACGAAATACCACGCGATCGTGGACGGCACCAACGGCGACACGACGCTCGAACGGATAGACGCGCGTCGTTTCTGAACACCTCGTTGGTCGCGAAAGGCGGCGTCTACGACGTCAAAGGGTCAAGGGGCGGCGGGTCTCGCTCGACGTCGCCATGGACCCCGCGAGGCTCGAGGACGTGATGAAGCTGGCCGTCAAGCACGCCACAGCCGCCGATGACCGGCAGCGCTGCGGCTCAGGACGAAATTCGAGTCTCCCGCCCGGCGACCAGGACGTCGTCGACAAGCTGCGTCTCGACGGCGACTTCGCGATCGCCGGCGGCCGCGTTCACCGACCCGGACGTGCAGCGCAAAATCAACGAGATGAGCGTGCGGGCGACGGCAAGACTGGCGATGGCAGGGGCGACGCCGAAAGTCGCCTCTGATTTCAGCGGCGATTCGCGCTCGGCAACGGCGTCCTCGCGCGCTGCAGCGGCTGGCATTCAACATTCCTGGTGCGGTCGTGGAGCTGAAGGCCAGCATGTCCTGCAGCGAGAGACGCTCGCGTTTCTCGGCAATCTGTTCATGGATGCCAAGGTATCGGAAGCGACAACCGGTTGGAAGTCAGTGCTGCTGAAGATGGTGGATCCACTGTTCCGTAAGAACGGGCAGACGGTGATCCCTCTCAAGATCGGCGGCACACGCAGCGCACCGTCGTTCGGAATGGACGTCGGGCGGCTTTTCAAGCAGCAAGGGCAGCTAACCCGGGTGCCTGCGGTCCGTCATGACAGCCACGCGTCCGCGCCCTTTCACGGCTGGCTTCCGCGCCCGGTGCGTCCGTGCGCCGCGCTGTAGGCGCGTTCCCAGCGCTCGCGTGGTTTTCCGGGTGAGCGTCCGCGGCCTGCCGGGCCAGGTCGTTGTGATCCGGCATATGTGCCTTGAGGCCGCCATCCGGAGTGTTCTTGAATAGCCCGCGACGAGCTGGTCGTTCCAACGGTCGACCGAGAAGTCGAAGCGGGTCGCTCGGATCCTCGTCGACCAGCTCTCGAGGTCGGTGTCCGTCATCGTCGAGCTTCCCGAACCGCAGCCTGCCGCCGCGCCAGTAGATATAGTTCTGTGAGACGGCGGGCGGCGAGAGCCTTCTGTCGCTCGCCCGATCCGAAGGTCTGCACGATCGCGCCGTCTGCGACGCGAACCGACGTCACCTTTGCCGCGGATCAGCGGGGGCGGCACCAGCTGCTGCGGATCCAAGATCAGGTCGTTGTTGTCCACCGTCACGCCGTGGCCGGGCTTGACCTTCAGGAAGATCGTCCATTTCCAGGCCGAGGAGCTTCATCAACGGATTCACCGGAAGTCCGGAAGCCGCGCACGGCTGCGGCGCGCATCCGAATGCGGCCGTCCGGAGTCGCTTCGATCCGGCACCCTTGACGTCGAAGGGCACCTTGATCCCTTTCTTCAGAACGCCCTGCTGCCGAAGCCGGCTCTCATCGTCGGTCGAGATTCGAAGCTTCTCGACGTTCGACCGGCCCTGACCGAGCGTCCTTCGTCATCAGCGCGTTGAGCGATGCCATGTCCAGGGCGATCTCACCGGAGTCGATCGCCACGACATAGGAGAGCTTGTCGCCCAGGATCGGCATGACCGCAGTGGCCGTAGGCTCGAACCGGCCGCGCAGGTGACGAATGCGCATCGTAACGCTCAGCCGTCACGTGGAGATCCACGTTGCTCATCTCCACTTCGACGGGCTTGCCGGCCGGGGCGCGAGGAAGGCGGCGCTTTGTAGTGCGGCCGCAGCCTCATCCGCAGGGCGCTCGATTGTCGCCTCAGCGGAACGAGCACGAAAGCGTTGCCAATGCCACGCAGACTATTGGTAGGCGCACATTTCGGGAGCTGCAGGAATCAGGCCAGAAACGCTCTTGAAAACCGAGGAAATGTCGAGAACTTCCGCTTGAAATGCTCTGCGAACGCGGCCGCGTTCGGCGGTAAGACGTGGACACGGCTCGGGTCACTGAACCGCCAAGCGTGCTTCGCCCCATGGCTCGCGCGTCGCGTGTGTTAGCGGCGCTGTTCCCGCAGGTGCATCGCCGCGCCGCTTCGTAGCCCGGACAGGCCCCGGCTACCAGCTTCAGAATCTCGGCGAGTGATCCATGCGTTTCAGATGCATCAACTCGTGAACGAGCACGTAATCGCGCACCCAGTCCGGCACCTGCAGGAGCCGCCAGTTCAGGCAGATGTGCCCGCTCGAGAACACGATCCCCAACGCCAGCGCTGATTCCTGATGCTGACGCGCGACACCGTGACGCCGCGACGCGCCGCCAACTCCAGCAACCTCGCCGGGAGCTCGCGCCGCGCCCGTGCGCGCAGCTCGCGGGTTTGCTCGACCGGATCATCCCCGTCGATTGCGGACCTCGGCCACCGCACGCGCGAGTTGCCTGTCGATCCATGCCCGCTCACGTTCGGCAAAGGCTTTCGCCTCGCGCTTGAGCCCCCAGCGCGGAATGGTCACCCGGACCGTGCCATCGGATCGCACGCGGATCAGCTTACCGTCGCGCCCGTGAATGCCGAACGAAGAGGGGCTCGATCATTCTCCGGCCAGCGCGCGCGCCGAGCGGAGCTCACAGACCGCCGTCGACGACCAGGATGATGCCGGTGACGAAGGACGCCGCGTCGGAACACAGGAACAGAGCCGCTCTGGCGATGTCGTCGATCGTCGCCAGCCGACCGAGCGGGCAAGCAGTCTCGATCATCTCCAACGACGCCGGCGTGACGAGACGGCGGACGCCCTCTGTGCCTTCGACCGGGCCAGGCGCGAGTCGCGTTCACACGAACGCCGGCCGGCCCCCACTCCACAGCGAGCGCACGCGTGAGCGCGTCCACCCCGGCCTTCGCGGCTGGACGCATGCGCCTGGCCGACCGTGCCAAGAAGCTGGAGCGTCGCGCTGATGTTCAGAATGACGCCCTTTCGCAACCTGAGGTGCGGGAAGGCGGCGCGCGAAACGTTGAACGTGCCCTTGAGATCGATGTCCACGACCGTGCCGAACCCGTTTGGTGAAAGGTTCTCGGCCAGGCAAAGAAATTACCGGCCGCGCCGTTGACGACGATGTCCAGGCGGCCGAACGTCAGAGCTGCCTGCGCGACCACGGCTTCCATGGCAGCCGGGTCGCGGACGTCGCCGGCCAGGGCGAGCGCCTGCACGCCGGCCCGCTGCATCTCGGCCGCAGTCGGCTCGAGGTGCTCTTGCTTCGCGGCTTGAAATTGCGACATTACAGCCTGCGGACGCGAACGCCAGCGCGATGCCGCGACAAATGCCGGTGCCGCCTCCCGTCACCAGGGCGGCTTTGCTCCTTTCAGGAGACCGGGCTGGAACGGATTGATGGGACCCTCTCAGACGGGCTCTCACCTCTCGACTTCGCCAGGCTCGGCTGCGCCGTCCGCAAATGGTAGCCCATCCGGTCAATTCGTGGGTCTGCAGCATCCGGGGCACGCGATCGATCGTTTCCAGCGGTTTGATATCCTCGCCGCCGTTGGCCGCCTGCAGCTCCTTGAACCGGCGCGCCTTGACCAGCACGTTACCCTCGAGCGATCCGACGGCCTGGTTGTAGGCCTCGAGGCTCGACTTGAGGCGCGTCCCGAGCGTGTCGAAATGGCTGCCGAGCACGCGGACCGACGTCGCACAGGTTTCGGCCGAGGTCGCTGATCTTTCGCGCGTTCTCCTCCATCGCCTCCTGCTGCCAGCCGTACGCCACCGCCCGCAGCAGCGCGATGAGCGTCGTCGGGCTCGCGCGGAATGACGCTGCTGCTCGACGCCGAACTCGATGAGCGCCTGGATCCTGCTCGAGCGCGGCGCTGAAGAACATCTCGCCGGGCAGGAACATCACGACGAACTCAGGGCTCGATGCGGACATCGCGCGAAATAGCCCTTGGCGGCGAGCTGCGTGAGATGTGTGCGGACCTGGCGCGCGTGGTCGAGAAGCAGCGCCTGCGCGTCGGCTTCGTCGGGCGCTTCGAGCGCTTTCAGTACGCGTCGAGCGGCGCCTTCGCGTCGACGACGACGTGCTTGCCGCCAGGCAGCCGGACGATGACGTCGGGCCGGATGCCGGCGGTCGTCGGTGCCGGTGACCGTCTGCTGCTCCTCGAAATCGCAGTGCTCGACCATGCCGGCCAGCTCGACGACGCGTTTGCAGCTGAAGCTCGCCCCAGCGGCCGCGGACGCCAGGGCGCTTGAGCGCGTCCACCAGCCGCGCCGTCTCGGCTGCGGAGACTCCTGGCCGGTCGTGTCGAGCGACGCGATGCGCTGCATCAGCTGCGCGCCGGTCTCGACGCGCCGGCGCTCGGAGTCCTTGATCTCGCGGTCCACTTGCTCGAGCGTTTTCTGCCAGCGGCGCGAGCAGACCTTCAATGGCCTTCTTGCGCGCGTCGATATCGGCTCGCCGTCTCGTTCCGGGCCTCCCGCAACCGGGTGTCGGCCAGGTCGAGAAATCGTCGGTTGTTCGTGTCGAGCGCCCGGCGCTCAGCGATTGAAAGCGTGCGCGAAAGGCTTGCTTCAGCCCTCCCTGATAAGCGTGCGCAGGCGTTCACCATGGACCGCGCCGATCTCGTTCTGAGGCCATCTGCAGGCGGGCATGCGCCGGCCGGCCGGCGAGCCAGCCCAGGAGTGCACCGAGCCCCAAACCAATCGCCAGGACGACCAGCAGTGATGGTTCCAAGAGCACCTATTGACGACACGAACACCGCGGAGCACGCAGCACGCAGAGAAAACCACAGGCAGGTTTCTGCGAGTTCTGTGGCCTCTGCGGTTGATGTCGTGGAAAGTATCGCACGCCTAGTGGTTATCCTCGGCACGGGTCATCTCGACCTGCGTCATCTCGACCGCGTCATCTGACACAGTCATCTCGACACGACGAAGGGGAGCCACGCTTCGGGCAGCTGCAGTTCCGCCGCATGAATCGCCGCCAGCGTGACGCCACGCGCCTCGGACGCCCGCCGCGATCCGCTGGAGCGCGTGACGCGCCGCGTGATCTCCGCGCCTTGACGCCGCTTTGTCCACGCTAACGGCCGGCGCCCGTCTGCAAAGGCAGCCCGTTCGGCGGCACGCTCCAGGCGCAGCATCTGCAGCCGCGGCAACTGATCGATCGGCTCGAACGGCAGCGGTCGTCCGAAAACGCTCGTCTGGAGCGGTATCCAGCTGACCGGCGGCCTTGAGGGCCCGTTCCTGATCCAGCTCCGCGCGATAACACTGGAAACACAGCGGAGCGCGCGACTCCGAGCGCCGCCCCGTGCCCGGCAGGCTGCGCAGCGCACCAGAGGGCGTTTTCCCTTCCAGCTCGCCACCTGGAAACGTCATCCACTCGCCGTCAACGGCCTGCGGGTTGCAGAGCAGGGCTGTGGGTCACCATGACGGAGCAGTGTAGAGGATGGGTGTGAACTGGGGCAGGTCACACTGCAAGGCTTCTGGCGAAGTCTCCAAGTCTCAAGTCCTGCAGTCTGAAATCTGAAGTCTCCCAGGGCTTTCAGCTGCCAGCGCAGCTGGCTCAAGCGCGCAGCCGGGAAGCCGAAGTGAGAGCTGAGAGCCGAGCTGAGGCTACATGATTCAGGTTTCAGGTTTGAGGTTTCCAGATTTTCAGGCGTCGATGTACTGCACAGCGTTGGCGCGCGCCGCGAGATATCGTTCGAAGTCGGCGGCGCCGATCGTCACGGTCACGGTGTTGACGTTCGGATGGAACGAGAGGCGCGCGGCCGACCTCAGATCGCGATCGATGAAGACGCGCACGTGATGGTTCCGATCGTTGAGCAGTCCGGAATGGAGAGACGGCGCCCGGCGTCACGCCAAGATGCGTCATCATGCGCTCGGACGAGGCGAAGCTCAGCTTGCCGTCGCCAATCTGGCCGGCGAGGATGCGCAGATCGACGCGTTTGGAATGCGTTACGATGACGAGGTAGTGACGATCGCCTCTCTGATTCCGGAGAAACAGGTTCTTGGCGTGTGTCGCGTCGATTCCGGCCCAGTGGCGCTCGGCCTCGTCCACGGTGACAACGGGCGGATGCTCGTATCGCTCGAAAGGATGTCCAGGGTGTCGAGTACGCGTAGACCCTCTTGTTCCGGCGGTGTCATCGGTCCGTCTGGTCCGGCAGCTCTCACCGGTGTCCGAGTGCCTCGGAAGCGTCGCTCGCCCCGGGCCGTGAGCGATTATGTCTCGAAGCCTTCGAGCCTCGGCGCCTGCACCGGGTTGACGCCGGCGCCCGTCAACCATCATCATTCAAGAGTCGTCCATCAGGGCCTGCACCGTTTCTCGCGTGAGCACGCTTTCCTCGGTCCACGAACCCCCGGCCCTGTCGATCGCATCCAAACGGATGGCGCGAACGTGCTCTGCTGAAGCCGCCGGACCGGACTGATCATACTTATGACGAACGTGCGACGCAGCGTTGATTATCGTCCTCTTCCTCGGCGCGGTCCCCGCATGCGGAAGAGGCGGCGCCACTGGAGCGGGGCCCGCTGCGGCGGCCCGGCCACCAACAGCCGTTGACATCGTCACGGTCGAGGCCAAGCCGGTCGAGCGGACCAGCGAGTTCGTCGGCACGATCAAGTCGCGCCGGTCGACGAACGTTCAGCCGCAGGCCGAAGGCTTCCTGACACGAATCGTTGTGCGATCGGGCGAGCGCGTGCAGCCAGGCACGCCTGCTGATGGAGATCGACTCCCCGGCCCCAGCAGGCGGCCATCGCCAGCCCGAGGCCATCCGGTCCGCGCGCGAAGTCGACGTGAACTACGCGCGCCAGGAAGCGCAGCGCGCGTAGACGCTGCTCGCCGCGGGCGCGGCGAGCCAGCAGGATGCGGACCGCGCCGAGAACACGCTCAAGGCCGCCGATGCACAGACGCGCGCGGTGGAGGAGCAACTCGAATCAACTGCGCACCGAGCTCGTCTACTATCGCGTGACGGCGCCCACCAGCGGCATCCTCGGTGATATTCCCGTTCATGCTCGGCGACCGCGTCACCAAAAGCACGCTGCTGACGACCATCGACGAGAACGCCGGCCTCGAGGTACTTGAACGTTCCCGCGCAGCAGGCGCCGGGACTCTGGATCGGCCTGCCGGTCCGCCTCCTCGACGACAATGGGCAGGCGGTGGCGACCGAACGTGTCGCCTTCGTCTCCCCTCGGTCGACGATGCGACGCAAACCGTGCTGGCGAAACCGCCGCTCCCGTCACTGGCGCCTTCCGCCTGTCGCAGTACGTTCGCGCGCATGTGATCTCGAGCCCGATTCGGGGCCGACGGTTCCGGTGACGGCCGCCGTCAGGAGTCAACGGTGCGACTTCGTCTTCGTCGCCGAAACCGCGGAAGGCACAGGGAACGGCGCGCTGGGCCTGGTCGCGCGTCAACGCGCGGTCACGTTTGGGCCGGTCGTCGGCAACGAATACCCGTGCTGACGGGCCTGAAACCCGGCGAGAAACTGATCGTGTCCGGCATCCAGAAGATCGGCGATGGCGCGCCGGTGCAGCCCACGGCCAGCCCTCAAGCCCGGAACCTCGATCCCCATGCCGGGTCGGAGGCGTCGTAAGCGATCACCGACGTCTTCATCCGCCGCCCCGTCCTCGCGACCGTTTGTTCGCTCATCATCACGCTCGCCGGGCGCGATTGCCATACCGACGATGCCGATCGGCCGGTATCCGAGCTCGCACCGCCGACGGTCGCCGTGACCACGTTCTACACGGGCGCGAACGCGGAGGCGGTCGAAAGCGCCGTCACGACGCCGCTCGAGTCAGGTCATCAACGGCGTCGAGGGCATGCATGACATGACCTCGTCGAGCACGAACAGCGGGTTTCGCAACGATCACGGTCACGTTCGAGGTCGGCCGCGATCCGGACCTCGCGGCCGTCGACGTCCAGAACCGCGTCAATCAGGCCGCTCGGACGCATGCCGGCGGAAGTGCGCGACCAACGGCATCACGGTCACGAAGAACACGCGCGGGTTTCCTCGGCGGCGCTCGGGTTCTTCTCTGCCGACAACCGGCACGACTCGCTCTTCATCAGCAACTATCTCGATCCGGTACGTCCGCGACGCCTGAAGCGCGTGCCCGGCGTCGGCAACGTGATCATCTTCGGCGAGCGCCGGTTCGCGATGCGACTGTGGCTCGATCCCCGACAGGCTGGCCGGACGCGGGCTGACCGCCGGCGACGTCGACGAACGCGCTGCGCGAGCAGAACGTCAGGTGGCCGCCGGGCAGCGTCGGCGACGCAGCCGTCGTGCCGCCGATCAGATGTATCAGCTCAGCGTGCGCGCGCCGGGCCGCCTCATCGAGGTGCCAGCCAGTTCGAGGACATCGTCGTCAAGGCCGGCAAGGACGGCGCGCTCGTCCGCGTGAAGGACGTCGGCCGCGTGGAGCTCGGCGCGGAGAGACTACTCGTCGCGCGCTGCGGTTCGCGGGCGTCGAAGCCTCGGGCATCGGCATCCAGCTCCTGCCGTCGGCCAACGCGCTGGCGACGTTCAGCGGCGTGCTCGGCGGAGATGGAGCGGCTGGAACGAGACGTTCCCGCCCGGCCTCGAAGTGGCGGCTCGCATTCGACAACGTCGGCGTCGTCCGCGAGTCGATCATCGAGGTGCTGAAGACGCTCGCGCGAGGCCATCGGCCTCGTCATCCTCGTGATGTTCCTGTTCCTGCAGAACTGGCGCAGCACGATCATTCCGGCGATCACGATCCCGGTGTCGCTCATCGGCACGTTCGCGTTCGTCAAGCTGCTTCGGCTTCTCGATCAACACGCTGACGCTCTTCGGCATCGTCCTCGCCACCGGCATCGTCGTCGACGATGCGATCGTCGTGATCGAGAACATCGAGCGGCACATGCGCGGAGTCCGGCAAGACGGCGCGCACGACGGCAGCGATCGACGCCATGCGGGAAGTGTTCTCGCGCGGTCGTCGTCATCGGCATCGTGCTCGTCTCGGTGTTCGTGCCGGTCGCCTTCTTCCCGGGCACGACCGGACGGATGTATCAGCAGTTCTCGATGACGATTGCCTTCGCCGTCGTCCTGTCGGTGTTCAACGCCGTCACGTTCACGCCGGCGCTGGCGGCGCTGCTCCTCGAGAAGGAGAGCTCACGCGCACGGCAGGTTCTTCTCGGCCGTCAACCGCGTCATCGACGGCGGCACGAACGTGCTACGTCCGAATCGTGCGCGGGGCGCGCTGCGCTGGAAGTGGCCGATGCTGGTGGTGTTCGCGCTCGCGCTGTGGCGGCACCTGGCTGATGTACCGCGCGGTGCCCGGCGTCGTTCGTGCCGGCCGAGGACGAGGGCTACTTCATCACGATCGTCCAGGCGCCCGTCCGGCGCGTCGCTCGACATACACGACGAACATCATGAAGCAGGCCGAAGCCGATCTACGCGAAGCAGCCGGAGATCGCGGCCGTGTTTTCGGTCGCCGGGCTTCAGCTTCAGCGGAGCGCCGCGTCGAACGCCGGGCCTGATGTTCGCGCGGCTGAAAGGATTCGAGGAGCGCAGAGGGCGCCGAGCATTCGCTCGCACGCGGTCCTCGGTCGTCTCGCGCGGCAGGCCTTCGGCATCACCGGGAGCGCTCGTGATCCCTGTCGCTCCGCCCGCGATTCAGGGGATCTCGGCGTTCGGCGGGTTCCAGTTCGAAGTCCTCGATCTGACCGGCGGCGACATCACCAACCTGCCAGACCGCCACGCAGCAGGTGGCGCCGCCGGCAATCGAGTCGGGACGCGTCGCCGGCCTGTTCTGCGAGCTTCACGGCCAACGACCCGCAGCTTGTCGTCGAGATCGATCGCGACCGCGGCGCGCAGCCTGCGGCCTGCCGGTCCGCGAGGTGACCGACGCGCTGGCGGTCCTGCTCGGTTCGCAGTACGTCAACGACTTCGACTTCAACAACCGCGCCTATCGCGTCTACGTGCAGGGCTGACCAGCGCGTTCCGCGCCAAGCCCGTCGAATCTCGAAGCAGCTACTACGCGCGTGCGTCGAACGGCGACATGGTGCCGCTGTCGACGCCGTGGTGCAGTCTGAGCGAGACGCACCGCGCCGGCCGGTCATCAATCACTTCAATCTGTTCCGGTCGACGGAGATCACCGGCGCGGCCGTGCCGGGCGTGCAGCTCGGGTCAGGCGCTCGCAGGACGATGGAGCGCATTGCGCGCAGCAGACGCTGCCGGCGGGCTTCGACTTCGCCTGGGCGGGGCTAGTCGCTCGAAGAGATCGAGGCCGGCTCGCAGGCGGCATCTACCTCTTCGCTGTTGAGTCGTCGTGCTCGTCTATCTCGTGCTGGCGGCGCAGTACGAGAGCTGGGTGCTGCCGCTCATCATTCTGCTGGGCGTGCCGCTCGCGGTGCTTCGGCGCGCTGAGCGCGCAGCTCCTGCGCGGATTCTCGAACGACGTGTTCTGTCAGGTCGGACTCGTCATGCTGATCGGCCTGGCGGCGAAGAACTCGATCCTGATCGTCGAGTTCGCCGAACAGCTGCGCAAGCACAGGGCCGGACGATCGTCGAGGCCGCGGTCGAGGCCGCCGCGCATCCGGCTGCGGCCGATTCTGATGACGTCGTTCGCGTTCATCCTGGGCGTGCTGCCGCTCGCGCTTCGCCACCGGTGCAGGAGCCGGCGCGCGCAACTCGGTCGGCACCGCGGTGGCGGGCGGCATGGTCGCCTCCACGTTCCTGTCGATCGTGTTCATCCCCGTCCTGTATGTGATCATCCGGACGCTGGCCCCGGGCGTGGGAGTCATCTTCCGGCCGGGGCGAAGCGACCGCTCAGGGAGGCAGCCATGCGTAGAAACCGGTCCGGCCCGAACCGGACACTACGAAAGCTGTTGCTCCTTGTCTCTGTTCGATTCGGGACGTCCGGTCGTGCGCCGTGTCCGGTTCCGGCCGGACCTGCGGCGGCCCGGCCCGCTGGGTGGTCTTGCTGCTCGGTCTGGCTCGTATGCACGCCATCGATCAGCGGACAGACGCCGGCGCCGGTCATGGAACGTGTCACCCTTGATGAAGCGGTCGCGCGCGCGTTGGCGCGGAACCCGACGGTTTGCGCGCAGGCGGCGACCGCCATCGTTCGCGCCGAAGGGTTTCTGCAACAGGCGCGTGCGGCAACGCGGCCGAGCGTCAGTGCGGGCCTGAGCACCTCCGTGCTCGACAGCGGGCGCGCGTTCGACGACCTGGTCGTCCAGCCGCGCACCCAGACCCTGCTCTCCGCCAATGCCAGCGTGCCCCTCCTGGCGGCGTCGCAGTGGGCCGCCGCCACGCAGGCACGCGACCAGATCGACATCGCGCGGCTCTCGGTGACGGACGTCCGGAAGGAAATCGCGTCCGCCACGGCTCAGGCCTACCTCGGCATCATCGCCGCCCAGCGGCAGATCGAAGTCAATCTACTCGCGCGCGCGAGACCGCGCAGGCACACCTGGAATACGCCCAGAAACGGCTGGCGGGCGGAGCCGGGACGCGCCTCAATGAGTTGCGGGCGGCGCAGGAAGTCGCCGGCGATGAAGCGCGGCTGGAGATTACGCGGCTGGCCGCGCGGCGAGCGCAGGGAAGCCCTGGGCGTCCTGCTGGCCGCAGACGGCCCGGTCGACGCGGCCGCAGAGCCGCTGTTCGAGGATCGCCGGCCATCGTTGACGAGCCCACCTGGATGGCGGCCCGGCCGGACCTCCAGCTCTTCACCGCCAGCGAGCGAGCAGCGGAACGGACCTCGCGCTGACAGCTTCAAAGACTACTTCCCCACAGTCTTTGCGTCGCTTCGATCCTCAGGCCGTCTCGCCCAGCGGTCTCTTTCAACCCTCGCGAACCTGGCGCTTGACGTTCTCTGCATCCCAGTCGATTTTCGATGGAGGACACCGAAAGGGGCATGGCGCGGGTCCGCGAAGCCGCCGCGGCAGCATCGAGGTTCCAGCTGACATCGGCACAGATTCAGGCACGCTCGGAGGTCCGGATGGCGCAAGAGGAGGTGCGTGGCACGGAGCTCGCCTTGGACAGCATCCGGCTGGCGGCACAGCACGCGCAGGACGTGCTGAACATCACCAATACGGCCTTTCAGGCCGGGGCCACGACAAATCTGGAAGTGATCGATGCGCAGCGGTCGGCTCGCGAGTCCCAAGCCGCCGCGGCCATCGGCGAAGATGCGGTTCGCCGGGCCCGCCTGGAGCTGTTGATTGCGCTCGGACGCTTCCCTCAGTAGACATCCTCTCAAAGTTAGAAGTGAGAACTTAGAAGTAAAAAGTGAAGAACATGGCCGCACAATGTGGCCTTCTGACTTTTCAGTTCTAGGTTTTCACTTCAGGCTGCTTTTTTCAGCCGACTGTTAACTTAAGTCCGAGGGTATAGGTTTGGACCGCACGGGGGCCGTCCTTGCTCCGGATCGTCGTCGCGCGCGGCCATCGTCGCGTCCGTTACGTTCGGGCTGCGCCAGGGCCTGTTCGTCGCCGCCGCGTCCGACGCCTACGGAGTACGTCAGCCAGGCCGACCTCTGGGCCAGGGGCAGCCTTGTTGTCGGGCAGCCTTTTGCCCGCGACATGACGTGGCCCAACGCCGCCGAAGTCCTGGCGCCGCTCGGCTATCGTCCTTACCGTCCCGCTCCGCACGGCACCGACATCGTCCCCCTTTACGCGCCCGGCCTCCCGATGGTCATGGCGATCTTCAAGCTGCTCGGAGGACCGCGGGCAGTGTTCCTGGTCGTCCCACTGCTCGGCGGGCTGGCGATTTGGGCCACCTATCTGATGGGCAGAGGCCTGGCCGGCCCGCTCGTGGGCGCATCGGCCGCGATTCTGCTCGCCTCGAGCCCGCCATTTCTTTTCGAAATCGTCTCGCCCACGAGCGACGTTCCTGCCACGGCCTGGTGGGCCCTCGCTCTGGGATTGCTCATGGTCGAAGGCCGGGCGGCGCGCCTTCGGCGCCGGCCTGGCGACAGGGCTCGCCATCCTGACGCGACCGAACATCGTCGCCCTCGCGGCTGTCCCTGGCGCCCTACTCGCGTGGCAGGCCCTTCGTTCCACACTTCGCCACCATTCTGCCCCTCCCACCCCTCCTGCCCTTCCCGCCCCTCCCGCCCCTTCCCGCCCTTCCCGCCCCTCCTGCCCTTCCTGCCCTTCCCGCCCCTCCTGCCCTTCCTGCCCTTCCCGCCCCTTCTGCCTTCCTACCCTCCCACCCGAGCTCAGGTGTCAGCCCAACGCAGCGCATGTTTGCTGTTCGCCGCGGGCTCGATTCCGGCGTGCCTCGCCGTCGCGTTGATCAACTGGCGCTTGTACGGCTCCCCGCTTGCGTCCGGATACGCTCCATTCGCTGTCCTGTTCAACTGGTCGCACGTGTGGCCGAATCTTGCGCGCTATCCTCGCTGGCTGCTCGAGACCGAAACGCCCTTCGTGCTGCCCTCGCGCTGATCGCGCCATTCGTGCTCCAGCCAATTCCTGCCGCACGCCTCGATCAACCATCGCCGCGCACGATGGCGGTGGTGTGGTTGTGCTTTATCGCGACGGCTTTTCTCTCGTACTCTTCTATCTGCCGTTCGACGAGTGGTGGTACTTGCGGTTCCTGCTGCCCGCGCACCCGCCGATCCTCGTGCTGAGTTCGGCCGCGCTGGTGCGGCTGCTCACGCCGCTCACGCGCGTCGCGCCTGACGCGAAAGGGTTCGCGGCCGCCGCCGTTGTGGCGCTGGTTGCCCGGCACGGCGTGGACTATGCCGTCAACCGAGGCGCGCCCGATCTGTGGAGAGCCGAACAGCGATATCTGACCGTCGGCGAGTACGCGGCCACGCTTCCGGATCGCGCCGTCCTGATCTGCATGCAGCACAGCGGCGCCGCGAGTACTTACTCCGGCCGAATCACGGTCCGCTACGACGTGATGCGACCGACGGATCTCGACCTGGTGCTCGCCGAACTGCGACGGCTCGGCTATTATCCGTATCTCGTGCTCGACGACTGGGAAGAACCGAAGTTCCGGGACCGCTTCCAAGGGTCAGAGCGCCCTGGCCGCACTGGACTGGACGCCCGTCGCGCAGCTGCACTCGAACCAGGTGAGGATCTACGATCCCGCCGATCGGCAGCCAGGCCGACCGGATCGTCCGAGAATTCCCGATGTGGTGCGTTAACAAAACCTGAAATCTGAAGTCTGAAATCTGATCAGACTTCAGATTTCAGGTTTCAGATTTTCGAGAGCGCTCATGACCTCCGTTTCCTCGTCTCCCGAGCGCGTATAGAATTCAGATCGTGCCAAGAAATGCCGAAGTGATTCGGCAATGGACCATCCTGCGCGAGATCGAGAACGCGCGAGGAAGCGGTGTCACGATCCACGAGCTGGCGACGCTGTGCGGCGTCACCACCCGGACGATCCGCCGCGACCTGCAGGCGCTCGAAGAAAGCGGGTTCCCACTGTTCGACGATCGATCGCGCGACGATGGGCGGACACGGTGGAACATCAACGGGCAGGCGCTCAAGGGACTTTCTGCCGGCCTGACACTCTCGGAGCTCTGCGCCTCTGTACTTCAGCCGGACGCTCGTGGAGGCGCTGTCCGGCACCCCGTTTCGAGAAGACGTCGAGCGCGCGTTCGACAAGCTGGCCGCGGGGCTGACACCGCATATGCGGCAGTTTCTCGATCAGCTGCCGCACGTCATCGCGGCCAAGCCGGATGCGATGCACGGCCGGCCGGTGGACGAAGCGGCCGACTCTCGCAGGCAACAGGTCATTGCCCGCGCGCTCGAAGCCACCCTGCATCGGCGACAGGCCACGATCACGTACCACTCGCGCTCGAGTCAGCGAACCAAGCCTTACCTGGTGCACCCGTATCGTCTCGCGCATGCGCTGGGCGGCCTGTACCTGCTGGCCTACGTGCCCGAGTACCGAGGAAGTCCGGACCTTCGCGGTGGAACGGATCTCAGGAGATCTCGCTGCTGGAGGACCGGTTCACGCCGGTCGAAGAGCTGCCAGACACCGCGTTTCCCGATTCGCTCGGCGTGCACTCGGGGCCGCCAGAGCCCGTGGCGATCGAGTTCGAAGCGGCGGCCGCCGACTACGTCCGCAGCCGGACCTGGCACCGGACGCAGGCCGTTCGCGATCTGCCCGCGGGCCGCGTCTCGATGGCGTTGAACGTCTGCGTCGATCGCGCTCTCACGGGGTGGATTCTCAGCTTCGGTCCTCTTGCGCGGGTCACGTCGCCGGCGTCGCTCGCACGCGAGATTGCGCAGCAGCTCGGGGACGCCGCTCTCCCTGTATGCACAGGCCGGAGCCACCGCCGAAGAAGGCAACGCCGGCGAACCATGATCCGCCTGCTGGCCATCGACATCGACGGCACGCTCCTCGACAGCCGCGGCCGGATTCCGAAAGCCCACCGGGCAGGCGCTCAGCGAGGCGTCGGCGCAGGGCCGTCGCGATTGCCCTGGTCACCGGCCGCAGTTTTCATTTCACCAGGCTCGATCGTCCGACCTCCTTCAGATGCCCGTCAGCGATGATCGTGCAACAACGGCGCGATGGCGAAAAGCGTCGAAGGCGCGACCCTGCTCCGCCGCCTGCTGCCGAGGGACGCCGCGGCTCGCCGTCCTCGCCGGCACCCGCGCGTTCGAGGACAGCGTAGCGATTGTGTTCGACCGGCAGGACGAGCGGCAAATCATGTTCGAGCGCATGGATTGGACGCATCCTCACCGGCGCGGGTACTACGAGAAGAACAAGGCCTTCATCGCCGCCACCTCGCCGCTCGTCGCGGCCCTCACCGAGGATCCGGTGCAGGTGATGTTCACCGGCGGCGTGAATCGGATGCGCGCGCTGGCGACGGAGCTCCGAACGATGCCGATTGCGCATCGGTTCACGGTCGCCTTGACGGAGCATGAGGCTTCGCGACTTTCGCTCGTCGACGTCAACGACGCCGGCTGCTCGAAGGGATCGACGCTGGCGCAGTGGGCGGCGACGCGCGGCGTCGCGCGCGAAGAGGTGATGGCCGTCGGGGACAACCTGAACGACCTCGAGATGCTCGAGTTCGCCGGCACAGCTGTCGTCATGGGCAACGCCTCGGCAGCGATGCAGGCCAGAGGGTTTCATCTCACCGCCAGCAACGACGAAGACGGGCTCGCCGCCTCAATCCGCCGGTTCGTTCTTGATCGGTAGGGGCAGGAGGGGCGGGAGGGCGGGAGGGGCGGGAACGGCAGGAGGGGCGGGAACGGCAGGAGGGGCGGGAAGGACAGGGACGGGCGGGAAGGGCAGGAAGGCAGGAGGGCTGGAACGGCGGGAGGGGCAGGAACGGCGGGAAAGGCGGGAAGGGCGGAAGGGGCGGGAGAGGCAGGAGGGGCGGGAGAGGGCAGGAAAGGCGGGAGGGCTGGAACGGCGGGAGGGGGCTGGAACGGCGGGAGAGGCGGGAGGGGAGGGAAGGCAGGGGGCGGGAAGGACAGGAACGGGCGGGAAGGGCAGGAAAGGCAGAAAGGGCAGGAAAGCAGGACACGCTACCTAGCCGACTTCTGGCGGCATGCGGCGAGTGGCCCGGATCAGTCCCTCGAGTGGTGCGCCGACGCCATTCAGATCAGTTTCAAGTTGCTTGAATTTTTCCTCAGAGATGTAACCCAGACGCGTGGCTGCATGAAGGCAGCTACCAGACTTCCGCCAGTGATGCCTCAGCGATGTTGAGAAAATTGAGACGCGCGCGTCTATGCCGCCTGGCAAATCCTTCCACGATGTTCGCGGGCACGGAGAAAGCGGCACGCCGGAGCTGTGTTGCAAGCTCAAATCGCTCGAAATCCGGAAAACACTCGCGCGTGAGTTGGTGGAGTCGAAATGAAGAGGTCGTCTGCGCGTTGCCAGGCAATCAACGAGTGATGTCGCAGGTTCATAACCCGTCGGGCTACCAAATGGAGTGCCTGCTCTAACGATCCACAACGCCCTCTGCACGCAAAGAAAATCCTTTTAGAGCAACCTTCGCGAAATTGACCGACTGGTTTCAGAGAGTGCCTTTCCTGCCTCTCCCGCCCCTTCCTTTCCCGCCCTTCCCGCCCATCCTGCCCTGTTCTTGCTTTCCCGCCTTTCCTGCCCTCCTGCCCCTCCCGCCCCTCCTGCCCTGCCCTGTTCCTGCCCGTCCTGCCCGTCCTGCCCGTCCTGCCCTTCCTGCCCGTCCTGCCCCTCCTGCCCTTCCCGCCCTTCCTGCAATATCATCAGGTTGGAGCCATGAGAACAAGTTTGGGTCCGCTAACTCATCGCGCCGAGGGGCGGTTGGGGCGGTCCCCGGCCGTAACAGACGGCGGCGATCCCGCTGCTGCGGGAAAGAAGAAGATCAGCGAGGGCGCCTGGGAGGAAGCGCGCCGTCTGATCTGGAAGCACCGCGGGCGCCTCTCTCATCGGTCTCGTCGTGATGGTCGATCAACCGGCTGGCCGGCCTCGTGCTGCCGGCGACATCGAAGTTCCTGATGGACGACGTCATCGGCCGGCAGAACTGGGACCTGCTGCCCGACGCTCGCCATGGCCGTCGGCGCGGCGACGATCGTCGACGCGGTGACCTCGTTCGCCAACTCCCAGATCCTCGGCGTCGCGGCGCAGCGCGCGATCACCGACATGCGGAAGGAGGTCGAGGCTCACGTGATGCGGCTGCCGGTCCGCTACTTCGACTCGACCAAGAGCGGCGTCCTCATCTCGCGCATCATGAGCGACGCCGAGGGCGTCCGGAACCTCGTCGGCACCGGGCTCGTCCAGTTGACTGGCTCGATCCTCACGGCCGTCATGGCGCTCAGCCTGCTCTTCTATCTCAACTGGCAACTGACGGTCGTCACCATCCTCGTGCTCGGGACGTTCGGCGGCGGCATGGCGACGGCGTTCAAGCGGCTGCGTCCTTTGTTCCGGGAGCGCGGTCAGATCAACGCCGAAGTGACCGGCCGCCTCGGCCGAATCGCTCGGCGGCGTCCGCATCGTCAAGGCGTACACGGCGGAGAAGCGCGAGGAGCTGGTGTTCGCGAAGAGGCGCGCACCGCCTGTTCCGGAACGTGGCGAAGTCGCTGACGGGCGTGTCGGCGGTCGGCGCGTTCTCCGCCGTCGTGATCGGCGCGATCGGCATCGCGATGATGCTGGTCGGCGGCGCGCTCGATCCGCGCCGGTGACGATGACGATCGGGCGACTTCGTCATGTACTTGACGCTGACGGCGCTCGATCACCGATGCCGGTCATCCAGCTCGCGAGTATCGGCACGCAGATGACCGAGGCGTTCGCCGGACTGGATCGCATCCGCGAAATCCGTCGAGATGGCCACCGAAGATCGACGAAGACGCGAAGCTCGCCACCGATGCCGGACATCCGCGGCGATGTGGAGTTCGACGATGTCAGCTTCGAGTACAGCCGCGGGGACGCCCGTGCTTGAAGCACGTCTCGTTCCGCGCGCCGGCCGGATCGACGCACGGCGCTCGTCGGCTCGAGCGGTTCCGGCAAGAGCACGCTCGATCAGCCTGGTCATGACGTTCAACCGTCCGACTGTCGGGCCGCGTCCTGGTCGACGGCCGCGACCTCACGGGGGTGCGCCTGCGCGACTACCGGCAGCACCTGGGCGTCGTGCTGCAGGACAACTTCCTGTTCGACGGGACGATCGCGGAGAACATCGGCTATGCGAGGCCACACGCCACCCGCGAGGAGATCGTCGCGGTCAGCCGGATCGCGCACTGCGACGAGTTCATCGAAGCCTTCGAGAAGGGCTACGACACCATCGTCGGCGAGCGCGGCGTGCGGCTGTCGGGCGGCCAGCGACAGCGGTGTCGCGATCGCGCGCGCGATCCTCGCCGACCCGAAGATTCTCATCCTCGACGAGGCGACCTCGAGCCTCGACAGCGAGAGCGAGGCGTTGATTCAGGACGGCCTCAAGTCGCTGCGGCGCGGGCGCACGACCTTCGTCATCGCCCACCGGCTGTCCACCATCCGGAGCGCGGACCAGATCCTGGTGCATCGAGGGCGGCGAAATCGTCGAGCGCGGGACCGCACGAGCAGCTGCTGCAGCAGGCGGGCCGCTACCGGCAGCTGTACGACAAGCAGTACGCTTCGAGCGCGATCGGTTCATCAACCCCGGCGAAGACTTCACGCCGGAACCGGAGGTCGAGGCGATACCCACGCCGGCCCGAACGAGCAACGCGTTGTGATCGCAACGAGCATTCGCGCGCGCACGTGCGCTGCCCGGGAATCGGCGCGACACCGGACCATTGTCGTGGGGTTCCGGTTGATGGCGTCTGACGACCACGTTCCCACCATCGAATTGGTCGAGTTTTGCGATACGCTTGAGTCGGTTGCGTGCCCGGACTTCCGCACTCAGGAACGCTCGTCGGCGTCGCCACCGTTTGTCGTGCCTCGCGGCTGCCATCCGCTGCACCGGTCCGCCGGCGCTGCGCGGACTGCCACCGGCGCCTTTTGAGTGCACCTCGGAGGTCATGTGTCGATTCGTCGCGCTCCCCTACTGGTGCTGATAGCGGTCCTCGCTCTGAGTTCCGGCGGATACGTTCGCGCGCAAACCAAGGCCAACTGGCTCGCACACTATCGCGAGCCTGCGGCGCGGCTGGTCGGCCGAGGCTACAGCGAACGCGTTCGCCTGGCAGCGACCTCGCCGTGCTCACCGACTCTTTCGGGCACCGCCTCAGCGGGTCTCCGCAACTCGAACGCGCGATTCGATGGGCTGCTGGAGGAGATGAAACACGACGGCCTCGAGAACGTTCACATCGAGCCGGTCATGGTCCCCAAGCGGGTGCGCGGCCGGGAGCGCGCCGATATCATCCAGCCTGGCCAGCACGCGCTGGCCATGCTCGGACTCGGCGACAGCGTGGGCACGCCTCCGGAGGGTGTGGAGGCCGAAGTGCTCGTGGTGCAGAGCTTCGCGGAGCTCGACGCGAAGTCGGCGCAGGCGAAGGGCCGGATCGTGTTCTTCAACGTGCCGTTCACCAACTACGGCGACTCGCGATTGTTCCGCATGAGCGGACCCTCACGCGCCGCCCGTCACGGCGCCGTGGCGGCCCCCTCATCCGATCGATCGGGCCGACAGGCCTTCGCCTGCCGCACACGGGTGTGCTGCGAGTACGGGCCGACGCCCCCAAAATCCCGGCTGCTGCGGTGGCCGCCGAGGATGCGGATCTGCTGCAGCGCATGGCCGGCCGGGGCCACCGGATAGTCGTGCGTTTGCAGATGGAGGCTCATTTCGAAGGCGAAGTCGAATCCGCCAACGTCATCGGGGAGCTGCGCGGCCGCGAACTGCCCGAGGAGATCGTCGTGGTCGGCGGTCATTTGGATTCATGGGACGTCGGCGCCGGCGCAAGCGACGATGGCGGAGGTGCATCGTCACGTGGGAGGCCCTGCGTCTGATGAAGAAGCTCGGCCTGCGGCCGCGCCGAACCGTCCGGGTCGTCCTCTTTACCAACGAGGAGAACGGAGGGCGCGGAGGGCTGGCCTACCGCGACGCCCACCGACATGAGCTCGCCCGGCACGTCATGATGCTCGAATCCGACACCGGCGTGTTCCGGCCGACGGGCTTCGGATTCAGCGGGACCCGCGCGCGCGCGCGAGACTGTCAAGGCCATCGCCTCGCTGCTCGCGCCGATCGGGGCCAATCGGATCGAGTCGGTGGGCGGCGGGGCCGATATCGAGCCCAGCGTACGCGAGCACGGGATTCCCAGCCTTCTCTCGAAGTCGAAGGGGAATATTTCGTGATCCATCACACCCCGGCGGATACCGTCGAGCGGATCGATCCGGCACACCTGGCGAAATGCGCCGCCGCCGTGGCTGTCATGACGCACGTCGTCGCCGACATGCCGCACCGCCTGGGGGAGTAGGTCGGCATTCCTGGAGGTAAATCGATCAAATCTGAAATCTGAAATCTGAAGTCTGAAGTCTGAAGTCTGTTCAGTCACTCTCAGGTTTCAGACTTCAGGTTTCAGACTTTCCTTGAAAAGCCCTTGTATACTTGCCCCATGCACATTGCAGCGCGTCCGTTCAACGCCGCAATAGCCGTCGCTTTCCTGACAGCGTGCTCGACTGCGGCTCAGCCGGCGCGCACGCCGATGCCGTCCGATGTCGTGGGCACCGTCAGTGGAAGCTCCATTACGCTCTCGGATGTCGACGAGCGCGCGATGCAGGCACCGGCCGGCAACTTCGGCAGCCTGACGCTCATGCAAGCGCTCTACGAGGCGGCGGCGCACGGCGCTCGACGAGATCATCGGCAACCGTTTACTCGACCAGGAAGCCAAAGCGCGAGGCATCGACCGCGCGACCCTGACCGAGGGCGAAGTGGCGTCGAGAATGGCGACGCCGACCGAAGCGGACGTCAGCGCGCTGGTATCAGGCAAACTCGGGACGCGTGCAGGGCGCCAGCCTCGAGCAGGTCAAAGAGCCGATCCGGGAACTCCTCGTCAGGGAGCGCGCGCAGGCCGCACGGCAGCTATCTCGACACGTTGCGGGCGAAGACCGCGATCACGATCGCGCTGGAGCCACCACGAGTGAAAGTCGCCGAGGGCGGAGGGCCGACCAGAGGACCCGCGAACGCGCCGATCGCGATCGTCGAGTTCTCGGATTTCGAATGTCCCTATTGCCTGCCGGGCTTTTCCGACGGTGACCGAACTGTTGAAAACCTACGGCGACCGTATCCGTCTGGCCTACCGTCATTACCCGCTTCCGAACCACCCGAACGCCAGGCCGGCCGCCGAGGCCGCCGCATGCGCCAACGAGCAGGGCCAAGTTCTGGCAGTATCACGACAGATTGTTCAGCAGTCCAGGGAAACTGTCGGCCCAGGATCTGAAACAGCATGCGGCCGCGCTCGGGCTGAACGAGACGGCGTTCAACGCGTGCGTGGACGCCCGCAAGTATCAGAAGGCGGTCGACACCGATATCGCGGCGGGCGAAGCGGCCGGCGTGTCGGGCACGCCTGCCTTTTTCATCAACGGGCGGGCCGTCTTCGGCGCGATGCCGATCGAAAACTTCAAACAGATTATCGAAGAGGAACTGGCCCGGAAACGATGAGATAGGAAATTCAGCGTCCGATTCCGGACGTCAGCATTTCGAATCGCGTTCATTATGACGGCATGACGCTTGCGACATCAAGCGTATGGCTCTTCCCAATCAGCTCTTCACCCAACTCGACCAGCTGGCCGCCCTCGAGAGCGGACCCTATCCCGTCGTCAGCCTCTACCTCGACATGCGCGCCCGACAATCACGGGCGCGACAGTTTCGAGCCGTTCCTCCGCAAAGAACTGGGTGAACGCCTTGCGCGCGTTCCACGCCGAGGGGCCCGAACGACGAGAGCCTCGGAACACGATGCCGGGAAGATTCGCGCCTACGTGAACGAGGTCGATCCGTCGGTGAACGGCCTCGGCGATCTTCCTCGTGCTCGGGCGCCGACCTCTTCGAGGCGGTCCTGCTTCCGGCTCCAATCGATGAGCATCGGCTGTTCATCGCCGATCAACCTCACCTCTACCCCCTGGCGCGGATTCTCGAAGGCTGTCCCCGTTTCGCCGTGCTCCTTGCCGACACGAACGTCCGCCCGGCTGTTCGTGGTGGCAGGCAATGCCGTGCAGCAGACCGAGCACGTCGAGGGCGTCAGAACGCGCCGCCACAAGATGGGCGGCTGGGCACAGGCTCGCTACCAGCGGCACATCGAGAACTTACCACCTGCATCACGCGAAAGAAGTCGCCGAAACACTCGCACGCGTCGTGCGCGAGGGAGACATCGACTCCATCATCATCGCCGGCAACGACGTGATCGTGCCATTGCTGAAGGAACACATTCTCCAAGGATGTCTCCGAGCCGGATCGTGGACGTCCATCGAAGCTCGACGCACACGCGCCCGAGCGCGATATCCTGGACGCGACCGTCGCGGCGATGCGCGTGCGGGATGCGGAGACGGATCGAGAGCGGGTGGAGGCGCTGCTCGGGGCCTCATCGAGCCAACGGTCTGGGATGTGTCGGCGTGGAGGAGACCCGCCTGGCGCTCGAGCGGGGCCAGGTGGACGAGCTCGTCATCGCCACAGTGCCGGAGATGCTCGATACGGACGCCGGGCATGACCGGCCGCGACACGACAGAGGCCGAGCAACGCTCGGCCGGCGCGCCTGAGGGAACGCCAGAGGAACGCGTCGCCAACGAGCTGGTGGTCAAGCGCCCGTCAAACGTCGGCCAAGATCCGGTTCATCGAAGACGCCGCCCCTCCTGGCTGCCGTCGGGGGCGTCGGCGCTTTCCTCAGGTTCAAACTGTAGTTTGTGAATTGGGGAGGTTGGTGAGTTGTGGCGAATTAACTTAGACCGAGCACGAGCCGCTTGTTCTTGGCCATGTTCTTCGCTTGCGACTACTAGGGCTTTTCACTTCTCACTTCAGGTTGCTGGCTTTTTCAGCAACCTGCTAACCCCTGGGGCCTTGATTTCGACCAGTTCAATGACCTCGCGGCTGGGACCTTCCACCATCAGCGTGCGAGTGTCGCCGATGCGTGGCTGCTGCACAATCGCCACGCCTTCCCTCCGCAGCTTGGTCAGCCACAGGTCCAGATCCGTTACGCTCAGCGCGATGTGGTCAGGCCAGATGACCCTTCGTGCTCGCCAGGAGGCCGGTCTCCTGACGCGTCCTGCCGTTGAGCGCGACGTCACCGAATGCGACGCCGCTGACGGCGTCCGGAATGTTCCTCTTTCGAGAGCCGGCCAGGTTGGCTCCGGCGCGCGCGGCACCCCTGCAGGCCGCCTCTGCGGGCGTGGTGACACCGACTCGGCCCGCCCCGAGCAGGTGCTTCTCATACCAAAGTTGAGCGCAGAACGGGTCTTCCTACATGTGGACGTGGTTGAAGCGCTCGGCAGAAAGTTCCCCTGATACTCCACGGTGGCGTTATCTGGGCCTTGAGTGCGCGAACCCAGGCCTCGCCCGGCGGCTGGACGCCCGCGGCCCTGGCGCGTGCAATTTCAGCCTTGGTCAACCCGAGGACGCTGCCGGTCACGGGCCAGGCATCGCTGCTGGACGAAGACCGAGCCACCCTCATCGGTCGTATAGAGGGGGCAGCAGCCCTACATCCTTCCGGCGCTTGAATTCCTCCATCCTGGCGCACGTCCGGCGACGTGCCAGCCGAAATGCCAGATCGCGGTTTGAGGCTCGGTCGCCGGTGGTGTGCGAGCCGTTGTGAAGACCAACAGGACATTGTTCAGGGGACCTCAGCGCAGGTAGTCCGGCCCACGAGGCTCGCGACGTGCTCGGAAACTGTCTCACGCGTAGAAATCGATCGCCTTGTCGGGGTTGGTGGAGTTGAGGTGAAGATGATGGAACAGCGGCGCAGGGAGCGCGTCGCTCTGCATGGCCGTCGGCGTTTCGCGCGACCACAAACGCCAGCGCGGTCAGCAGCGCCAGGACGCTTCGACAAGCGCTATTGCGCAACATGTCGACGATCATATTATTCCGATTTTCATTTTGGTGGTCGACAGTTGACAGTTCACAGTTGACCAGAGCGCAGGCGTCGACGTCAAACGACCCTGTCGACTGTGAACTGTTGACCGTGAACGACGCTACACCGAAGTGCAAAACGCTATAGGACGGCCAAACCACCTGCGCCCGACTCAGCGGCCGAGCGTCAGCCCCTGAAGTCCGAGGATCACCGATGCGACAATCGCGAGCAGGGTGGCGGCCAGACAAAGGACGGCCAGGATCATGTGATCGCCGCGCTCGCGCGTGAGAGGGTTGAAAAACGCCGACGTGACGTAGCCGCCGACAGAACCCGCCGAGATGGGCGTAATTGTCGACGCCCGGCATGATCACACCGAAGATGAACAAGCATGATCGCGTAGCGCATCGCCTGTCCGTGGATCAGGCTGCTCCCGCTCATCCGGCCGTAGTGCACGAGCGCGCCCAGCAGACTGAAATCGGACGCCGACGGCGCCGATTGTGACGCCCGCGCCGCCGCCCAGCAACGGCAGGGGGCCGATGCACCGCCGCGCGACACGAGCTCAACGTGAACCCGCACACGCCGGCGACGACGTAGACGACCACGGTGCGCGCGGGCCCGATCACGTCGGCGGTGGCGGGCCCAAGGTCGCGAACCCACATCATGTTGAAGAGGATGTGCAGTAGATTGCCGTGCAGCCATGAGGCGCTCAGCACGGTCCACCAGCGCCCGAGCCCGAACACCGGAACGGCGCCGCTCGCTCAAACAGCAGCAGCGCCTGAACGCCCGGCGCGAGAAAGGACATGCCGCCGCCCACAACCCGCAGCTGGCTGCCAGAGGCGAGCAGCGTCAAACCGCACCAGACGCTCGAGGCGCCGATGACGAGCGGAACGAAGCCGAAGTCAGCGCCAAGCTGGCGCAACACGGAGCAAACCCGAACATCCCGGGGTAGGCCCGCCCGCACATGTAGCATTTGTCTTCGTTGACGCCGACGAGCGACCCGCACGCCGGACAGACGACAGACCCGCTCGTTTTGCGCTGGAAGAAGACATTGGATCTGGCTTTGGGCTATAGGCGCTGGGCTACAGGGTATCAGTTCTGGGCTGTTGGCTTTGGGCGTGTTGCCGACCACCTCACGGGCCGACATCTCACGCCTGACCGCTACTTCGTCACCTTGGGCCGCATGTTCCCGGCGAGAATCCGCTTGCGAAGCCGAATGGTCGACGGCGTCACCTCGACCAGCTCGTCGTCGTTGATGAATTCGATCGCCTGCTCGAGTCCGAGCCTGCGCGGCGGAATCAGCCGGATCGCCTCGTCGGCCGACGAGGCGCGCATGTTCGTCTGCTTCTTCTCTTTGCGTGACGTTGACGTCCATGTCGGCCGGGCGCGAGTTCTCGCCGATCAGCATGCCCTCGTAGCACGGGCGTCGCCGGGATCGATGAAGATCTCGCCGCGCTCCTGCAGGTTGAAGATCGCGTACGACGTGGCGATGCCGGCGCGGTCGGCGACCAGCGCGCCGTTCGCGCGCGACGGCAATGGCGCCGTGCCACGGCTCCCAGCTCGAGAAGATGTGGTTCATGATGCCGGTGCCCTTGGTGTCGGTCATGAACTGCGCAGCGGAAGCCGATCAGGCCCGCGCGCGGGAATGCGGAACTCGAGCCGCACGCGGCCGCTGCCGTTGTTCACCATCTTCGTCATCACGCCCTTGCGCTCCCCGACCTGCGCGATGACGATGCCCTGATGATCCTCCGGGACGTCGATGACGAGCTCCTCGACCGGCTCGACGGTCTGGCCGTCCGATCTCCTTGGTGACGATGTCGGGGCGCGACACCTGCAGCTCGAACCCCTCGCGGCGCATCATCTCGATCAGGATCGACAGCTGCAGCTCGCCGCGGCCGACCACCTTCATCTGCTCCGGCGTATCGGTCGGCTCCATCCGGATCGACACGTTGCCGAGCAGCTCCTTGTCGAGCCGATCCTTCAGCTGGCGCGACGTGACGTACTGCCCCTCGCGCCCGGCCACCGGCGACGTGTTGACGCCGAAGATGATCGACACGGTCGGCTCGTCGATCGCGATCGGCGGGATCGCGATCTGGTGCTCCATGTCGGTGATCGTCTCGCCGATCGTGATGTCCTCGATGCCGGCGAGGCAGACGATGTCGCCCGCCGCGGCCGTCCTGGATGTCCACCCGCTTCAAGCCGTCGAAGGCGTACAGCTTGGTCACCTTCGTGTGCTGAACGGCCGTATCGAGCTTGACCACGGCGACGGCGTCGCCGATCTTCACGCGGCCGTTGAAGATCCGGCCGATCGCGATGCGGCCGATGTAGTCGCTCGAGTCGAGGTTCGCGACGAGAAGCTGCAGCGGCGCGTCCGGGTTGCCCGCGCGGCGGCGGCACGTGCTCGACGACCGCGTCGAACAGCGGCCGCAGATCCGCTCGCCACGCCGTCCTGCTCGCGTGTGGCGGTGCCGACTCGCGCGTTGGTGTAGAGCACCGGGAAGTCGAGCTGCTCCTCGGTCGCGTCGAGATCGATGAACAGATCGTAGATCTCGTTCAGCACTTCCTGCGAGGCGCGCGTCGGGACGATCGATCTTGTTGATCACGACGATCGGCGTCAGCCGGCGCTCGAGCGCCTTGCGCAGCACGAACCGCGTCTGCGGCAGCGGCCCTCCGGACGCGTCCACCAGCAGCATCACGCCGTCCACCATCGACAGCGTCCGCTCGACCTCGCCGCCGAAGTCGGCGTGGCCCGGCGTGTCGACGATGTTGATGAGCATGTCCCTGTAGTGGACGGCCGTGTTCTTGGCCAGAATCGTGATGCCGCGCTCGCGTTCGAGGTCCGTGTTGTCCATCGCGCGCTCGGCGCACCCGTTCGTTCGAGCGGAAGGCGCCGCTCTGGTGCAGCAGCGCGTCCACAAGCGTGGTCTTGCCGTGGTCGACGTGCGCGATGATGGCAGCGTTTCTGCGAAGCGGGTTCGCGACCTCGGCGCGCGCGGCTGAACCAGGACGCTGTTCTGCGATCGGAATCATCCCTTCAAGTGTAGCTCAGGTGCACGGGTCCACCCGGGCGACCCCGGATTGCCAGCTCGTCTGACTCGGGCAGGGATGGAGCGGCAGGGAGCCGGGATGTCCCTCGCGCTGGACTTCGCGGAAAGCAGGCTGCAGAATAGAGCTCATGCCTCTGTTCGAGTACGCGTGTCGCGCCTGCGGCCACCACTTCGAGTATCTGACGCGGGGACAGGAGACGGCGAGCTGTCCGGCCTGCGCCAGCGCCGAGCTCGAAAGCAGCTGTCGGTATTCGCCGTCGCGAACGGACCCTCGTCCTCGCCCGGGACCCCGTCGGCGGCCCCTTGCGGGATGTGCGGCGACACGCGCGGTCCCGGCGCCTGCTCCATCAACTAGCGAACACAGAAAATCCGAAATCTGAAGTCTGAAATCTGATCAGATTTCAGACTTCAGGTTTCTGTTTCGTCTCCCTGTCCTGTCCTATGCCGACTCCGGCGGCGCCTGGTTCGAGCAGCAGCCAGTAGAGCCCGAGGTGCCGCACGGCCTCGACGAACTCCTCAAAGTCGACCGGCTTCCTGATGTAGCTGTTGGCGCCCAGGGTGTACCCGCTCGCAAGATCACGCTGCTCGGTGGACGAGGTGAGGATGACGACCGGCAGCAGCCGGGTCTTCGGGTTCGCGCGAACGCGCTCGAGCACCTGCAGACCGTCGATTCGCGGCAATTTGAGATCGAGCAGCACGAGCTGCGGCAGCGGCGCCGACGCGCGTCCGGCATGCGCGCCGGTCGCAAACAGGTAATCGAGCGCCTCGACGCCGTCGCGCGCCACGACCACCTCGTTCGCGATGTTGCTCTTCGCGAAGGCGCGGAGCGTCAGGTCCACATCGTCGGGGTTGTCTTCGACCAGCAGTATTTCGTTCATTGCTCCTCGTTGGCAGGCGGCTCCATGGTAAAGGAGAAACGCGCCCCGGCATCCACGCCTCCTCCGCCCACACGCGGCCGCCGTGGCGATGGACAATGCGCTGCACGGTCGCCAGCCCGATGCCCGTCCCCGGAAAGTCGGTGACCGCGTGCAGGCGCTGGAATGCGCCGAACAACTTGTCCGCGTAGGCGGATCGAACCCGGCGCCGTTGTCCCGCACGTAGAACGCGGTTTCGTTCGTCGAGCGCTGACACCACGTCGATCTTCGGCGCGCTCGCGGCGGGCGGTGAACTTCCACGCGTTCTCGATCAGGTTTTCCAGCACGACGCGCAGAAGGCGAGGGTCGGCCGACGCAGTCATTCCTGGTCGGATGGTGACAGCCACCGACCGCGTCGGATCCTGCCGGCGGCGGTCGGCGACGACCCGCTCCGCCAGCGCGCTCACGTCGACATCTTCACGCTCCAGCTCGCCCCGGTTGACCCGCGAGAGCTGCAGCAGGTCGTCGATAGAGGTCCGCCATCCGCGCCGTGGCATTCCGAATACGGACCAGGTGCGGAGTGCGCCTGCTCGTCGAGCTGGGCGACCGTAGTCTTCAAGCAGCGCCAGGGAAAACCCGTCCACGCTCCGCAGCGGCGCGCGGAGGTCGTGCGACACGGAATAACTGAACGCTTCGAGCTCCCGGTTGGCGGCTTCGGCCGCTTCCGAGCGCTGACGGAGCTGGCTCGTGAGCACGCCCAGCGCGCGCTCGCCTTCCCGCCGCCGCCGGATCTCGCGTTGGAGCTGACGGCACATCGATGGCCAGTAGCGCGATCGTCAACGCGACGCTCGCCGAGATGAGCGTTGAAAGCCGAACCGCCGCCGGCCGGGCACTGGCCGCCAGCGCGGCCATCGCGCCGGGAAGGTCGTCGAGCAGGACGAGCTGCTCGACGGTGCGGGCGTAAGACCTGACGAAGGCGACCGATACCAGCCCCACGGCGATGATCAGCGCCACCGCCGTCGCGAAGAACAATTGGAGCAGGATCGTTCCGCGCCTCGAGCGCAGCATCGTCCATGTGCAGGCTGGCGAACCAGCTGCGGGTCGCCTCGGCCGATCGCGGCGGGCTGACGAACGTTCCCTGAGCGGCGTCGCAGCCAAACGCCAGCAACCGGGTGATCACCGCCGCGGTCTCGACACCCTCGGCAATGACCGTCAATCCAAGGTTGTGCGCGAGATCGATCGTCGAGCGGACGATCACCTCGTCCTCGCCGCGTTCGAGGCCCAGCACGAACGGACTGGTCGATCTTGAGCCCGCTCACCGGGAGCCGGCGCAGGTAGATCAACGAGGAGCACCCGTCCCGAAATCATCAATCACCAGTCGCACACCCATCTCGTGGAGCCGGGTCAGGCACGCCGTCGATTTCGGCGGATCGGACATGATCAGGTTCTCGGTGATCTCCAGCACCAGCTGGGACGGCGGCACGCCGCGCGACTGCAGGGCTTCGAGGATGCGGTCGGGCAGCTCGGGATCGTGCAGGGTGCGCGGCGAGATATTGACGGCCATCGTCAACCGTCCCCCGGACATAGCTGGAGCCCATTCGTCCAGGGCGCGGCCCAGGACGAACATCGTCAGAGGATTCACGAGACCTGTCTGCTCGGCGAGATCGATGAAGTCCGATGGCGGCAGCCGCCCCTGCTGCGGATGGTTCCAGCGGACGAGGGCCTCGACACCCTGTGCGGTACGCGTCGCGAGGTTGAGGATGGGCTGATACTCGACGAAAAACTGCCCTGAATCGAGGCCAGCGCGCAGATCGGCAATGATCGACAGCCGACGGTCGGTATGGCGATCGCGGTCCAGGCAGCGTAATACCGCACAGCCCGAATGGTCGCCTTTCGCGACGTGCATCGCCACATCCGCTTTCTGCAGCAGCGTTTCGGCGCGGTCAATGCCATGCTTCGGGTAGAGCGCGATGCCGATGCTCGCGTGCACCAGCAGCGGACGGCCATCCACGGAGAAGGGCGCTCGAGCTCGGCGATCACCTTCCGCGCGGTCTGCTCGGCGCCCCAGTGTCGGTGGACGGCAGAATCATGGCGAACTCGTCTCCGCCCAGGCGCGCCACCGTGTCGGCGTCGCGCACCACCGCGCGCAGCCGCGACGCCAGCTGCTGCAGGACGCGATCGCCGGCGTGATGGCCCAGCGCGTCGTTGATCTCCTTGAAGCCGTCGAGATCCATCAGGAGGAAGCTGACCAGCTTGGCGTCGCGCTGAGCGCCGAGAATCGCCTGCTGGAGACGGTCGCTGCAGGAGCGCCCGGTTCGGAAGGTCGGTGAGCGAGTCGTGATACGCGAGATGCGCGAGCCGCTGTTCGGCCAGCGTGCGCTCGCGCCGTACCGCCGCGTCCCGCAGTTCCTGCTCGACGGCAGGGACGAGGCGCGCCAGGTTGCCCTGATGATGTAGTCGTGCGCGCCGGTCCGCATCGCCGCGACCGCGACGTCCTCGCCGATCGTGCCCGAGACGAAGATGAGGGAAGGTCCGGATCGCGCTCGCGAACGATCTCCAGCGCGGCCGTGCCGCTGAACCCGGGCATCGAGAAATCGGCGATGGCGAGATCCCAGGCCCGCCGGTCGAGCGCCGCCTCTCAGCCCATCCGCGGTATCGACACGCTCGGAAACGACCGAAGCCGCCGTGCTCAACGCACGGACGACCAGCGCCGCATCGTCTTCAGAGTCCTCGACGAGGAGGACGCGCAACCGCTTGCTCACGATCTTGGTCACCTCGTCACGATCTGTCAACTCGTTACACAACAGCTCCGCACCCCAACCGTTTCATCTCGACGGTAGCGGTCCTCCTGAAGACCGCGTTCCCCAGGATCCAAGCGCCCGGTTTCCGATCGCGACGTTGCAAGCAACTATGACAGACAGAAACCGAAACGCGAGCCAAGACACCCCAGCGAAGTCAGGCTCATCCGCCGACACGCTCCTGGCGCGAGTCGCTACCGACTGCGCCGGCTGGAGCAGCTGCTCAGCGGTTATGAACCTCGGCTCGATATCGACGGGCACCGCCGCCAGCTTGTCGAGCGCGCGCTGGACCTGCGGCCGCACGGTACCCAGGCGTTCGCCGAGTGCCTTCGCCTTGGCGTAATCCCCGTCGGCCTGGATCGTCATGATCTCGCGCGTCAGGGCCGTCACGCCGTCCTTGATTCGATCGTGATTGACGGCGAAGGTGCCGTCCGGACTGACGGAGAACCACCCGAATCGAGCAGCGAATTCAGCTGAATCGCGATCCCGCGGCCGTGCGCTTCGTTGATGCCGAAGCGGATCGAGCGGAAGCGCCGATGCGAGGAAGCGTCGTGTAGATCGATCGCTCCAGCGACTTCGGCAGCGACGCCCTTGTCGATCATGGTACTGCAGGGCGAAGAGGCCGGAGATGTCCGCCTTCGCTTCTTCGAGGAAGCTGGACGTCTCCTTCATCTCCTGCCGCACCGTCGTCGTCCCGCCCGCCGACCGAGATATTGTGCGGGCCGAGGCCGTGCATCAGCTCGTGCATCAGGATGTGTGTGAAGAACGCCTCGAACGAGACGTCGCGTCTGATCGGCCGGCGCGAGCACGACCTTCGAAATCGGCATCAGCATCTTCGCGAACTTCGCGTCCTGGACGTTCTTCAGCATCACGCGCTTGGCGCCCTTTTCGCGTGTCACGCGCTCGTCGTTGGGCAGGTTGAAGGCCGCGGTCTGGACGCCGCGGTTGCGCGTCGCCGGCGGCGAAGACCTCGTTGACGACGGCGATGGGCGCCAGCCGCGCCGAGCTGCGGGTTGCGACGGCTCGGATCGATCGGCAGGTGGTTCTCGATGTCCTGCAGCTCGCCGCCGAACTTCTGGAGCTTCGCGCTCTCGGCTTCGTCGCGGACCGTGATGAACGACTCGAAGGCGGCCTTGTAGTTGAAGAACTCGTCCTCGTACACCTCGTACGGACCGATGGTCGGCTCGATCGGCGCCGTGCAAGCTCCATCCAGGCGACGTCGCTGTCGTAGTAGTCGTTCGAGAGAAAGGCGTCGGCCCGCTTCGTGAGGAACGTCTTCAGCGTCGGCTCGGTGGCCTGCGCAGCGCCGCTGCAGCAACCCGCAATCCGCAGCAGCTCGTTCTGGTGCTCCAGGCTGTAGGTGACGAGCGTAAACGCGCCGGTCGGTCCCCGGCGAACGACGGTGAAGAATCCTGTCGCGCGCGCGCGCTCCGATGCCGGCAGCGACTGCATCCAGCGTTCGATCTCGGCCTTGGACGCTCCCTCCGGATAGAAGTTGGCACCCTCCGGCTTCGCCGGCGCCTCGGCACGAACGGCTGATTCTGATCCAGGCGCGACCAGGGTCCCTTGTTGATGAGGAAGTAGTTCAGCCGTTCGCGTCCCTGCGGGCGTTTCGTCGCGGACGAGATCGAGCAGCATCTCCTCGTTGCCCGCCCAGACCTGGCGCAGGTAAGAGCGCGTCGATCATCTTCGACGCTTCCACCAGCTTGGCGAGGACGCCGGCGGTCGGCGGGCGAGAGCGTCGAGACGTCGGCGATGATATCGGTCGGCGCAAACCGGGCGGTCATTCCTGTCCAGCTCCGACAGAGGGCGACGGAGGACGTCTGAGGTCGGTGGCACCGGCGGCTCCTGGACTCGACACGCGGCCAACATCGCGGCGAACGCGACGGCGCCACATGCCAGTGCGGCTTTGATCATGATGACGCGATTAGTGAACGCCCGCGACATCTGCAATGTCGCCGGATCCGCGCCGAGGCGGCGGATGGCGGCCTCCCGCATGCGCTCGGGCGGGGTGGTTGAAGATCAAGTCTCGATCGATGTCGCTCATGAGCCACGCCGACGCCGTCAGCTCCGCCTCCAGCGGCCAGCCCGGTCCCCAGCCTGAGTAACCGACCACCAGTCTGGTCTCGCTGAGGCGGATCGGCCTCCAGCAAGCGGCGAAGCAGATCCGGAGATGTGGACAGGTAGAGGCCTCTGCGATGCGCATTCCGGAGGGAACTCTTCGGTGCCGGGCTGGCTGCCGACGAGCATCCAGCTTCGTTGCGGTCTCCACAGGCCCGCCCACCCATACCTCCAGGTCGCTGTCGGTCGACACGGGTGGATCCAGGTTGACCACAACGCGCCCGCTGGTGACGATGAGGGCGGTTCACGACCAGTCCGAATGCACCTTCTTCGCTGTGCTTGCAGAGGAGGACCACGGTGCGGCTGAAATTCGGATCCACGAGCTGCGGCATGGACAGGAGAAGCGGCGGGCGCCAGTGTCGAACCCACAGGAAACACTCCTCCCCATCATAAGCGTTTGGCTATCGCGCGCAAATCCCTGATGAACCGCTGGGTTTCGGCGCCGTCTCGGGACGAGGCGGTCGTCCAGATCCGAGGAGGTTCGACACTTATCGGAGCGCGACGGCCACGTTGCGCCTCACGCCGGCGGCTTCGCCTCGCCTCATCGCGCCGCCGCGCAGCGCGCATCCAGCGCGGCGTCTGGCATCCGCGAGAGATCGACGAGCGCCGGCTGATCCCACACGGGCCTGCGGCCACCACGCCGGATCCGTCGAGGTCGGGGCGAGGCTGTTCCACGGGCACACTTCCTGACAGATGTCGCAACCATAGACATGCGAGCCGATCGCGGGCCGAGCGCCGCCGGAATGTCGCCGCGATGCTCGATCGTAGCATGCGAGATGCAGCGCGTTGAGTCGGAGCACGCCGGGCGCCACGAGCGCCTGCGTGCGGGCAAGCGCTCGAGACAGAGCATGCAGTCGCCGCATTGATCGAAGGCGGGCGCATCGGTGTCGAGCGGCAGGCTGCAGATGATCTCGCCGAGAAACACCCACGAGCCGAGCTCGGGGCTGATGACGCAGGTGTTCTTTCCGATCCACCCGATGCCGGCGTATGCCGCGCGTAGACGCGTTCCTGAACAGGTCCGGTATCGACGTAGGCGCGCGCCTCGAACGGCTGCGGACGCGATCTCGCGCATCCACGCGAGCAGGGCGTCCAGCCGCGCGCCGATCACGTCGTGATAGTCCTCGCCCCAGGCGTACCGCGCGATCTGGCGCGCGAGGATCGTACGCATTCGGTGGAATACGGGACGCGCCGTGTTGTAGACGGTCGCGGTGACGATCACCGTGCGCGCGGACGGCATCAACACTGGCGCGACTCCGGCACGGGCGATCGGCCGAGCGCTCGAGGTAGGCCATCGAGGCCGAATAGCCGCGCGCGATCCACTCCCGAAAGAATTCCAGCTCAGGAAGAGTCGCCCGCCGGCGCATACGCCGCAGGCGTCGAAGCCGAGTCTCGCGGGCTTTCGTCTTGATGTCGGTGCGAGGTCAACCGGCACATCGCACGATCACCACGAAGGCACGAAGATCACGAAGGTCTTCTAGCTTGAACCGCTTCGACTGCTACAACCGCTGCGCGTCTTGCCCTGATCGTCTTCGTGTGCTTCGGTGTCCTTCGTGCATGCGCGAGCGATCAATTTCTGCGGACGAGCTCACGCAGCACGTAGGGCAGGATGCCGCCGTGGTGGAAGCGCCACGATGCTCTTCAGGCGTGTCGATTCTGGACACGGCCTCGAATTCGATGAGGCGATCGCCACCGGCCCCGGACCTGCACGAGCCCGCCCGGCTGAAGTCCGGTCGCGATCCCAGTGATCGTCGAACTGTTCGCTCGCCGGTGAGCCCGAGCGACGCCGCCGTCTGGCCGCTCTGGAACTGCAGCGGCAGCACGCCCATGTTGACCAGGTTGCTGCGGTGGATCCGCTCGAAGCTCTCGGCAATGACCACGGAGACACCCAGCAGCCGCGTGCCCTTCGCCGCCCAGTCTCGTGAGGATCCCGATCCGCACTCTTTCCCGCCAGAATGATCAACGGGACGCCGGCCTGCTGTACTTCATGGCCGCGTCGTAGATCGTCATCACGTCTCCGCGCGGGCTGATACGTCGTGTAGCCGCCTTCCGTGCCTGGCGCGAGCAGGTTCCTGAGGCGGATGTTGGCGAACGTTCCGCGCATCATGACCTTCGTGGTTGCCGCGCCGCGCCCCGTAGTGAGTTGAAGTCGGCAGGCTGGACGCCCTGCGCCATGAGGTACTTGCCCGGCGGGGCTATCCTTCTTGATCGACCCAGCCGGCGAGATGTGATCGGTCGTGATGCTGTCGCCCAGCATCGCGCAGCGCCCGCGCGCCGAAGATGTCGGACCAGAGGCGCGGGCTCGAGCGTGAGGCCATCGAAGAACGGCGGATTGCGGATGTAGGTCGAATCCGCCTCCCAGGCGAACCGATCACCTGCCTGAAGC
>ERZ1370068.9202-contig-7998_pt1 | contig 55922 bp, 63 predicted proteins | sample MGYA00561227_ERZ1370068 | MGnify/ENA primary metagenome ERZ1370068 (study PRJEB38410, sample SAMEA6850437) | metagenome | study: Metagenomic assessment of the ecological functions of the soil: analysis of the soil microbiota associated with the... | reverse complement strand
CGTACTTCGTTCAGTTACGTATTGCTCGGCCGCGGTTGTCCCGCGCCCACGAGTTGGCCATCACCGAGATCACCGGCCGCGAATCACAACCACTACCCGCTGACACTGCAAGCCACGCCGGGCCCCGAACTGGGCCTTGCGCGTCGAATTCGACACCGATGTGTTCGACGCGGAAAGCATCGAGACGCTGATCGAGCGGTTCAAGCGGGTGTTGGTGGCGATGACCGCCGATCCGGCGCGGCGGTTGTCGTCGGTGGATGTGCTCGATGCCGGTGAGCACGCCCGGCTGGATGAGTTGGGCAACCGGGCGGTGTTGACCCAGCCCGCGACGCCGGTGTCGATTCCGGTGGTGTTCGCCGCGCAGGTGGCGCGTGCCCCGGAGGCGGTGGCGCTGAGCTGCGGTGAGCCGCTCGTGGACCTACCGCGAGCTTGATGAGGCCGTCGAACCGGTTGGCGCACCTGTTGGCCGGCCAGGGGTGGGCCCGGGACGGTGTGTGGCGCTGCTGTTGACGCGTGTCCGCCGAGGCGATCGTCGCGATCCTGGCGGTGCTCAAGACCGGGGCGGCGTATCTGCCGATCGATCCGGCGCGTGCCGCCGGCGCGGATCGAGTTCATGGTGGCTGATGCCGCGCCGATCGCCGCGATCACCACCGCGGGCTGGCCGGTCGCGGCTGGATGGGTGCGACCTGCTGGTCATCGATGTCAACGACCCCGCATTGACACCCAACCCGGCACCGCGTTGCCGGCGCCGGCGCCCGATGACATCGCCCACATCATCTACACCTCGGGCACCACCGGTGTCCCCAAAGGCGTGGCGGTCACCCACCACAACGTGACCCGGCTGTTCGACGCACTGGATGTCGGCCTGGAGCTGGCGCCGGACAGGTGTGGACGCAGTGCCATTCGTATGGCCTTCGACTTCTCGGTGTGGGAGATCTGGGGTGCGCTGCTGTTTGGCGGGCGGCTGGTGGTGGTGCCCGAGTCGGTGGCCGGCTCACCGGAAGACTTCCACGCCTTGCTGGTCGCCGAACAGGTCACGCGTGTTGAGTCAAACCCCGTCGGCGGTGGCGGCGCTCTCACCGCAGGGTTTGGAGTCGGTGGCGTTGATGGTCGCCGGTGAGGCCTGCCCGGCCGAGGTGGTGGATCGGTGGGCGCCCGGGCGGGTGATGATCAACGGCTACGGCCCGACCGAGACCACGGTGTATGCCACGATCAGCGCGCCGCTGGCACCGGGGTCGGAGTGGTGCCGATCGGTGCGCCGGTGCCGGGGCGGCGTTGTTCGTGCTGGATGGGTGGTTGCGGCCGGTGCCGGCCGGGGTGGTCGGTGAGTTGTATGTGGCCGGTCGCGGCGTGGGCGTTGGGTATGTGCGCCGGGCCGGGGTTGACCGCGTCGCGGTTTGTGGCGTGTCCGTTCGGGGCGCCGGGGCGCGGATGTATCGCACCGGGGATCTGGTGTGCTGGGGCGCCTGATGGGCAGCTGCAGTATCTCGGGCGCGCCGATGAACAGGTCAAGATCCGCGGCTATCGCATCGAGCTCGGCGAAGTTCAGGCCGCGCTGGCCGGGCTGGACGGCGTGGAGCAGGCGGTGGTGATCGCCCGCGAGGACCGCCCCGGCGACAAGCGCCTGGTGGGCTATGTCACCGAGCGACCGGCGCAGTGGACCCGGCCGCGTGCGCGCGCGCGCTGGCCGAGCGGCTGCCGGCGTACATGGTGCCGGCCGCGGTGGTGGTGTTGGACGCGCTGCCGCTGACGGTCAACGGCAAACTCGACACCCGTGCCCTGCCGGCACCCGGAATACCAGGATGCCGATCGTTACCGCGCCCCGGCCGACGCGGTCGAGGAGATCCTGGCCGGCATCTACGCCCAGGTCCTCGGCCTGGAGCGGGTCGGGGTCGACGACTCGTTCTTCGACCTCGGCGGGGATTCGCTGTTCCGGCGATGCGGGTGGTCGCCGCGATCAACACCAGCCCTGCAGTGCCCATCTTGCGGTCCGCACCTTGTTCCTACGCGCCGTCCGTTAGAAGCCTGAGCCAGCAGTTGGGCGAGATGACGAAGCTCGGCCAACGGGCCCAGCGTTGGGTCGTGCACGGCCGCGACGCCACCGAGGTGCACGCCCGTGATCTCACGCTGGACAAGTTCATCGACGCCGCAGACACTGGCCGCCGCTCCGTCGCTGCCGCGGTCCGAGCGCGGAGGTGCGCACGGTGCTGCTGACCGGCGCGACCGGATTCCTCGGCCGCTACCTGGCCCTGGAATGGCTCGAGCGGATGGATCTGGTCGACGGCAAGCTGATCTGCCTGGTGCGCGCCAAGGACGACGCCGCGGCCCGCGAGCGCCTGGACAAGACGTTCGACAGCGGCGATCCCGAGCTGCTGCGGCACTACCGGGAACTGGCCGCCGACCATCTCGAGGTCATCGCCGGCGACAAGGGCGAAGCCGAACCTCGGCCTGGATCAGCAGACCTGGCAGCGGCTGGCCGACACCGTCGACCTGATCGTCGACCCCGCGGCGTTGGTCAACCACGTCCTGCCCTACAGCCAGCTGTTCGGCCCCAACGCGCTGGGCACCGCCGAGCTGATCCGCATCGCGCTCACCACCAAGCTCAAGCCGTTCATCTACGTGTCGACCATCGGCGTGGGCGACCAGCATCGAACCGTCGGCGTTCACCGAGGACGCCGACATCCGGGTGATCAGCCCGACCCGCATGATCGACGACAGCTACGCCAACGGCTACGGCGAACAGCAAGTGGGCCGGCGAGGTGCTGCTGCGCGAGGCCCACGACCTGTGCGGCCTGCCGGTCGCGGTGTTCCGCTGCGACATGATCATGGCCGACACCACCTACGCGGGTCAGCTCAACGTGCCGGACATGTTCACCCGGTTGATGCTGAGCCTGGTCGGCCACCGGCATCGCGCCCGGCTCGTTCTACGAGACTCGACGCCGACGGCAACCGGCAACGGGCGCACTACGACGGGCTGCCCGTCGAGTTCATCGCCGAGGCGATCTCCACCCTGGGCGCACAGGTGGTCGACGGGTTCGAGACCTACCACGTGATGAACCCGTACGACGACGGCATCGGACTCGACGAATACGTCGACTGGCTGATCGAGGCCGGTTACCCGGTCCAGCGCATCGCCGACTACGACGCCTGGTTGCAGCGGTTCGAGACCGCGCATGCGCGCCCTGCCTGAGCGAGCAGCGCCAGGCACTCGCTGCTGCCGCTGCTGCACACCTACCAGCGACCCGAAAAGCCGATCCGCGGGTCCATCGGCCCAGCCGACCGGTTCCGCTCCGCGGTGCAGGACGCGAAAATCGGCCCGGACAAAGACATTCCGCATGTCACGCGCCGATCATCGTCAAGTACGTCACCGACCTGGCAACCGCTCGGACTGCTCTAGTCCTTGCTGATGAACTTCCAACACGCACGCCCCAGATCCCGTTGGCCTGCGTCAGTGAGGACCCTCGGAACGCCATCACTCGTCAGCGAAGCAGTACATCCGGTAAGCGATCTTTCCGTTCGACAATCCGCGGCCGATACTCCTGTGTAAGTTATCGACGAAGAACGCCGGAGTAACGCGAGACATTACCTTCACCAACTGCGGCACATTCTTCTCCACCGCGCCCGCTGGCTTTCTCGTTGATGACCCTTTCCGACATGAAGGTCGCATGGGGGCGTCGCCCAGCTCCTCGTCCCACTTGGCGACACCGTTGCCTTGGCGGGCATCGGCGTACAGGAAATGCCCTCCGGGCGCAGCTTACGCGCGCCGCGCCTCGGCGAGCAAACGGGGAAACTCGGGGATAGCGAGTGCGAGCGGCTTCGATGTTGATCACCGCGTCCGAAGGACGCTGGTCCGGCGAGACGGCAGGTTCTCGGCGTTCGCCCTGCACGAAATCAGGCCGGGCAGATTGGTGCCGTTCTCGGCACGACGTCGACGCCGGCTGGGTTGCAAGTCCAGCCCGGTGTACGAGGCCGGGCCCAGGGTCGCGCACTGGGGTACGAGGCTCGCACCGCCGTGGCCGCAACTGACCTCCAAGCACCCGTGCGCCCGTGAGATCCCAGCCTGCGTTCGCCGTGCGGTGGTAGAGCTGGATGTGGAACCGGTTGGGCTCGTCGGACCGCTCCAGCGGGCAGGGCCATCGCGGCGGATCCTCCCTCGTAAGTTCATGAACACTAGATCATCACCGCTGATACGGGTGATGAACGGGTAATAATTAGCTTCGCACAGAATTTCAAGTATAAGGGTTACCAGGCGGTCTTTGAGGCTCATGGGCAAAGTATGGACAGGATGCGTGGGGCAGGCAATGCGGCGAGTGGCCACGCATTTTCCCAACCCGCCTGCAGCGACTCTCGGCTTACAGACTCGCGTTCGCGCACCAGTCGCGAGGCTTCGCCGCCCGAATTTGCCTAGCGTAAGGGTTGGAGTCATTCCGCTGCACGGCCCAACTTGGGCTGCCCCGCGTTTTCCGGACTGTTGAATTTGCGTTCATTATGCGGCGAGCTGCGAATTCAGGTATTCGGTGCGGACTTCGCGTGGTGTCCGGTAGCCGAGTGCGGAGTGAATTCGTCGTTGATTGTAGAACAGTTCGATGTAGCGGGCAATGTCCTCCTTCGCTTTCTTCCGTGACGGATACACGATGTGATGCACTCGCTCGTTCTTCAGGCTGGCGAAAAACGATTCCGCCAGCGCATTATCCCAACATTGACCGGTCCGCCCGACCGAATGCCGCAACCCAAGCCGAATCAGGGTCGCCCGATATTCGGCAGACGTGTATTGCGTACCGCGGTCGGAATGCATAATACAATCCGGTTCGAGCCGATGATTCCGCACGGCCATGTCCAGCGCGTCGGTGACCAATTCGGTCCGCAAGTGGTCGGCCATGGACCAGCCGATCACCTCGCGGTTGAAACAATCGATCAGCGTCGCCAAATACAGCCAGCCCTGCCACGTCCGGATATAGGTGATGTCGCCGACGACCTTGATCCCGGGCCGGTCGGCACAGAAGTCCCGCCGGAGGAGGTCGACGGTCTCGGGTGCGTCCGGGTCGGGCACGGTGGTGATGCGGAACGGCCTGGGCTGCACCGGAACCAGGCCCAGTTCGCGCATCAGCCGACGGACCAGCTCGGCGCCGACATGCTCGCCGGCGCGGAGGAGTTCGGCGTGGATGCGGCGATACCCGTAGGTGCCGCCGAACGCCTCGAACAACGCCCGGATCTTGTCCGCGAGCAGCTCGCGGCGCCGAGCGGCGGCGCTGGGCCGGCGGTCGAGCCACTCGTAGTAACCGGATTTCGACACGCCGATCCACGCGCACATCCGCACCATCGTGGGAGCATCACCCGAATTCTCCGAAGAATGTGTTGCGCGCTCCGCGGCGATGAACTCGTATTTGTCGCTCACCGCTGCTCCCTCGCGAAGTACGCACTGGCTTTTTTCAGGAATGCATTCTCCATTTCGAGTTCGCGGTTGCGGCGTTCGAGTTCCCGCAGCCGGGCGCGTTCGGATAATTCCAGCGGCGGCTCGTCGGCCGCGTGCGTGGCCCGGTATTTCTTCACCCAACCGCCGACCGTGGTCTCGGCCGAATACGACTGCGCCTTGTCGCCACAGCCGGACCACCAAGCGAACAGCAATCGTCGGCAGTTCGGGCAGCGTAGGAATCGAGAGAGGAAACCGATGGAAGCGAGAGCGGGAATGACAGCGGGTCGTGCGACCTACACCGTAGACGAGGTTGCGGTGTTGCTCGACCTATCGCGCGGTAATGCCTACCGCTACGTGCGTGAGGGGGTGATCCCAGCAAAGCGGGTTGGCCGGCGATGGATGGTGCCGCGGAAGACCTTCCACGCTTGGCTGGAGTCCTGCGAGGCTGACGCGGTCTGATCATGGGGTTTGTCAGAGTGACTGATTCTGGCGGATGGAAGGCGTTCTGGCGCGAGCCATCTGGGGCGCAACGGTCGAAGACGTTCCGCACCAAGAAGGATGCCACACAGTTCCTCAGTCAGGTGGCGGTGTCGATGTCGTCAGGTGCTTATGTCTCGCCGCACGCTAGCCGTACGTTGTTCGGTGATCACGCCCGCTTGTGGATGAAATCGTGGAACACCGAACGGACCACTGCCCGCGCGCGATTCGTCGATCATGCGGAACCACGTTTTGGCGCAGTGGGAAATGTGGCAGCTCGGGAAGATTGATCATCTCTCCGTGCAGACGTGGGTGAGTTCATTGTCCGATAAGCGATCTCGCGCGACGGTGGCCGAATGCAAGCGGCTGATGGCGGGCGTTATGCGATCAGCGGTCAAAAATCGATTGATCGGCATCGACCCGACACTGGGCGTTAGGGTTCCGGGTCGGCGGGTGCGAGATACAGATGAGCGGATAGTCACTCGTGAAGATGTGCGGCAGCGGCTTGTCCCGGTGGTGCAACCGACTAGATACCGGACTCTCGTTGCAACGGCGGCGTTTACCGGCCTGCGTTGGGGCGAGGCGGTCGGGCTTTGTCGTGATGCGGTCGACCTTGATGGGCGCATAGTGAGAGTGATCCGCACGGTCACTGAAGTGGCAGGGCAAACCGAATTCAAAGCGTTTCCGAAATCGCGTGCGGGGCGTCGGGCGGTTCCATTGCCGGACTGGTTGGTCGATGATTTGCGGAAGTATATGGAGCTGTACCCGCCTGACGGGCCGCAAGGGTTGATCTTCACGAACGCGGTAGGCGGCGCACTTCGGCGGACATTGTTCCGGTCGCGTGTGTGGCGTCCGGCTCTAGTACAGGCGGGGTTGCTTGGGCAGGTCGCGTGAGGTCGACGCGCAAATTCGAGGCAGTGTGGTCGAACGAGGCTGGGTCGTACCATGGTCGAAAACTTCGGTAGAGAGTCTGAGGCTGTTCAGCACGTCGCGAGGAATCAACACGGAGGGCTGAGGGTTCCACGATCTCAGACACTCAGTACGGGACGTGGCTGGCCGACGACGGCATCGTTCCGAACAAGCTAGCGAAGGTCATGGGGCACGAAGACATCGCCACAACAATGCAGTTGTACGTTCGGCGAACCGAGGACCACGACGCGATCCGTGATCTGCTCGACGGGTGACCCCGATCTATCGGAATGCTGCCTCTCCGCTGCCTGCTTGGACCGGAGAGCGCAGTGATCAAGCAGAGAAGCAACGCCGCCCCTGACCTTCGATGCAGGTCAGGGCGGTTCTGTCATCTCGACCAACCAGTCGGGGTGGCGGGATTCGAACCCACGACCTCTTCGTCCCCGAACGAAGCGCGCTACCAAGCTGCGCCACGCCCCGCGTGAAGCCACGACAGCGTATCGCACCGGCGGGTGGTGAAGCCAAACGGTTCTTCGCGATTTCGCACGAGGGCTGTGGCTTAGCGGCAACGACCTGTGCACGAAATCGGTGTGTCGGCCGAAACGTAGGCCACGTCGCTCGCGCTCAGAGGCGCAGATCACGCCACGCCGCGGGATGGATGTGAGTTGTCGGTGGCGTTATGCAGACTGACGGCAGTTGCCGCGTAATCGAGAATCGAGGCACGAAATGACTGGGCTTGGGAGCCTCCATCTACCTGGGATTCTTCGCCCTGGCCGCGTTGTGGCTGTTTCTGACCTCCGACGGGCCCCTCACCGGCGGATCCGACGATCAGGCCAGCGCCCCGACCGCTCGAATTCGACCAGCGCACTCGGCCGACGCCGACGGGATCGAGCCCCTGGCTGGTCAGCCACTCGTCGCAGAAGTAGGTGTCCGCGTAGCGGTCGCCGCTGTCGGCGAGCAGGGTCACCACCGACCCGCTGCGCCCGTCGGCGATCATCTCGGCCAGCAGGCCGAACGCACCCCACAGATTCGTACCCGTTGACGGCCCGACCCGTCGGCCCAGCACCGCGCTGACGTGTTGCGCCGCGGCGATCGACGCCGCGTCGGGCACCGCCACCATGCGGTCCACCACGTCCGGCAGGAACGACGGCTCCACCCGCGGCCGGCCGATGCCCTCGATCCGCGACGACATCCCGGTCACGACGTCGCGGCGCCCCTGCGCATAGGACGGGAAGAACGCCGAGTTCTCCGGATCGACGACGCACAACCGGGTCGCGTAGCGCCGGTACCGGATGAACCGGCCGATGGTGGCGCTGGTGCCGCCGGTGCCCGCGCCGACCACGATCCACTCCGGAATCGGATGCGCCTCCTCGCGCATCTGCTCGAAGATCGACTCGGCGATGTTGTTGTTGCCGCGCCAGTCGGTGGCGCGCTCGGCGTTGGTGAACTGGTCCAGGTAGTGGCCGCCCGTCTCCTCGGCCAGCCGCTCCGCCTCCGCGTACACCTGCGACGACTCGGCGACGAAATGGCAACGGCCGCCTTGAGATTCGATCAGCGCGATCTTCGCGGCGCTGGTCGACGACGGCATCACCGCGATGAACGGCAGCCCCAGCAGCGCGGCGAAGTACGCCTCGGAGACGGCCGTCGACCCCGACGACGCCTCGATCGACCGTGGTGCCCTCGCCGATCCAGCCGTTGCACAGCGCGTAGAGGAACAGCGACCGCGCCAGCCGGTGCTTGAGGCTGCCGGTGATGTGCGTGGTCTCGTCCTTGAGGTACAGCTGCGACGTCGACAGCCGTCGCACCAGGCCGCATGGCAGCGGATACCGCAGCAGATGGGTGTCGGCGCTGCGCCGGGCGTCGGCCTCGATCAGCCGGACTGCGTTGTCCACCCACTGACCGTGGCTGGCTGCGAGCCGCGCTGTCGATGGCCGTGTCGGTCACCGCGCCGAGACGGCCGGGTGGGACTGGCCCGCCCGTGTCCCGGCGTCACGGCCACCGCCGGTGGGGCCGCCACCAGCGTCAACAGCGTGGCCTCGGGCCTGCAGCAGAACCGCACCGGCGCGAACGGCGACGTGCCGATGCCCGCCGAGACGTGCAGCTGCATGCTGCGCCCCACCGCGACGCGCCCTTGGCCCGCGACCGGTCCAGGTCGCAGTTGGTGACGATCGCGCCGTAGAACGGCAGGCAGAGCTGGCCGCCGTGGTGTGGCCGGCCATCACCAGCTGATAGCCGTCGGCCGCGAAGCGATCCAGCACCCGTGGCTCGGGTGAATGCGTCAGGCCGAGCGTCAGGTTCGCGGCCGGGCTGGCGGGTCCCGCGATGGTGTCGTAGCGGTCCCGCGACAGGTGCGGGTCGTCCACACCCGGCTGCGGCGATCCGCAGCCCGGCCACCTCGAGCTCGCGCGGGTGTGCGTCATGTCGAGCCAGCCGCGCTCGGTGAACGCCGCCCGCAGGTCCTGCCACGGCAGCGGCTCGCCGTGCGCACGCGGTGCGCTGGATTGGTCAGAGTAGTTCGCCGGGTTCTTCAGCCGCGGCCCGAAGTAGTCGTTGCTGCCGAACACGAACACGCCCGGCACCGACAGCAGGTCGCCCAGCGTCTGGACCACGGCGGGCACGGCCTTCGGATGGGCCAGGTTGTCGCCGGTGTTGACGACCAGGTCCGGCTCCCAGCCGGCCAGCTCACGCAGCCACGCCTGCTTGCGCCGCTGCTTGGGCCGCATGTGGATATCGCTGATGTGCAGCACCTTCAGCGGCGACGACCCGGGCGACAGCACCGGCATGGTCACCTCGCGCACCACGAACGCGTTGCGCTCGATCAGCGACGCGTAGCCGATCCGGCCACGACCGAGCCGACGGCCGCGGCGGCAGGATATTCTTCAGGACCGTCGGACAGGGCGGCAGGCATGCAGAGCAGCCTACTGCCAGTCGCCCGCACGCACCGACTTCCACCGCGCGCAGCGTGACCGACCTGATACAGCCCGCGACGGCGGATCAGCGGCGGCGGTGGAGGCGGCGGTGGCGGCGGACCGAGCACCGGCACGGTGATCGGCGGCAGCCCGGGATCTCGACGACCGTCGAGCCGATCTCCGGCGGCAGATCGCCGGCGCAACCCGGCGGATGGCACCGGGCGGCGGCGGCGGCGGTGCCGGCGGGATGCCGTTGCTGATCTGGATGGTGATGATCGAGCCGGGCACGGTCTGACCGCTCGGCGAGGTCCCGACCACGGTGCCGTACGACGCGGAGCTGTTGACCGAGGTCGGCCTGGTCGGCGACCTGGAAGCCGGCCTCCTTGAGCCGCTGACGCGCCAGCGTCCTAGCGTCAGGCCTGACACGCTGGGCACCCGCGAGCCCGGCGCGCCGTCGACGTAGCGCGGATCGGTCGGCGGCAGCGCGACGTCGCCGAAGTTGTTGGCGATCGGCTTCATCGCCGTCGAACCAGGTGCGGGCGGGCTCGTTGCCGCCGAACAGGTTGCCGCTGACCGCACTGCCGCAGCGGGAACGAGCAGATCGCCGGACGGCGTCGCTGGAGTCGTCGTAGATGTAGTTGGCCGCCGCGCAGCGTGTTGGTGAAGCCGAGGAATGCCCGACGAGCGATGCGCCTCGGTGGTGCCGGTCTTGCCGGACATCGGCAGGTTCCAGCCCGACCGAGCCGGCCGACCCGGCGGCGGTGCCGCGCCCTGGTCGTCCTTGCTCAGCGCGTTGGCCAGCGTGTTGGCCAGTCCCTCCGGCACCACCTGGTCGCAGGTCTCGGTGGTGACCGACGACCTCGTTGCCGTGGCGGTCGAAGACCTTGTCGATCGGGTTGGGCGGGCACCACACGCCGCCGGAGGCCAGCGTGGCCGCCACATTGGCAAACTCGAGCGGGTTGAGCTCGGAACGGGCCCAGCGTGAACGAGCCCATGTTCTGCCGCTTGATGAAGTCGGCCAGGCTCTCGTTGCTTTCCGGGTCGTAGTCGCGCGCCGTGCCCGGCAGCGCGTAGGACCGCAGCCCCAGCCTGACCGCCATGTCCACCGCGCGCTGCACCCCGACCTGCGAGATCAGCTTGGCGAACGCGGTGTTCGGCGAGGTGGCCAGCGCGTCGGTGACGTTCATCGAGCCGCGGTAGCCCCCGGCGTTCTTCACGCACCAGGTTTCCTTCGGGCAGCCTGGCGTATCGCTGCTGCCGAGGCCCTTGGCCTGGAACTGAGCCAGGCACGTCCAGCGTTGCGCGTTGATGCCCATGCCCATCTCCAGCGCCGCGGCGGTGGTGAAGATCTTGAATGATCGAGCCCGCGCCGTCGCCGACGAGCGAGAACGGCTGCGGCTGCATGGTCTCGCCGGCGTCGCGTGTTCGAGCCCGTAGGTGCGGTTGCTGGCCATCGCCAGCACCGGATGCGACGTCCTTGCCGGGCTTGATCACGCTCATCACGCTGGCGACGCCGTCGAGGTCGGGGCTGGCGATGCTTGTCGATCGCCGACTTCACCGAAGCCTGCACGTCGGGGTCCAGCGTCGTCCGGATCAGATAGCCGCCGCGTGGCGACCTGCTCCTTGCTGATGCCCGCGCGCGCCAGGTAGTCCAGCACGTAGTCGCAGAAGAACGCGCGATCGCCGGCGGCGATGCAGCCGCGCGGCAGCTCGTTCGGCTGCGGCAGGACGCCCAGCGGCTGCTGCCTTGGCGGCGCGCAGCTCGCTCGGCTTGCTGCGGCAGGTTCTCGATCATGGTGTCCAGCACCAGGTTTCGGCGTGCCAGCGCGCCGTCGGGGTTGGTGTAGGGGTTCGAGCGAGCTCGTCGACTGCACCAGCCCGGCCAGCAGCGCGGCCTGCTGCCAGTTCAGCTCGCGAGGCGTTGATGCCGAAGTAGGTCTGCGCGGCGTCCTGAATGCCGAACGCGCCGTTGCCGAACGACACCAAGTTCAGGTAGCGGGTCAGGATCTCCGGCTTGGTGAACGTCTTGTCGAGCGTCAGCGCCATCCGGATCTCGCGCAGCTTGCGCGCCGGCGTGGTCTCGACGGCGGCGCGCTTCTCGGCGTCGGTCTGCGCCGATCACCAGCAGCTGATAGTTCTTCACGTACTGCTGCTCGATGGTCGAGCCGCCGCGGGTGTCGAGGTTGCCGGACAGGTAGCCGGACAGGCCGGTCAGCGTGCCCTGCCAGTCCACGCCGTTGTGCTCGGCGAACCGCTTGTCCTCGATCGAGACGATCGCCAGCTTCATCGTGTTGGCGATCTGGTCGCTGGGCACCTCGAACCGGCGCTGCGAGTACAGCCACGCGATCGGCGTTGCCCTGCCGCGTCGACCATCGTCGACACCTGCGGCACGTCGCCCTCGACGAAGCTGCGCCGAGCCGTTGGCGACCGACGTCGGAGGCGCGGTTGGACAACAGCCCGAACCCGCCGACCAACGGGAACATCAGCGCCGCGGCGACCACGCTGGCCAACAGGCAGCACCACGCGAGCTTGATGACCGTGACTGCCGCTCGGTCGGCGGTCGGGTCGGCGGCCGCTCCGGCATGCGCTACAGAGTAACGAGGTCGCATTCAGGCGCACATGCCAGCTTCGGCGGCCGATTGCCGGATCCGCTGGACACGCGCGACCTGTCGTTGCGTCAATTTTGACGGTCTGACGGCACGGTCGTCCCAAAAAGTGGCAGTATCAGACTGTTGCGCAAAACCGCCCTGACCACCTAAGCTTGGCTCACAGTGCGATGCAGGTCACACTCGACCTGCGCAATGTGGCGTAGATCGCATCAGCGTTCTACACCGGAGGACTAGAGCCGTCGCTGAGGCGGGCGGCTGGAACGAAGGGATCGCTGGTGTCAGGTACAACGGCCCGCTGCGCGCAGGACAAGCACCTAACTCCTCAGCCCACAGTTTGGTCCACGGCGCAGAGGCCGAGGCCCGGATCGCGTGGGTATCCCAGGCCCGCTGTCGCCAGGCCGATCCCGATGAACTGTTCGTCCGAGGCGCCGCCCAGCGCAAAGCCGCCGTGATCTGCCGGCACTGTCCCGGTGATCCTCGAATGCGGCGCCGACGCCCTCGACAACCGCGTCGAGTTCGGCGTCTGGGGCGGCATGACCGAACGCCAGCGCCGCGCCCTGCTCAAGCAGCACCCCGAGGTGGTTTCCTGGGCCGAGTTCTTCGCCGCCCAGCGCAAACACCGCAGCGCCGTTTAGGCGGCACGCCGCTTCGGCTAGATTCGCGGCTACGCCGCGGCAGCCTCGCCGGTGATCTGATCGGCGATGGCCCGCAGCGCCTCCAGGTCCGGACACGTCGAACGGCAGCGACGGCACGCCCGACGATCGCCACGTGCGGGTTGGCGCCGGTGAACCGCGACAGCAGCCGGATCTCCGCGCTTGGCCGTCATCGCCCGGTCGGCGTGAATCCGCAGCACCGCCGCCGTCAGCGACGTCGGGATCCTTCGTCTTCCAGCTCATCGGCGGCTTCGTCGGCCTTGTCGGCGTGCAGGTCGCACAGCATCGGGTGGGTGCGGTTGAGGATCAGCCCGGCCAACGGCATGTGCTCCTGGGAGAGCCGGTCGATGAAGAACGACGCCTCGCGCAGCGCGTCGGGCTCGGCCGCCGACACCACGACGAACTGGGTGCCGCGCCGCTTGAGCAGCTCGTAGGTGCGATCGGCCTTCTCGCGGAACCCGCCGAACGTGGCATCCAGCGACTGAACGAAAGCCGCTGCGTCGGAGAGCATTTGCGAGCCGAGCACCGTCGACAGCGCCTTCATAGCCAAGCCCCACCGCGCCCGGTGACCAGCTCGCCGATGCCGCGACCGGGGCGCCAGCAGCAGCCGCCACAGCCGGCTGTCCATGAAGCTGCCCAAGCCGCTTTGGCGCGTCCAGGAAGTCCAGCGCGTTGCGCGACGGCGGGGTGTCGACGACGATCAGGTCCCACTTGGTCCTCGGCCGAGCAGCTGGCCCAGCTTCTCCATCGCCATGTACTCCTGCGTGCCGGCCAGCGACGGTGGCCACGGTCTGATAGAACTGGTTGTCCAGAATCTGCTTCGTGCGCGTTCGCGTCCGGAGTACTGGATCACCATCTCGTCGAACGTGCGGCGCATGTCGAGCATCATCGCGTGCAGCTCGCCGGTGACCTCGGGCGCCAGCGGTACCCGCTGCGGCGTGTTGCCGAGGTCCTGATGCCCAGCGCCTGGGCCAGCCGCTTGCGCCGGGTCGATGGTCAGCACGACGACGGTGCGGCCGTATTCGGCGGCGCGCAACGCCATCGCCGCCGCGGTGGTGGTCTTGCCGACTCCGCCTGCGCCGCAGCACACCACGACGCGGTTGGAGGTGTCGGTCAGGATCGAGCGCCATGTCCAGGGCCGGCGGTGTGGTGCTCATCGACTGCTCCTCAGTGGTCTGATTCGCGTCATCTGGCGACCCTGGCGCTCATCGGACGCCCTGATGGCAAGCGCTTCGGCGAGCTCGTAGAGGCTGCCGAGGTCGACTCCGTCGGGAATCTGCGGCAGCTCCAGCCGCGACACGTCGAGCTCGTCGAGTTGCTCGGCGCTCTCGGCGCGCGCCGTGATGCGCGTCGCGTGCTGGATCGGTCTCGGTGAGCAGACCGGCAAAGTCGCTGTCGGACAGGGTGATTCCGCGCCTTGGTCAGGCCCGCTGCGCACGGCGTCGGCGTCGATGTCGCCCTCCGCGGCCTTGGCGAGGTCGTCGGCTGACAGATAGGCCGGGATGTTGCGGTTGACGATGACGCTGCCGATCGGCAGGTCCAGCTCCTGCAGTTCGCTCGATCGCCTCGAGCGTCTCCTGGATCGGCAGCGCCTCCAGCAGCGTGACCAGGTGGATCGGCGGTGAGGTCGGAGTGCAGCACCTTGACCACGCTCTCGGCCTGCGAGTGCACCGGCCCGCCCTTGGCCAGGTCCGACACCGCCTTGGTGACGTCGAGGAATCGGGCGATGCGGCCCGTCGGCGGGGAGTCCACCACGATGGCGTCGTAGACCGGCTGCTTGCCCTTCTCGCGCGCGGGTCACGATCTCGCTGGATCTTGCCGGTGAGCAGCACGTCGCGCAGGCCCGGCGCGATCGTCGTCGCGAACTCGACGGCGCCGATGCGGCGCATCGCCCGGCCAGCCAGGCCGAGGTTGTAGAACATGTCGAGGTATTCGAGGAACGCCGCCTCGGTGTCGATGGCCAGCGCGTTGACCTGTACCGCCGCCGTCGGCGGTGGCGATCTTGACCTCCTGCGTAGGGCAGCGGCGGCACGTCGAACAGCTGCGCAATGCCTTGGCGCCCTTCGACTTCGACCAACAGCACCTTGCGGCCACCGGCGGCCAGGCGCCAGCGCCAGCGAGGCAGCGATGGTCGACTTGCCGGTGCCGCCCTTGCCGGTGACGAAGTGCAAACGCGCCTTGGTCAGGCGGGACGGCCAGCCGACCGGTCTTACGGCCGTTCGGCTGCGGTAGCCACCACTGCATGCTAACCGAAGCCTTGCCGGTCGGCACGAGCGCTGCCCGATAAGCTCAGCCACATGAGCGAACCGACCCGTTGGGAGTACGCCACGGTCCCGTTGCTGACGCATGCGACCAAGCAGATTCTCGACCAGTGGGGCGAGGACGGCTGGGAACTGGTGTCGGTGCTGCCGGGCCCGACCGGCGAGCAGCACGTCGCCTATCTGAAGCGCCCGAAATGAGCGCGGATCGCTTGGCGGCACGGCTCGCCGAGCTGGGCATCGAGCTGCCCGACGGTCGTCACGCCGCTGGCGGCCTACGTGCCCGCGGTGCGCACCGGCAACCTCGTCTACACCGCGGGCCAGCTGCCGATGGTGGCAGGCGAGCTGCCGTGACCGGCAAGGTCGGCGCCGAGGTGAGCCCGGAGGAGGGCAAGGCGCTGGCCCGCGTCTGCGCGCTCAACGCGCTGGCCGCGGTCGCACTCGCTGGTCGGCATCGACTGCCGTCACCCGGGTGGTCAAGGTGGTCGGGTTCGTCGCCTCGGCGCCGGGATTCCACGGCCAGCCAGGCGTCGTCAACGGGCGCCTCGCGAGCTGTTCGGTGAGGTGTTCGGCGAGGCAGGCGCGCACGCCCGCTCGGCGGTCGGGGTGTCCGAACTGCCGCTCGAACGCGCCGGTCGAGGTCGAGCTGATCGTCGAGGTGAGCGTGAGGCTCGAGCCGTGACTCGAGCATCCGGCGCTACGGACTGTTGCGCCCGGTCACCGAGACCGCGTCGGTGCTGCTGTGCGACAACCCCGGGCTGATGACGCTGGACGGCACCAACACCTGGGTGCTGCGCGGCCCGGGCAGCGACGAGATGGTGATCGTCGACCCCGGACCCGAGGACGACGAGCACATCGCGCGGATCGCCGAACTCGGCAAGAGATCCCGCTGGTCGCTGATCAGCCACAGGCACGACGACCACACCGGCGGCATCGACAAGATCGTCGAGCTCACCGGCGCGGTCGGTCCGCTGCGGTGGGCAGCGGGTTCCTGCGCGGCCTCGGCGGGCCGCTGACCGACGGCGAGGTCATCGACGCCGCGGGCCTGCGCATCACGGTGATGGCCACGCCGGGCCACACCGCCGACTCGCGTGTCGTTCCTGGCTCGACGACGCCGTGCTGACCGCCGACACGGTGCTCGGGCCGCGGCACCACCGTCATCGACAACGAGGACGGCAGCCTCGGCGACTACCTGGAGTCGTTGCGGCGGCTGCACGGCCTGGGCAGTCGGACGGTGCTGCCCGGCCACGGCCCTGACCTCGACGACCTCGAGGCCGTCAGCGCCATGTACCTGGCGCACCGCGAGCGAGCGGCTCGACCAGGTGCGCGACGCGCTACGTGCGCTCGGCGACGACGCCACCGCGCGCCAGATCGTCGAACACGTCTACACCGACGTCGACGAAAAGCTGTGGGACGCCGCCGAGTGGGCGGTCCAAGCCCAGCTCGAACTACCTGCGCACCTGACGCGCCAAACTGACGCTTGGCGCGGAAGAGTCGTGAGAACTCGCCGTTACGTCGATCTCGGCGAGAGATCGCTAGCGGGCGCGGCGGGCCAGGCGCTCGGAGTCGGAGATCAACACGCTCTGCCCTCCAAGCGGATCCAGCCGCGATGGGCGAAGTCGGCGAGCGCCTTGTTGACCGTCTCCCGTGACGCGCCGACCAGCTGAGCGATCTCTTCCTGCGTCAGGTCGTGCGTCACGCGCAGCGCGCCGCCCTCCTGGGTGCCGAACCGCTGCGCCAGCTGCAGCAGCTGCTTGGCGACGCGGCCGGGCACGTCGGTGAAGATCAGGTCGGCCAGGTTGTTGTTGGTGCGACGCAGCCGGCGGGCCAGCACCCGCAGCAGCTGCTCGGCGATCTCGGGGCGATCGGCGATCCAGGCGCGCAGCGCGTCGCGGTCCATCGACACCGCGCGCACTCTCGGTGATGGTGGTCGCGCTCGACGTCCGCGGGCCCGGGTCGAAGATCGACAGCTCACCGAACATGTCCGACGGGCCCATGATGGTGAGCAGATTCTCGCGGCCGTCCGGTGAGCGGCGGCCGATCTTGACCTTGCCGGAAATGATGATGAACAGCCGGTCGCCGGGCTCTCCCTCGGCGAACACGGTGTGCCCGCGTGGGAAGTCGACGGGCTGCAATTGCTTGGTCAGCGCGGATACGGCGCTGGGTTCGACTCCCTGGAAGATTCCGGCCCTCGCCAGGATCTCGTCCACGTTGCCCCTCTTAAGCTGTTGGGTGATATGACATGCGCAAGCCGACCTCTTACTGGTTAGCGAGATCAGTCTAGAGGTAGGCCATTTCGCGACTAGCCCACGCTACACACGATTGGCATGTCGAGTCGGCTGAAATTCAGGATTCGACCGGTGATGCACGTACAGCCGATGTCGGCAAACTTGCGGTCGTCACGGGCTAGCGGTTCTGCGCGTCAAGCGGCGAATCGCGTTCGCGCAATCGGCTGATGCAGGCCGTCCAGCGCCGGCGCCATGCCGTCTCGCGCCAGCGTGTTCACGTCATCGGCCTCGGCCTGGTCGAGAAACTCGGCTACATCGGAGGCCGAGACGGTGTCGTCGTCGAGGCTCGATTCGAGCCGCTGCAGCCCGAATGTTGCCAACATCAGCAACGCCTGGAATGAACGCCAGCGAGCAACCACGACACAAGGGTGAAGTAAACACGGCCAAGGTCTCAGCGGGATCACGAAATGTCACCGGTCCGCACCGGTCCGCTCCCGGAGAGTCAGACCCCTCAGTACGCTGGCATTCGTGACCGTGGGTGAGACTTCAGCCGACAAGGCGGCAGCCGCCAAGCCGGCTCGGCGCGCGCCTCGCGGAAGTGGGACAACGAAACCCGCGTCGGCCTGGTCCGGCGCGCTCGCCGGATGAATCGCACACTGGCGCAAGCGTTTCCGCATGTTTACTGCGAGCTGGACTTCACCAATCCGCTGGAGCTGACGGTGGCGACCATCCTGTCGGCGCAGAGCACCGACAAGCGGGTCAACCTCACCACGCCTGCGCTGTTCAAGCGCTACCGCACGGCGCTGGATTACGCGCAGGCCGACCGCACCGAACTCGAAGAGCTCGATCCGGCCCACCGGCTTCTACCGCAACAAGGCCAACTCGCTGATCCGGCTCGGCCAGGAGCTGGTCGAGCGGTTCGACGGCAAGCGTGCCCGACACCATGGACGAGCTGGTGACGCTGCCCGGAGTCGGCCGCAAGACCGCCAACGTCATCCTCGGCAACGCCTTCGACATTCCCGGGATCACCGTCGACACCCATTTCGGCCGGCTGGTGCGACGCTGGCGCTGGACGGCCGAAGAGGACCCGGTCAAGGTCGAGCACGCCGTCGGCGAGCCTCATCGAGCGCAGCGAGTGGACGCTGCTGAGCCACCGGGTGATCTTCCACGGCCGCCGCGTGTGCCATGCGCGTAAACCCGCCTGCGGCGTGTGCGTCCTGGCCGAGGACTGCCCGTCGTTCGGCACCGGGCCGACCGATCCGCTGGTCGCCGCGCCACTGGTCAAGGGGCCGGAGACCGAGCACCTGCTGGCGCTGGCCGGGCTCTAACCAGCCCTGCGCCCATGAGCACGTCGACCCGGTGGACCGTCGCGGTGATGGTCGTCGTGGTCGCGCTGGGCGTGGCGTTGTGGACGCAGCTGGGGGACAGCGGGTCGCCGACCGGGTCGATCGGGCCGGGCCAGGCCCGCGACCGCCGCGACGCCGATACCGCCGAGGCGCTCGCCGGCCCGCGCGCCCGTGCCGACCTGACGCCGTGTCCGTCGCCGGGACGGGCGCCGAGGTCCGCGAGCAGCTGCGCGGGCATCACGCTCGAATGCGCAGGCGACGGCTCGCGGGTCGACGTCGCCAAGGCCGTCGGCAGGGCGAACGACGGTCCTCAACCTGTGGGCCTACTGGTGCGCGCCGTGCGCCGAGGAACTGCCCGCGATGGCCGAGTACCAGCGCCGGGCCGGACCCGACGTCACGGTGCTGACCGTGCACCAGGACGAGAACGAGAGCCGCGGCGTTGCTGCGGCTGGCCGAACTGGGTGTGCGGCTGCCGACACTGCAGGACGGACGCAGGCTGATCGCCGCCGCGTTGCGGGTGCCCAACGTCATGCCCGCGACGGTGGTGCTGCGCGCGGACGGTAGCGTTGCCGAAATCCTGCCGCGGTCCTTCGCCAGCGCCGACGAGATCGCCGCGGCGGTGGACCCAAAGATTGGAGTGTCGGGGTGAGCTGGGGCAGCGGAGCGGGTCGAGCTGACTCCCGACGCCGCCCCGCCCTGGCTCAAGCCGCTGGTCGACAACGTCGCCATCACGTGAAGCGGGCCTATCGGCAGGCGCGTGCCGCCCGAGGTGCTGGCGCATGGTGACCGCGGCGCAACACCAAAGCCGCGATCACCGGGGAAAAGCGCGACGCCGCGGTGCTGGTGCTGTTCTCCGGCCCGGCGGACTCCGCGTCCGGCGGCCTGCCCGACGACGCCGACCTGCTGGTCACCGTGCGGGCGTCGACGCTGCGCCACCACGCCGGCCAGGCCGCGTTCCCCGGCGGAGCGGCCGACCCGGGCGACGACGGACCGGTGCACACCGCGCTGCGCGAGGCCAACGAGGAGACCGGTATCGACACCAGCCGGCTGCACCCGCTGTGCCACGCTGGAGCGGATGTTCATCCCGCCGTCCGGGTTCCACGTCGTACCCGGTGCTGGCCTACTCGCCGGATCCGGGCCGGTGGCCGTCGTCGACGAATCAGAAACCGCGATCGTCGCGCGGGTACCGGTGCGCGCGTTCATCAACCCCGAGAACCGGATCATGGTGTACCGCAAGGAGAATACGCGCCGCTTCGCCGGTCCGGCGTTTCTGCTCAACGAGATGCTGGTGTGGGGGTTCACCGGTCAGGTGATCTCGGCGATGCTCGACGTGGCGGGCTGGGCCAAGCCATGGAACACCGACGACGTTCGCGAACTCGACGACGCAATGGCCCTCGTCGGGCACGAGGACAGCTACGGTGAAGCCCAACAATGACATCGTCACAGTGGCTCGATCTTGCCGTCCTCGCGATCGCGTTCGTCGCCGCCATCTCCGGCTGGCGTTCCGGCGCGCTCGGCTCCCTGCTGTCGTTCGTCGGGGTGGTGCTCGGCGCGGTCGCCGGGCGTGCTGCTGGCGCCGCACGTGGTCAGCCACATCAGCGGCCCCCGCACCAAGCTGTTCGTCACGCTGTTCCTGATCCTCGCGCTGGTGGTGATCGGTGAGATCGCCGGTGTGGTGCTGGGCCGCGCGGTGCGCGGCGCCATCCGCAACCGCGCGCTGCGCACTTTCGACTCGGTCATCGGCGTGGGCGCTGCAGCTGGTGGCGGTGCTGGTCGCGGCGTGGCTGCTGGCGACCCCGCTCGACGTCGTCGGACCAGCCGAACCTGGCCGCCGCCGTGCGCGGCTCGAAGGTGCTGAGCCCAGGTGGACGAGGTGGCGCCGCAGCTGGCTGAAGTCCGTGCCCGACGCGGCTGTCGGCACTGCTGGACACGTCCGGCCTGCCCGACGTGCTGCGGCAGTTCGGCCGTACCCCGATCATCGACGGTCGACGCCCCGGACGCCGCGCTGGCCAACGACGCCGTGGTGGCCGCCACGCGGCCGAGCGTCGTCAAGATCCGCGGCGTCGCGCCCGGGTTGCCAAAAGGTGTTGGAGGGCACCGGTTTCGTCGTCGCGCCGAACCGGGTGATGTCCAACGCGCACGTGGTCGCGGGCTCCGACAGCGTCACCGTCGAGGTCGACGGCCAGACCTACGACGCCAGCGTGGTGTCTCCTACGACCCCGAAGCCGACATCTCGATCCTCGACGTGCCGAACCTGCCGTCGGCGCCACTGTCGTTCGCCGAGAGCGCCGCGCACGACCGGCACCGACGCGATCGTGATGGGCTACCCGGGCGGCGGCGACTTCGTCGCCACGCCCGCCCGTGTGCGCGAGATCATCGAGCTCAACGGCCCCGACATCTACCGCACCGACGACCGTCGACCCGCGAGGTGTACACGATCAGAGGCACTGTGCGGCAAGGAAATTCGGGCGGCCCGATGATCGACCGCAGCGGGCAAGGTGCTCGGCGTGGTGTTCGGCGCCGCGGTCGACGACGCCGACACCGGCTTCGTGCTGACCGCGAAGGAGGTCTCGCGCCAGCTCGCGAAGATCGGCAACACCCAGCGCGTCGCGACGCGGCGCCTGCGTCGGCGGCTAGCCGTACACCTGCGTCCAGGAACCGCGACAGCTGCTCGTTGACCACCTCGGGTGCTTCTTCGTGGCCGAAATGTCCTGCGCCGGCGATGGATACGTAGCGGCCGTGCGGGCGCGTAGTCGCTGCGTGCGGTACACCGGATCGGCCAGCACGTACGGGTCGGCGTCGCCGCGCAAGTGCAGCACCGGCACCGCCAGCGGCCGCTTCATCGACGCGCATGAACCGCCGACCCTCGCCGCGCAGCTGGCTGCGCACCGCCCAGCGCTGATACTCCAGCGCCGAATGCGCCGCCGACGGAATCTGGATGGCCCGTCGCATGTGCCGAATGGTCTCGGAAAAGTCTTCTGAGGCAAGCCATTTGCCACTGGCGCGGCTTCGCACCAGCCGCTCCAGCTCCTCGGCGTTGTTGCGGGTCAGCGACCGCTCCGGCCACATCGGCACCTGATAGCGCAGCATCCACGGCAGCAGCGCCCGGCCCTGGTCGCGCCGGGTCAGCGCCGAGGCGCGCAGTGCGACGGGATGCGGCGAGCTGACGACGGCGATCGCCCGCACCATCCGCGGGTGCAGCACGGAGGTCGCCCAGCACACCAGACCGCCGTCGGCGTGGCCCACCAGCGTCGCCGCCTTGTGGCCGAGCGCGCGCACCAGCCCCGCGGTGTCGCCGGCGAGCGTCCAGCCGTCGTAGCCGCGCGGCGGTTTGTCGCTGCCGCCGTAGCCACGCAGGTCGACCGCGACCACCCTGGCACCGGTCAAGCCGCGCAACTGGTGGCGCCAGGACCACCAGAACGAGCCGAAGCCGTGCAGCAGGATCACCAGCGGCCGATCCGTGACCGGAGCGCTTTGGCGGCGACTGAGCCAGTGCCGTCGTCCTCCAGTTCCGCCTCCACGACGTGAAAGCGAATCCCGTTGGCGTGCACCTCGAGATGGCGCCACGGACCGTCGATGCGCACCACCGACGGGTCGGGTGGGGCCATTACCAGCCTGACGGATCGCGGTCGGTTGCGCCGGGCCGCTTCGCCGTTCGGCGACGTGAGCGCCTTGTCCTTGTCGTGCCCTGGCGTGAGCGCCTCGCGGAGTTTCCTTCACCGACTCGATGGTCTGCTGTGGCCCGCGGATGCGGCGCACCTTGAGATAGCCGAACAGCGCCAGCACCGCGGTGGTGAGCACCATGATGCCGAACACGATCAGGAAGGCCACCCACCGCCACAGCCAGGTGTCGAGCAATTCGGCGAGGAAGAAGAAGAAAAAGAACGTGGAGTAGAACAGCACCACCAGCGCCAGGATGAAGAAGACGCTGCCGGTGAGGCCCTTCTTGACGTCGCGGGTGATCTCGGCGTTGGCCAGTTCGACCTCGGCCCGCACCAGCGTCGACACCTGCGTCGTCGCGTCTTTGACGAGGTCACCGATCGACGGGTTGTGCCTTGGGGGCGTGCGGGTCGACCAGCGGTATCGAGGTCACGGTCGTCGGCACGCCATCCCTGCGATCACTCACGGAACACTTCCTCCCGCATCCGGTGTCAGTCGCGTTCATGTTGCCACGTGGCGTCCACGGAAACGATCCCGGCCGACGATAGACTGGCCCGGTTGGATGGTCGGGCGGCACGTCGATGGGGGTTGGATACTTGAGGACCAGGCGTCCGCTGCCTGACGATTTGCGCGTCGATCGTGGCCCTGGCCGCGCTGTTGCTCGCACCGCACCGACGCCGCACGCCGATGGGCCGGTCCCGCTGGGCGGTGGTTCGGGCATCGTGGTCGAGGCGACGACCTTCTGCACACTCGACCGCGATCGGCAACGACAACCGCGGCAATCTGATCGGCTTCACCTCGGCGCACTGCGGCGGACCGGGCGAACGGGTGGCCGCCGAGGGCGCCGGAGGCCGCCGGGGTGCTCGGCACGATGGTCGCGGGCAACGACGCCCTCGACTACGCGGTGATCCAGTTCGACCCGCAGAAGGTGCAGGCCGGTCAACAACGTCAAGGGATTTGAGATCGACGGCATCGGCCCCGATCCGACGCTCGGCGACATCGCCTGCAAGCTCGGTCGGACCACGGGCTATTCGTGCGGCGTCACATGGGGACCGGGCGAGCAGCCCGGCACGATCGTCAACCAGGTCTGTGGGCAGCCGGGCGACTCCGGGGCGCCGGTCACCGTCAACAACCGGCTGGTCGGGCATGATCCACGGTGCCTTCTCCGAGGATCTGCCGACGTGCATCGTCAAAGTACATCCCGCTGCACACGCCGGCGGTGACCATGTCGATCAACGCCCGTGCTGGCCGACATCACCGCCAAGAACCGACCGGGCTCGGGCTTCGTCCCGGTCGGTGCGCCCGCGGCCTGATTTCTCGCTACTTGCTGGCCCGGATCGCCTCGAACACGCTGGGATCCAGCAACGTTGACGTGTCGCCGAGTTCGCGACCTTCGGCGACATCACGCAGCAGCCGGCGCATGATCTTGCCGCTGCGGGTCTTGGGCAGCTCCGGCACGACGTGAATCTCGCGCGGCCGGGCGATCTGTCAGATCTCCTTGGCGACCTGGCTCGCGCAGCTCGTCGACCATGTCGTCGTGTGTCGCTGTGGCGTGCGCCTCGAGGATGACGAACGCGCAGATGCGCCTGGCCGGTGGTGCTCGTCGGTGGCGCCGACGACCGCCGCCTCGGCCACGCCGGAGTGACCGACCAGCGCCGACTCCACCTCGGTCGGTGGAGATCCGGTGGCCCGGACACGTTCATCACGTCGTCGATGCGGCCCAGCACCCAGATGTTGCCGTCGGAGTCGACGCGCGCGCCGTCGCCGGCGAAATACCAGCCCTGTTCGGCGTAGCGCGACCAGTAGGTCTCCTTGAACCGCTCCGGATCGCCCCAGATGCCGCGCAGCATCGACGGCCACGGCTGATCCAGCACCAGGTAGCCGGTCACGTGCTCGGCCTCGATCGGCGCCGGGCACCAGTTCGTTGCCCTCTTCGTCGACGATCTTCGCCGAGATGCCCGGCAGCGGCGTCATCGCCGAGCCCGGCTTCGCCGCGGTGACGCCCGGCAGCGGCGAGATCATGATCGCGCCGGTCTCGGTCTGCCACCAGGTGTCGACGATCGGGGTTCTGTTGCCGCCGAAGGCATCCCGGTACCAGCGCCATGCCTCCGGGTTGATCGGCTCACCGACCGATGCCCAGCAGCCGCAGGCTGGACAGATCGTGGCGCGTCGGGAATCTCGCGGCCCCACTTCATGAACGTGCGGATCAATGTCGGCGCGGTGTAATAGATGGTGACGCCGTACTTTTCGATGACCTCGAAATGCCGGTGCTCATTCGGCGAGTGCGGGCGTGCCCTCGTAGACGACCTGGGTGGCGCCGTTCGACAGCGGCCCGTACACGATGTAGGTGTGGCCGGTGACCCAGCCGATATCGGCGGTGCACCAGATACACGTCGGTCTCCGGCTTGATGTCGAACACGTTGTAAGTGGGTGTAGGACGCCTGCGTCGAGGTACCCGCCGGAGGTGTGCATGATGCCCTTGGGCTTACCGGTCGTGCCCGAGGTGTAGAGCAGGAACAGCGGATGCTCGGAGTCGAACGCCTCCGGCGTGTGCTCGGTCGACGCCTGCATCGACGGTCGTCGTGCCACCACAGATCGCGGCCCTCGGTCCACGGCGTGTCGATTCCGGTGCGCCGCACCACCAGAACGTGTTCGACGGACTTCTGCCCGTCGACCGCCTCGTCGACCGACTCCTTCAGCGACACCGCCTGACCGCGCCGGTACTGCCCGTCGGTGGTGATCACCAGCTTGGCCTCGGCGTCCTCGATGCGAGCCTTCAGCGCCGTCGCGGAGAAGCCGGCGAACACCACGCTGTGCATGCACGCCGAGACGCGCGCACGCCAGCATCGCCACGATCGCCTCGGGCACCATCGGCATGTAGATGGCGACCCGGTCGCCGGCGACCAGGCCGAGCTCGGTCAGCGCGTTGGCGGCCTTGCACACCTCGGCCAGCAGATCCGCAGTACGTCAGCGTGCGGCTGTCGCCGACCGGCTCGCCCTCCCAGTGGATCGCCACCCGGTCACCGTTGCCGGCCTCGACGTGGCGGTCCGACGCAGTTGTACGCGACGTTGAGCTTGCCGCCGACGAACCACTTGGCGACCGGTGCATCCGACCAGTCGAGCACCTCGGTCGAACGGCGTGTCCCAGGACAACCGGTTGGCCTGCTTCGCCCAGAACGCCAGCCGGTCGGCTTCTCGGCCTCGCGGTACAGCTCCTCGGTCGGCGTTGGCCTGCGCGGCGAACTCGGCGGTGGCGGATAGACGGACTGAACTTCGGTGTGCGCGTCGGACATGATCTGTGAGCGTAGTCACCGAACGTTGCATCGACGTTGGCATGTCACACGCACACTCTGCGGGCGGCACGTGCGGCGCGACGAACGTCGTGGCCGACGGGTCCAGCGGTTGCGGACAATGTCCACATGGGCGTCATCGTCGAAGATCGCCGGGCGCGTTCCGCATGAGCGACGACGCGTGGAAGCGCCATGCCAACCCGTGGAGCGTTTGGACGCGGTTCGCCGCGATCCCGCTGATGATCCTGGCGATCTGGAGCCGGGTACTGGCTGGGCTGGTGGTGCCTGGTGCCGGTCGCCGCGGTGGTCGTCTGGCTGTGGCTGAACCCGCACGTCTTCGCGCCTGGTCGAGACGCCGACGAGCTGGGCGGCCAAGGGCATCTACGGCAGAAGCTGTGGCTGAAGGAGCGTGATCGGGTGCCACCCAGATCATCTGAGGGTGCTGCGCCTGCTCATCCCGATCGGCGCCGCCGGTTTCGTGCTCCTGGTCTATGGCCTGGTGACGCTCGAGGTCTGGCCGACCGTATTCGGTGCCACCCTGATCGTGCTCGGCTCAACTCTGGCGGATCGACAGGCTCGTCGTGCTCTACGAGGGCACGCGCTAGCCTGTGCTGCCGTGACCGCCTCGGCTGACCCGCTGGCTCCGCTGGCCGAGCTGCCGGGCGTGGCCGTCGGCCGGCGAGGAGGCCCGCGAGGCGCTGGGCCGTGCGCATCGCCACCGCACGAATCTGCGGGGATGGCCGACGACGGCGGCCGAGGCCTCGCTGCGGGCCGCACGCGCGTCCTCGGTGCTCGACGGTGGGTTCATTGCAGCTGTCCGAGGACGGTGACCCAGACCCGGTGCTGGCGGGAGCGCTGCGGGTGTCGGAGGCACTTGGAGGGTGGCGCGACGTCGTTGGTCGGCGTGTGGCAGCGCGCCCCGCTTCAGGCGATCGCACGATTGCACGCACTGGCGGCGGCCGACCTGGCCGACGACGACTCGGCTCGGCCGTCCACGTGGCGACGCGGAGGTCGGCCGGCGGCTGCGCACTGCTGGCCGACATCGTCACCGGCGGCACGACAGGTGCCCGCGCCGGTGCTGGCCGCCGTCGCGCACGGCGAGCTGCTGACGCTGGAGCCGTTCGGCACCGCCGACGGTGTCGTGGCGCCGTGCGGTGTCGCGGCTGGTGACGATCGCCAGCGGTCTGGACCCGCATGGCCTCGGCGTGCCGGAGGTGTATTGGATGCGGCACTCGGGCGACTATCGGGCCGCGGCGCGCGGGTTCTCGTCGGGCACACCGGACGGTCTTGCAGCGTGGCTTGTGTTGAGCGCGCGCGCTTTACACGCCGGCGCGCGGGAGGCGTTGACCATCGCGCAGGCCGCCGTCGTTGAAATCGGTCTCCAGCAACGCGAAGCGGGCGACGTTCCGGAACTGATTCGGCTCGCCGCCCGCTAGCACGGACTCCGGTTACCATGCGTGCTTTGTGGGTTGCGTGGGTGGCCTCGGCGTCCTTGCGATGCGCTTCGACTGCAACCCCACCCAAGGGTCGTCGTGGTCGTCCGCTCTTCGCAATTACGCAGGCCCGCAACACTTTTACCTATTCCGCGGCATGTGCTCCGCGTGGGTGCCGGGATCCGTGCTGGGTAGCCTGGCTAGGGAGGTCGAACCTTCTCTTCCGGCTCGGCCTTGGCCGCCCCAGGCTTCCGTGGTTCCTTTGTACTCCGTGACCACGGTCACATCAAGGCCCAATTGCGGGCGACGCACGATCGTTACTACGGCGGTGCTAGCTACTACGCGAAGTAGCGCTCAGAAAGCGAAACGGCGCAGCAGCGAGTACGTCAGCGCACCGGCGGCCAGGGCGCTCACTCCGACCGCCGCGGTGGTCGCGACGGCGGCGCCCGGACGGGGCAGGGATGCGGTCGCGCAGCGACACCGGCCTCGAGAAGGTGAGCACCGGCCAGTCCGCGTGCCGACGGCTTCTTTGCGCAGTGCGCGATCCGGGTTCACCACGGTGGGATGGCCGACGGCCTCGAGCATCGGCAGGTCGGTGATCGAGTCGGAGTAGGCGTAGCAATGCTCGAGCGCGTAACCCTCGCGGGCGGCGAGCTGACGGATCGCCTCGACCTTGCCCTCGCCGTAGCAGTAGAAGGCGATCTCGCCGGTGTAGCGGCCGTCCTCGACGACCATCCTGGTGGCCATCGCGTGGGTGGCACCCAATGCGCGGGCGATCGGCGCGACGATCTCCTCGCCGGAGGCCGAGACCACGACGACGTCGCGCCCGCAGATCTTGTGGTCGGCGATCAAGTCGGCGGCCTCCGCGAACACCAGTGGGTCGACGATGTCGTGCAGTGTCTCGCCGACGATCGACTTCACCTGCTCGACGTCCCACCCGGTGCACATGTTCGTGACGTACGACCGCATTCGGTCCATTTGGTCGTGATCGGCGCCCGACATCAGGAACAAGAACTGCGCGTAGGTCGACTTGAGAACCGCGCGCCGATTGATTAGCCCTTGATCGAAGAAAGGTTTGCTGAAAGCCAATGTGCTCGATTTGGCAATGACCGTCTTATCAAGATCGAAGAAGGCGGCGGTCCGAACAGGTTTGCCAGGCGGCGTCGGTGTTTGCTGCGCGGTATCGACACGCTGCAGCCGCCGGCTCGGATGCGGTCACAGCGCCCAGCATAGGGGTCGGTGCGTGACAAGAGCCGACAGAGTGTACAAATTGGCAGTTCACGACAGGTGCCGGTGACTGCAATCTTTCCTGCTATCAGGTGCTTTCTCTGGCAAGCAGCACTTGCGCCCATCCGCAGTGCCGTGTGTATAGTGAGCATTACTCGGCTTATGCCGGGTGTGCATCAGCCCGACCCCCGGGGCTGATACACGACGACCTCCGCCTCCTCCCCCTGGCGGGGGTCGTCCCTTTTGGGGGTTTCTTTCGCGTTCAGGGATAGGTTCTTCGTTCCGCGGTGGTTGCGGAACGTGATTTTCAATGCAGACATACCAAAGCGTTTGTCTGGTTGTCCCCAGACTCGCATTCATCCACAGACGCCATAGCCGCGATGGCGGGGTGTCGGTCAGCCGGCCGCAGGCTGAGGTCATGACCGCAACCAACGGGATCTTGGCGCTGGTCGACGACCACGCGCTTCGAGACGACGTCGACCGTGTCGCGGCGGCTGTCGGGCTGCCGGTCGTGCACGCGTCCGACCCGTCCGGCCGCAACGCGTGGACCGGCGCCGTGGCCGTATTGCTCGATGCGGCGGCCGCCCGTCGCTGCGCCGCACCGAGCGCTGCCGCGGCGCGGCCGCGTCGTTCTGGTCGTCCGCTCCGAACCTCAGGCCGCCGACTTCCAGGCCGCCATCGCGGTGGGCGCGCAGCACGTCATCACGCTGCCCGCGCATGACGGCGAGTTGATGGCCGAGCTGTCCGACGCCGCCGACGCGTGCCGCGACGAGGACCGGCGCGGCGCGGTCGTCGGCGTGATCGCCGGCCGCGGCGGGGCCGGCGCCTCGGTCTTCGCGACCGCGTTGGCGCAGACGGCGCGACGATGCGCTGCTCGTCGACGCCGACCCGTGGGGTGGTGGCATCGACCTGGTTCTGGGCTGCGAGGGCGAGACCGGTCTGCGCTGGCCGGATCTCACGTTGCAAGGCGGTCGGCTCAGCTATTCGGCGTTGCGGGACGCGTTGCCGCAACGACACGGGGTCAGCGTGTTGTCGGGCAGTCGCACCGGCAGCGACATCGACGCCGCGCCGCTGGGCGCGGTGATCGACGCCGGCAGCCGCGGCGGCGCGACCGTGATCTGCGACCTGCCCCGGCGATCGACCGGCGCGGTCGAGACGGTGCTCGACGCGGCCGACCTCGTCGTCGTGATCGCTCCTGCCGACGTGCGGTCGTGCGCCGCCGCCGCGGCGATCGCGCCGTGGGTGTCGGCGGTCAATCCCAACGCCGGCGTGGTCGTGCGGGGCCCGTCGCCGGGTGGCCTGAGATCGGCCGACGTCGCACGAGATCGTCGGACTGCCGCTGCTGGCCGCGATGCGGGCACAGCCGGGTGTGGCCGATGCCCTCGAGCGCGGCGGGTTGCGACTGCGGCGGCGATCACCGCTGGCGGCCGCGGCGCGACGCGTGCTCGCGGTGCTGCACCAGCATCAGGCGGCCGCCGCATGAGCGCCTCGCTGATCGACCGGGTGCGTGAGCGGCTGGCCGCCGAGTCGGGGCCGCTGCGGCCCAACGTGGTGGCCGCCGCGATCCGCGCGGAATCCGGTGGCGTGCTCGGCGACAGCGAGGTGCTGAGCAGTTTGCGGGTGCTGCAGACCGAGCTGACCGGAGCGGGCATTCTGGAGCCGCTGCTGTGCGCCGACGGCACCACCGACGTGCTCGTCACCGCGCCCGACGCGGTGTGGATCGACGACGGAAACGGTTTGCGCCGCAGCTCAATTCGGTTCGCCGACGAGGCTGCGGTGCGGCGGCTGGCGCAGCGGTCTGGCACTGTCGGCCGGACGGCGCCTCGACGAGGCGCAGCCGTGGGTCGACGGCCAGTTGACGGGTCTGGGCACCGGCCAGTTCAGCGTCCGGCTGCACGCGGTGCTGCCGCCGATCGCCGCGGGCGGCACCTGCCTGTCGCTGCGCGTGCTGCGGCCGGCCACCCAGGACCTGGCGGCGCTGACGCGCTCCGGGCACCATCGCGCCTGAAGCGGCCGCGCTGCTCGACGACATCATCGGCGCGCGGCTGGCCTTCCTCATTTCCGGAGGAACGGGCGCAGGCAAGACAACGCTGTTGTCCGCGATCTTGGGCGCCGTTGCCGCCGACGAACGCATCGTCTGCGTGGAGGACGCGGCGGAACTCGCGCCCGCGCATCCGCATCTGGTCAAGCTCGTCGCGCGCTGCGCCAACGTCGAAGGCGTCGGCGAGGTGACTGTTCGCGATCTGGTGAGGCAGGCGCTGCGGATGCGGCCGGACCGGATCGTGGTCGGCGAGGTGCGCGGCGCCGAGGTGGTGGATCTGCTTGCCGCCCTCAACACCGGCCACGACGGCGGCGCCGGGACGGTACACGCCAACAACCCCGCCGAGGTGCCGGCTCGCCTCGAGGCCCTTGCCGCGCTCGGCGGGCTCGACCGCGCAGCGTTGCACAGCCAACTGGCCGCGGCGGTGCAGGTGGTGCTGCACGTGAGCCGCAACCGAAACGGCGCGCGCCGGCTGAGCGAGATCGGTGTGCTTCAGCGCGGCGATGACGGCCGTGTCCGGGTGGCCACCGCATGGCACGTCGACACCGGATTCGGCTGCGGTCAAGAGCGATTTGACGATCGTTGCTACGCAACCGGGGCCGGCCGTGAGTGGCGCGGCGCTGGCGCTGGCGTTGGCGCTTGCTGATGATCCCGGCAGGATCACGCTACCAGGCTCGAAGCACTCGGCCTTCTCGCTGCGCCGCGACGCCGGTTGCCAGTGTTGCCGTGCGCGGCCGCCGTCGCGGTGGCGCTGGCGGTCGTGCTGCCGGTCAGTGTTGTCGCGGCCTCCTCGATCGTCGGTGTCACGCTGTGGATGCGCAGGAGGCGACATGTCCGGGTGAGACGGCGCGCCGCCGAATCGTCAGCGCTGCAAGGCGCATTGGATGTCCTGGTCGGCGAACTGCGCGTGGGCGCCCATCCGGTTGCGGCGTTCAGCGTCGCTGCCACGCGAGGTCGACGGCGCGGTGGCGGCATCGCTTCGCGCGGTGGCCGCGCGTGCGCGGCTGGGAGCCGACGTGGCCGCGGGCCTGCGCAGCGTGGCCAGGAGATCGTCGCTGCCTGCGCACTGGGAGCGGCTCGCCGTGTGCTGGCAACTCGCCCAGGATCACGGGCTTGGCGATCGCGACGCTGATGCAGACCGCGCAGCGCGACATCGTTGAGCGCGACCGCTTCTCGGCCAAGGTCGACGCCGGGATGACCGGCGCGCGCACCACTGCCGCGGTGCTGGCCGGGTTGCCGCTGCTCGGTGTCGGCCTCGGCGAGTTGATCGGCGCAGAGCCAGTGAGCTTCCTGCTGTCGGGCGGGATCGGCGGCTGGCTGTTGGTCATCGGCGTCACGCTGGCCTGCGGCGGCCTGCTGTGGTCGGATCGCATCACCGCGCGGGTGTTGACATGAGCTGGGCCGCTTTGCTTTTGGCTGCCGCGCTGCTGATCGGCGCGGACTCGCGGCCGCGGGTCCGGGCCGGGTTGACGGCTGTCGAGCCGCGGCGTCGGTCGACGCCGCCCGGCTGCGAGTGATCCGTTGGCCGCGGCGTCCAGCTTCGACGTGCTTGCGGCGTGCCTGCGTTCAGGGATGGCGGTGTCGACCGCCGCGTCGGCGACCGCGCCGTCTGCTCCGCGCCGCGCTGGCGCGGGCTGCTCAACCGTGCCGCCGACCTGTTGGCGTTGGGCGCCGAACCGGCGACGGCGTGGACGAATCCCGGACACTGGACCCGGCCTGGACAACCATGTCGAAGCGCTGTTGCGGCTGGCTCGGCGGTCGGCGTCGTCGGGAGCGGCGCTGGCGCAAGGAGTTGCGGAGCTGGCCGACCAATCACGCCACGAGGCAGCCGATGCGGCGAGCGCCGCCGCCGAGCGGGCCTCGGTGTTGATCGCAGGGCCGCTGGGCCTGTGCTACCTGCCGGCGTTCGTGTGTCTGGGCATCGTCCCGTGGTCGCCGGGTTGGCCGGTGACGTACTGGGGTCAGGAATTCTGTGACGGCTGACAAGAGATGAGGGGAACCATGATGGTAGGGAACAAAATTCGAGTCGCTGCGGGCTCGGCTGACGTTGTTGGTCGTCGACGACGACGGCATGTCGACGGTCGAGTATGCGATCGGAACCATCGCCGCGGCGGCGTTCGGGGCCATCTTGTACACGGTGATCACCGGCGATTCCATCGTCAGCGCGTTGACCAACATCATCAACCGGGCGTTGAACACCAACGTCTAGCCGATGAGGCCGGCGGTGTCACCGTCGAGGCGGCGTTCGCGATCGCTGCCCTGGTCGTCGTGCTCATCCTGTGCGTGTCGGGGCTCACCGCGGTGTCGATGCAGGTGCGTTGCGTCGACGCCGCGCGTGAGGCTGCCCGGCTCGCGGCGCGTGGTGACGATGGTTCGGCTTCCGGTGCCGCGCAAGGCATTGCGCCCGACGGGGCGGCCGTGCAGCTGCGGCGTGATGGGAGTTGGTCGTCGCCACGGTCACCGCGAGGTCGCCGCTGTTGCCGGGCATCACCATCGCAGCGGAGGCGGTCGCCGCGGCCGAACCTGGTCCGCGCTGAGCGTGGCTCTGCCAGCCTGGTGGCCGTCGCGATGATGGCGGTCTTGTTGGCAATCACCGCCGGCGGTGTGTACGTCGGGTCCGCGGTGATCGCCCGCCACCGGGCGCAGGCCGCCGCCGACCTGGCCGCGCTGGCCGCTGCGGTGCACCTCGCCGACGGCACCGGCGCCGCCTGCACGCAGGCATCCGCGTTGGCGCGCGCCATGCGCACGGCCGTCACCCAGTGTGTGGTCGAGGATCTCGATGTCATCGTCACCGTCGAGGCCCAGGTGCCATTCGGACGGATGGGTGTCGGCCCGGCGCGCGCCACTGCGAGGGCCGGCCCGGCTGATCCGGCCAGCTAGGACTTGGCAGATTTGTCCTTGCGTGACCGGCCTTTTCGCTTTCCGACTTGCAGTTGTCTGCCGACTCGCTTCGATGCCCGCGGCGGCGATCTGCTCGGCGGTGGGGACGCGCAGGGCGACCAGCCCTGCGTAGGTGTCCTCTGTCCAGCTCGACGCGGTTGATGGTCACATGGACCGGCGCCCATCCGCCGCCGTTGGCGGGCAACGCGCAATACGCCTGAGGTAGCGCCTGAGCCGAATTCGATTGTCATTCTTGCCATATGGCGGAGCGTCGTCAGGGTGGACGATCGGATCCCCGGACTCACGGGCTCGCCAGTCGAAGAACGGGCGCGGGTTCGTCCAGCCACTTCAACAGCTTCCAGTGCTGTAGGTCGACCAGGACCCGATGCACACCAGGTTGCGCCAACCCGTTGAGGATTCGCTGCTGCGAGGTTGTCGTGGGGCACGGTCGACGTCCTCACGCTCGCTGCGCCAGTTCATCGCTCGGCAGATCAGTCGTTCGCTGCCGTCGTCCTCGGTCTCCTGCAGCGCACGGGCGACAAACCCGACGGTGATCGGCTCACCGTTGTAATCGGTGACGTCCCAGGTGCTGCAGAACGTCGTGCCGGGCTCGGGTTTGATCAGCCATCGACAGCACCTTGGCTTCGCTCGGGTTGAGGTCGCGGCGTCGGCAGGTCGTCGGCGAACGCCCTGCCCGTGGGTGGCGCTCGTCTCGGGATCCCATCCGCTGTTCCACAGCGACTCCGGTGTGTCGGTCGCGATGCCGCGTGCGTCAGGTCCCAGTTCAGCGGTCCGGGTATCGGCCGCTCGGGCGGCTCGAGGTCCGGCGGCCCGATCCACACGTGCACGCCGTGGATGCGCCCATCGGACATCTGAACAACTTCAGTACGAATTACGCGGTCGTTCTTCGGCGTGATGCTGCTCAGGCCGACTCCGGCGCGCACGGTCTCGCCGATGGCCGTCTGGATCGCCATCAGGTTGGGGTTTCGCCTCAAGAATGCGCTGATTGGAACCAGGTTCTTGGTTCGACGACCTTGTGCGACCACGGCGGGCTCGCTGCCCAGTGTTTCCACGAGCAGCCAGTCGTGGGTCATGGCGGCATCTTACCGTCGAGCTAACAGCCGCCTCCCATCCGAAGCCGTCTACGGAATCCGTCAGATCTGCGCTGCTGAGCGGCCTCTGAGCGGCTTCGGTAAAGCATCCCTAAGTTGCGGCGACCCCTCCGACGAGGTACTTTTGCGTCTGCGCCCGACTTCCGGGATTGGGAACGGATCGCGTTGTCCGACCGTTCGCCGCACCTGTCTGTGTGCTCGGCGTGCTCGATTTCAGCACCGCCTGGCCGCGGATCCATGGGGGCGACCGTCGAGGGGTCGGTCGCCCCATGGGCGGATCACGGCGCGTCGCCCGCGAGCGCGCCGAGCACCAGACGCAGCACCCGCACCGCACCCTCCTTGTCGAGCGGATCATTGCCGCTGCCGCACTTCGGCGACTGCACGCACGACGGGCAGCCAAGCGGGCATTCGCAGGCCTCGATCGCCGCTGCCGTCGCCGCCCACCACGTGTCGATCTTCCGGAAGCCGCGGTCGGCGAAGCCGGCCCCGCCGGGGTAGCCGTCATAGACGAAGATCGTCGGCAAGCCCTGTACCGGACCCACGGCTGTCGACACGCCGCCGATGTCGCCGCGATCGCAGCTGGCGACCAATGGCAGCAGACCGATCGCCGCATGTTCAGCGGCATGTAGCGCGCCCGGTACGCGTAGCAAATCGATTCCGTTGTGCTGCAACGCCTCCGGCGTGATCGTGCACATCACCGCGGTGGTGTCCAGCGTGCGGGTCGGCATGTCGAGTTCGACGAAGTCGATCACCTCACCGTCCAGCCGGCGCCGCAGATAGCCGATCACCGTATTGGTCACCGACACCGGTACGAGGCCAACGGTCACCGGCCCGTACGTCGTTCGCTCACCCTGGCCGGTGACCACGATGTCGGTGAGCTCGCGGGCGAACGTCGTATAGCCGGGATCCTCCGCGTGCACGAACGCGACGCCGTCCTCGAAATCCAGCGAGTCGACGACATAACTCTCACCCTGATGCAAATACACCGCGCCGGGGTGAACCGACGCCGGCGCCTGGCCCACACCCGCGCTGCCAAGCAGCCGGCCGGTGTCGGCCTCCAGGATCGCGATCTGGCCGCCCGACGAGCCGCGAATGTCCACCGCCGGATGCGGATCGACACCAGGGGTGGGAAGTAGCCGCTGGACCGTCGGCGCAGCAGCCCGTCGTCGACGAGCGTCTCCGCCACCGCCTCGGCGTTCCACATCCGCACCTCGGCGTCGGTCAACGGAAGTTCGGTCGCCGCGCAAAGCAGCTGTGGCCCAAGGACATACGGGTTGCCGGGATCGATCACCACGCGCTCGATCGGCTTGTCCAGCAACGCAGCCGGGTGATGCACGAGGTAGGTGTCCAGCGGGTCGTCACGGGCGATCAGCACGATCAGCGCGCTCTGCCCGCGACGGCCCGAGCGGCCCGCCTGCTGCCAGAACGACGTGACGGTGCCGGGAAAGCCCGCCAACACCACCGCATCCAGTCCCGCGATGTCCACGCCCAACTCCAGCGCGTTGGTGGTGGCCATGCCGCGCAATTCGCCTTCGGCCAGAGCGCGTTCCAGTGCCGCGGCGGTCCTCGGCCAGATAGCCCGCCCGGTAGGACGCCACGCGCTCGGCCAGCTCCGGAGCGATGTCTTCGAGTCGTGCCCGCGCACCCAGCGCAGTCAACTCGGCGCCGCGGCGCGACCGCACGAACGTCAGCGTTCGCGCGCCCTCGGCGATGAGGTCGGCCATCACCCGCGCGGCCTCGGCGCCGGCCGAACGCCGTACCGGAGCGCCGTTTTCGCCGACGATGTCCTCGCGCAGTGCCGGCTCCCACAGCGCGCACGGTGCGCGCGCCCTGCGGCGAGCCGTCCTCGGTGACCTCCGCGACCGTCTGCCCGATGAGCTCTGATGCGGTGGCCGCCGGCTGCGCGGTGGTCGCGCTGGCGAAGATCACCGTCGGAGCCGACGAGTAGCGGGCGCACAACCGCAGCAGGCGGCGCAGCACCATCGCCACGTTCGAGCCGAAAATCCCGCGGTAGTAATGGCATTCGTCGACGACGATGAACTGCAGGTTGCGCAGGAACACCGCCCAGCGGGCGTGGTTGCGCAGCAGCGACAGGTGAATCATGTCGGGATTGGAGAAGATCCACCGCGAACGCTCGCGCGCGAAACGCCGCACCTCGCCGGGACTGTCGCCGTCGTACGAACTGGGTGCGACGTCAGCCGAGCGCCGGCACGGCCTCGGTCAGCGCCATCGCGGACCGCAGTTGGTCGTGGCCGAGCGCCTTGGTCGGAGACAGATACAGGGCCCGCGCACGCGGATTCGCTTTCAGGGCCGTCAATATCGGCAATTGGTAGGCCAACGACTTACCCGACGCCGTGCCGGTGCTGAGCACGACGTGACGGCCGTCGTGCGCGAGATTGGCGGCCGCGAGTTGATGCGACCACAGCGCCTCGATACCGCGATCATGGAACGCGCCGCACCACATCTGGATCGGCCCACTGCGGCCACGGCCTGGGGCCGGCCCTGACGTGGTGGCAGGTCCGCGACGTGGCGCAACGGCTGCTCGTCTGGGATCCGGTGCCGTCGATCGCACAGGCGAGCAGCTCGCGGCCGAAATCCGACCCCGAATTTGACACTGCCTGCCCTCCTGAAACCCCGCGTAAGTGAATTGTTCACCACTTGATCGCGTCGAGACTGTCGCGCCAGCCCTGAACATGATTGACTTAGCGGCGGTCGCAGCTTCTGTGTTCGTGTATTAGCACTCGCAGGATCGACGTTGCGATCGCGGTTCCTGCGAGGGTTGTAGGTCGGGTCAAGTTCCGATGACTCCACGAAGGTATGGCGGTCGGAACGGGCCCGGTACGCCGAAACGTCGGTGGACCGCACCCGGTAAGAAAGAGAAGGAAAGATACGAGAAATGCCACAGGGAACTGTGAAGTGGTTCAACGCGGAGAAGGGCTTCGGCTTTATCGCTCCCGAGGACGGCTCCGCGGACGTGTTCGTCCACTACACGGAAATTCAGGGCAGCGGCTTCCGCACCCTGGAGGAGAACCAGAAGGTTGAGTTCGAGGTCGGCCAGAGCCCCAAGGGGCCGCAGGCCACGGGCGTTCGGGCCGTCTGACGCAACCGAACCTGAGATAACCCCCGCGCCGTCCCGTCATCGGACAGCGCGGGGTGTTTTCGTTTTGGGGCACCCGCGGCCCGGCGGCACATCTGTTCGGCACCGCTGGCCTACTGTCGATTGCGTGAGCCAGCTGTCGTTCTTCTCGGCAGAGTCGGTGCCGCCCGCGGTCGCCGACCTGACCGGGATCCTCGCCGCACCCGGCCAGGTGGTGCTGGTCGGTCGGAACGAGCGCGCACGGCTGTCGGTCGTCGTGGATCGGCTGTGGCGCGCCGAGGGCCTCGCGGAGATGATCGCCGAGGCCGGCCTGCAGCCGGAGATCGCCCGCACCGACGAGAACACCCCGCTGGTGCGCACCACGGTGGACCCGCGGCTGGTGGCCATCGCCCGCGACTGGACCCTTGGGGCGGTCAAGACCGTGCCGCCGCAGTGGCTGCCCGGCCCCGCGAATTGCGGGCCTGGACGCTGGCGGCGGGCACACCCGAAGCCGATCGGTACTTGCTGGGCCTGGACCCGCACGCGCCCGACACGCATGCGGCGCTGGCGTCGGCGATGATGCGGGTGGGGATAGCCCCGACGTTGATCGGCACCAGAGGGTCGCACCCGGCGCTGCGGATCAGCGGGCGACGACGGCTATCGCGCCTGGTAGAGAACGTGGGGAACCCCGGGGCAACGTCGAGGCGTTTGAGCAGTGGCCCCGCATCTGACGGGCCGCGACGGGGGTCAGTTTGCGTCGGCTGGCGCGGGTGCGAAATTGTCAGTTGCCAGCGGGGCCGGATCAACCGCCGAGGCGTACATCCGGCATCCGGTGGCAACAGGAGAAGTGGAGCGTAGGCAGAGGTGGCTGACGAGGACCGCGGCAGCGGCCGCAACGGAAGTGTGCGGCGGCTCGTCATCGTCGAGTCGCCTACCAAGGCGCGCAAAATAGCTGGCTACCTGGGCTCCAACTACATCGTCGAGTCCTCCCGCGGGCACATCCGCGACCTGCCCGCGCCGCCGCCGACGTGCCGGCCAAGTACAAGTCCGAGCCGTGGGCGCGCCTCGGCGTCAACGTCGACGCCGACTTCGAGCCGCTCTACATCATCAGCCCCGGACAAGAAGAGCACCGTCGCCGAGCTGAAGGACCTGCTCAAGGACGTCGACGAGCTCTATCTGGCCACTGACGGCGACCGCGAGGGCGAGGCCATCGCCTGGCATCTGCTGGAGACGCTCAAGCCGACGCATCCCGGTCAAGCGGATGGTGTTCCACGAGATCACCGAGCCGGCCATCCGGGCCGCCGCCGAGGACCCGCGCGACCTGGACAACGACCTGGTCGACGCGCAGGAGACCCGCCGCATCCTGGACCGGCTCTACGGCTACGAGGTCAGCCCGGTGCTGTGGAAGAAGGTCGCGCCGAAGCTGTCCGCGGGCCGCGTGCAGTCGGTCGCGACCCGCATCATCGTCCAGCGCGAGCGCGAGCGGATGGCGTTCCCGCAGCGCCGGCTACTGGGACGTCACCGCCGAACTCGACGCCAGCGTGTCCGACCCGCAGGCGCAGCCGCCCACGTTCACGGCCAAGCTGAACTCGGTCGACGGGCGACGGGTGGCCACCGGACGCGATTTCGACTCGCTCGGCGAGGCTGCGCAAGCCCGACGAGGTGCTGGTGCTCGACGAGGCCAGCGCGGGCGCGCTGGCGACCGGGCTGCGCGGCGCGCAGCTGACGGTGTCGTCGGTCGAGCAGAAGCCGTACACCCGCCGGCCGTACGCGCCGTTCATGACCTCGACGCTGCAGCAGGAGGCGGGCCGCAAGCTGCGGTTCTCCTCGCGAGCGCACGATGAGCATCGCGCAGCGGCTCTACGAGAACGGCTACATCACCTATATGCGTACCGACTCGACGACGCTGTCGGAGTCGGCGATCAACGCCGCGCGCAACCAGGCCCGCCAGCTCTACGGCGAGGAGTACGTGCACCCGACGCCGCGGCAGTACACCCGCAAGGTCAAGAACGCCCAGGAGGCGCACGAGGCCATCCGGCCCGCCGGCGACGTGTTCCAGACGCCGGGCCAGCTGCACAGCCAGCTGGACACCGACGAGTTCCGGCTCTACGAGCTGATCTGGCAGCGCACGGTCGCCTCGCAGATGGCCGATGCGCGGGGCACGACGCTGTCGCTGCGCATCTCCGGGCGGCCAGCCGACGGGCAGCAGGTGGTGTTCAGCGCGAGCGGCCGGACGCATCACCTTCGCCGGGCTTCCTGAAGGCCTACGTCGAGAGCATCGACGACGCTGGCCGGCGGTGAGGCCGACGACGCCGAGAGCCGGCTGCCGCAGCTCGAGCAGGGCCAGCGCGTCGACGCCAAGGAGCTGACCGCCGACGGGCACACCACCTCGCCGCCTGCCCGCTACACCGAGGCGTCGCTGATCAAGGCGCTGGAAGACCTCGGCATCGGCAGGCCGTCGACGTACTCGTCGATCATCAAGACCATCCAGGACCGCGGCTACGTCCACAAGAAGGGCAGCGCGCTGGTGCCGTCGTGGGTGGCGTTCGCGGTCACCGGGCTGCTGGAGCAGCACTTCGGTCGGCTGGTCGACTACGGCTTCACCGCGGCGATGGAAGACGAGCTCGACGAGATCGCGCGCAGGCCACGAGCAGCGCACCAACTGGCTCAACAACTTCTACTTCGGCGGCGAGCACGGCGTGCCAGACTCGATCGCCCGCTCGGGCGGGCTGAAGAAGCTCGTCGGCGTGAACCTCGAGGGCATCGACGCTCGAGAAGTCAACTCCATCAAGCTGTTTGACGACGAACAGGGCCGGCCGATCTACGTGCGGGTCGGCAAGAACGGCCCGTACCTGGAGCGCATGGTCGTCGGCGACGACGGCGAGCTCGAAGCCGCAGCGGGCCAACCTCAACGACTCGCTCACGCCCGACGAGCTGACGCTGGAGCTGGCCGAAAAGCTGTTCTCCACACCGCAAGAGGGCCGCTCGCTGGGTGTCGACCCGGAGACCGAGCCACGAGATCGTCGCCAGGACGGCCGCTACGGGCCGTACGTCACCGAGGTGCTGCCCGAGCCGGAGTCTGAGCCGACGACGACGGCGCGGCAGCGGCGCCAAGAAGGGCAAGAAGCCGACGGGCCCAAAGCCGCGCACCGGCTCGCTGCTGCGGTCGATGAGACCTGGAGACGGTGACGCTGGAGGACGCGCTGCGGCTGCTGTCGCTGCCGAGGGTCGTCGGCGTCGATCCGAACACCGGTGAGGAGATCACCGCGCAGAACGGCCGCTACGGCCCATATCTCAAGCGCGGCACCGACTCTCGCTCGCTGACGACCGAGGAGCAGATGTTCGACATCACGCTCGACGAGGCGCTGAAGATCTACTCCGAGCCGAAACGCCGTGCCGGCGAACGCGCGTCGACGCCGCCGCTGCGGGAGCTGGGCAACGACCCTGCGACCGGCAAGCCGATGGTGATCAAGGACGGCCGGTTCGGGCCGTACGTCACCGACGGCGAGACCAACGCCAGCCTGCGCAAGGGCGACGACGTGCTGTCGATCACCGACGAGCGCGCCGCCGAACTGCTCGCCGACCGCCGCGCCCGCGGTCCGGTCAAGCGGACCGAAGAAGGCACGCGAAGAAGGCACCGGCGAAGAAGCGCCGCGCCGAGAAGGACTAGCGCGGATCGCTACGCGTCGTCGATAGCAGACTTCAGCTCGAACCTCGCTCGGGCGATACCAGGTTCAGCGGTCTGGCCAGCTGGGTGGGCGCGGTGCGGCCGCGCAGTTCGACGATCTCGCCGACGTCCCAGCACAGCGCCTCGGCGTCGAGCGCGCCGCTGACCGCGATCGCCGATGCCAGCACGTGGCCCTGCTCCAGCTTGGCGAGCTCCGTGAGGCGGGCCGCCTCGTTGACCGGGTCGCCGATCACGGTGTACTCGAAGCGGGCCTGAGCGCCGATGTGCCCGGCGATGGCGCGACCTGCGGACACCCCGATGCCGAACTCGGTTTCGCCCAAGACGCTGATGAGCTCGTCGTGCAGCTCACGGGACGGCGGCCAGCGCGGCACCGGCAGGCGTCAGGATGCTCGATCGGCGCGCCGAAGATGGCACAGCGCCGCGTCGCCCTGGAACTTGTTGACGAAGCCGCCGTGGCGGTTGACGGTGTCGACGACGACGCGGAAGAACTCGTTGAGCAGGCTGACGACGTCGGACGGCCGGGATCGTCGACGCCAGTTGCGTCGACCCGACCAGATCGACGAACAGCACCGCGACGTCGCGCTCCTGGCCGCCGAGCTCGGTGCCGCGCTCCAGGGCGCGGCGGGCCACGTCCTCACCGACGTAGCGGCCGAACAGGTCACGCAGCCGTTGCCGTTCGGCGAGATCGCGCACCATGTCGTTGAATCCGGCCTGCAGCAAGCCCAATTCGCTGGCGTCGTAGATCTGCATGTGTGCGTTGTAGTTACCCCGCTGCACTTCGCCAAGGCGCCCAACGCAATTGGCGCAGCGGGTCAGCGATCGACATGGCGACCAGCACGGTGCCGAACAGGCCGATCACCAGTGCGGCGATGGCCAGCAGCAGGATCGGTGTCGTGAGCCGGTCGGCGGGCGCGGTGAGAATCTCGAACTCTGCTGGCCACCACCGCCAGCACGATCGCCAGGATCGGCACGGCGGTCGACAGCACCCAGGTCAGCACCTGGCGCAGGATCACCCCGGCGCGCGAAAGTTCTCCGGCACGCCCGCCGCGCAGCGCGGCCACGGCCACGGGCCGCAGCACCCGTTCGGACTGCAGATAGCCGATGATCGCCGTCGCGGTGGCGCCCAGCGCGGTGGCGACCGCGACGACCGGCGCGGATTTGCTGGCGACCGGCCAGCTGGCGACGATGAAGCACCATGGAGCCCAGCAGCCAGTTCGTCACGCTGATCACCGAGCGGTAGAACGGCATTTTCAGCGCGCGGGTGCGGGCCATCTCGGTGGCGGCCGGGGTCAATCTGGTCCGAGCAGCGTGTCGCGGCGCTGCCAGCGCATGACCGGGATCAGCAGCCGCAGGCGTCAGATACGACGCCGATGGTGAACGACAGGAACAGAGTAGCCGAGGAAGATCGCCAGGTTGAAGGCTGGCAGGTCCTGCAGCTGGATGCGGTCCTCGGGCGGTAGCCCGAAACGGAGGAAGCCCAGCACGAACAGCGCGCCGATGATGTCGGCCTGCAGCATGCCCAGCGTGAACACCGGCCAGGGCGTGCGCGCCACCCAGCGGACGAATGCGCTGATTCGCCCGATCGGAATGGCCTCGGTGGTCACAGGTCAACCGTATCGGGCCGGGCGGACCGAAAGGGCGCCGTGGGACGGACGTGTCGGTTCGCAGCATTACTGTTATCTGCTGATGGCCGGTGTTTTCTCGCGTCTGGTGGGTCAAGACGCCGTGGAAGCGGAGTTGGTGGCCGCGGCGCAGGCCGCGCGCGGTGATTCGGCTCACAAGCGGCGCTGCGATCGGGACCATGACACACGCGTGGCTGATCACCGGGCCGCCGGGATCAGGCCGCTCGATCGCGGCGCTGTGCTTCGCTGCGGCGCTGCAGTGCACGTCCGACGGCGTCCCCGGCTGCGGCGAGTGCCGGGCCTGCACGACGACGATGGCCGGCACCCACGCCGATGTGCGCCGGATCATCCCCGAGGGCTGTCGATCGGCGTCGACGAGATGCGCAACATCGTGCAGATCGCGTCGCGGCGGCCGGGGACCGGGCGGTGGCAGATCGTGCGTGATCGAGGACGCCGACCGGCTGACCGAGGGTGCGGCGAATGCGCTGCTCAAGGTGGTCGAGGAGCCGCCGCCGTCGACGGTGTTCCTGCTGTGCGCGCCGTCGGTGGATCCCGAGGACATCGCGATCACACTGCGTTCGCGGTGCCGGCATGTGGCGCTGGTGACGCCGCCGGTCGACGCGATCGCGCAGGTGCTGATCGAGACCGACGGGCTGCCGGAGGAGGACGCCCGGTGGGCGGCGTCGGTCAGCGGCGGCCATGTCGGCCGGGCGCGGCGGCTGGCCACCGACGAGCAGGCGCGGGAGCGACGGCAGCGCGCGCCTTGGCCTGGCGCGCGACGCGGCGACGCCGTCGCGGGCCTACGCCGCCGCCGAGGAGTTGGTGGCGACGGCCGAGGCCGAAGCGCAAGGCGCTGACCGAAGACCGCAACGAGGCCGAGACCGAGGAGCTGCGCACGGCGCTGGGTGCCGGCGGCACCGGCAAGGGCACCGGCGGAACGCTGCGCGGCGCGACGGGCGCGATCAAAGACCTTGAGCGACGGCAGAAGTCGCGCCAGACGCGGGCGTCGCGTGATGCGCTGGACCGGGCGCTGATCGATCTGGCGACGTACTTCCGCGATGCGCTGCTTGTGTCTGCGATCCGGGCGGAGCGGGGTCGGTCAGGCCAACCATCCCGACATGGCGGACCGGGTCGCGGCGATGGCCGCGCACGCGTCGCCGGAGAAGCTGCTGCGCTGCATCGAGGCCGTGCTGGAGTGCCGCGAGGCGCTGGCGGTCAACGTGAAGCCGAAGTTCGCGGTCGACGCGATGGTCGCCACCGTCGGGCAGGCGCTGCGCGACTGACTTGGGCTGCCGGTGGGCCTGCCGTAGACTCGTGCCGCCCGGGTGACAGCTCCGGCAACGGGCGCGCCACCTTAGCTCAGTCGGCAGAGCGGCTCACTCGTAATGAGCAGGTCAGGAGTTCGATTCTCCAGGTGGCTCCGCTCGCGATTGGTCGATCGGCCGGTGGTCGGGTCGATCGCGAAGCCGTCAGCCGGCATGTGCGCTCCCGATGCGCGTCAGCAAATGATGACGCGCGCGGGCCGCGGGTGCTGGTGCGGCGGGATCTCTAGCCGTCGGCCTGTATAGCTTGCCGCGTTCCCGTCAGGACTCCGGGTCAAACACCTGCGGGCGATCTTGCACGCGGTGTTGGCGGCCGGGGAAGCCTGACGCCCCAGGTTGGATACCTCTCCGAGTACGTCATCGACGCGCGAAGCTGTCGCTTGGTCACTCTCTTCAAGGGTCTTTCGAACATCCTCTTCGGCCCGCTTCTCGCTTCCTCCTCTTCCTTCTTCTCGTCACCCTGAACGTCTTGGGCGTCGCCCTCGCCGCCGTCGCTGCCTTCCGTCAAGGCTCCGAACTCTGATTTCCGAGCGCTCGATACTCTCGTCGAGGCCGCGGATACCGCCGCTGATCGTGTTGAGCTCGCCGTTGGAGCGCTGGATTATCTCCTGACCTGACTGATCCCCTTCCGCACGATCGCGCATCCGCATCCGCTCACCGGCCTGACCCTGTGGAACGCTCGCGGCCGGCGTCCACCACCCACTTGCGCACGGCGTCGAGGTCGCGCTCGTCCAGCGGCGACGACCTCCGCTGACTGGTCGACGTGAGCGCTCAGGCGCTGGTCCAGCCCGGCGAGTTGCCCGGATGACCCGACCGTGTTCGGTGTTGGCTGCGCCGTAGGCGTTGGCGGCGCCGCCAGTCCAACGCGACCTCGGGCGCGGCCGACTCCACAGTCGGATTGCGATGGCCACGCAGCGTGGCGCTGCTTGTCGTACTGCGCGCCGGGCTGTGCGGGTGCCCTCACCGAATGTCTGTCGCGCGTTCGACCATGTCGACAGGAACGCGTTGAGCACACTCACCCGCGCGCCTCGCTCATTTGCCCATTATCCCAGGCTCCGGACTACCTGAGGCGCAACGAACTGACGGGCCCCGCCGCGAGTGCACCGGACAGCGCCGGCGGTGCTCGCGCGCACATTGATCGCATCACCGGCCCCCGGCAGTCGCACGAAGACACGGTTGAGTCCGGGGTGCACCGGCACCTTCGTCTCCGTGCCCTCCGACAGCGACATCGTCATCGAGCCGTCACTGTTGGCGAGGTAGTTGATCTCCGCCGTCCAGTCCGCCGGTAGCAGCGGGCCATCCAGCCGCATCGACACGCGGGAAGTCCGGGCTGCACCAGATAGCCGCACTCGCGGCGCAGGCCCGGAACGATCGACTGCACCCATGTGACCTTTGCGTCGACGACGTGACCGCTCACATCCAGCATGCGCAACTCGCTTGTCGCGCCCCGGCGAACTCCGGCCGGATCCTGCAGCAGCGCAAACATGTGGCTGGCCAGATTCTCCGGCCACGCCACGCGCCGCAAGCACCAACGCGGATCGACCTCCTGGTCGAGAAGCGGCGGCACTTGAGGCGGCGTTCGCCGCGGCGCAAGCCCCGCCCGGGCGTTCTGCAGATACGGCTGCGCCGGGTTGTCGCGCCAGCTCGCCAGGAACGTCGCGGTCAGTACAGGCTGCTCGCAACGAATCGCCGCTGCGGGCGCAGACCGTTACCACTGTCCGCGCCCGTGACGCAGCGCAGCTACGCCGATCGCCCGCGGTTGGGCGCGCACAGGCCGACCGCGAGCAGCAGCGCCAACACCACCACCAGGTCCGGCAGGTAGCGCAGCGTCCGCGCCAGTTCGAGCGCCGTGAACCGCGACGAGCGCATCAGGTGATCGGGATCTGGCACGCGACCGCGTATCCACCGGCCAGCCAGCCACACCGGCCCGATCCGCTGCTTACGAATGAATGAGACCGCCACCGACCGCCAGCCAGCCAGCCCAGCACCATCACGGCACCAGGCGGAGTCGCCCACGGTGACGCCGGGGCCCAGCGCTGCCAATCCCACGGTCCGCCAACCAAACCCGGCACGATGCCACGAGTCACCGAGCGGCTCAACAGGTCCCACGTCATCGCCACGTCGAGGCTCCACCGCTTCTGATCCACCACAACCAGATAGACGGCGATCCACCCCGCCGTCACCGCCAGCGCAGATACCCACAGCCGAACCCCCGCCGCCACACCGCCACACGCAGTCCGTCGACGTGACATGGGCGTGCAGCGCCGCTATCGTGAAGGCCACAAACGGAGATGACGGCCGCCTTCTTTCGAAGAACAGCAAGCCGCCGAAGTACACCAGTAGGCCCGTCACCGCGTACCGCCGGTTGCCGGTGCGCACCAACAGCACCGCGTCGGCGCACACCCACGCCAGCGCCGCCAGCATCGGCAGCGAGTTCAGCGCCGCCGCCCACCACGCGACATACGCCGGCACCCAGAGCGGGGTGAACAATCGCGAACGTGCAACGGCAGCAGCAGCACCGGCCGCCAGCCGAGAATGACGTGCAGCGCCCGCAGCAGCGCCAGCGACGCCAACAGCTGCAGCACCACCAGGCTGATCGCCGGCCCGATCCAGTTCAACGGCGCCAGCCTGGTGATGCCACCCGCCACCAGGAACGCCCCGGGCATCACGTGGCCCGTCGTGGTCGTCGAACAGGTACGCCCGGTGACAGCAGGCGCTGCGTGCCCGCTCGGCCGGTCAGGATCAGGTCGTCCCAATAGAAGTAGCCGCGGAACGCGAGCACCAGCCCGAACCACCAACTGCACCGCGATCAGCGCGGCGGCGGTGCGGCGACCCAGTTCATCGCTTGCCGAGCCTACGGTCCGAGCGCACGCACAGCGGCCCTCGGTATGGTGGGCCGATGCGCACACTGGTGACGGGGGCAGCCGGTTTCATCGGATCAACGCTGGTAGACCGCTTGCTCGCGGATGGGCCACACGCGTCGTTGGCGTCGACGATCTGACGCTCGGGCCGCAGCGAGAACATCGTCGCGGCTGAGCGGCACGGACGACTTCGAGTTCGCCGAAGGCCGACATCGTCAGCGCCGACCTCATCGGACTGCTCGCCGACACCCAGCCCGAGGTGGTTTCCACCCGGCCGCTCAGATCGACGTGCGCCACTCCGTTGCCGACCCGCAGTTCGACTCGATGGTCAACGTCGTCGGCACCGTGCGGCTCGCGGAGGCCGCTCGCCAGGCTGGGGTCCGCAAGATCGTGCACACGTCCTCGGGTGGATCCATCTACGGCAGCCCCCAGAACTTTCCGACCAGTGAGGACGAGCCCGTCGACCCTGCATCACCCGTACGCGGCGGGCAAGTACGCCGGCGAGGTTCTACCTCAACATGTTCCGCAACCTCTACGGGGCTGGCAGTGTTCACACATCGCCCCTGCCAGCGTGTACGGACCCCGCCAGGACCCACACGGCGAGGCCGGCGTGGTCGCGATCTTCTCGCAGGCGCTGCTGGCGGGCCGGCCGACCAAGATCTTCGGCGACGGCACTGACACCCGCGATTACGTGTTCGTCGAGGACGTCGTCGACGCGTTCGTCAAGGCGGCAGGCGAGGCCGGGGGAGGCCAGCGGTTCAACATCGGCACCGGAGTGGAAACCTCCGGTGCGGCAACTGCATACGGTGATCGCAGGGGCTGCCGGCGGTCGCGACGAACCCGAGTTCCAGCCGGCCCGGCTTGGCGATCTGAGGCAGTCCAGCCTGCGACAACAGCCGCGCCAAGCAGGTGCTCGGGTGGGCGCCGAAGGTCGATCTCGCCGAGGGCGTCGCCCGAACGGTGGACTACTTCCGGACAGTCCTCAGCTCTAGCGTTCCTCGGGCACCCGGCGCGGTTTGCAAGGCAACGGCACGGGCCAGCCGCGCGTACTTCAGCTCGAGGTCTTTGAACCGCATGTAGGCCGAGCAGCGTCGTGAAACACGAACGCGATGATCAGCACGTGCTCCATCAGGTCCGTACCGCGGTCCACGCCAAGCCAATTCGCGACGACGGTGGTGTCGTCCGGGCGAAGGATCGCGTAGATCCCCCGATCACGAACAGCACGTAGCCGACCTTCACCCACGCCTTGGACCGCGCGCTGCGGCGTGAGCGCAGCAGGTAGACCAGCAGCGCCAGGACCGACACAATCAGAAGCGCCTGAATCCAGTTCATCGCGACATCCCCATCGCAACCAACCGTCGAAGATGATGTTGACGCCGTTCAGCAGGGGCTGCCCCTTCGACATCGAGTATTCGGTGTAGAGAATTTCGACCGGTTCTTCTGTTACCCGCCAATGGTTTTCGTAGGCCAGCGCGATGAATTCGTCCGCATGGCTCATGCCGCTCATGGTGAGGTTCAGCGCGTCGGCACCTTCTTGTTGAACACCCGCAGCCCGTTGTGCGCGTCGGTCAGGCCCAGCTTGCGGCTCGTCGGCTCAACTCCGCAGCCGCCGACCGTAACACCAACCGCTTCAACAGCGGCGTGCGGCTGACCACACCCGGGTCGGCGAACCGGGTGCCGATGACGAGGTCGGCGTCCTCGGCGGACAGCCGGTCGATCATCCGGATGACGTCCTTGACGCGATGCTGGCCGTCGGCGTCGAACGTGGCGAACACCGCGCGCACACCGCCTGCTGGCGGGCGTACTCGACGCCGGTCTGGATCGCCGCGCCCTGGCCGAGGTTGACCGGATGCACTGCGTGCGCCCCCGCGCGCCACGCCACGTCGCCGGTGTCGTCGCGGCTGCCGTCGATCCACACACCACGTGGTCGAAAACGGAGCGAACGTCAGCGATGACGTCGCCGATAACGCCTGCCTCGGTGAAGGCCGGGATGACGATCCAAACGTCGTGGTAGCGCGTGTCGATGCACAACAAAATACAGGGTCACCCGGGGACATCCTGGCAAGCGCGGCCAGGTGCACCGCGATTCCGACCAGCGGCCCGCACAGCAGCGCGATCACCGTGCGCGTCTCCAGCCCCAGCGGTAGCAGCAGCAAACGCCGACGCCACCGTCGCGGACACCCAACCGACCGAATAGCGCGCGGTGCAGGGCCGCCGCGACCGCCGCGGCGCCCGTCGGTGTCAACAGCGCGATCGCGACCGCCGCCGCGGTCAGCCAGGCCAACAGCTCGCCGTCGGCCAGATACTGGGCCCCGAACGCCTCCCGCAGCAGCCACGGCCGAATACGCCCGCGAGCAGCACGCCCAGCAGGCCAAGGCCGGTCACCACGACCGCAGGCTGCACCAGCGCCCGCAGCCGCTCCGTGCGCTGGTCCACGAAGTGCGCGATCAGATTGCCCTGCATTGCGGTCAGCGGCACCAGCAGCGGCGCGCGGGTCAGCGTGACCGCCAGAATCACCACGCCGCCGGTGGCGCCCAGATCACCCGAGGTCGCCTTGAGCAGCACCGGAAAGCCCATCACGAGGATCGCGCTGGCCCCCGCGGCGGCCGATCGAATGCGACGCCCCGCGCAGGAAGGTCACGTGCTCGCCGCGGCGTCAGCAGCCGGGCAGCCGCGCGCGTCGCCGGGGACGCGATGAGCAAGATCAGCCACGCGATCGCACCGGCGACGGTCGCCCACAGGTATCCGACCAGGCCCCAGCCGACCACGAACGTCGCCGCCGCCACGGCCGCCGGATCGCGGCGTCGGTCACCATCAACGACCGTATTGGGTCCACCGGTTCACCCCGGCCAGCATGCCCCACGCAGGCGTGGCGTGCAGGCAGAACGCCGGCCAGCCCGACGCTCAGCAGCGCCACACTCAACCACTGCGACTGGACGAACACATGCGCCGACCACAGCGGCGAACTCGCGGCGATCACCGCGGCGAGCACGCATGCCGACCATCGCCGCGACCCGCATCGGATGCGTGCGTGGGCCGTCTACCACCTCCGTGTAGCGCGCCGAGCGCACCTCGCAGGTGGCCTCCTGCAGCAGACCGTAACGCGGCGCCGGTGACCAGACCGAACGCGCCCCAGAACGCGCCCGAACACCGAGAAGCCCGCCGGCTCGAGATCGCGCGGCGGCCAGATACAGCACCGCGTACCCGCACAGCGCGGACAGCACCGTCGCCGTGCCGACCCGAGTCACGCTGCCGCGCGTGATCGGACCGGGGGCGTTGCCGCGTCGGTCACGGCGGTGGCACCTCTTTCGAGTACAGCCAGGCATCCCAGAAGGGTCGCAGCGAACCCTGTGTGTGAGTTGGCTCGCCAGCCCGGTGAAGTCGTCGGTAACGCGCGTGCTGTGCCGGTGACGCGTCGTCCAATCCGTAGCAGCGCAAAGAAATGTCGTCGCCGATGCCCCGCCGTAGCACGTGGAGCGTGAGCGCGCCGCGTTTGTACACGCGGTCGTCAAACATGTCGCGCGGTCCCGGGTCGGCCAGCACGCGGATCCTGCAGGCGAGTTCGGCCAGCCGCTCGTAGTGGTAGACGGGCCCACTCGTCGGCGCTGTGGCCCCCGAGTGCTCGGACCACAGCCATTCGGCGTAGCAGGCGAAGCCCTCGTGCAGCCAGATGTGTCGCCAGCGCCGGGCGGTGACGGAGTCGCCGAACCACTGATGCGCGCCAGCTCGTGGGCGATGAGCCGCCTCGGCGCCGCGCTGTGCCGTCGCAATGGTTGGCACCGAAGATCGAAATCCCTGTGCCTCAAGGGGTATCTCAGGTCGTCGTCGGTCACCACCACGGTGTAGCCGCTTGACAGCGGGTAGGGGCCGGAAGTGAGCTTGACGAACACCTTCATCATCTCCGGCTGGCGTGCGAAGTCATGTTCCGGGGTTACCGCAGAGCGCAACCGGGCGGGTAGCGCCGCCTGTATCGGTACCGGCGAGCCCGGCCTGCCGATAGATGTTGTACCTCCCGATCTGCCAGCGTGACTTCAGATACGTCGACGTCGGCTCCGCCTGTTCGCGTAGGTCAGGTGGTCATCCCCGCGCGGGCCCGCTTGGACAGCAGCTCGCCGTTGGCGGTTGCTTGATGCGAGGCTTTCGGTGCTGATCCGGACCCGGCGAGCTGGCCTTCGCGCTCGGATGGTCGTCGCAGGGAAACCACGACGGTGCACCGTTGGGTTGGCTGGCGACCAGGACGCCGTCGGCCAAGCTCCTCGAAACCAGAGCTCCGCCCCAATAGGAGCGGATCGGTCGGGGGTACCGCCGTAGGTCACCGCAATCGTCATCGCCGCCCCCGCAGGTCAGCGCCTCCTGCAGCTACGATGTGCAACTTGCCGGACGACGACCGGAAGTGGGCCGGGCGCCTGCCGTTCACCGATACCTTGGAAACCGTCGGCGCATCCGACAGATCGAGGGTGAATGTGATTGCAATGCCGCGAAGTGTGACAGCCGTGATGGTGGCCCGATCCGGACAGCCGGTTGATCGTCACTTTGTGATTCAGGGGTCCAGCTCGTAGCGTGACACCCGATAGCCGAAGTTTCCGTTTGGCCGGCAGGTAGGGGTCGATGACCGGGAGGGGCCGCCTTCTTCGCCGCTTTCTTGCTCCTCGTCACGCGGCGCTTTCTTCCTGTTTTCTTGGGCGGCGGCTCCGGGCGCGTCGCCGCGCTTCTTGCGGAACAGGTTCCACGGCGCGATCAGGTTCCCTGCCGCGCGTGGACGGCGGTACCTCGTCGCCGCGCATCACCAGCGAGGCCGGACCCACGGTGGCGCCCGCACCGATTCGTGCGGCGGGTAGCGCAACCTGCAGTGCGTCCCCAGCGTCGAACCCTCTTCAGCACAACGGTGTCCATCCGCATGATCCGGTCGTGGAACAAGTGGAGTTTGCACCACACAGCCGCGGTTGACCGTCGCGCCCTTCTCGAGGAGTGACGAAGGGGTCGGCCTCGACAGCCAATACGTCTCACACCAGACACCGCGATTGATCTGGCGCCCAGCGCGCGCGACGCAGGTTCATCACGGGAGTGCCGCTGGCGGCACGGGCGAACCACGGCGCCGCCACCGTTTCGACGAAGGTGTCGACACCTCGTTTCGCCACACGAACGACGACCCTGGCAGATTGCTCGATGGCCTGGATGCCCGACCATAAGCCATTTCGCAATCACGGCGATACCGCCGGCGAGCGCGCCGGCGGCCAGCAGCACCACGCCGCTGGCCAGTGCAGTCCACGCCCAACCGATTTCGACCGCCAGCCACTGCAACGCGAACAGCACAGCCACACCGATCGCGAACGTCACCATCACCGGGATCAGCCGGCAAGGTTTCCACCAACGCGCGCAGGATCTTCAGCCGCAGGGACGGGTGGAAGGTACGCAACACGTCGGCCGCGGTGGGCTTTCGGCGCAACCGAGCCGGCGGGCTGCCCAACCATGACGAGCCCGCCTTGGCGGCCTTGTGCGGTGTCGCGGACAGCACCGCGACCAGGCCGTCGTCACAGGACTCGCCGCCCCGGCTGGGTGATTGCCCGAGTTGCCGAGGAATGCCCGCTTGCCGATCGTCGCCTTGGCGACGTGGATCAACCGCCGCCCAATTCGCATGGACGCGACCATGGTCGTCGGCCAGGAACGCGCCGTCTTCCACGATGGTGAACTTCGGGATCAGCAGTGCCGTCGAAATCTCCGGTTCCCCGACCGACTTTCGCCCCCAGCACGCGCAACCGCACCATGGTGTGTGAGCAGGCTGGCGTAGATGGGGAACAGGTAGTTGCGGGCGGCGTCCATGAGCCGCTCCGTCGCCCACAGCTGCCACCCGACGGCTGCGCCTGGGTGATAGCCCTCAGCCATCCGGTGACAGCACCCGCACCCCGATCACCGTCAACACGCCATACGTCAGCACCGCAGCGGTGTCGCCGCCGGTATCCACAGCGCGGCGGCTGCGATCGCCTCGGTGAGCGAACCGGTATCCCGTACGGCCCAGCCGATCACGGCCAGGCCGACGCCCAGCGCCAGCGAGCAGTCCGCCCAGCAGGATCGACGTGATGCCGTAGATCGCCACCCACATGGCGCTCGCCGCGGGCGGTGGTTTGGCCACGGGTGCCTGGCCTTGCCGGACTTTACCGCTGGCGAGCCCTTCCAGTACGGCCGTTCTTCACCTTTGCCGACCACGCCAGAGCCGGGCGCGACGTCGGCACGTTCTTGCCCCACGACAGCCCCGGGCAGCAACGCAGTGTGGTGCGCGTCGCCGATGGTGGCGTCGTTGCCGACGGTGATGCGGGCCGACGTGGAAGTGGTCGCCGTCGATCCGGTGCCCCGACAGGTCTGACCTCGAGGCTCGATGGAGCAGCGGTGCCCAGCCTCCAGCGTCCCGGTGATTCCGGCGGGGCGCGGGTGGAGTGCGGAGTCGACGCCCTTGCCCACCTTGTTGCCCAGCGCCCGGGCGCAGTAGCACCAGCCAGCGTGCGCCGGCCGGAGTTCTCCGCGCCGCTGGCCCCTCCCCGAGGCCGCTCGGCAAGGCCCGCACCCCGCAGGTGCACCGCGCCGCCCCGGCGGTAGGTGCCCGGGTTCCAGGCCGCCAAAGCAGGAATCCGCGCGCCCTAACGCCGCGATCGACATGCGGCCCAGCGGAGGCTGACGAACAGCAGGAAGCCGGCGGCGATCCACCGCCAGTTGACCGGCACCACCCACACGGCATCGGATCTGGTTGAGGCGACAACGTTGTGGAGCAGCGCGAGGCCAGACACGCACCCCACTGCAGCCCGGTCAGCGTTGCGAGCGGCAGCGACAGCGCCACCTGCACAGCCTGCGCGTCAGCCGCGGCGTGGGCTTGACGACGCGGGTTTCGACCGCCGGCGGCGGGTCGAGGCTCATCGAGGTAGCCCGCCAGCGAGCGAGCCGGGGATGGTCGTAGAGGTCGGCGACGGTCACCTGCGGATAGCGTTGGCGCATGGCCGCCACCAAGCTGCGCCGCGGACAGCGACCCACCGCCGAGCGCATGGAAGTCGGCCTCCGGGCCGCGTCGACCGGCGCGGCGAGCACGTCCGCGCCACAGCCCGGCCAGCCACCCCATGGTGCCGCCGAGATCAGGCTCCTCCGCCCCATCTGCCCCGGGCGTACCGCCCGCGGTCGGCCAGGGCAGCGCGTCGCGGTCGACCTTGCCGGACGTGCGGGTCGGGCAGCTCGTCGACGAGCACCAGCCATCGGCACCAGCGCGGCGGGCAGCGTCTCGGCCAGCGTGGCGCGGGCCGTTGGCGATGTCGAGCGTCGAGGTCGGCGCTCGCGACATAGCCGACCAGCGAGGGAGTGCCGCTGGCGCGTCCGTCGCACCGCCGGCAGCGCCGCCGCTGACGCCGGGCAAGGTCACGCAAGGCGGCGTCCACCTCGCCGAGCTCGATGCGGCGGCCGCCGACCTTGACCTGGTCGTCGGCGCGGCCGACGAAGCACCAGGCCGTCGGGTTCCAGCGCGCACCAGGTCGCCGCTGCGGTAGGCGCGTGTCCCAGCCCAGCGTCGGCATCGGCGCGTACTTTTCGGCGTCCTTGTCCGGATCCAGGTAGCGGGCCAGACCCACGCCGCCGATGACGAGTTCGCCGATCTCGCCGATCGGCCCGACCGGTACGCCGTCCTTGTCGACCACGGCCAGATCCCAGCCCGTCCAGCGGCAGCCCGATGCGCACCGGCCCGTCGCCGGTCAGCCGGGCCGCGCACGCGACCACGGTCGCCTCGGTCGGGCCGTAGGTGTTCCACACCTCGCGGCCCTCGACGGCCAGCCGCTCGGCCAGCTCCGGCGGGCACGCCTCGCCGCCGAAGATCAGCAGCCGCACCGCCGTCCAGCGCCTCGGCGGGCCACAGCGCCGGCCAGCGTCGGCACCGTCGACACGACGGTGATGTCGCTGCGTCACCAGCCACGGCCCGAGGTCCACGCCGCTGCGCACGAGCGAGCGCGGCGCGGGCACCAGGCAGGCGCCGTGCCGCCACGCCAGCCACATCTCCTCGCACGACGCGTCGAACGCGACCGACAGTCCGGCCAGCACGCCGGTCGCCCGGGCCCGATCGGGTCGTCGCTGCAGGAACAGTCGCGCCTCGGCGTCGACGAACGCCGCGGCGCTGCGATGGCGTGACCGCGACACCCTTCGGCGTGCCGGTCGAGCCGGACGTGAAGATGATCCAGGCGTCGTCGCGACCCAGCGGCGCCCTGCGCGCCATCCCGCGACGAGCCGGTGCGCGTCGGACCAGTCACTGCTCGGTGATGACCGCGCACCACGCTCGGCCTCGCCGAACACCAGCTCGGCCCGTTCATCTGGGTCGTCGGCGTCGACCGGGACGTACGCCGCTCCGGCGGCCAGGACGCGAGGATCGCCACATACAGCGCGCAACTGCCCGACGGCATCCGGATGCCGATGCGGTCGCCGCGGCCGATGCCGCGGGCGGCGAGCCACTCGACGCTTTCCTCGATGTCGGAGATCAACTCGGCGTAGGTGAGCTGGACCGCGCCGTCGTCGAGAGCGCGAGGCGCATCAGGATGGCGGGCGGCGCCGTCGCGTAGAGGATGTCGATGAGCGTGCGCGGTTCGGGCGCGGACGAGAGACAGCAGGTACTGAGCGGGGATTTCCGGCCTGAGGCGCTGTCACGAATACAAACTACTAAAGCCGTGCGGCCGGTGCATCCGCGGCATATCGCACGCGGTGCGTGATCCTGAGTGCGACAACGACCACCACCGCCAGCGATCACGTACCACTTGTACTGCTCGAACGTGTCGTAGATCTCGACGATAGTGCTCGCCCGCGAGGTATCAGCGCGCACCAGGTGCCCACCACAGCCGCGCCCGGGGCGTTATGGCCAGGAACTTCAGCCAGTGCATGCCGGCGATCCCGG
>ERZ1370068.7732-contig-6631_pt1 | contig 55943 bp, 94 predicted proteins | sample MGYA00561227_ERZ1370068 | MGnify/ENA primary metagenome ERZ1370068 (study PRJEB38410, sample SAMEA6850437) | metagenome | study: Metagenomic assessment of the ecological functions of the soil: analysis of the soil microbiota associated with the... | reverse complement strand
TTGTACTTCGTTCAGTTACGTATTGCTAATTTCGCGCGCGGCGAGCCGCATTGGGCCGTCCTCGATCGGCTTCGTGAGACAGGGAGTGCCGGAGATCGGCGTCCTAGCCATGCCGACCCTGAGCAGGCTATTCGCGGCGCGCCGCGGCCACGTGAGACAACCCGTGGCGAGCTGATACGCGTAAGCGGCATCGACGACATGCGCATGGCGGCCGTCGAGATCGTGGTCGGCCCGGCGGTCGACGGCGAGCTACATCGGGCTGGTCGCCAAGGTGATGGAAATGGGCGCCACCGTAAGCAGCAGCGGCGTCCAGGGCGCGTTGGTATGGCCTGGGCCGCCTGCGGGCGGGTCGATGCCTATCTCGAGCTGCACATCAACAGTTGGGACGTTGCCGCCGGCATCGTGCTGGCGCGCGAGGCGGGCGCGGTGGTGAACGACTTCTTCAGGGCACGATTGGCTCGATGACGGCAATCCGATCCTGGCTGGCGACGCCCGCTCTGGCCGACACGCTGGCCGACGCCATGGCTCTCGAACGCCGGCAGCTGCTTCGCCCGGATGAGCGTTGACGCGTCGGCCCCGCAGGCGCCTCACAGTTTCTCTCAAACAACAAGGCAACAAAAATCTCGCGTAGGGGAGAAACGCAATGGTTGTCCAGCCTGGACGTCTGCGTCTGCCGGCGCTTTACCTGATAACGATCTGTGCGGTGGCCTGCGCTGTCGGTGGACCGGCAATCGCACAAGGCCAGCTCACGCTCTATTGCAGCGCTCAAGAGGATGGTGCCGTGCCATGCGCGGCGGCCTTCCCGAGGAGGAGACCGGCATCAGGTAGCCACTGACGCGCAAGAGCTCGGGCGAAACCTACGCAGCAAGTTAAAGCGGAAGCAGCAAATCCTCGTGGAGACATCTGGTGGGGTGGCACGGGAGATCCACACTTGCAGGCCGCCGAGGAAGGCCTCACCCAGGAGTACGGTCGACCGAAGCTGCCCGAGTTGAACAGTCGGGCCGTGCGCCAGTGGGGAGCAGAGCAAGGGCGGGTCATAGGGATCTACACTGGCGCACTCGGCTTCGGCTACAACGTGAAGACGTTGGCGCAGCACAAGCTGCCCGAACCGAAGTGCTGGCAGGACCTACTCGATAAGCAAATACAGGACGAGGTTCAGGTTGCGAGATCCCAACTCGTCCGGCACGTCCTACACGCTGCTGGCAACAAATCGTGCAGATCATGGGCGAGGACAAGGGCTTCGAATATTTGAAGGCGCTGCACAAAAACATCAACCAGTACACGAAGTCGGGCGCTGCACCCGCCAAAGCCGTGAGCCTCGGGAAACCGCCATCGGCATCACCTTCATGCATGACATGGTGGCAATGGTTCCTCGAGAATCCCGACGTCAAAGTCTCCATCGCGCCATGAAGGCACCGGCTACGAGATCCGGGGCATGTCGATCATCACGGGCGCAGAAACCTGGACAACGCCAAGCAGTGGTACGACTTCGCGTTGACTCCGGGCCCGCAATCGCTGGCTGCGCAAAACAAGCAGCTGCAAATCCCTTCCAATAGGGCGACACCTCTACCGCCCAACTCACCCAAGCTCGGGGAAATCAAGCTGATCGCCTACGACTTCGCCAAATATGGATCGTCCGCTGAGCGCTTCGCGGCTGCTCGCCAAGTGGGATGCGCGGGTGAAGAATTCGCCCAAGTGATCGTGCGTGGCACGCGACAATGCAAAATCAATCACGACGATGTGCTGTTGGCGGGACTGATCAGCATTGCTCGTCCTGCCCTGGTATGGACTGGACAGCTACATCGCCATCGACTGGCTTGCGCGATACCCCGGACCTCGAAACCGGCCCCGCGCTCTACCAGATCACCCGCGGCGGTCGGACGTCGGCCGGTCCCGCCGCTCCTCCCTCTGATCGGCATGGCAGCTGATGCTGTGGTGCAGAAGGACGGCAGCCACGGTCAAAGGACTGCCAGGGCTGGCTTTGCTGGGCATCGTACTTTTCCTTCTGCAGGGGTTTGCCATCATCCACGCCGGGCCGGCTTTGTCGGCGCTGAGCGGCCTGGCTACCCGGCGACAGCAAGCTTGGCCGGGCATGGGCTATGGGGCCCTACTGCTGGGGGTTCAGCTATCTGATGCTGCCGCATGTCCGAGGGGCTGGCTAGGAGAGGATGCACGCCGCGGCGATCGTTTCGTTATCGGGGCGCTTGTGCGCCGGTCATCGCCCTGGTCGGCACGTTTGTCTTCTTCCCGGTGCTCGCGATCCCTTGCACAGCGCCCTGCATGACAAGCATGGAAACTTCGCCGCACAGGCTCTGGTCGATAGGCTGTTCGATCGGAACGTTTGGGGTCTCGAGTGCGTCTTCCGGTCGACTGCATTGCGGCGTGGCATGGAACACCGTCATCCTCGGCCTAACTGCGGGGATGGCCACGACTGCTTGGTCTGGCTTCCGCGCTCGTCGCCGTTCGCACGCCCTTCCGGCACAAGAAGCTCTCGTGGGCGTTGACGGTACTGCCAATCATTACGCCGCCGTTCGTGACTCGCCCTCATCCTCTCTTGTTCGGGCGCTCAGGGCTGGTCCGACGCGTCCTCTCGCAGGCGTATTCGACATACCCCGCTCGCGCTGGATCTACGGTTTTCCAGGCATGATTCTCGCACAGGTCGCTGGCCTTCACGCCGATCGCTTTCCCTGGTGCTGATCGGCGTCGTGCAGGGCGATCATTGCGCCTTCTCTAGAAGAAGCGTCGCGAGACGCCTCGAGCCTCGCGCTGGGCCACCTTCCGAACCGTTGCCTGGCCAGCTGATGCGACCCGGCATTGCCAAGCGCTTTTCTGCTGGGTTTCATCGAGAGCCTCGCCGATTTCGGACAACCAGCCCCGGTGCTCGGCGGCAATTTCGATGTGCTGTCGACAACCATCTTTTCTCGCAGTTGTCGGGGCAGCTCACGACCAGGGACGCGCCGCAACGCTTGCCCTGCTGTTACTCGGTTTCACTCTGGCGGCTTTCTTTTGCGCAGAACGCGTGGCTCGGTCGCCGGTCGGTATACGACCCTGACCGGCGAGGGCGACAGCGCGGTGCGCCAGTGGCGTTGCCTGCGCGGCGTTCGGATCCTGAGCTACGGTCTCGCCGTTCCCTGGGCGATCCTCATCGGTCAGTATCTACGTGCAACCATCCTGTTCGGCGCATTCGTCCGGGGCTGTCGGCCGCGACCCACACCTTCACGCTCGAACACTTCTGGACCGGATTTGCGGTCGAGCAGACAAGCCGAGGCTGGCTTTTCTCCCGGGTTCGGCATGGAACCCTTCTGGACCCACGCTCGAGATCGCGATCATTTCCGCTCCGCTCACGCGCGGTCCTCGGGTTGCTGACAGCCTATCTGCTCGTCCGGCAACGCTTCACGGCCGACGCGTGTTCGAATTCGGCACCCATGCTGAGCTTTGCAATTCCAGGTACCGTTATCGGGGTCAGCGCAGTATATTCTCGCCTTCAACACGCCACCCATCGAGCTTGCTGGCACAGTGCACGATTCTTGTCGTCTGCTTCATCTTCCCGCAACATGCCCGTCGGCGTGCGTGCCGGCGTTGCGGCCCTCTCGCAAAATCGACAAGAGCCTCGATGAGGCCTCGCTCACTCTCGGCGGACACACCGCAACGACTTTTTGCGTCGCGTGATCATTCCGCTGATGCGGCCCGCGATCGTCGCGGCCATGGTCTATGGTTTTGTGCGGGCGATTACGGCGGTAAGCGCCGTTATCTTCTCTGGTCACTGCGCAGTACAATATGGCTACCGCTTATATCGTCGGCAGGGTGGAAGCTGGAGAGTTCGGCCTCGCCGTCGCCTCATTCCACGGTGCTGATCATCGTGATGCTCATTGCCATGGTTGCCTTTCAGTGGCTGGCGGGTGAGGCGAAGATCGGGCGGCGACAGCCAGGCGCTGGCTATACAGTACCGGCCGGCGCGGCATAAACTGAGCCGGGGAACGCGTGGTTCATGACGGAACCGCACTGCAGGATTATTGCATGCACTGAGTCGGCGCAGCCCATCCTCCCGTCGAGTTTCGCTCGGTGAGCAAGCGGTATGGCGCGGTGACCGCGGTCGACAATCTCTCGTTCTCCATTCCATCCGGTACCCTTGTGACGCTTCTCGGTCCGTCCGGCTGCGGGTAAGACCACGACGCTGCGCCTCATCGCCGGCCTGGAGCTGCCGAGCAAGGGGAGATCAGGATTGCCGACAAGGATGTTTCGCTGTTGTCGGCGGCGGAGCGTGACGTCAGCATGGTCTTCCAATCCTACGCGCTCTTCCCGCACATGACCGTGCTGCTGGAGAATGTTGCCTATGGCCCTACGGTGAGCGGAGCCAAGAAACGCGATGCGCATGCGATGGCCGCCGAGAAACTCGCCGTCGATCGGCCTTGCCAGGCTCTGGGCGACGCCTGCCCTCGGAGCTGTCGGGCGGTCAGCAACAGAGGGTGGCAGTGGCCCGGGCGCTAGTGCTCGAACCGCAGGTACTTCTGTTCGACGAGCCACTCTCCAATCTTCGGCGCGAAATTGCGCAGGCGCGTGCGATGAGGACATTCGCGAGACTGCAGCAGCGCCTGAATCTCACGGTCGCCTACAGTCACGCTGACCAGCGGGAGGCGCTCGCCGTCTCTGACCACATCATCGTTTATGTCAAACGCCACGCATCGCCCAGATGGGCACGCCGCGGGAGCTTTTATGAAGCGCCGCGGAGATCTCTTCGTTGCGGACTTCATCGGCGATGCCAATCTATCGACGTAGAGGTGCGGCCAATCGATGAAGATCTTGCCGAGGTCCGCGTTGGCAGTTCAGTGCTGACGCTGCCGCGGCGGGGACTTGTCGGCCGGGCCGGCGAAAATTGCCGTGCGACCGGAGTCGTTCATCCTGTCGGCGGCCGCCAACGGTTCCAGGCTCGAAGGCATAATCGTCAAGTCGGCCTATCTCGGCTCGCACATGGAGTACACGGTGGCAGCTGCCGGCTCAATCGCTTTGCAATCGATCGCAACGTTCTGACGCCCTTTTCCGCCGGCGCGGTGGTGCATGGTCGTTTGCCAATGCATGGCGTTAATCTGGTGCCGCATACCGCACGGGATCAGGACTTTCAGCGCAACGTGTCCGAAGCCATTCGAGGTTCCGCGTGACTCTGCGATTTGCCCTGTTCGGCGCCGGCCGCATCGGCGCCATCCATGCCGGCAACCTGGCCCGCAACCCGAATGCCGGAGCTGCGCTCACGTCGTCGATGTGAATGCCGCTGCAGCACAAAAGCTCGCAGTGCGCACGAAGCTGTTGTCGCAGATGCAAAAACAGCGCTCGGCGACGCGTCCGTCGGCGCCGAATCCTCGTCGCGTCTTCGACGGATACACACGCCGACCTGTGCATCGCGTCGGCCAAGGCCGGCAAGGCGATTTTCTGCGAGAAACCGATCGACCTTTCGCTGGCGAGGGTGGATGAGTGCATCGCGGCCGTAAAAGCGCCGGCGTTCCAATGCTGGTCGGCTTCAATCGCCGCTTCGATCCGAGTTTTGCTGCGCTCAAGCGGCGACTTGATCGAGGCGAGATCGGCAGCCTCGAGCAGGTGATCATCTCGAGCCGCGACCCCGCTCCGCCGCCCCTTGCCTACGTCAAAGTTTCCGGCGGCTTGTTCCGGGATATGATGATCCATGATTTCGACATGGCACGCTGGCTGTTTGGCGAAGAGCCGCGCACGCTGTTCGCGGCGGCCAGCGCGATCATCGATGCCGACATCGGCCGCCTCGGGGACGTCGATTCCGCCATGGTGGTGTTGCATACTGCCTCCGGCCGCCTCTGCCACATCAACAACAGCCGACGCGCCGCCTACGGCTACGATCAGCGCATCGAGGTGCACGGCTCCAAGGGTCGTCTGATGGCCAGCAATCTGCTGCCGACTACGGTCGAGATTGCCAATGCCGATGTGGTCGCAAGCGACAAACCTCATCATTTCTTTCTCGAGCGATATGCCGAAGCGTATGCCAACGAACTGGATCAGTTCATTGCTGCTGTTAATGAGAGGCGCTCCATGCCGGTGAGCGCCGAGGATGGCCCGGCGGGCGCTGGTGCTCGCAGAAGCTGCCATCCAATCGGTCAGAGCGGTCAAGCCGTGAGCGTTGCTCTATGAAGACCATTTCTCTGGCGGGCGAAAGTCATCGTCATTACCGGGGAACGCAAGGTATTGGCGCTGCTATTTCGCTCGATGCGGCGCGTGCCGGCGCCGCCGGTGTGTGCATTTGCGGCCGCAATGCTGACAACGGCAATCAAATGGTGGCAGCGCTTGAAAAGCTTGGAACAAAGGCGTTCTACTTGCAAAGCGACCTAGCGGATGTCGCGGCGACACAGGCATTATGCGCGATGCCATCTCCCGGTTCGCACGCATAGACCGGTCTCGTCAATGCCGCGGGCATCACAGACCGAGGGCATATCGAAGATACGAGCGTGGAGCTGTGGGACCGAATGTTTGCTGTCAATGTGAGAGCGCCATTCGTACTAACGCAAGCTCTGGTGCGTCGCTTGAAGACAGATCAACGCCCCGGCAGCATCGTCAATATCATCACGCGGTCCTCGCACGGCGGCCAACCGTTTCTGACTGCCTACTCCTCCTCCAAAGGAGCACTGGCCACCCTAACCAAGAACAATGCACACGCCCTGCGTTTCGCCCGCATACGCGTCAATGGCTTGAATATTGGCTGGGCCGACACGCCCGGAGAGCACGCGATCAGAGACGCGATGGACGGCCATCGGATTGGTTGTCCACGGCTGAGCCGTTGCAGCCTTTCGGCAGGCTTATCAAACCCGAGGATGTTTCATTTCTCGCCGTCTATCTGCTCAGTGACGCGGCAGCGATGATCACCGGGGCGTTAGTAGACTTTGATCAGAATGTCATGGGTGCATATGACTAGGGCGGCTGTCGGCAGATAGGTAGTCCACCCCGCCAACAAACATGGTGGCGATCAAACGCTGTCGTCTGCAACGTGCCAGAAGTAGACGAATCAGCGGCACCGATAGGGCAATCCCGCTACTGCCTCCATCCCGCGAACACGGGGAGATTGAACTTGCAGTGGTCCGCGCCACACGCGTCGCGATCGATGGAAGGCGGTAGCGAGTAGCGTACGGTTGCGGTGACCATGGCCGCATCTCGTCGGCAGCAGCGGGCGAGCCAAGCGGGGCGCCAGAACGTAGAATTCCGCTTGAATCAGATAGCCACCTCAATCCCATAGGTGTTCGCACTTTTATCCCGTACGGTGCGCCAATCTACTCAAAGACTTAGTCTGCATCTCAAGCTTTGGGGTTTTGCAAGCACTTCCTCGAGCAGTTTTGCAAACTGCCGCGATTTCCCGGCTTCGAGTTTGCGGCCCTACGGTCGAAGATATTTGCTGCAGCTGCGTCGATGTTGGTTGTTGGGGGCAATTCGGACGCGCGAGCGCTGGCTCCCGAACGGTCAATCGCGACCCAATTCGGACTTTGACCTACCTGGCAGCACGCTAGCCGGATGCACCTCTCGGTCATCGCCACCATCGATGATTGCAAGCATGGCTTGGCGCAGAGCTTGGCGCGTCCCAGCTTGTCGTCACGTATCGTGGCTCCGACTGCTGACGTGACAGACCTTCGCGAGATCATCTGAGGTAGCGCACACTTGCGGGCGAGAGAGACGCCCTTCACCTTGAACTCGACTTGGCCATCCCAAATCGCTTCGTCCATCTCAATCAGGCCGCCCGCGGCTGAGCCTCCGAGATTGCCGACAGGCGATGTGCGCGCCGCGTAGGGGCCGGTGATCGATCCGGCGCACGGCAGGGGTGATGGCGATCGATTGGATCGCACGGGCACGCGAGCGCGGCTCTGCGTCTCGAGATGATGCCGAAGGTACTGGCCCTGCGTCGCATCATTCCTGGCAGCCTCAGCCACGGACGGGACAGCCGCGACTACGGCTACCTCCAGACAGTCAAGGCCGCGCTCGACCGGAGAGCGGAGGGAAAACGACATGATCAAGCGCCTCGCAATCGAGCACGGATGGCCGCCGTCGCACATCGATCTCCTCCCTGCGCGCCAACCTGGCCGAAGAGGGCGCGGCGCGTGCAGCCTGGCAGGCGTGGCGGAACACGCGCGTGCTGGAAGACGCCGAGTGGCGGGAAATCCGGCTGCTTGCGCCGCTTGCGCGCCGGGTCCGCGAGCTCGAACCGGCTCCGAGCTGCTTCCGCGACTGGAGGGCATGGCCAAATCGCACTGGACACAGACCCAGCTCACGTTGGCGGAAATCGTGCCCGCCCTGGATGCACTCAACGGCGGCCGACATTCCATGCCTGCTGTTCAAAGGCGGCGCAGACTATGCCGAGGGGCTGGCGCCGGCGACCCGCCGCATCATGGGAGATGTCGACGTTCTGGTTCACCCCGACGATGTCGTTCGCGCCACCGATGCGCTTTGTGAGTGCGGATGGGAGTCGAGCAGTGGGGAGTCCCCGCAGTATCTTCGGCTGCTTGCTCCGGTTCGCGCGAGCACCAACTTCCGCAGGGGACGGTTCGGCGACATCGATCTGCATCGGGTGGCGTTCCACTTTTCCAAGCGGGACGCCGAACTCGATGCTGCCCTCTGGAGCCGTGCGCGCCCTCTCCTGTTCGGGGGCAAGAAAGTGCTGGTGCCGGAGCGGTGAGGATAGCATCGTCATTAGTCTTGCCAGCGGCGTCGGCGGCAATAGTGGCGACTGGGCGATTGATGTCGGTCACAGGATCTCGGCGTCCAGTTTGGATTGGGACCGAATAGTCGAGACTGACTGTCGCGCCGCGGCTTGGTGCCGACAGCGCTTTCCGGATTGATCTATCTGCGCTCACTCGGGGTGACTGTACCGGAACAGGCAATAAGCTCGGCTCCACGCCTTGGCTGTTCCCTGTAACAGAGTGGTTGAAATACTGGTCCAATGTCCGCGGGCTACGGCCGCAGGCGGGGGCTCGCGAAGAAGGTGCGTGAACGGCATTGCCGATCTCCGGCCTGCCACGGCGGAGCTATGATTATCGCGTCAGGGGATTAGAGCCCGTACCGGTCAGACGCCCCAATCATGGAGGCCCCGACTTTGGGGGAGCCGGTTACCGCTGCTGGACGCCGCGCAACGGAGGTGGCGAACCAGTCACAGTTTACATGTTGGCAAAAGTCGGCGGCCGCGTGCACGATTGCGCTTTTGCGTTCCCCCTTCTACCGCATCCCGCCGTGTGTTCTTCGACGTCCGCATAGGCGATCTGGCACTTTGCCAGGCTGCGCGCCCGATCGGGCGGTCGGCGGGAGGGCGAGCATGTGCTGCGCTTCAGATTCCTCTCCCCGTCCCCAAATGGCCGCTCTGTCGACCTAACCATTGAATCACGCCCTGTCAGGTACGTGGACGCCGGAGCGGCTTCAAACATTCGCGACGCCCTTGAGCTATGCCGTTTCGGCTTATTGAGCTTGGTTGCGCTGACTGCGGGGCCGTTTGTTGCCCAGGTGCACCCTCGGTTGCCGTTAGTGCGAACTCGCGGACCTGCCTTTCCGAACTTGATGCGCGTGGACGGCTCGCCAGGCCTCGACGCCGCCACCATGGTCAAAATGAGACCAGCTAGTCCTGCCGGATAAGCGCGCATTATCAGGATGACGATGGCGGCGAACACCACCATGCTCCACTCGCCCCAGGCGGCGAGCCAGGTGTTGAGCGCGTAGACCGGCGGCGCGCCGATGATCGGCGCCAATGAACGAGCCCAATCCGCCGATCACAACCATGACGATGATGCGCGCCATCTCGCTGAAGTCGACGATCGAGGGCGTGAGGGTGAGGACATAGTGCGCATAGAGCGCGCCGCCGAGACCCGCCATGGCACTCGAGGCGACGAAGGCGAAGAGCTTCACCCGCGTGGTATCCACGGCCAGCGACTGCGCGCGCATCGGATCGTCCCTGACGGCGCGCATGAAGTAGCCGATCGGTGATTTCAACATCACGTAGATGAAGAGCAGGCAAAGCGGCGGCCACAGCCAGGAACGTGTAGTAGTAGACCACGGGCCTCACGTGGCCGTACAGCGAGGGAACGCTCAGGCCCAGATCGCCGCGGGTGAACTCATAGGCGGCGCTCAGAGTGATGCGCAGCGTCTCGGCGAACGCCCAGGTGGCAATCGACAGATAGATCGCGCGCATCTTCAGCACCAGAGACGCCCAGCAGAAGGCCGCCGAGCGGCCGTCAGTGAGGACGCCCGCGGGAATGCTGACCCAAAGCGGGGTTTGCAGATGATAGACGAGCAGCCCTGAGGTGTAGGCGCCGAGCGCGGCAAACGCGTGCTGGGCGAGCGAGAATTGGCCGGTAAAGCCAGCCAGCATGTTCCAGCTGGCGGCCAGGATGACGTAGTAGGCGCTGATCGCCAGCACGTGCGCTGTGAACTCGCTCACGAACAATGGCAGCGCAAGGAGCGGCGGCGCTGCCATCGCCAGGACGGCGGCAACGCGCCGCCATTCCACGAACGCGCCCACGCCGCCTGTCAGCCCAGCAGACATTCCTGCACCAGTGCGCGCACGCGCGAGTTGTCGAAGTCTCGCCCTGGCCCCTCCGCCTTCACCTGTCCGAGATTGAGAAGGTAGAGATAGTCGGCCAGCGGCAGGGCCTCCTCCACGTTCTGCTCCACCAGCAGGATCGCCGCTCCCGTTGCGGTCTTCGCCGCCGACGAGGAGGCTATAGACCTGTCGCCACCAGGTTGGGCGCGAGGCCCACCGTCGGCTCGTCGATCAGCAGGAGCGAGGGCTGCGTCATCAGCTCGCGCGCCACCGAGAGCATGCGGCCCTGCCCTCCGGAGAGCGAGCCCGCACTGTCGCGCCGCTTGTCCTTCAGGATCGGAAACATGGCGTAGACGCTCTCGAGCTGCCGGCGATCAGGCGGCGCCGGTCGCGGCGGAACACCCACGCGCCCATCAGCAGGTTCTCCTCCACGCGTGAGCAGCGGGAAGCTGTTGATGTCCTGCGTCACGTAGCTGACGCCGGCGGCCTTGAGCGTGCTCGGGTTGGCGCCGGTCACGTCCTCGCCGCGAAACAGCACGCGGCCCGCGCTGCGGCTTGCAGGATGCCGAAGATCGCACGCAGCAGCGTGGACTTGCCGGCACCATTGGGCCCGATGACGAGAGTGCACGGCGTTCTCCGCCGCAGCCAGCGACAACCGTGGACAGGATATCGACGCCGGGCACATACCCCGCTCTGAGGTCCTGAAACCTCCAGCGTGCGGCCCGTGCTCATGCCGCGGCGCTTCCCAGATAGGCTGGACCACCTCGGGGCGGCGGGCGACCTCGTCGAGCGTGCCTTCGGCCGCAACCCTGCCCTGGATCATCACCGTAGACACGCGGGCACAAGCGGCGGACGATGGCCATCTCGTGGCTGACGATCAGGAAGGCGCGGCCGTCGCTCTTGTTCTCGCGCTCGATCAGCGGCGATCAGCGTGTCCTTGACCACCGGATTGATGCCGGCGAACGGCTCGTCGAGGACGTAGAGGCGGACAGACGGGATCATAAAGCCCGCGCAGGCCTGCAGCAGCATGCGCTGGCCGCCCGACAGGACGCTGGCGCGGCTCATCGGCCAGATGCTGCCAGCGTGCCGGTCGCCAAGCAGCTCTCGCGCCCTGGCTTGCCCTTCCTGCACGCCGCCGGGGCTGCCCGCCGCGAGGAAGGGAAGGAGCAGGTTCTCGCGCACGCTCATGTTTGCAAACACGCGCGCGACCTGGAAGGTGCGCACGAGCCCGCGCGCGGCGATCTGGTTTGCAGGCAGCCCCGTGAGGTCGACTGCCGCCCAGACGATGCGTCCCGCATCCAGCGCCTCGAAGCCGGTCAGCATGATTGACGAACGTGGTCTTGCCGGCGCCGTTGGGCCCGATCAGGCCGCGCACCTCGCCCGACGCGAGGCGTCATCGTGACGGCATCGTTGGCAACGAGGCCGCCGTAGCGCTTGGTGACACCCTCGGCCTCGAGCAGGGGCTCAGGCCCATCACGCCTCGCCTCCCGCGCTTCGCCAAAGCAGGCCGTTGGGCCGGATGATGAGCACCAGGATCACCAGCAGAAAGCCGTAGACGTTCTGGTAGGGCGAGGAGATGAAGGCCGCGCCGAGGCTCTCGACGAGCCCGAGCAGCAGACCGCCGACGAGCGCGCCGGGAATCGAGCCGAGGCCGCCGATGACGATGATCTCGAAGCCCTTCACCGTCGTGACCGCGCCGTTGGTCGGAAAGACCATGAACAGCGGCGCAAGCAGGGCACCGGCCAGACCGGCAAGGGCCACGCCGATGGCGAAGGCGATGGCATCGAGCCGATAGACGTCGACGCCCGAGGTCTGCACGGCCACGCGGTTTTGCGCGGCGGCCCGCAGGGCCAGGCCGACCCACGTCTTCTTGATGACGATCCAGAACACGGCGAGCGCCAGCAACGCGCAAACAAAGGCCGCCACCCGCGCGCCCTCCTGCGGCAGCGGACCAATCCACACGACCGGCAGATCCGATTCAGGCCGGTATTGGTTGGGCCCGCCCAGGGCAACGCGCCAGGCTGCGCAGCAGCAGAAGCAAGGCGATGGTGACGACGGTTGCGTAGTCGTCGCGGCGCTGCATGGGCCGCGCGTACATCGGCTTGATCAGGATCGGCTCCAGGATCAGCCCGACGAGGAAGGTGCCGGCCGCCGATATGATCGCTGCCAGCCACCACCAGCGTGGCCCCAGCAGATGATGCACGGCCACGAACTGGATGTAGCTGCCGATCATGTAGAACTCGCCCATCGCCCAATTGATGGTCTCTCACGATCGAGTAGATGAAGGTGATGCCCAGCGCCATCAGCGCGTAGAGAGACGCCGACCATCAGCCCGGAGAGGACGGTCTGCACCAGAAGCTCGGCGCTGAAGATCACCGGCGGCCTCTCGTTTGCGACGCCGAGGCTCAGGGTGGCGGCGCGCTCAAAGGGACGTCCGCGAGTCAGGCCAGTGCGAGCAACAGCGCTATTGCCCCAGGACGTAGGCCACCTCGGCCGTCGCGGGCGTCTGATCCTTGGCTGCATAATGCAAGACCATCAGCGGCGGCGACCAGTTGTGCCACAGCGCACCCTCCGCGCGCGGGAACGTGACGGGGTCGTCGACCAGCCCGTGAACGATCCCTCCTCCAGCGCCTTGATCATCGCCTTGGGCTCGGTGGAGTTCGCCTTCTTGATCGCCTCGGCGAACACGATGGCGTTGGCGAAGCCGTTCAGCGCCGCATACACCGGCGGCTCGTTGAACTTGGCCTGATAGCGCTTGGCGAACTCCTTGCCGAGATCCGACAGCTCCGACTTCGGGCGAGTAGAAGGCGATGAAGTTGATGCCGACGCCCTTGTCGCCGTGCAGCTGCCAGAACTGCGGTCGCGCCGGCGCATCATAGGACGTCACCATCTGCGCGCCCGGGCAGCAGACCGGCGGTGTGCGCCTGCGTGATCATCGAGATCGAGCGGCTGGCCGACGCCGACATTGACGATGGCGTCGGGCTTGAAGGCCTTGACCTGCAGAAGCTGCGGCAAGAGATCGGTCGTCGTGCGATCGAACATGATCGTCTGGATCTCGAGGCCGAGGTTCTTCTCCTTGTTCTGCTTCTCGGTCTCCTTGGCGAGGCCGATGCCGTAGTCGGTGGTCTCGGCGAGGACGCTGACGCGCTTCCACTTGTTCTTCTGGATCCAGCCCGAGCCAGGCGGCCGCGCGCGGCGCGTCGACGGCGTGGGTGCGGAAAGCGATGTCGTATTTCTTGGCGGTGACGTCGCTGGCGCCGGTCTGCGTGCCCATGGTCGGCACGCCCATCTCCTTGGCCACCTCGTTGACGGCGATGTTCACGCCCGAATGGATGAAAGCCGAACACGGCGACGGCCTTCTCGCTCGACACCAGCCGGCGGTAGGCGGCAACGCCCTGCTCGTTCTTGCCGGCGCTGTCGTGGACCGACAGCGCGACCTTGCGTCCGAGCACGCCGCCCTTCTCATTGATGTACTCGGCGCCGATCTCGGCGCCGCGCTTGGCGAGCTGGCCCAGCGCCGTCTCGCCCGGTGGCTGACAGCGGCGTGATGACGCCGAACACGATCGGCTCCTGCTGCGCCATGACCGGCGCAAGCCCAAGTGTGACCAGCACTGCAAGAAGTGAAGCTGCGCCTAGTCAGTCCCCGTCGCTGCATGCTGATCCCTCCCGGGCTCGGGCTCAAAGTGCAGGAAAGCCGCGATGGTGACGGCGATCCGTGCATTGCGCCATTCTGCCGTGTCCGAGGGCGTGATGTCGAGGCAATCGATGGCGCACGTTCTGAGCAGGGCTACGCGCGGGTCACGCCGGACGCGCCAGCATCCGCTCGCGCAGCGCGCTCATCTCCTGCCAGACCTGTTCGAGGTCGGCGACGTCAAATCCAGCAGCGATGTCCGGGCTCTCGGCCTTCAGGGCATCATGCAGACGGCCGGTATAGCGGGCACGACCGTCCGGGCCGACCACAAGCCCATTGTCGGCCTCAAACCGGACGTTCCAGCGCAATCGGCGGCCTCGCGATCGATGCCTTCGGGAAGGTCGAGATCGATACGGCCGCCCTTCAACGCGATCGGCATAGCCGCCGGGCAGGCCGCAGGGCCCCGGCACGTGGCCCGACCAATCCTGGCCGTGCGCCAACGCGAGCATCAGCGTTACGCCGCTGGCGCCTGAGATGTCGATCACCGGCTCCGGGGTCAGCTGCACGGCGGCGAAGCTGGACATAGACGTCTGCGACCTCGGCCCCATCGAGCCACACCCGGGCCGGCGGGCCCGACCTCAGCGCCGGAGCGCGGCGCCAGGCGCGCGATGTTCTGGTAGTGGCAGAGCATTTGCAGCCTTGGCCTTGGTTACGCCTCGAGCATCCCTGCGAAGGCATGCGCGAGAATGGCGATATTGCCGATGCCGCAATCCACCGGCAGGCCCATCGCCGCCACGATGCCGTTGGCGACGTCGGGAAAGCAGCAGTTGATCAGGCGGCTCTGCGGCGAGACCTGCGCCAGCGCGCGAGCGACACGAGACGTCAGGACGGCCTGGAACACGGCCGTCGCACTCAATCCGCCCTCTGCGACCAGGCGCGTCCACGCGTTGCCGGCCGCCCGAGATAACGGAGGCCGGCTGAAGCGATGCCGCCTGCACGATGACGGTGGGCGCGCAAACTCGGCGAGCAGCTCGGCGACCCGTCCACTCGCTGCCAGGTCTATCTCGTGGTCCTCGACCGCGACCGGGCGCGCGAACATCTCGGCGCGCGCCCGCGCCGCCGTCAGGATCCAGCGCGAGGCGGAACGAGCATTGCGGCCCGCAACCGCGACCCGCGTCGGCTTCGTCGCCGTGGCGGCCAGATCGCAGGCGATCCGCTGGGCAAAGGGTCCGGTCCCCAAGATGAGTATGTCGCAGGGCTCCGTCATGTGCTCTTCTCGGTTGCCGATGCGCTAGTCGAGCTGCTGTCGATCTCGGATCTGTCAGCGAGCGTACAGAAGACCAAGGGGACGCGGAATGGCCTCCATATCGGCCGACGTGGCGATTGTCGGTGGCGGACTGATGGGCTGCTACTCGGCCTATTTCCTGCGCCGGCGCGGTCGCTCGGTCGTCGTGATCGACAAGGGCAGCGCGTGCGCGGCAGCGAGCGGCGTCAACTTCGGCAATCTGCGCCTGCAGGGCGCGCACCCGCAGGAATTTCCGCTGTCGCTCGGGCGCAGGCGATCTGGGAGAGACCTTCCCGCCTCACCGGAGAGGATTGCGGCATCGTTTCCTGCGGGCACCTGTATCTGGGATTTGCGGCAGGCGATCAGCCCAAGCTGGAACGCGGCCGCGCACGATGCGCGTGCCGCCGGTCTCGACGTGGAGCTTCTGGACGGGCCCGCGGCACGACGCCGTTGGCCCGTGCTGTCGCAGGCGGTGACGGGCGCTTCATGGTCGAAGCGCGATGCCGTCGCCGATCCCGCGATCGCCTCGCCGCGCGTTGCACGGCTGGCGCAACGGGCAGGCGCACGGCTGCTCGAGCACACGAAGGTTATCGCCGTGGAGCGGACGGGCACGGGGTTCGCCTTGCGCACCGAGCAGGGGAGCACCGTGACGTGCGGCCACGTTGTCAACGCCGCCGGCGCCTGGGCGGGGACATTGCGCGGCAATTCGGCGAGCCTGTGCCGATGTTCGCGGCCGGACCGCCGCTGTTCACGATCATCCCGCAGACACGCCTACGCCGGCCCGTCGCTGCACGCCGTCGATGGCACGCTGCTGTTGCGGCCGGGCCGCAACGGCGAGGCGGTGGCCGGCTCCTTCCCGCGCGTGAAGGCCGATATCGCAACGGGCACGGCCATCGTTCCGCGGGATCGCGTCGAGCGCGGGCTTGCTCGCCTTGCCGAGGTCGTGCCCGGCCTCGGGCGCATTGCGCGTGGCCGCATCTGGTCGGGCGTCGAAGGCTATCTGCCGGATATGTTGCCCGTCATCGGCTGGAGCAGGACCACGCCGGGGCTCCTGCATGCGTTCGGCTTCAGCGGCCACGGGTTTCAGCTCGCGCCCGGCGTCGGCGCTGTCGTGGCCGACCTCATCGTTGACTGGCTCGTCGGAGACCCCGATCGAAAGCTTCTCGATTGAGCGGTTCGCTGGGGGTGTCACCCCAGACGAGAAGCTGTGGAGCGAATTCGATCCCGAGCTCGTCGCCACCTTCCGGCAAACGCGACAGGAGGCCGACAATGCCTGACCGCAACCGGATCTACCATGGCGTCAGCATCGGCATCCTCATGCTCGATACGCGCTTCGAGCGGTTCAACGGCGACATCGGCAATGCGCGCACCTGGCCGTTCCCAGTGCAGTACCGCGTGGTGCGCGACGCAACGCCGAACCGCGTCACGCGGCCAGAAGGGCCGGACCATGCTCGACGCTTTCAAGGCGGCCGCGGATGAGATGATCGATGCCGGCGTCGACGGCATAACCACCACCTGCGGCTTCCTCGCGCTCTATCAGCGGGAGCTCGCCGACCACTGCATTGTACCGGTGGCCACGAGCGCGCTGCTGCAGGTGCCGATGGTGGCGCGCATCCTGCCGAAGGGGAGGCGGCCCGGCGATCCTTACCTTTTCGGCAGAGTCCCTCACCATCGCGCCACCTCGAGGCCGTTGGCGCCGATGCGGCGACGCCCGTCTGCGGCATGCCTCCTACGCTCCGAGTTCCAGCGCGCGATCCGCGAGGGCGACGCGTCCGTGCCATTCGCCACACTAGCAGCGCGAAGTGCTCGAGACCGCCGAGCGAACAGTTCGGGCCGACGCCAGCATCGGGCGCACTCGTTCTCGAGTGCACGAACCCTCGCGCCCTATTCGCGAGATATCGGCCGCCTGACCGGCCTGCCCGTGTTCGACGTGGTAACGCTGGTGCACTGGTTCCATCGCAGCCTGGCCCCTGAGCGGTTTGTGCAGGATTGAGAGAGGGTCCTGTCACGCGTCGGCGTTGACAGGCCTCCGCGCGGGCCGCACAACCTTGGCCTGAGAAACAGCGGCCCTGAATGCGGAGACATTGCGCGCCATGTCGAACACGAACGAGCGACCCGTCCTGACCGATGTCAGCGACGGCATCGCGACCGTCACGCCTCAACAAGCCGTGGAAGCTCAACGCCTGGGACACGCCCGATGCGCGCCGAGATCGCCGAGGTGCTGCGCCGGCTGGAACGAGGACGCGCGCGTGCGCGCGGTGGTCATGACCGGAGCCGGCGACCGCGCCTTCTCGGCGGGCCAGGATCTCGACGAGACCGAGAAATTCCAGTCCGGCGGCGACGGTGCAAACTGGTTCCAATCCTGGCGCGACTTCTACAATTCCATCCGCGATCTCGACAAACCCTGTCTGGCGGCGCTCAACGGCGTTGCCGCGGGCTCGGCCTTCCAGGCGGCGATGCTGACTGACGTGCGCGTCGGCCATCCGCGGCGTGCGCATGGGCCAGGCCGGAGATCAACTCCGGCATCCCGAGCGTCACCGGGCCTATGCTGATGCTGCCGCGCATCGGCCTCTCTCGCACCATCGAGCTCACGCTGACGGGGCGCATGATGGATGCCGAGGAGTGCCGCGCGATCGGCCTGATCCACTATCTGGTCGACCGGCCGGAGGAGGTGATGGCCAAGACGCGCGAGGTGGCCGAGATGATGGCGGCCAAGCCGGCCATGGCCATGCGGCTGACCAAGGCGCGCTTCCGCCAGGTGACGCAGCCGGCCTTCGACGAGGCCTTCGAGAACGGCGGCGTCTATCAGGCGGAAGCCTTCGCCTCGGGCGAGCCGCAGGCGACGATGCGCGTGTTCTTTGCCGAGCGCGCCGCGCGGCGCAAGGCGCGCACAGAAGCGCAGGGCAGGGCTGAGCGGCAATGCCGCCTGGGTCCGACGAGCTGTCAGCGACCTGGGCTGCCGGCGACGGACGACGGCTTTGTCGCCGCTATTCGAGCGCCTTGCGGCGGCCACGCCTGAGCGCATCTTCGCCCGCATCGGCGAGCGCGCGCTGACCTTCGGTGTCGCTCGACCAGCGCTCGGCGGTGCTGGCCTGACTGGCTTCGCCACAACGGGACGTGCAGCCGGGGGACCGTGTCGCGCTCATGCTGCGCAACGGCGAGACGGCGCTCGCCACTGATGCTGGCGATCGCACGTACAGGTGCGGTCTGGGTTCCCGTCAACACCCAGGCCGTCGGCGACAATCTCGCCTACGTGCTGGAGCACTCCGGCCCGCGCATCGTCATTGCACGAGCCCGACCTGATGCAGGTCATTGCGAGCCTGCGGCGCCGATCTGCGGTCGGCAATGACGGTCGAAGCCGGCGCGTTGCCTTTGGGTCAGCAGCTCCCGCTTCGCGTGCTTCGCCGCCGCGTCCGTTGCCGTCGATGCGCCCTTCGCCATCATGTACACCTCCGGCACGACCGGTCGGCCGAAGGGCGTGCTCGTCTCGCACCGCATGCTGCGCCTCGCGGGCGAAGCCGCGGCCCTGGTGTCGGGTGCGCGCGACGGCGACGTGCTCTACCTGTGGGAGCCCTCTTCCACATCGGTGGCGCGCAGATGATGGTGCTGCCGCTGATCCGCAGCGTGACGCTTGTCATCGCCGAACGCTTCAGCGCAAGCCGCTTCTGGGCTGGACATCAGGGCGAGCGGCGCCACGCACATGCACTTCCTCGGCGGGATCTTGCAGATCCTGCTGAAGCAGCCGCCAGCGCCGCTCGATCGCGCGCATGGCGTGCGCATCGCCTGGGGCGGGGATGCCCTGCAGGACGTCTGGCGAGCCGTTCGAGGAGCGCTTCGGCGTCGCAATTCGGGAGTGCTACGGCATGACGGAATGCTCGAGCTTCACGACGGCCAACCTCGACGGCCTGATAGGCTCGGTCGGCAGGCCCGCTGCCCTGGTTCGACGTTGCTCTTGTCGACGAGGCGGGCAGGCGGGTCGCGGCGGGCGAGCGGGGGCGAGATGGTGGTGCGCGAGCGCTTGCCCGGCGCGCTCACGCGAGGGATACTTCAACGACCCGAGGCAACCGCCAAGGCGCTTGCGCAACGGTGCGTTCCACACGCGGCGATCTCGCATCCGCCGACGCTGCCGGCAATCTCCACTTTCACGGGCGCATGACGGACAGCGTGCGGGTGCGGGGCGAGAATGTCTCCGCGGCCGAGGTCGAGGAAGTCGCCCGCAAGCACCCGGCCATCGAAGACTGCGTGATGATCGGCGTGGCGGCCGACGTTGGCGAGGCAGCGATCAAGCTGTTCGTCAAGCCGAAGGCTGGGGAACGAGCCTCGCCCGCAGGAGCTCTCCGACTGGCTCGCGCCCCGTCTCGCGCGCTACCAGCGGCCTCGCTACATCGCCATCGTCGAGGAGTTCGAGCGCACGCCGAGCCAGCGCATCATGAAACACAAATTGTCGAAGCGGACAGATGATGCCTGGGATGCGATGGCGCGCGACGAATGAGCTCCTCACGCCAGCGTGCGAATAGTAGTACTCCGCCGACTTGCCCCACTGGCGGTGGATGCGCGAACGCAGAGCGCCGCGCACGCTAGCTGCCGACCCCAGTCTAGCTCGAAATTGGAGCTAGGGGTCGCGCATGCGTTTGCGGAAATCCGCCACGGCTCGTCCAGCAAGCCTGCCGAGCTTCGACGCCTTTGTCTCAGGCTCGTGCTCCGGCGGCCCAGCCTCGCACTCCGCCAGCCAGAGGCGCAGCTTGGCGCGATCCTCCAGCGAGAGCTTGGCGATGGCCCGTTGAATATCTTCGAGTGTCATTCATGGAGAATAGCACTTCGAGTGCTCGGCCCAAACAGGGCCCGATCGACTAACACCTACGGCTCTTTCGGCTCGACTATCGGTCACAAACTCTTCCTTTCAGCAAGCTGACGGAAATCGTCCGGAACCGATCGCGGGAGCTGCCCAGCGCGATCGGTCCATAACCGATCGCCTCCCATCCGAAGCGATCTCGAACAGCATCGACCGCGCGGTCGGCCAACCCTCGCGCCATGCCCCGCTTCGATCCGGGTCGCCGCGGCTCGTCTTCCAGACCGATCGGCAGGTCGAGTTGACGAACGGATCCTCCTCCAGGTTCGAAACTGAAATTGCCAGCAACGAGATGACCCTCTCTTGCGGATGATCCGCCAGGGCCGCATGGACCAGTGCCTCGGCGACCTCGGCGAGCATTCTTGTTGCGCGAAATTGGCGCTCGACAGCGTTACGCGAGCGGGTGACCGAGTCGCATATCGCGCGAAGCGCACGCGCACGGTCACCGTCCGTCCCGGCCGCGATTTGGAGCGAAGCCGGGTGGCGATCCTGTCGGCAAGGTGGAGTAGCGTCGGGTCGAAAGACCCGTTCCTCGGCAGGCTTTCTGCCAAGCGCAGACTGGGCTCCGGCCGAGTGCGACCGCCGCTGCGTCTTGATTTCGCGCGGATCGCGGTTCCACGCCAGCGCCGCGAGCTTGTGCCCCAACGCAGGCCCGAGCAACGCGCTCGAGCCGCCATCGGCTGGCATCGTGCGCCAGCTGGCCGATGGTGACCACACCGACGTCGGCCAGCTCGCGCCTTGGTAACAGGACCTACGCCCACATCAGCTCGACAGGCAGGTCGTGCAGGAAGCGCGAAGCTCGGCTGCCGGATCGACAACCACCAGCCCGTCCGGCTTGGCCACCTGCGAGGCGATCTTGCGCGAGATGCTTGGTGCGTGCCACGCCGACCGAGATCGGCAGCCCCAGCTCCGCCCGCACGCGGCACGACGGATCTCTTGGCGATCAATCGTCAGCCGGCGCCAAAGAGACGGCTCACATCCGGCGACATCGCGCAGAGGCCTCGTCAATGGAGAGCCGCTCGACCGAGCGGCGTGGAAGTCACTCAACACCTGTGATGCGCAGCATCGCCCAGGCGCTGGTACTCCTTGAAGTGACCGTCGACGAACATGCAGCTGCGGGCAGAGCTCGCGCGCGCGCCGTCCCGACATGCCGCCGCGCACTCCGAAAGCCTTGGCTTCGTAAGAAGCCGCGAGCACGACACCGCCGCCCACGGCGATCGGGCTTGCGCGTGGCGAGGGATCGAGCAGCTGCTCGACCGAGGCGCGTAGGAACGCGTCCAGGTCCGCGTGCAGGACGGTGCCGCGACGCATCTCGTAGCCGCTCGTTCATGGTCCACCATCCGATCCGGTGTCGCGCTTCGCCAGGCTTCTCCCATTGGGCAATCTGCAGCGACAAGCTCAGACTCGTCGCCGGCCGGAAGCTCTCATCGCCTGCGCCTGCATGAGCATGGAACGCGGTCGCATCGCCGCCAGTCGGCCCCAAGCGCGCGCGCGACCGTGTTCGATCGCGTCGTGCAGCCGTAGCCATTCCCCACGGTGGACCTCGGCCTCTCGCGCCCCCGCAACTTTCACGCCCAGGCTCCTCCGTTGCTCGAAATCGCCGTGCGTGTTCGCTTTTTGTTCTCCTATCTCTATTTTATGCATGTGTCCAGGTCTGCGAAGGCATCGAGGCCCTTGATAGCCCACTGTGGCCGGGACGGAGGTTGAGCCCTGACTTTACCGGGTTAATCCGGCCGGATTCACGTATCTGCATGTTGCGCCGGACACAAGCTGGCCCAGACGCGGCTTTTTGTCGGTGCCCATCAACAAAGAGCGACCTCAACGATGCGCCAGGTCTGACCGGGCTGATGTCGCGCATGGGCTGGTATCGGCAGGTGCCGCGGGTCAAAAGCGCGGAGAGCCGGCTGGTCCGGTCTCTGCTGGTGGCGCGGCCCCGCCTGGTCGCCATTCGCCGGGGATCCTCGGAACCAGGCTCCCGGTCGAGTCCGGGCGTTGCCGAGAGCCGGCCGGAGCTCACCTAACTGCTGATATCGCAACGTGGGGAATTTGCTGCATTGGAGGGTTCAAGCGGATCGACGCCCCACCCGACAATTGCAGCGGCGTGTGCAGCTCACAGCGCTTTGCGGTTCAAGCCCTTCGCCGCCGCTTGCGTCCATGCACCCCACCTATGGCGACAGGACCGGATCCCTTATTCGTGGACGCTGGGTGATGAAGCCGAGAACACCATCTGACTATGAGTTCGCATTTCATATGCAGCCCCAGCTCAGGCCACTGATTATTGAATTGCAGAGAGAATTTATGGAGTTTCCGGCTTTTACCGCCTAGAATGCTTCAGTATTTCGATTGGAAAGTACGGGCGCAATCCGTATGTCAAGGAACCGTTGATCTACTTGGCCATGCGCAACGGCAAGCCTGTCGGCGTGCGAGGCTTCTTTTGGCGTGCGATGGGAGGAACTGGCCCCGCCCGGCAGACGGTGTGTCTGTGCCGCTGATGACATGGTGGTCGCGCCCGAGCACCGCGGCAATGCCGGCTGATGTCGCAGATCATGAATGCGGCGTTCCGAGACTTGTCAGGGGCGGAACTTTTCTACTTCACGCATTCAATCTGAGCGCGGGCGCGGTCACTCTTCGCTCATCTCTGTCGATGGGCTGGCGAAGCGCCGGATGGGCGCATCCGATCCGCAGGCGGTCGTGGACCAAAAGCTTCCCTGCAGAAGAGAGCCTGTCGATTGTCGAGCACAGGGGGCCGTCACTGCCTGGGGCCGAAGTTTGCGCTCGCTTTGTGGCGGGTGCCCGCCCCGGATGATCATTGCGAGGCCTCGGGGCGAACCGTATGCATCGCCATCTGCGCAGCAGATTCTGCCATCGGGCTTGAGCACGCCCGCGCTGCGCGGGAGGATGGCGGAGTTGGTGGCGCGCGGATGCGGAGCGGAGCAGCAAGATCAACGGGCATGCTGAGGGACGGTGAATACTTTCACTGGCTTTGGTTTCTGCAAAATCCAGCTTCGGCCGTTACCTGGTTCCGCTTTTCTGGAGTTGAGGAGCGGCTCGGGGGCTACATACTCGTTCTGCAGGGTTTATACGTCCGGACCTTGCGGATCGCGTCAGGCTGAACATCGTGGATTGGGAAGGGACCACGCCTGCGGCTCAATCAGGACTGCTCGAGGCCGCCAGTGTTTTCGCCAGTATTGATCGCCCGCTTTGGATCTGGGCCGCGACACTGCCACAACTCGCGATCCGATATGCTAAACGCTTAGCGAGGCTTCCGGACGCCAGGAACGCCGCCAGAACCTTCCATTGCCGCCCTCCGTCCTGGTTCGGCCACTGCTGCCACGATCCATCCGGACGGCAGGCTGGCGGCTTGCGGGGCAAACCATTGCTGGATCCTGGCAAACTGGGATTTGCGCATGCTCTGACCTTCCGTGCGCGGCTGAATTGCCGGCCCTGTCCTACGCCTCGCGAACCAGCTTGCCCGGTCAGATCCAGAGAAACCAGCCGCCTTGTCGGAGCCGGCTCCTTCTCAGGATCAAGGCTCGCACGTCATTGCCAAGCAGCTGGCCTGAACAGGCTGACGAGAAAGGCTGTGAGACAACAATGCCGCCAAGCACGTGAACGACAAAGGCGTAGCCAATAGGCCCTCGCCCGCGAAGCGCCCACGATCGGAAAGCCAGATGAGGCGCGGCCATGCCTTACCTGCACAGCGAGAATGGCCAGCGGCGCAACATTGCTCACCACCATCGCCGAGACCAACACCGATCAGTCGTCCTGCGGCGGCCCAGGTCAGAAGCTTATGAGGGGCCAGGAAGCCTCCCACCTGGCATACGCCCAGGCAATCCCAAGCAGTCCCCGGTGCATCCTACGAGGACCCCGACGCCTCGCACCAGCATCAAAGAAAAGAACGCCGAACCGAAACAGGATGTCCGACCTTCCGCGGGACCGCAGGCTATCGCATCCCGCGGTGTTGTAAGACGGACTGGGCTGGCCCCGCGAAACACAGCACCTGGACGATACCCACACGGCACTCTGCCGGGGCATTTCTCACCGTAGATCCAGCGGGACCGGTGGCTCAGCCGGTGATGCGCTCATCCCAGCATCATATGGGGAACGTCAGCAAGGCGATCATTCGGTTTTGCCCGCAGGTAAAGAGCTCGCTTCACGGCATCGATGTCGTCTCGAAGAGCAGCTAGCGCTGGAAACATGACCGTGCCGCGGCAGGTGCCAAGAGTAATGTTCGTGAAGTGGAAGGCGCATGAAGCGATCGGCAAATGCCGTAGACGCACCCACGCGCCGGCACCTCCGAGGCTGGCGCGCCCGGTGATCGAAGCTGTCGAGCGTTCTGCGCCCAATAGACGACGATGTTGAAGGCCGGGAGGTGCCAGCCAGATTTGAAGGCTCCCTGATTGGTCGCGTTGAACCACGCGCGGTATCGGGCAGCGCAGACATCAATACGCGCGCGCTGCTGCCTCGCTGAGCCACTGCGACTAGGCTCCAGACGCAGCTCACCTGCCAGAACTAACATAGCGCGACGATCACGGATGTTACCGTAATCGCAAACCCCTCGATCCAGAAGCGCGTGCGAAAGTCGAGAGACTTCGCAAGCAATGCCGATGCACAAAGCTGAACGCTCAGGAGTGAAACCAACGCTATTCGCGGCGGTCAGCAACACAAGCCGAGGTTCGCCGTGAGATCTTTGCAACCAATGGTGCCCACGCGAGCGCCTGCAGTGATCGTCAGGGCACCGCCGACGCCCAAGTTCAGCAGAAAGCCGAACTCAGGATCTCGTTCGGATGTTTGCGTCGCTGGATGATGGCAGCGCCCAAGCAGTCGGCGAGGTCGTCGCGAACCCGGTAACGACAAGAACCATGCCGATCAGGCCAGGTTCGTCCGGGGCGAAGGGCGCGGGCGAGCGCCTGATGGCGGCAAACTGGAACGCCTTGCTCGACTTGGGTGGCGGCATTCCAGCCCAATCTGTTACGGTTCGCTCTCGGACCGTTTCAGGCGGCATCTGGTCTGCAAAACATCGCGCCTGCGTTCGACGGAGCCCTTCGGCTATCCCGAGCAAATTGCTTGCGCGTTCTACCACCGATTGCATGTTGGGCATCGTTATCGAATTGCTGACATAGTCAATGGCGATAGGAGATGGCGGCGAACGAAGGTCCGGCGAGTGCGCGTAAGCAAGTTATCGAACGGGCGGCTGAAGGAGGCTGTCCTTGAAGGCAAGCCCGACGTTGATCCCTGAAGAAAGCCCTGTCGTCAGATTGGCGAGACGCAAGCGGATGCGGAAGCCAGCGGACCACGGCATTCGCAGAGTGATCGGCCCCATCTCACCCCTGTAGCGGCGGCGGGCCGGTCGAGGCACCCGTACGACGAGCTTGATCGGCTAACTCGATGCGACGCTCAGCCTTTTCTCGCCCGCAAGTCGCATCGTTCAGACAATTTCTCGACCCAGATCACAATCCGCATGGTATGATTGTAGCGTACCGCTCTCGGGACACCGGCGGCGAGGGTTTGGCAAACTTCAGGATCGCTTGGACGCCAGCTGGCGACGGAAGAAACGCCGATGAGCCGAAAAATCCTTATCATGGGCTTGCCGGGCGCGCGGCAAGACGACACTGGCTGGCGAGCTTGCTCCCCGATCAACGCCGCCATGTTCAATGCCGATGAGGTTCGCGCCAACATCAACAAGGACCTCGGTTTTTCGCAGCCGATCGCATCCAGGCACGCGCGGCATGGGCTGGATTTGCGATCGGGTGGTGGAGACCGGCAGGACGTCATCGCGGACTTCATTTGTCCTGCACCCGAAGCCCGCGCGGCCTTTGGCCCCTGCCTTCGCAATCTGGGTGGACCGCATCGGGGAGGGGTCGCTTTTGCCGATGCCAATGCGATGTTCGTGCCGCCCGAAGCGGCGAGCATCGACGTACGCGTGACGGCACGGGGAGTGCTCGCCGATTGGGCAGAGAAGGCGCGCTGGCCTTGCTGCGTCCGACGGTTCGAGCGCGCGGAAGCCAGCTTAGCGCTCTGATGGGGCGCTTTCCAGCCCTTCCACGACGGACACCGCCGACAGATCCGAGTCAGCCATCGTTTCGCCTTGGCCAGAGCTATTGCATTGCCGTCCGCGACACAGCAGGCATCGACGACCAGCAACCCCTTGTCTTTTTTCGACGATGAAGCCGTATTGAAGCTTCACGGGCCTGCGGGATCGTGCCGGATGCGCTTTGTGGTGCGTTGCGGTGCTCCAGCGTCACGCACATTTTCTATGAAGGCCGGGATGTCGGCTACGCCATTGAGCGCATCATTGGTGCGGACGCAAGTACGGAGGCCATTTCGGCGACCGCAATTCGGGATCAGATAGGCGGCGCCTGGCCGGTAAAGTCGGAAAGCGCACCCATCAGGTTTCGAATGTATAGAGCCGATGCGTCTCTCGTTGAGAAGCCGGTCGCTATCGGCATCGCACGGCTGGAATGGCGGCGACGTCAGAAAGCGCTTACACGTCACCCTCCAGCCTGATCCATTCATGATGTCGCCGGAGGCAGATTTTACGATCTGCACCCCCGCAAGGCCATTGAGGTGGCAGCAGCGATCTTCGGCAGCGAGCTTGGAGAAATGAAAGAAAGGGCTTCCAGAACAAACGAAAGGAGTGCGTGGGGCTCAAACTGGCGAGACAAAGAAAAGAGAGTATTCACGAACACGAATGCACGACCGTCAGCCATCACGTGATGATCGTGAATGTCGAGATCGCCGGTCGTGTGCGCCGCGGGCACGCCGAGGCACCGATCGGGGCCGGTGTTGCCGGTAGCGGCATCGGCAGAATGTTCTCGAAGCGCCAGACCTGCGAGATCGCGGCAACGAGCATACGCTCTCGCCCACGGCCCATGGCCCGCGCCGAAGCTCCTGGAAAGCCACACGCTTCTGATCATCGACACCCACAAGATAAAGCCGCCCTGTTTGATAGGACGTGAACGCCAGGCTGACGCTGTTGCGAAGCAGCCAGTCGGCCAGTCCGCGAGGCATACAGAGATGTTGACCGGCCTCAAGCTCGCCGGCGGCATCCTGGGGCGTGGCTTGTAGAAGACGTGGCTCTGAGCAGGCGTATGCCTCGCTCACCATCGCATTTCCCGTACGCTTTTTTGGGTCGGGTGTAGGTTCATCAAAACTTGATGCTGCCTTTTAGCCCGAAGCCGTGCAGCTGCTGCGTCTGGCCGATCTGTCCGTCGTAGGTGATGCGCAGCGCGGTATCGTTGCCGCTGATGACATCGCGGGGCCGGCACCCAGCACGCCCATCGTCAGGTGCCCGAGAGTGTGGTGAATGGGACCACACCATCAGGTGCTGCCGAGAGCAAAGGCGGCAAGCTTGGGGTCGGCACCGCCGACCAACTGGCGCCGCCCGCGGGCGAACGCGCGGATAAGCATGCCGCTGCCTATCCACCATTGCGTGCCGATCTCGAGCGTCGGCGACACCGCGAATACGGTCTGCGTGGAGCCTTGCACGACAAGGGCTACCCCACCACCTGATTCCATGCTGCGTGGCACTGATGCGTCGCTCGCATCGAGCACCGGTTTTCGAGCTGGGCGTGCCGAACAGATAGGCGGCGCGCAGGGGCGCAGGGAGAATGTCGAAGTTCTGATCTCCTTCAGTAACCGCAGCGAAGCCGCCGAATGCCATGGGCCGCCGTGTGTCGTTCAGGCGCGGCCAGTGGTCACGCCCGCCAGCAGCAGTGGCTCCGGATTAGCTTGAGTGACGCTGGCTGGCCTGTTGCTATCGCTTTTGGCACTGGTCGCCGTTTGAGCGGCTCGATTTATAGCCGACGGCGGCGCCCCACCGCACACCTGATCGCGTAACCTGCGCGCTGGCGTGAAGGCGCCTGTTCTCGTTGAAGCTGATGTTCTGAAACGCGGTAGGCATTAGCTGTCGAGGAGCGCGCGGACTTTCGCCCACAAAGCACTGCCCCTTCGCGGATGGCTGGACGCGGTGTCCGTACCGCGCAACGCGGCAGCCCAGCAGGGCGCCGGAAAAGAGCAAGCGTTGGCCTGCAGCTCCAGCCGCGCGGCAATCTGGCTGTCCCAGGCAGATGGCAGGCGGCAGCACTGATCCGGGCCCGGCCTCGTAGGCTTCGAGACTATCGGTATCAGGCTTGAGCAGCCCGAGCGGCACGGGGCTTTCAGGCCACCGCCCCCAGCGGCGGAAGGCCGTAGGAGTTGAGATTGCTCCGCAGGTCTGACGCCGTCTGAGCCGCGGTTGAGACCGATCACCGCCGTGAAATCGACGCAGCGATGCCGAGTTCCGACGGTGTTGGGCTCAGGAAACAAAAAGAGCGCGGCGTGCAGCTGCCGGCAGCGGGTTGATGCCCGAGGCCGCTGCTGGTGACGCGCGCCAGGGGCGGTGAGGATCGCGCAGCGCATCGGCCCGGGGGCCGGCAGAGAGTAGAACGTTCGCCAGCCACCTTGCCGGCGAGCCGCGCGGTGTCGGGGACGGCGATCTCGGTCCAGACGAGCCTGTCCGTTGATATCCACGGCATTGTGCGCAGGCGCCGGCCCTGCGTCTGCACGGACGCTGGTCGCTGAGCAGCGTCTGGGTGATGGCTAGCCCCGCGGCCTCCTGGCGCGATACCGTGCCCTCGTTCGTCACCACTGCCGGCCTGCACTGAGCTGACCGGAGTCGAACAGCGCGCGCGCTGGGCGAGTGAAATGAATCACGCCTCGGCCCATCGAGAGTGATCGTCGCCCGTGATGATGCTCGAGCGTGGCAGACGCAGTGAGCGCCGCCCAAAGTCGCAAGCAATAGATCGCCAGATCCGACAGGAGGCCGATACCGATCCGCGTGTTTGCCGAGGACGTTGTCGCCGCTGCTGTAGCATGAAAACGCCGCACCCCACAGACACACGTTACTGCACGATCAGCGTGCCGGGTATTGATCGACCAGCGTTGCGCTGGCTCCCCGGCGGGATGGCAGCTGAGTCCACGCCCGTCGCCAATATGTCGCCGGGTCGAGCATGATCTGCACTCGACCAGCCGCTGATCTGCAAAATGCCGCTCGGGCTTCGGCACCCACGGTCGCACCGATGCTGCCAGTATGCTGCGCGATCGGCCGCCGGCATAGCCCATTGCAACAATGGTTGGTGAATTGTCGTTCCGCGCAGTCTGGATGCGACCCGCCGGAGAACACCGAAACCTCGCCCCTCGCCCGGCCATAGATGGCACCTAAGCGCGGTGTTTCCAGCGGCTGCGATGTCTCCCGTGCTGATGATCGTGACATTGCCTTCGCGCCTGGGACAGCGCCGATGGCCGACCGAGCTGCGGTCAGGACCGACGCTGATGCTGCCGGCAGAGGCATGAGTGATCGTCGCCCTGGGTCTGCGCGTTGATGCCCACGGAGGCAGTCCGGAACACCGGACACGCTACCGAACGAAGATTTGATCGTGATGGGGCCCATAGACGCTGGAGGCATTGATGCCGAGGCGGCGTCGATGCCGGATGTCGTGATATGCCGATACTGCGAATCGAGCTGATCGTGAGTGGCCCCGTCCGTAGTGCCGAAATGACCTAGTGCTGCTGGTATTGATGCCAGCGGCAAAGGTACCGTGGGTCGTGATATCATCGGTCGAGGTGATGGGTTACCGGCCTCCATAGACGCTGCCTCGCGGCAATGCCAGGAAGCGCGGCTGTTGCCGCTGGTCGAGATCTTGCCGCTGGAGTTGATCGTCACCGCGCCCACTGCACTCGAGCCTGTGAATGCCGGTGCGCGCGCACTGCCGAAGCGTCGTGATGTCGGCCGATCGGACGTGATCGGCGAACCCACCATATCGAAGAGTCGAATATGCCATTTCGCATCCGTGGTGATGATGCCTGAACGGCCTGGGATCGACATTCAGCGTGCTGACGTTGCCCTGTTGCTGGTGAATTCGACCCCGGTCACGCCCGAAGCTGGCGGCGATATTTGGTCGTGAGGTTGCCGATGTTCAGCGACCTCAACACGGGCCTGAACCGTTGGGGCAGGCTCACCCCGCTCGACACATTGCCGGAGCATGGTAGATGATTGCACCTGTCGATTGCCGCTGATCTGATTGCAGGGCGAGGGCCGGCTGGCTACGGTCTGCGCGCGCACGGGACGGATCGCCATAGGCACAGAAGAGCTGCGCTGGCGACTTGCCAGTTGCGAGCGCCGTGCGCTAAGATTGGATGGGGAGGTGGCGAGGCACCTTGCGCGGACTACATGGGCTGAAGGTCAAGCCGGTCGCTCCACGGCACACGATTGGCGCGCAAGCAGAAACAACGACGCCCTGCGGTAGTCTCGCAATATCCTCGAGCGCTTATGTTGGCGAATCAGCCTTGTCGTCAAAGCGTTGCTGCCGCAGGATGCGTGCAGCGACGAAGAATTCGCTGCGGACTTGGATGAAACCGAGCATCACCAGCTTGGAAGATGCGGCAGGTCTGCGGTCCATGCTCAAACAACGGGTTCCGATATCCCTGGAGCGGAATGGACTACCGTTGTCTGTCTGCAGGCGCCTCGTCGATAAGAGCGCCAAATCGGTCGGTCAAAAGGCTAGGTTGATGTCCGCGCGCGGTAGCCGTCCCCACGCCATGCCGGGAGATGATTTTCCTTGCCGAGGGTGATCCAATCAGGGAAAATATTGGCAGTGGGCGTAGGTCGCGCGGCGGCACGCTCACAGCAACCGTCACGACGGGCAGCGCTGGTTGCTGGATGGGCTATTCCCGCCCCAATCGGCGACAGCGTGGACCCGCGGTTGTCGCGCGTGCGGCGAATGCGTCGGCCATGTTCATGAGACGCCAATGGTGCCACGAGGGCGGGTCGGCAAACGAGGGCACGGGAGCGTGACTTGCCGCCGGAAGGTGATGCTCTGAGTCTGTTGGGCTTGCTACAACAGAAGGGGACGGTACCCGGCGTGATGACGTTGGGGCTGGACGCCCGGCTCAATGGGCGGGGATGCAGCAGTGTCTTTCCAGAAGGTCAGGTGGAGGAAAAGCGTAATGCAACGGCATCTACTGGTTCTGGCGTTGAGCATCGGCGCGAGCGCGCTGTGCCCGGCAGCACTTGGCATCTGGCGCAGGCGACCCCCAGAGTGAACGCTCACCCGCCTGGAGGCGGCGCGCACCGATCGCGCCGGTCGACGTCAGTACGCGCTTCTCAGTCACCTACGCTTTCCCAAAGCTGGAACTTGCAATTTGTCTACAGCTGCTATCTGATCAAGCACGGCGACGACTACATGATGTAGGACACGGGCCAGGCGACCACGCGCCGGCGCCGTTGCTCCCAAGGTCGCCGCGGTCAGACTTGCTCGCGCAGCTCCAGTAACTCCCGACCAGGTGAAGTTCGTCGGCATCAGCCACTACCACGGTGACCACATCGGCCAGGCAAACGCCTTTCCGAAAGCGACGCTGCTGATCGGCAAAGGCGATTGGGATGGCTTGACCAGTGCCAAGCCGCCGATGGGTGTGAACCCAGATCTCGTCTCGAACTGGATCAAGCGGTGAGTGGCAAGGTCGAGCCGGTGGCCGCTCGACAAGGACGTGTTCGGCGATGGCACGCGTGATCATGCTGAACTACGCCGGGGCACACGCCTGGCCATCACAGCCTGCTGGTCAAGCTGGCGCAGATGGGGACCGTGATCCTGAGCGGCGATCGCAGCGCACTTCCACGAGAACTATGATGCAGGCGGCGTGCCGGCGTTCAACAGCCGATCGCTCCCAGTCGCAGGCATCGATCGAGCCGCGCTGCGAAACAGATCGCAGCGCGATCTCAAGGCAACCGTCATCATCCAGCATGACCTGCGCGACGTCGACGAGCTTCCGACATTTCCCGCATCTGCGGAATTAGATGGCGCAGCCGCGAGGCTGCTGACGGAGGGGCATCGAGATGGGCGTGGGTGGAGGCGCTGGCGACGACACGTCGCCGGCGAAGGTGCATGATGCCTACAGTGTGGCATGCCCGCTGTTGGGCTGCGCGGCGCTTTTGGGACTGCTCAAGGCGAAGGATCGTCTCTCTCACTTCAGCCGCCGGAACTGGCGGCGACGAAGAAGCCTTGGACATCAACGATGCCGAAGGCGCAGATGAAGCAAGTTGCTCGGCGGTTTCGGCGCCCCTCGGCCGTTGTTGTCGCTTCCGGGAACGACGCCCAGGTTGGCGATAGCTTGCACGATCGCGGCGCACTGATCATGGACGCCCAGGCCCTGGTAGCTGAACGACTGATCCTACTTTGATGTTGTCGAAGCCAAAGCTGCGCAGGTTGCTCAGGCTCAGAATGGCCGGTGCCGAAATCGTCCATGGCGATGCGCACGCCAAGCGCGCGCAGACGCCTGCAGGGCGGCCAGCGTCTGTTCCGTGTTCTCCAAAAGGGACGGATCTCCGTGATCTCGGGCTCTAGGCGCGTGGCCGAACAACCCAGCAGACGACAGGGCTTCGGACACAAGGTCGGTTAAGGCCTTCCTGCTTGAACTGAAGAGGCGAAAGATTTACCGCAACACGCATGATGCTTGGGCCACTTGGTCGCTTCGCGACATGCCTTGAAGAGCACCCATTGCCCGATCGCACAGATGGAGGCCAGTCGCCTCCGCCAGAGCCATGAAACTCGCTGGGTGGCACCCAACCGCGTTGCGAGGTGGTTCCACCGCAGCAATGCTACCCCAGCCCCGTGACCATGCGTGAATCGATGTTGACGATCGGCTGATGAGTGCAGCTCAAAGGCGCCTTCGGCCAGTGCGCTGCGAAGGTCGAGTTCGAGCGTGCGGCGCGCATCGCATTCTTGCATCCATGCCGGGCTCAAAGAACCTGTATGTACCCCCCGCCGTCGCTCTTGGCCCGGTACAGGGCGAGATCGGCACTCCTGAGCAGGTCAATGGCATTCAGACCGTCGTCCGGCGAAACGGCTATCCCCACACTCGCCCCGATGATGATCTGATGATCACCTACCAGTAGGGAGAACCAGCGTCGCTCGATAATGCGCGAAGCCAGCGATGTGGCATCGAGCGGCTGTTCTGCGCCGGCCTGTATGACGGCAAATTCGTCGCCACCGAGCCGCGCAACCGTGTTCCCCATCGCGGACACAACTCTTCAAGCGAGTTGCCGGCCTTTGAGCAAGCCATCACCGATCGCATGGCCCAGCGTGTCGTTGACCTCCTTGAAGCGGTCAGATCAAGCCAAAGCGCCACCACTGACTCACCAGTCTTGAGCGCCTCCTTCCAAACGCTGGCGCAGAAGTGTGCGATTTGGCAGATCGGTCAGAGCGTCATGATGCGCCATGGTGGCGGATGCGGGCCTCAGGTACGTCGCTGTTCGGTCCACGTCCTCATGGGTCGCGACGCGCCGCCATCCGGCATGGGGCGTATGGCGGTATGCGATGGTTCGGCCATCGCGGCAAATTCATGGAAGGCGTTGGCAGGCACGCGGTCGCTCAATCCGCTGGCGCACCATATTCACCAGTCGGAGAGTCCGGTTTGAGCCCAAGCGATGGGCGATGCTCTATCAGGTCGCGCACGGGCGTGCCTGGTGGTTGAAGCCTGATCTGGCGTCAGTCCATGGATCTCCATATAGCGTTTGTTGCAGATGACGACTCGTCGGTCGCTGTCCGAACGGTACGCGAGGCCTGCGAGCATGTTGTCGCGAGAGCTGCCTGGAACCGCGTGTTTTGCACCTCGGGTCTGCGCCGCGCTGCCTCAGGTAGAGGTCGTCATTTTTGCGAGCCTCAGCCGCCGTGCGTGGCGGGCGGATGATCCCCACGTGTCGGGCCAGCAACGGTCCGAGTCGGGAGAAGAGGCCGCTGATCGGCGCGATCCCCGGGCTCTCGATGTAATCAGCAGAAGCGTTCTGCTCAGAAACTGGCGCCGCGACGACTAACGACCAGTTCCAGTCGCCGGCCCGAAGCTCGGACCTCCAATACGGAAAGCGGCGCGTAAGCCTCGCCCCGTCCAGCGTGCACTGCGGGGCGTCCACGGGCGCGGGCGGTCGGTACAGCGGTTCCTCACCTGGAGCCGAACCACTGAAGCCGTGGGGATCCCAGAACCAGCGGGGTGCTTGACGGCACCTCCCGGGATGGTTGCTTTGTCATCACATCGATTTGGAGAGACCGCGCATTCACAAAAGCCTAACAGGTCACCGGGAGCTTGGCGTTCGGAGGTTCGAGCGAGGGTATCTCACCGCAGTATTCGATGAGACGCGGGCGAGCAATACGAAGAGATCACGTTCCGATTTGCGCGTGGTTTGCCCGTGTCCAGTGTGAGTGCGCAGCGATGTTGTCGTTCCCACCGGTAGCCCGGCCGCGCTTGCTGCGGGTCGCCCCTACGGTTTGGTTCGCGATCCAACGATCCAGGCCCCGTAGAGGCCCCGAACTGGAGCTCGATGCCGGTCGAGGTAGAAGACGGGAAAATGTTCCTCGCACTACCTGGCGAAGGTTGTGCAAAGCGATGCAGGGGTCGCCAATTTGGTAGTCCGGGGCGGCCTTCAGCCTTGCACTCCAACGCTGATATTGCCCGCTGGAGGGCGGCTTCGGTCACCTTGCGGCAGCCAGGTCACGCGCAGGATGCGCCGTGTGGTCGCGCAGGAGCTGGTCCGTAAACGACTTGCGGAGCTCGCTGCGATCAGCACGTCGGCTTGGAGGCCTCGGAGAAGAGAAGCGCGAAACCGCAACTTGATGCGGCTGATGTATTTCATCGACGCCATTCTGCCGAGATCAGAGCGTGGCTATCGCACGCACGGCTGGAGAGCTCGACTTCGGCGAGACGGCTTTCCCGCGCGCGGCGTCGCCTGCCAGGCGAGCGTCAGCTGAAGCCCGGCCGAGCCTGGCGGCTGCGAGCCAAGAGCGGCGGGAAGGTTGGCGATATTATGCCGCACATGGTTGCCGGGATTTCCGGGTCACGTGGCATGCCTTCACGCAGCAGCCAGCGAGGCCGGCTTCGGTGGAGAAATCGGCGCGTTCCGACGTTTGCATAGTGCCCGGCGGCCATCTCCACTGCGCGGCAGGCGGATGGCCAAAAGCGATGTTCACTGTTAACTCATTGCACGGATGGCCAGACCGCCAACTGTGGACGAGCATAGCGCATGCTCGTCGTGCGTGTGCGGCGAACGATCAGGCCTTCAGCGCGGTCGCTCCATCATCCAATGGCGTGGGACCGAGCCTGCGGATACCTGCTGATGGTGCCGGTCGATCAGACAGCTACCGGCCGATGGCGGTGAGGTGCCCTTTGGTAATGGGAAGGTCGGACATATTTTTCGAGGTAGCGGCGGCGTGCGCCCGCTCCTGCAACTCGGCGCGCAGCGCCAATTACAGTGCGAAAGCCATCCATGTCAAAGCGCGCCGTCGGGAGGCCAGGCCGTTCACCGGATCGGAGGCGACATCGTATGTGGCCACGGCGATGTCGGGCGATATCTTTGGGCGATCAGCGAGCAGTGCCGCCCGAACTCGGCGCGGTTGGCAGTGTTGAGCGCCCACCTGAGCGCGACTCCACATAGGCCGCGAGATAACGCTCAAGCGTCTTCGGTGTTGGCTTCAGCCCAACTGCGCAGTACCCAACAGCCACGTTCCCTGATAGGGGCCGAGCAGGTTTGACGACCGCTCCGAGGCTGTGCAAGCCGTCGCAGTGCCCGAGATCGAGAATGGCGGATTGAGCATGCTGGCAGCATTCTCTTTGCTCTCTTTCATGAGGCCATAGCGTGACGCCGTTCCCCCGTCGGCTTCGATGACGTGGTCGCCGCCCCTCCCTGCAGGCCCTCCTTCGACAGGGGTCTTCTAACCGACGATCAGGGCATAGGCTGTGTTGGGAGCGTCTACGGTAACAGTTCAAGCCCCTGCAGGTCGGCAATCGATTTGACCTCGGCCTGCCAAACAGTTCCTGCAAGCTGCTGTCGCCGCCCCTGCACAGTTATCGCACCAACTCCAGTCTCAGCCAGCGCAACGGAGTTATCCACGCCGGCATGGGCGATCTCAGCGCCCCTTGGTAAGCCCCTCTCGCTGAGCGGGCGAGTTCGGCGTGAACTGCAGTTCGACCTCGAGACCATGACTGCGTGAATATGCCCTTGGTCTGCGCGACGAAGATTGCCAGGTTCTGGATGCCCGGCGAACACATTTCACCCGCAGCTTGGTCGAATCTCTGGGCCATCGCGGGAAGTCCGCCAGGAGAACAAACAGCGCCGCCATCGCGAGTCGTCGTATCGACATCTCCCCCTCCTCGAAGCCGCCGCCTGAAGCCGGTGCGGACGAGTGCCAGCAAGTGCAGCTTAAATCATGGGCGCCTATTCGCAGAGCGTCGACAACGGATCGTTCGTGCCGGTCGTGTTCCGGGACACCTCTGCGCCGCCCGCTGCTCGATCTGTTGCGCCAGTCGTGTCCAGAACACAACCGCCCGACGCGAGTGCCGTCGACAAGGGGCCCCACTGAGTTGCTGTGCAGAGGGCTCCTCGGCTTACAAAGAGCGGCCAAAGGATGGGGCAGCATGGGGTTGCCGCGTAGTTGGGATGGCAGCCGTGCCCGTTTGAGGTCCGGCCAACCGATCTGCGCGAATTACCGGTGTGCGATAAAAGCCACGTCTCTGGTTCGGCACCGAGCTGACCGAAGCGGCCCCTTGAGCGGCTGTGCGTCGGTGCAGCAACAGAAAGCGAAAAGAGGGAAATTCGCCATGCCGGGAGATGTGATCCAACCCCGTTCTTAGGTTGGCCGGCGTTGCCCTAGCATGCGCTGCTGCTGACCCATGGGGCCAGCGATGAGCCAGCAACCCGAAGCGCGGCGGTGTGCTGGTCTACGGCATCGATTCCGGCAGACCTGCCGACGTACGACTGTCATCAGTCGGCGCTGTTTCCAATCAATTCACCTGCTCTCCCCGCATTACTCAAATCTCTTGGAATCGACGTCAGAACTATCCCAGCGCGGTGCTGGCGACCTGGCGGAGAGTTGGACCGTTTTGCGGACGACGCGAAAAGCCTATGCGTTCAAACTTCGCAGTAACGTGAGGTTTCACGATGAGCTCACCGTTCTTCGGCCGAGGACGTAAAGCAAGCTCACGACCGCATCCGCAATCCACCGCAGGGGCGCGACGTCAGTGCGCCAGGGCTTGATCGCCGACACTGACACACCATTGACACGCCCGATCCGCCTAACGGTCGTGTTCAGGTTGAAGCGGCCGAACCCGGCTCTGCTGTACGCGTTCGGCGAATCCTTTCAACTGCATCTTTAGCGCGGCCAAGCTGAAGGACAATCCGACCTTTCCGGCGCGCAACGTGCTTCGGCACAGGACCGTTCAAGTTTGTCGAGCACGTCGCCAGGCTCGCATTGGAAAGAGCGAGCGGTTCAAGGACTACTGAACCAGATTTGCCCATACCTTGACGGCTTTCACGCGATCTTCGTGCAGGGTGCGGCTCTTATCAACGCACTGCACGGCGGGCAGATCCTGGCCGATTTCCGCAGTGTGACCGTCCCGGATCGCGATCGACTGGTGAGCGCGCTCGGCAGTCAAGATCACTGTGCAGGAGGGCCCCTTGGCTCAACTCGCTGCTGGTGACCTTCAACACCGAGAAGCCCTTCGACGATCCCCGCGTGCGGCGTGCGCTTTCGCTGGCCATCGATCGCTGGAAGGCAGCTGACGCGCTGGCGAACTCCACCATCATGCGCTACGTCGGCGCCTACCTGCGGCCGGGCTTCGCACTTTGCGGCCAGCGACGATGAGCCTGGCCAAAATGCCGGGCTTCTCGCGCGATGAAAGCTCCCGCGCCGAAGCGCGGCGCTTGCCTGGCCGAAGCCGGGTGGCGAGATCTGAAAGTGAAACTCACCAATCGCACAATTGCCAACCTGTTCACCGGTGGCGGCGTTTACGTTATCGATCAGTGGCGGCAGATTGGCGTCGAGACGGAGCACTTACGGGCCAACGACGCGCTCTACAACACTGCCTGAACGAGGGAACTACGAAGTCGCGCTATCGTTTCAAGGGGACTCGTGGATGAGCCGACTCTATCAGCTTGCGCGATATCTGTCGGCCGACCTGTCGTCCAACCAGGGCAAATATGTCGACCGCGAACTCGACCGCCTGTTCGAGCAACAGAAGGGACGTCGCCGACCCCAAGCAGCGCGCGCGCATCCTGCGAGACTTCGAGGCGCGCATGCTGACTGAAGCCTACAACGTGCCTTTGCTGTGGTGGCAACGGATCGTGGTCATGGACGCGCAGGTCAGGGATGGGAGATGTCCGCTTCGAGCCACCTGGATCGGCCAGGATTTGAGAGCGTGTGTGGCTGGACCGTGCGCATCTCAATTGCACCGAATGCCGGCGGATCCTTTCACCGCTTCATCGTCTCCTCAGGCAAACGTCAAACTCGGCTCGAAACCCAAAAGATACGCGCCGACCTCTTGCAGATGTGCTTTTTCGACCCTGGACCTGCTGCGTGATGGTGTGAATATCGCGGAAACGGCGCTCAAAAGGACTGGAGAGCAAATATGGCGCTCGCTGCACGCGACTATCCCACGCCGTGTCGGCGACCGCCTTCCGCCTCGTGAATGCGCAAAGGTCGCAGCCATACGGATATCGATGCGCTGCGAGATGGTCAGTTCGCCGGATGCCACGACCGCGTCCCAGGCGCGCTGCGCGGTCGTCTCGACGTAAGCTGCGGGCGGCGCGCAGGCGGGCCTCGGCCTCGCCGAGCTGGAATTGCGACCATATGGCTGTCGCGCAAGGACATCCTCGCCAATGCTGGGGTGCTTCTTCATGGCGAGCGCCATGCTGGACGTCCAGCATTGCGCCTGGCGATGCCGAGGGCAGCGCCGAGAAGCCGGTCGCAAAGAAGCTACTCAGTGGGAATTTATAGAGCGGCGAGGTCAGTTTCACGTCGGGCAAGATGCTCCCGGCAGGCCGAGGTGGCGCCGCTGGGTAACGAATAGACCGTCGACCTTCGGAAGCCGCCGCTGTTGGTCGCCTCGGAGGCCGATGACATTCCAGCTGTCGACCAGGGTGACGGCGTCAGCCGGCACGAAGATGCGCGCACAGCGGGACCATTGCGCAGCTGTACGGCGGCACCGTCCTTGTCGAACACCGATGGCCGTAAGGCCGAGCCAGGTCGCGTGCCGGCTGCCGCTCGACATCATCACTCTCCGGCTCAAGCGATGGCCACCGTCGACCTCGTCGGCCCGCGCCTTCATCGGGGCCCCCAGCTGAGCGCTGCGCGCGGCTCGCCCCAGATCTTTTCCGCCACTGGCCGGTTCACGACCGCGCTTGCTATTGGCGGCGCACCCGTTCATTTGGCCGATGCACCAGGCAGTACTCGCGTCAAGCTTGGCGAGAGGCGCTTCCATGACCCTGAACCGGGTGACGGGTCGACTTCCTCTCCGCCGTAGGCGCGTGGCAGCAGCAGGCGGAAGAGTTTTGCTCGTGCAGCCTGTCCACGACTTCTGGCGTGAGCTGTCCGAGTACCTCGTTCTGTTCGCCCGGATTTTCGCAGCGCGGCAGCGATGCTGCCGATCCGCTCGACCGGCCCGATCGTGTTTGGCGACACGGACATTCTCCGTGGGCATGATGTCGGCTCTCCCAACTATTGGCTATTCCATACCTGATGCTCCGGCTGATAGCGCCGTGCATCGCGCATGGGTCAGCGGTCGGCGTGCTCCTGCGCCGGGAATTGCGCAATGGGTGCGGCCTACCAGACCCGCGGCGGCAAGAATGTGTTTGCGCATCGCAGCGTCAGGTAGAGGCCCCGAACCCGCCTTCGCGTTGCTCTTCATGTGCTCTGGATTTCTCGTCGCCGGGATGACGCACGTAACCGCTTCGATTGGCGATGGGGTACTTTAGCGCGAGCTGCGTCCAGTCCTCGCACCCTAACTCAGACGCGAAGGCCGGCGGCAGGGGCGTACGGGTTAAGTCGCCTGACCACGGCGCCCTGTCCGAAGGGCCGGTTGATAGGATTGCAATGCCGCGCTCAATTGCGAGCGGAAGCGAGGCTGCGCTCGGCAGCGCGATCGTCAGCGCAGAGTTGACCTGCAGCAAAGTCGATCGGCTCCGAACGCATGACGGCCTCCAGATCAGCGTGCGCGCTGGCGATGTAATGCGTGATGCCGCAGATAGCGCGCACGGCCACTCGCCTTCAATCGCGAAGTGTCTTCAGATGGGTTCGCCAATCACCCAGATTATGGATCTGGATGGTCTATGGGGTCGGCCCTCATGAGCTGGATAGAACGCGACATCTGCGCCACTCCTTCGCGCCTGGCCGGTCGTCCAGACCTTGGTGGCCATGAATGCGCGCTCGTGCCTTGAGTTCAGACACCAAATCTCCAGACACGGCCTCCGCCCGGCCATAGCATCGGCGAGCTGTCGATCACCGCCCCGCCGTTGTCCAGTAGCGTCTGCAGAACGGTGCGGAGTGGCTGCCGCTCTGCGGCAGACGTCCTACGTCAAATGTCTGCCAAGTCGCACCCCACCACGGGAAGCATTTCACCTGTCGAGAATAGGCCGCTTCAGCATGGTTCGATCCCCTTTCGGCACGCGCAGAACGCCTCCTGCAAGGCCGCGCGTGTCACGGTGATCGTGGACCGCTCGGCACATCAATCCTACAGTGAGTGTTGGCGCACCTGCTGCTCGATCCACGCGTAGGTCTTCTCGAAAGCCCGGTCTTGAGCGGTTGCGTGGGCCACCAGCCGAGCCTCTCGCCGATAAGCGTGTTGTCCGAATTGCGTCCCGACGCCGGTGGGACCGAGGCACATGGCACTTGTGCGCGCGTCCTGCCGGCGATCCGACAAACGAGGGTCTACAAGCTCGTTGATGGTGACCATCTCGTCCTGAGCCCACGTTGACGACCCGGCCCTTCGAAGCCAGACCGCATCAGGCGCGCGGTGCCTTCGAGACATTCATCTATGTAGAGAAACGAACGTGTCTGGCGGCCATCTGCCCCAGATCTCGATGTCGGCGTGGTCGGGCGCCATTGCCACCTTCCGGCAAATGGCGGCGGGCGCCTTTTCCTTGCCTCCGGTCCAAGTCCCTTCGGGCCGAAGATGTTGTGATACCGCGCGATGCGGTTCTGCATGCCGTAATTGCGATTATATGCGATGAACAACCGCTCTGAAAATAGCTTCTCCCATCCGTATTCGCTGTCCGGTGCTGCGGGATAGGCCGAGTCCTCCGTGCATCTTGGATTCTCCAGGTCCTCTGATTGTAGGCGGGATACATGCAGGCCGAAGACGAGTAGAAGACCCGTTTGATATTCCGCTTGTTGCAGGCGGTCTACGATGTTCAGGTTGATGACGGCTGAGTTGTACGCAGAATGTCCGCGTCATGTTCTCCGGTAAAGACATAGCCAGCACCGCCCATATCGGCTGCAAGCTGGTAAACCTCGGCGAAGGAACGATCCGATTATCCGGTTGCAAGCTTCCTGGTCGCGCAGGCTCAGCAACTCACAAAATCATCAGCCCTGCGTGTCCGAGAACGCCGGGAGTCGAGATCCACGCCGCACCCAAAAGCCTTCCCGCTTCAGGCGCTTCACGAAGATGACTGCTATGAACCTGCACCGCGCCGAGTGACAAGAGCTTCCTTCGCCATTCAGGACCCTACACATCTCGGTGTCGCGAAAACCAGAAGTACCACGGCCGGGATGCAGGGTGTAGTGACCAGGGATCGAGCCCTGCGTCGGCAATTCTAACCGCAGAGATTGACCCGGGCGAGGTCGCACGCGGCAAAGCACAACTTCCGATGTGACCACCCCCTATGCGCGACCGGACGTCTTCCGCCTGATGGTCGACAGGCGCGCAAGCGGCCGTGCAGACCAATGCGCCGGCGGGTATTCGGTCTGAGTGAGGACGCTCGACTACTGTTGGTCGCGCGGGAGCTGGACCCGCGCGCTTCGGCACGGATCCCCATCTAGCTTGCTTTCGCCGGCTTACGGCGTCATCCGCCTTTGGCGGCTCCTCCTTTGGCTGTTCCTCCTTCGGCTGGGCGTCCTGCGCTCCTCCCGCTCTGGCGTTTCAGCTTTGCCGGCTCGACTGGCGTGGCATCTGGGGCCTTTTGCGTGCCGCCGCAGATCGGTGCTGTAGTGGGCAGAGTCGGACCAAAGTTGGGCGCTGGAATATTCAGGCCGGAGGAACCGAACTGCGGCGGCGGGATCTCGATCTTGCCTGGGTCGATCACGGGTCCCTTGTCGATCCAATAGGTGACCGATCCCGGCCAGAAGATCACGACGATGACGAGGATGACCTGCAGGAACACCCAGGGGATAGCGCCCCAATAGATATCCGATGTCTTGATCGACGGCGGCGCGATGCCTCGCAGATAGAACAGCGCAAAGCCGAACGGCGGATGCATGAAGCTGGTCTGGATGTTGGCGCAGATCAGCACGCCGAACCAGATCGAGGTCGATGCCGAGCTTGTCGGCGACCGGCGCCAGCAGCGGGATGATGATGAAGGCGATCTCGAAGAAATCGAGGAAGAATGCGACCACGAAGATGAATGCGTTGGCGAAGACCAGAAAGCCGACTCTGCCCGCCCGGCAGCGACGATCAGCAGGTGCTCGATCCAATCCTTGCCGCCGACGCCCTGGAACACCAGGCTGAACACGCGCGCGCCGATCAGGATGTAAACCACCATGGCGGTGATGCGCATGGTGGTTGCCATGCCCTGATAGAGCAGCGGCCAGGTAAGCGTGCCGTAGAACGCAGCCAGCGCGATTGCCCCGACCACGCCCATGGCGCCGGCCTCGGTCGGCGTGGCCAGTCCCATGAAGATCGTGCCGAGCACGAGGAAGATCAGGCCGAGCGACGGGATAATGCCGCGCAGGGCACTTCTTCCAGAGCGGCCCAGCCATGCAGCGGTGCGCGCCTCGAGCGGCAGCGCCGGCACGTCCTTGCGGCCAGATAACGCTGACGATCGGCACCCAGACGCAGAACAGACGCGACCTGGATGATGCTCGGCCCGATCGCGCCGGCATACATGTCGCCGACCGAGCGCCCGAGCTGATCGGCAAGCACCACCAGCACCAGCGAAGGCGGAATGAGCTGGGTGATGGTGCCCGACGCGGCGATCACGCCCATCGTATGCCGCGTCGAATAGCCGTACTTGATCATCGGCGTCATCGAGATGACGCCCATGGCGATCACCGAAGCAGCCACTGTGCCTGTGATCGCGCCGAGGACGGCGCCGACGAAAATCACTGCATAGGACATGCCGCCGCGCACCGGGCCGAACAGCTGGCCGATCGAATCGAACAGGTCCTCGGCAAGACCGCAGCGCTCCAGAATCGCGCCCATGAACGTGAAGAACGGGATGGCCGAGCAGGAGGTCATTCGAGAGGATGCCGAACAGCTGATAGGTGAGATTGCCGAGGAAGTGCAGGACTGATGAGGCCGAACTCGATGCCGATGAAGCCGAAGAACAGGCCGGTGGCCGCCAGCGAGAACGCCGCCGGATAGCCGATCAGCATGAAGCACAATCATGCCGGCGAACATCAGGGGCGCGAGGTTGTCGCGGATGAAGCTCATTGCAGCGGCTTTTCGTATTTGAATTCGATGTCGATGACGTGCTCGAGCGCGGCAATGCGCTTGATGAGCTCCGAGATGCCTTGCAGCGACCATCAAGCCGAAGCCGACCGGCAGCAGCAGCTTAACCGGCCATCGGAGCAGTCCGCCGGCGTTCGAGGAGCCTTCGTTCAGGTTCCAGGATTTGACGAACCAGGGCCAGGTGAAATAGGTGAGGATCACGCAGATCGGCAGCAGGAACAGGAACGCCGCCGACAATGTCGATCCAGAGGCGGGTGCGCTCGGACAGCATGCCGTAAACAAGATCGACACGGACGTGCTCGTTCATCTTGAGGGTATAAGGTCCGCCGAGCATCACCATGCCCGCGAACATGTACCACTGGATCTCGAGCCAGGCGTTCGAGCTCTCGCTGAACAGATAGCGGCTGCCCGGCATTGCCCGCGCTGATCAGGCAAGCCAACAGGCACGAGCCAGTTGGCAATCACCGCGATCGCTCATTCACCCAATCGATGGCGCTGCGCGAGTCTGAGTAGAATGAACATCTCGCTCCCCTTGTCGTCAGCGCCGCCCCAGAGCCCCATCCTGGCTGAGCCTTTCGCGGCATGGGCGAGGCCCGCCGCGCCACCGTCCCGAACAGCTGCCCGATGGTATCGAGGCGGATCCTCAGCCATGCCGGTACGCGCCACCGGGAAGCGCGTGCTCATTTGGAAAGCGGCGTCCATGCCGAACACGCACGGGAGAAGAGGGCTTCGCGCCGAACAGGAGGCCGGCTGGGATACTCAGAGCCGGGAGGTTCCGATGAGTGTGCTGGAAAAAGACGTGCGCGGCCGCGGTGCGCGGTTGGCGCACGCCTTGACCAACGCTGCGCCCCGGAGTGGCCCAGGCCCGCGCACTACGCTACCAATGCGCGTGCTGAACGCAGTCGGCAGCGCGGCTGGTGACATAGCACTCACCCTCAACGCTTCCTCTCCTTCGTTTTCGATGTTTTTTGTTGCCAAAAGCTCGTCCGCGGCCAGCAGCCCTGAGCGTGGGTTTATGCGCATAGCTCTTGCCTGCCGCAACATCCAGGCGAAACACTGTGCTGGGGGTGCTTGGCGGGTCATAAATACTGCGCTGCACCAGCCGCTTAGTTCCCACGGTCGGTGCTCTCGTACTGAAGCCAAGAGTCGCGCCAAAGGCGGAGCATCCTGCCGGTATCGCTCTCGCAACCACCCACCATCTTTCTGTCGATGGATTCGGAGCCGTCTTGGGAACGCGTGGCAAGCGGTGCAGCCGCGCTGATCAACGCAAGCGCACCCGTGGTGTCGCCGTGGGCGCGCTGCAGAAAGTGCCACAGAAATGAGCAGAGCCCACGTGCTTGCGCAAAGCCTGGTTTCCTGCAGCCGGCGGATCGACTTTGTCAACGAACGTGGAGGATGCGCGCTTGTAGGGGGCGTGCGTTAACCAAACGCGGCGCCGGGCCAGCAGGCGGTTGCCGTCACTCATGGTCGTCGTCGCCGCGCGAAAGCGCCATTCGCCGCAGTTTCCGCGCTGCGCCCCTAAGGGCAACGGCAGAGAATACCTCGGCAGTCGCTACTCCGAGTTGCTTGGTTTCAGGCACGCCAACGCTCCTCGTGTGTCGGTGGCGGCTTGCCGATGCGCGCGAGGGCGTGACATGCCCATCTCAGCCGTCGAGGCTTCATCAAGCTCACTCGGTGCCAGTCTTGCGGCGTCCAACCTAGCTGCTCTCTCGGGTTCCGGTAGATTCCGGCAGGGCGCTGGCCGCAGCGGTGCGGCCGTTCAAGCTGGCGGCGGCAACCGAGACGCGCAACACCTGCACCTACTGCTCGGTCGCCTGCGGCATCCTCGATCTACAGCATGGGTGATCGTGCGAAGAACGCCGAAGTCCAGCATCATCCACATCGAGGGCGATCCGATCATCCGGTCAATCGCGGCACGCTGTGTCCGAAGGGCTCGGCGCTGCTCGACGTCGTGCACGCGCCGACGCGGCTGAAGTACCCGCGGTACCGGGCGCCCGGCACCAGCGAGTTCAAGACGGTCTCCTGGGATTTCGCGCTCGACCGCATCGCGCGGCTGATGAAGGACGATCGCGACACGAACTTCATCGCCAAGAATGCCGCCGGGCACCACGGTCAACCGCTGGATCAGCACCGGCATGCTGGCGGCCTCTGCCTCGTCGAGCGAGACCGCCTACCTGACCTGGAAGGTCGCCCGTTCGCTTCGGCATGGTGGTGTTCGACAACCAGGCGCGTGTCTGACACGGACCGACGGTGGCCAGTCTGGCCCCAACATTCGGTCGCGGCGCGATGACCAACACCTGGCAGGACATCAAGAACGCCGACGTCGATCATGGCCATGGGCGGCAATGCCGCCGAGGCGCATCCGTGCGGCTTCAAATGGGTGATCGAGGCGAAGATCGAGAACCAGGCCAAGCTGATCGTGGTCGATCCGCGCTTCACCCGCACCGCCTCGGTAGCCGATCTCTATGCGCCGATCCGTCCGGGACCGACATCGCCTTCCTGAACGGCGTGATCCGCTATCTGCTGGAGAAGGATGCGATCCAGCACGACTATGTGCGGGCCTATCACCAACGCCGGCCTGATCGTGAAGGAAGGCTTCGGCTTCGAGGACGGGCTGTTCACCGGCTACAACGAGGAAAGTCGCAGCTACGATCAAGTCGAGCTGGGACTACGAGCTCGACGAGCAGGGCTTCGCCAAGGTCGACGACACCTGGCGCAGCATCCGCGTTGCGTGATCAACCTGCTGCGCAAGCACGTCGATCGCTACACGCCTGAGATGGTGTCGCGCATCTGCGGCACGCCGCAGGACAAGTTACCTGGCAGGTCTGCGAGCTGATCGCCACGCACCGCGCGCGCCCGACAAGGCGCTGACCGAGCCTGTTCGCGCTCGGCTGGACGCAGCATTCGGTCGGCTGCGCAGAACATCCGCACGATGGCGATGGTCCAGCTTCTGCTCGGCAATATCGGCGTGGCGGGCGGCGGGATGAACGCGTTGCGCGGCCATTCCAACATCCAGGGCCTGACCGACGTCGGCCTGCTGTCGAACCAGATGCCCGGCTATCTCGACTGCTGCCGAAGGATCAGCGAGACTACCTTTCGACGACTACATGAAGACGCGGCAGTTCAAGCCGCTGCGTCCCGGCCAGACGCAGCTACTGGCAGAACTACCGGAAGTTCTTCGTCAGCTTCCAGAAGGCGGTCTATGGCGACGCCGCGACGCGCCGACAACGACTGGGCCTATGACTGGCTGCCCAAGCTCGACGTTCGACGGCTACGACATCATCCGCGCCTTCGAGATGATGGCGAACGGCGAGATCAACGGCTACATCTGCCAGGGCTTCAACCCGCTGCAGGCGTTTCCCGACCAGGGGCAAGATCCGCCGCGGCGCTCGGCAAGCTGAAGTTCCTGGTCACGATGGATCCGCTGGATACGAGACCTCGCGGTTCTGGGAGGACTTCGGGCCGCAGAATCCGTCCGATCCGGCCAACATCCAGACCGAGGTCTTCCAGCTGCCGACGACCTGCTTCGCCGAGGAGAACGGCTCGCTGGTCAACTCGTGCGCGCTGGCTGCAATGGCACTGGAAGGCGGCCGACGCGCCCGGGCGAGGCGCGATCCGACATCTGGATCATGACGGGAATCTTCCACCGCATGCGCGAGATGTATCGCAAGGAAGGCGGCGCATTCCCCGATCCGATCCTCGAACCTGACCTGGAATTACACGAACCCGACCGAGCCCGATCCGGAGGAACTGGCCAAGGACATGAACGGCCGGGCGCTGGTCGATCTCAAGGACGCGAGCGGCGCGGTCACGCTGCGCGCCGGCCAGCTGCTCGACGGCTTTGCCCAGCTGCGCGACGACGGCACGACCGCATCCGGCTGCTGGATCTTCATCGGGCTGCTGCACCGAGAAGGGCAACCAGATGGCGCGGCGCGATGCGACCGACCCGCGCGAGCAGGGCATCGCGCCGAACTGGGCGTGGCGCCTGGCCGGCCAACCGGCGCATCATGTACAACCGCGCCAGCGCCGATCTCGCCGGCAAACCCTGGAATCCGCAAAGCCGATCATCGAATGGGACGGCGAGCGGTGGATCGGCATCGACGTGCCCGACTACGCGCCGACCACGAAGCCGTCGGATGGCGTCGGTCCCGTTCATCATGAATCGCGGAGGGCGTGGGACGCCTGTTCGCTCGCGACCAGATGGTCGAAGGCCCGTTCCCCGAAGCACTACGAGCCCTTCGAGTCGCCGTACCGAACGTCCTGCATCCGAAGGTGCAGTCGAATCCCGCAGCGCGGGTGTTTGCCGACGACAGGGCGGCGTTCGGCGACTGCGGCGGAGTTTCCTGTATGTCGCGACCACCTATCGGCTGACCGAGCATTTCCACTTCTGGACCAAGCACGCGCTGATCAACGCGATCCTGCAGCCCGAGGAGTTCGTCGAGATCGGCGAGGCCTTGGCCGAGGAGAAGGGCATCGAGCAGGGCGGCTGGGTACGCGTCGTCCTCAAAGCGCGGCGTCGTCGTGTGCAAGGCCTATGTCACCAAGCGCATCCGGCCTATGCATGGTGGACGGCGAGCCCGCGCATGTGATCGGCGTGCCGATCGCATTGGGGGTTCACCGGCCAGGCGCGCAAGGGATACGGCGCCAACACGCTGACGCCGTCCGTCGGCGACGCCAATACGCGAGACGCCCGAGTTCAAGGCGTTCCTGGTCAATGTCGAGAAGGACCGAGTGCCGCCTGGCCGTGAAGGAGGCAGCCGATGGCTGACTTCCAGTCGCAGGACTACATCACGGCGCTCGGCATCGACCCTGACGCCGCCGTCGGTCCGCGACTCACGAACAGCAGGTGGCGAAGCTCATCGATGTCACGCCGCTGCATCGGCTGCAAGGCTTGCCAGGCCGCCTGCATGGAATGGAACAACCTGCGCCAGGACATCGGCTACTTCGAGGCTCCTACGACAATCCCGATGGATCTGAGCCCCGACGTGCTGGACGCTGATGCGCTTCACCGAATGGGAGGACGAGAAGGGCAACCTCGAGTGGCTGATCCGCAAGGACGGCTGCATGCATTGCGAGGACCCGGGCTGCCTGAAGGCCTGCCCGGCGCCGGGCGCGATCGTGCAATATGCCAACGGCATCGTCGATTTCATCAGCGAGAACTGCATCGGCTGCGGCTATTGCGTCAAAGGCTGCCCGTTCGACATCCCCGCATCAGCCTAGGTCGACCACAAGTCCTACAAGTGCACACTTGTGCTCGGACCGTGTCGCGCGTCGGGCTGGAGCCGGCCTGCGTCAAGGCCTGTCCGACCGGCGCCATCATGTTCGGATCGAAGGCCGATATGACCGCCTGGGCCGGAGAGCGCATCGAGGACCTGAAATCGCGCGGCTTTGCCGAATGCCGGCCTGTATGATCCGCCGGGCGTCGGCGGCACGCACGTGATGTACGTGCTGCATCACGCGGATCAGCCGTCGATCTACGCGGGCCTGCCGGATCAGGCCGCAGATCAGTGCGTTCGTCGATGCTTTGGAAAGGCATGGTCAAGCCACTGGCTCTGGCAGGTGTTGCCGCCGCGGCAGCTCGCCGGCTTCCTGCACTGGATCACGGTGGGACCGAACGAAGTGCAGTCCGAGGATGAGGCCGAGGCGCGGCGCGATGCGTTCCGCGGGATGAACCGCGATGACATACCCCAAAGGGAACCATTGATTCGTTACACCACGGCGCAGCCGGATCAACCACTGGATCACCGCCGTTGCTGCTTCGTGCTCTTGGTGCTGTCCGGACTCGTCGATGTTTCATCCCATGCTGTTCTTCCTTTCCGCAATTGTTCGGGGGCGGGCAATGGACGCGCGCGGCTCATCCCTGGATCGGGGTGGTGCTGATGCTCAGCTATATGGGCCTCATAGTTCAGTTCTGGCGCGACGAAATGTGGACGCGTGACGACCTTGCCTGGTCAGGCCATCGATCGCACAGGTTCTTGTCAATAGAAGAAGGAGTTCCGCGAAGTCGCGCGGTTCAATGCCGGCCAGAAGTTCGTGTTCTGGGCAATGGCTCTCCCTGGTGCCGGTTCTCGTTCTTCACCGGTCTTATCGTGTGGGAGGTCTGTTTTGCGTCCTACACGACAATCGAGACAGCAACGGTTTGCCTTGCTGCTCCATAGCCTGGCTGCCATCGCCGCGATCATCGTTTGGATTATCCATGTCTACGCGGGTTTTGGATCAAGGATTCCATGCGGGCCATGACGCACGGTTACGTCACTCCGGGTTGGAGCCTACCGGCATCACCGGAAATGGTTCCTTCGTCTCCTCGAAACGCGATCGCGAGGTCCGGTGCCGAATGCCGACACCTCCTCCTCAAGGAAGCGGGCATGAGGCAAGGCGAAAGCTCGCATCAAAGGGAAAGTGGCGGGGCCAGTCGCGCGAGGCGGCGTTTCGGCGCCAAGGCCGCTGATCCTGCCCGACCCAGCCAGAGATTTGCCGACACGGCGGTGCGTCTGGATAAGTTGGCGAGCGGGCACCCGATGCAGGTTGGCTGCGCTTCATGTCGCGGGTTGCACGCCCCAGCATATGGCCGCCAGTACCCTCGCAGCTGGCGCGCGGCCGCTCCTGTCCGCAGTGGCGCAAGCGGTACCGCGCGAGTTGCCTCCGCTCGCGGCCGATAGCCATCGGCGAGATCCGAGCTGGCGCGAGGCGCTAACCCTTGTGCTCGATAGCGTCGACGCCAGCTCACCACGGGAGGCGCTGGCGGTCGCAGAACGGCTGGGCCGATACGACGCTGATGCAATCGAAAGCATGGCCGAGCGCCTTCCTTGACGGCCAAGTGCGGTCAGAAGATGCGGGTTTGGCGCTGTACGTGGCGGCGAGCATTGCAAGTCTACTTCACATGCCTGGCGGCCAGCCTTCCTGCCTCGGCGCTGCGGCTGCTGCCGCAACGCAATCTGTGTCCCTGCTGCGGCTCTCCGCCGAGCGCCGGCCTGAGTGACTGCGTCTGGGCAGACGCCCAGAGCACGCTACCTCTATTGCTCGCTGTGCTCGACGGCATGGAACCATGTGCGTGCGGGTGTGCATACGTGCGGCGAAGCCCGCGGGCTTTCCTGCAGGAGCATCGAAGGCGATGCTGACATCGTCAAAGCCGAAACCTGCACCCTCTCTGCCAGACCTACACAAGATGCTCTATCCAAGCCAAACACACGAACGTTGATCCATTCGCCGATGATCTGGCCTCACTCGGCCTCGATATTCTCGTTGCCGAGGCTGGCTTTGCACGCCCACGCGCCCAACGCGTTGCTGCTTGTCGGCTCAGGTGATAGGGCTGGCCGAGGGCGTGGGCCACGCAATGCGCTCGCTTGAAGGTGGCCGTTGCCGGCTGCCCGGTCGGCGCCAGGCTCAAATCCGCCGGAACTTGGCCATGGCTTCGCGGAACGTCAGGCCCTTGGTGAGCTCGGCGGCGGCCAGCCTCGTCGTCGCGGCTGTAGGTTTGCGCCAACTCGGCGACCTTGGCGGCATGCTCGGCCGGGATGCAGCACACGCCCGACCCGTCGCCGACGATGACGTCGCCCGGGCGCACCAGCACGCCGCCGCACGCCTACCGGGACGTTGATGGCGGTGATCGCCAGTCGCGTGCGGCCGGTGAGCGGCGTCATGTGACCGGGCGGACAGACGGGCAGCTTGTGCGCCAGCATCTCTCGCGATCGCGCACGCCGCTGTCGGCCGCCAGCCACCCGAGCCCTTCAACCTGGCGGCGAGCGTGGCGGCGACCCGCCCGGAGTCGAGACGCAATGTCCGCCGTTGTCGATAGCGATGATGTCGCCGGGCTTGGCGGCCTCGATCATATCGCCGACGAAGTCGGCGGAGGTGAAGATCGCCGCGCTTGCCGGTCGTCTCGCGTACGGTGATGGCGCGGCCGATGCAGCGCGTGCCGGGTACAACCTGGGCGAGGACCCTGCATGACGCCCTCGAAGGCGACGTCGTCGAGTGCGTTGGCGATGGTGGGCGTGGCGAGCGTTGCGAAGGCTTTCAGGACGTCGTCGGACACGGTCATGGAGCGGGCTCCTGCCTGAAGCGGGCGTCACGTTATTGATGGAGGGCCGGCGCGTCCACCGCCAGCCCATGTTGTGGCATTGCGCCACGAGCAGGCAATCTGCTATGCGCGGCACGCGGCACCCGCAAAACCTAGTGGTAAGCTTGTGCATGGTGTGTGGTGGACTCAGTCGCCCTTCGACGCTCGGGACAAGCCCGGGTGCAGGCGGGCTCAGGGACGAGGTTGCGTTTGCGGATCCCAGCGCCTGCTCAGGTGAGGCGGCGATCTCGGCGCGCCTCGATGCCAGTGCTCGGCGCCCCACACTGCTGGAGTGGCGACGGCCGGGCGACCGGCACGCGGCGCACGGGGTTGGCCAGCGGCGGCCTCCAAGCTGAGGACCGCAAGTTGCAGGAAGTAGCCCATGTTGTCGGGCTCCTCCCCGCACCGCAGACGTGGCCGCTCACGCGTTTGGATGGGCGGCGAGCACTTCCGGAGAGAGCGGTGGCCGGGGACGGATGCACGGCTGCTCGATGCGCACCAGCGCGATGCCGGGTCGAGGTTGCGCAGGGCGCGGGCGGCCTGCAGCTCGTGGAGCACCTTGCCGGTGCATAGCGCCACGCGGCGCGCGTTGCGCACCATCGGATCGGCGATCACGGGGCGGAAGCCAGTGCCGAGTCTCACGAAACTCGGCGACGGCAGGGCCGCAGGCTGCTTGATGCCGCAGCCAGTGCGTTTCCGGCGTCCGGCACGACCAAGCGGCTTGCGGACCGGCCGGTGCATCTGCCGGCGCAGCGCATGGAAAGAGGTGGCCGGCGTCGACGCGTTGACGATCTGGAGGGTTGCCACCGGCGCAGGCAGCCGGCAGGCACTCGGGCCGGCCGGTCGAGTGATCCGGTCCGCCACCGTCAAGACCGTGCGGCAGCGACATGGCGGCGGGGCCGGACGCGCGCCAGCCAGCGGTCCTCGCCGCGCAGGACGATACACTGCGTCGAGCGCGGCTTGCGCAACGTTGAGGAATTCGCCGAACTGCGCTTCCACACCACCAGCCGATGCGGATCGGCCAGGCTGATGCCGTACTCGAAGCACAGCACGGCATTCTCGATCAGCGGCGTGTTGTGGATCTCGGCGGATACACCGCCCGCTGCCGCGGCGCCGGCGAGCACGAGATGGCGCGCGCCAGTGGCCTGGTCGTGCAGCTCGAGATGGCGCTGGTGAAGGTGCCGCGCACGCTGTCCTGGCCGCCGAGGCGGACGGGCGTGCCTTCCGACAGGAGCGATGCCAGCGCGAGGGCCTCTGCCGTCGCCCAGGTGATGCCTGCGCCGGTCTCGATCGAGGTGCGCCGCTCGTCGAGGAAGCGCGCCACCTTCGGATCGACGGCCATGCCTCGGGTATGGCGGTGAGCGTGCTGTCAAGCTCGCGCAACGCGTCGCGCGCAGAGCCTGTCGCGGTGGCGGCCAGCAGGTCAGCCTCGCTGCCGGCGGAGAGGCCGGACCAGCGGCCCTCGAACCAGTCGGCGTGATTGACCTCGATAGGACTTGGCGGCTGCGGAAGCCACCGCGCATGTCCTGTGCAACTTGCGCGATGGCGGTTTCGGCGGCGCTGGTATCGATGCCGCGCTTGGTCACGCGCGTCGGCGTAGAGCCGGTGCACCGGTGGGCGGGCATCGACGGCCTTACACATGAGCGGGTGCGTGAAGCGCGGCTCGTCGATCTCGTTGTGACCGGGCCGGCGGTAGCAGACCAGATCGATCAGGATGCCGCCGCCGAACTCGGCCGCGATAGGGCCGCCGCCACCCGTGCCCACGCGGGCGACCGCCTCAGGATCGTCGCCGGGTTGACGGCACCGGCGCCTCGATCAGCTTGGCGATGTCGGTCGCGTGGCGGGCAGAGCGGCCCTCCGTCCGGCGTGGTGGTGAAGCCGACCTGGTTGTTGATGACGATGTGGATGGTGCCGCCGATGTCGAACGGCCCGAGGCGCGGAGAGCTGCGGCATCTCGGCGACGACGGCCTTGTGCCGGCAAAGCTGGCGTCGGTGTGCAGCAGCAGGGCAGCACGCGCATGGCGGTCAGTGCGCGCCGGCGAGCGATTGCTTGACGGCGCGCGCGGCCCTGCGAGATGACGGGGATGAGCTGCAGGTGCGAGGGTGTGCGCGCTGACGGACAGCCTGAGCTTGCGCCCCGTCGATATGGTGCGCTCGCCGGAATAGCCGAGGTGATAGGAGACGTCGGAGGACGACGCCGAGGCCGGCTGGCACGGCAGGCTTGCCTTGCGATCTCGGCGATCAGCGCCGTCAGCGGCTTGCCCACATCACGCGTGGCCAGCATGTTGAAGCGGCCGCGATGCATGCCGCCGACTACCACCTCTTCCACGCTTGTCGCGCGCCAGCTTCGCTGAGCAGGGTCTCCAGCAGAACGATGAACGTCTCGGCGCCGCCCAGGACCGAACAGCTCTTTGCCGGCCGGAATGCGGGTGCGCAGGCCTTCCTCGAAGGCGTGGGCGCGAGGGCGAGCTGGGTCAGGATCTGCACACGCTCGGTATCGGATGGCAGCGTCGTGCTGTGGGGCCTCGGCCTGCGCCTGCAGCCAGGTGCGCCGCGCCGTGTCGTGGATGTGGCCGATGTCCCAGCCGATACTGCCCGGTAGGCGGCCTCCAGGGCGGCGATGCGGGCTGCCGCGGCTCGCAGGGATCGACGCCGTGCCGGCGCGGATCGAGCTCCGGCACCTCGACCGACGGGGCAGAGGCCGAGCGGATCGAGCCGGGCCTTGAGATAGCCGCGCGCGCGATAGGCCTCGGTGAGCGATGCGCCTCGCCCGGGCTGACGGCAGCATCGCGGCTGAGCCGCTGCCGGTCGCCTCGCCCAGCACGTGCGCAAAGCAGGCTTCGAGCGCTCCCGGATCGCCGCCGCCGCCACCAGCGGCGGGTCGATATCGTCGGGTCGGATCGGTCGGTTCATCGCTGGCCCTTTGATCGAGGCCGGGTGCGCCCGACCGGCAGGCAATCTAGGGGCACACGGCGGGCAGGCAACGCGCGGTTTGGTCAACAAGAGGTTTCCGGGATCACTAAAATCTTCAGGAAATTGTCAGCGCATTTGTTACGCATCCAAGCATTAAGCAATGCAAGGTTGCGGCAATTGCTCCCATATGTGCCGCACGGCGAGCACTCCGCGGGGATAGGAGAGGGAGCGCCCGCGCCCCGTTGTCGGCAGCGTGTGCGTCCCTCCCCCAGCGCGTCAGCGCCGTATCCGGAGGCGGCGCAGTCATGTCGCGCTTGAGACAAGAAGAGTTGTTGCTGACGGAGCTGCGCGCGGCGTTCGCACGCAGCATAGGCACGGCTTCACCGCCCAGTCCGAGCGGCGCGTCGGAAGTGCTGATCCTGAGCAGAGGCATTTCGCACGGCATCTGGCGCTGCGGCGACGGCCACATACTCGTTCACGCCGGTGCGGCTACGGGAGGTGGCGACGTACTGGGCGGCGAGCGTGGAGAGGAGGCAGTGCACGCTACGCTCGAGCATGTGTGCGGCGATGGGCGGGAGAACCGGCGTCGGCGCGAGACGTTGCGCGAGCTGACGCAACTATGTCGTCCCGACATTTGGTGCCGGGATTGATCAACCGCAAATGCCGGAGCGGGCCGATAGCTGGATCCCGGGACAACCCCGGGATTGACTGCGAGAGATCCTAGAACAGGCCTTCGATCTGGCCCTTCTCGTTCAGGAAGATCTTCTCCGACGATGGGACCTTGGGCGGGCCGGCATGGTCATGATCTCACCGCAGATGGCTACGACGAAACCGGCGCCGGCCGACAGCCTGACGCGCACCGGCACGACCGTGGCCGGTCGGCGCGCCGCAGGTTCAGGTCGGTCAGAAAGAATACTGCGTCTTGGCCATGCTACACCGGCAGGTTGGCGTAGCCGGCATCCTGCCAGACCGTCAGGCTGGTCACGCACCCGACTTGTCGGCGGTCACTTCGAGCCGCGGTAGATCTTCTGCACGATGGTGTTGATCTTGTCGAACAGCGGCATGTCGTCAGGGATAGAGCGGCTGGAACTTCGGGCGCCGGACTCGGCGAACTCGGCGACGCTTGCGGGCCAGCTCCTCGATGCCGGCTGGAGCTAGCGTTCGCCCATGTGCTTGCAGAGGGTTGGCCTCGGCGCCCTGGCCCTTGACAGCAATACGTAA
>ERZ1370068.1886-contig-11838_pt1 | contig 55946 bp, 77 predicted proteins | sample MGYA00561227_ERZ1370068 | MGnify/ENA primary metagenome ERZ1370068 (study PRJEB38410, sample SAMEA6850437) | metagenome | study: Metagenomic assessment of the ecological functions of the soil: analysis of the soil microbiota associated with the... | reverse complement strand
TTGTACTTCGTTCAGTTACGTATTTAAAGCATTCAACGATTTCCGTATTGACGACATGCCTGCGCAGGCAGATATTTCTCGGCGCATGCTCCGGCGACTCGAGGACATCGATAATGCGACGCACCGCCGGCCCTACTGCCCCGGCCGCGCGCGCAGCCCTGGCAACCAGCGTCGTCGCACATGCCGTGGTTGAACTCGAGACCCAACTCATAGAACTGAAAAGACAACTGGGGCAACATAGTCCAACAAACACCCGGTAGGCAGACACTTCAACGACAGCTGCGGTCAAGATGCCATTCGGCTCTGTCGCGGCTGTGTCGTCGGAGCGTGTGGCCTGACCAACTGGTGAACCCCGGCTGAGCCCCGGTCACGAGACCATCGCCACAACGATGGGTGTCACGATCAGCGAGAGTCGGGCCATGGAACCGATCCGGAAGCGCCAGCGTGAAAATGGTGCGCAGGGTGAGCAGGTACTGGCGGGCTAACGGACCGGTCGTGTAGGGCAGGTCGTAGTTGGCGCACACCGCCCGAACCCGTCGCAGCGATCTCGCGCGTAGCGGTTACTCGGCAGATCAGGGAAAGGTGGTGTTCGATCTGGTAGCACAGGTTGCCGCTCGAGAACGCCAGCACCGGCCGGCGTTGAAGTTCGCGGCACCCAGCATTTGTCGCAGATACCACTCGGGCTTCGTCTCACCCTCGAGCGCGGCGGGGTGAATTTCTCCGCGCCGTCCGGGAAGTGCCCGCAGCAGATCACCACGATACGCCCACACATTGCGCAGCAGGTTGGCGGCCACGTTCGCCGCGAGCGTGCGGCGCCATCGCCGACCGGCTCAGCGCGGGAAAGAACAGATAGTCCTTGCCGGCCTGGCGGGCAATCTTGCGGATCAGTGCCCTTGGTGCTGGGCGGTCTTCTCGGCGTCTGGTCGCCGCCCGATCATGCGTCCGAGTGCAAGTCATGCAGTGCGATGCCCCATTCGAACATGATCGCCAACAACACGTTTCGCAACGGCTGCAGCAGGTTACTCGAGCTGCCACGGCTGGTCGCGGGTGACCCGCAGCACGCCGTATCCGAGGTCGTCGTCCATGCCGATGACGTTGGTGAACACGTGGTGGCGGTAGTTGTGGGAATACCGCCACTGCGAGGACGAGCCCGACCATGTCCCACTCCCAGGTGCTGGAGTGGATTTCCGGGTCGTTCATCCAATCCCATTGACCGTGGCAGATGTTGTGGCCGAGTTCCATGTTCTCGATGCTCTTGGCCACGGCCAGCGCGGCGGTTCCGACAGCCCATGCCGGCCCTGCTGCTGGCTGCCAGCGATGACCAGCCGCGCGGCGACGTCGAGGCATCGCTGAAACGCGATGGCGCGCTGGATGTATGCGCTGTCTTTTTCACCGCGCGAATCCTCGATGTCGCGGCGGATCGCCTCCAACTCGCATCCGAGCGCCTCGATGTCCGCCTCGCTCAGATGGGCGTATTCGGCTACGTCTGCTATTGCCATCGACGTCTCACCGACATTCAGGCGACGTGGCGTGCCGACATTCGCGGGCCGACGCGACATCTTCGTGGGATTCGACTGCGCCAACATCGTGGTCACGTCCGTTCTTGGTGGTCGTCTCAGTCGGTTGGGTATCGGTGGCGGGTGAGGGTTGCGGTCAGGCCGGGGAGCAGCAGATCGAGGCCGCGGTCGAGTTCGGCGGCGCCGTCGTAGGAGGCTAGGGCGGGTGCCAGTGCACGTAGTAGGGGAATTCGGTGATCGCCAGCCGGTGCAGACCGAGCCGCAGCACGTGGTCGGTTTCCTCGGGTCGCTCGATGACCTCCTGCAACTCGTTGAGGATGTGGCCGTACAAGAAGCCGAACAGCACCCGGTAGATGTGCAGGGCGTCGTCGCCGGCGAACCCGGCGGAGGTGAGCAGCGCGAGGACGTCTTCCAGTGGCCGCAGCATGCCCGGTGGCCGCTGCCCGAGCGGGGTGGCCAGCGGTCGAGTGACCAGCAGCGGCACCACGTTGGGGTGGGCCAGGGCCAGCTGGCGGAAGGCGTGTGCGACGGTGCGCAGCTGGGCGGCCCAGTCCGGGTCGGCGGTGTTCACCGATAGCTGCGCGAGCACGATCTCGGCGACGCCGTCGAGCACGGCGGCCTTGTTGGGGACGTGGCGGTAGAGCATCACCGGATCCCGGCCCAGTGCGTCGCTGAGGCGGCGCATGGACAATCGGTCCACACCGTCGCGGTCGACGATCGCCAGCGCGGTCTGCAGGATCATCGACCGGCTGAGCTGACCGTTGTTTCGGCCGGGCACCGCGGCGGACGGGTCACCGTCGTCAGCGCCCGCGTCGGGGCCGGTCGGCGGTCTGGTCATGGCCGCAGCACTGCCCTTCTGCTGCTGCGTCATCGAGCAGCACCCAGCAATCGAAGGTCAACATCGTAGTTCAACGATGTCAGGTCAACACTGTATTAACAGTGTTGACAGCTAGCGCTAGCTGGGGCGTGTACTGGAGTTCTAGCACCAGGATCAGAGGCGTCGCCATGATCGTCATCGTTGGATTAGTTGTTCTGCTCGTCGCGGTGATCGTCGGGTTCACCGGGGTGCTGACCAATGCGGGGCCCGCTCACCCGTTGACCGAGAACTTCTCCGTGTTCGGCTATCACGTCACCGGGTCGACCGGCACGTTGTTCCTGTTCGGGATCGTGGTCGGCGCGGTGGCGATGCTGGGATTGAGCGTGTTGCTGGCCGGTGCGCGGCGCACCGCGGGCCGCGGGCGCGACGCCCGACACGAACTCAAAAGGTCCCAACGCGAAACGGCGTTTCTGAACCAGGAGCGCGACCAACGGCTCGAACAACCAGCAGGTCGGCGCAGCCACTGGCTCACCGGCGAACCCGCAGCGCGGCCACCACCCGCGGCAGCAGGGTTCCGCTGCTCGGTCGCTGGTCGCGCGGTCGACAACCGACGGGCACCGCGCATGTCGACGGACGCCGGTAGACACCGAACCCGGTCGATGCGTCAGCCCGCATTCGCGGCCGTGATCACCGAAAACGAAGGAATCCGCAATGAGCATCGGTAAGAAGATCGCCCACAAGGCCGAAGCCGCCAAGGGCGCCGCCAAGAAGTACTTCGGCCGCGCCACCGGCAACACCCGGCTGCGCACCGAGGGACGCGTCGATCAGTTCAAGGGCAACACCAAACAGGCCGGGGACAAGGTCAAAGACGCCTTCAAACACTGACCCCGCGCCCTATCGCTTCCTGTCCATCTGTAATCGAAACTAGGTAAACGTCATGATCATCCTCGGAATCATCCTTCTCGATCGCCGGATTCCTGCTCAAAATCTCGATCCTGTGGACCATCGGGATCGATCCTTCTCGTCGTCGGCGTGGTGCTGATGCTCATGGGAAGGATGGGACGCGCTGTCGGCGGCCGCCGCCACTACTACTAACCGGCCACACGTAACCACCGCTACCCGACTCGACGGCACATGACTGCCGCACTGCGAACACGACCAGACCAACACCGCGCCGCGACGACGGTGTACACGTGGCACCCTGATCCAGGTAGCGCCGCCCATGTCACGGCTCGCCTCCGGGCCTGCCGCCAGGCGATATCAAGGAGATACATGATGCGTTTCGTAGGGCTACTGGTGGTCGTATGGCTGATCGTGGGCGCTATCGCGGCCTACCAGCGCGGGTATTTCACCCACGCCGCACAAAACTGTGCCAGCGCCGGGCACGATCGCGGTGACCGTTGCTCGCCGGACCACTCAATTACGTGGGTGTCAATCCCAAGGTGACCGACTGCAACGTGCCGCAACCCAGTCCATAACGCCCACAGCCCAATTCCAACCGATGTGAACCTCGACCTGCTCAACCAACCCAAAGGAGTCGACATGACTACCAGCACCATCGTTTTGATCGTCGTCGTCGCGGTCGTGGCAATTCTGCTCATCGCCGCAATCGCGTGGGTGGCGCGCAACAAACGCAACCAACACCGCCACGTCGTAGCCGACAAGATCCGCGAGGCCGCCAGGAGGAAACCCTGCAAGTTAAGCAGCGCGAAGCATTGGCCGACGAGACCGCGCGCCAAGGCCCGCGCCGCCCAGGCCGAAGCCGACGTCAAGGCGGCCCAAGCCTCCGGTCTGCAACAGCCAAGCCGCCGCCCACCGCAGCGAAGCAGCGACCTCCCGCGACCAGCTCAACGAGCAGTGGGACCGCGCGGACACAATGGATCCGGCCACGCAGACACCGAAACACCCAGGCCCGCCGACCGCAAGGAACACCAGGACCATTGACGGCCTCCCGCTGACGCCCGCACCCCGCTACCTTGATCGCGGCTCACCGCCCGCAGTGCACCGGACCGCTCACTGCTCATCTGCGTAGGTAACGCCGGATCGTGTGCGCTGTCGCTGGTAGAGCTGTCGTCGCCCCGTGGCGAGGTGGGCAACCGCCGCGATCCCGGTGCTCAGCATCGGTGATTCGACAGGGGCCCCAATGCAATTCAGACCGCGGAGCACACGAATCCACACTGCCCGAACCCACGCAGTATGGAGGTGAGAACAATCGATGACGACCCATGCGCCACCGGCTCGCAGCGAAGCGTGATCGACGCCGCGGGCGACGTGGCGCCGTTCGAATAGGCAGTGCCCCATGCGTGATTTCCTTGTCCCAACTGCGGGCAGCACCTGGCGTTCGAGAACTCGGTGTGTCTATCCTGCGGCAGCGCGCTGGGGTTCTCCCTAGACGACACGGCGTTGCTGGTGATCACCTCGGGTGAAGACAGCGAGCACGGCGGCACCGTCGACTCGAGTGCGTATCGATTGTGTGCCAATCTTCATGTGGCCGAATGCAATTGGCTGGTCAAGGAGAAGCCCGGTATGGGCGCGGTTGCCGAGCCGTGCACGTCGACACCACAAGCTCATCGCGCGCCTGCCCCAGCGACGCCGTGACACCGCAGCAGCTTGCGGATCGCGATGGACGAGCCCTACCGCACCCTGCTTGGGCCACTTTCGCCACGAGATCGGGCACTACTACTTCTACCGGCTGGTCGACACCGTCGCAGGACTACCTGCAGCGCTTCCGGCGACTTGTTCGGCGACCCCGACGCCGACTACCAGGCAGGCGCTGGACCGCCACTACAACGAGGTCCGCCGCCGGACTGGGACAAGAACTACGTCTCCTCGTATGCCACCATGCATCGCCGCCGAGGACTGGGCCGAGACCTTCGCACACTACCTGCACATCCGCGACACGCTGGACACCGCCGCGGCGTTCGGCTTCGCCCCGTCCGGCGCCACATTCGAGCGTCGGATGCTGGGGCCCAGCGGATTCGACACCATCATCGATATGTGGCTGCCGCTGGCGTGGGCGCTGAACATGGTGAACCGCTCGATGGGCAGCGACGACCTCTACCCGTTCGTGCTGCCCACCGCTGTGCTGGACAAGATGCGGTTCATCCACACCATCGATCGACGAGATGGCGTTCCAGCATCGTCGCCGAGGCGGGCGACGCCCGCGCCACCATGGAGGCCATCGCCGACGGCCTGGAAGCGAGCAGCGGCGGCGAGAGTCCCTCACACGCCAACATCTCGCACAGCAGCACCGCCGCTGATGACTCCGGCCGGTTAGGAGCGACCACCAATGTCTGACCACGCCTCGTCCTCCACCGCGACACAGATGGCCCAAAACAGCGTCTTCGAACGATTCGCCCGCGCCGGGTATGTCGTGAGCGGCCTGCTGCACCTGACCATCGGCTACCTCGCCATCCGGATCGCTCTGGGCAGCGGCGGCGGCACCGCTGACCAATCCGGGGCGCTCGCGGCAGTGGCGGCCAAACCGGGCGGCATCGTCGCGCTCTGGGTCGCCGTGGTCGCGTTCCTGGTGATGGCGCTGTGGCGGCTCGTCGAAACAGCCCTCGGTCGTTCGACCGACCCGAAATCCCAGGGCGCATCATCGGAAGTGCTGGATCGGGCGAAGGCCTTCGCGCTGGCGGTGGTCTATTTCGCGTTCGCGTACTCCACGTTCGGATTCGCCCGGGGCGCCGGGAAGTCCACCGGTGACGCAGAATTCGGGGATCAGCGCACGCCTGATGCAGACCGGCGCCGGCACCATCGCACTCATCGCCGCCGGCGTCATCATCGTCGCGGTGGGCGCGCTATCACGTCTACAAGGGAGCCAGCCGCAACTTTCTCGACGATCTCAAAGGCACGTCCAGCGACCTGGTGCGACGACTGGGCATGGTGGGCTACATCGCCAAAGGCCTGGTCATCGCCGGCGCCGGGGTGCTGGTCGTCGTCGCGGCGAGTCGTTCGGAGCCCAACACGGCCACCGGACTCGACGGGGCCCTCAAAACACTCGGGGCCCAACCCTACGGAGCAGCGCTGCTGATCGCCGCCGGCCTGGGAATCATCACCTACGGCCTCTACAGCTTCGCCATGGCCCGATACACCAAAATGTAAGTGGGTCTGGCGGACTCAGCTTGCCAGCCGACCCGATGCCACGCTCCTCGCCATGCAGGTGGTCCCGCCGGAGGCTGCGACGTCGAAAGGGTCCGAAGCTGCCGGGTCAGGCCGGCTTCAGAGCTTCTTGAGACACACCGGACAGAGAATTAGACGTCGACGCTCGCCGCATCACGGTGCTGATCACGATTTTCGATTCGTCAGATCGGCATTGGCCCTGTGGTGACGATGAAGTCGTCGAGGATCTCCACCACCGCGGTCGGGGACTCGACATGCGGGAAGTGCCCGACACCGCTCAGCACTTCAAGCCGGCTACCCGGCACGGCGTCGTGAGTGGCGTAGCCGTGGGCGACAGGAATGATCCGGTCCTGATCACCCCAAATCAGCAAGGTGGGTAGCCCAGAACTCAGATGCAACTTGTTGACCGCGCTGACCGCCTGGCCACGGTAGTCCACCACCGAGCGCAGCGTGCGCAGGAACGCCTGCCGGGTCTGGCCGTCCGACAGCGACGAGTAGGCGTTCCATATCTCGCCGGCGCGCGGCGAGTGGATTCCGGCCGAAGTGAGCCACGACCCCAGCTTGTTGCCGACGTTCAACACCGGCCGCGGCGCGACCACCGGCAGCACCAGCTCGGCTCCGGGTGCCGACAGGATCCGCAATATCCAGCTCAGGTCGGGGCCCAGGCCACCGCTGCTGATGAGAACCAGCCGTTCGCAGTAGTCGCGATGCTGATAGGTGAACTGCATGGCCACACCGCCACCGAGCGACTGACCGACCACCGTCGCCCGGGTGATGCCGAGCTCATCGAGCAGATCACGCAGCCATGCCGCGAACGCACCCAGCGAATAGTCACCGCGCGGCTTGGCGGATTCACCGTGCCCGAACAGGTCCGGTGCCACCACCCGGTATTTCTTCGACAGCTGGGGCAGCACCGCTCGCCAGGTCGCCGAACTTCCCGCCATGCCATGAATCAGCAGCAGCGCCTCGCCGGCTCCCGCCTCCCGATAGGCAACACGCTCGCCGTGCAGATCGAGATACTTCATCTCGCTCACCTGAACCGGTCTCCATCCAATGGTGGTCCGGCGTGCTGGCACCTCATCGTAACAATCCGCCCGCGGCCCCTAGCCGACAATAGCGGAACCTACGGTTCCGTAGGTTACCGGCCAGTAAAGTCACGGACGCCGGTTGGTCAGACCCTGAGCTAAGACACCACGCGAATCACATGCCCGTCCATGTCGGAAGCCCGACGGATTATCGAGGCCATCCGGCGCTGAGCGGGTCAGATCAGCACGGCGGTGACGTTCACGGTGTCGGCGAACGGCGGGATGTTGTCACCCAGCGGCGGACGACCGTACCTGGCGAACAGCTCCTTTGGCCGCACGGAATCACATCCATAGTGCGCTACCACCGGCGTCGAGCCGCTCTTACCTTCCGTCCGATGCCCGACCGAGCGGATTACCCTCGATTGCCGAAAACCGTCAGTGTGACGCTACGGGCGCGGACGCGCAACAGGCCGATCGCGCTGGGGACGCCGACGACGAGGGCGATCACCACGTCCGGCCGGATCGTGGCTGTGACTAGGAGCATCGAGGCGATTCCCGCAACCAGCCCGACCGCGGTGCCGACGAGCATTGCACTGGTCAGCAACAATGCGCGTGGCAGCGGTATCACGCTTACGACATTACTGCGGAGGCTCCGCGCTAGGCCTGCACGGGTGCGGCGCGCCCTCCGGGTACCGGGCAGGCGTCAACGGCTTCCGCCACGATCTGCGTGCCGGTCTGCGGGGGCCGCGCACCTCCGGCGTAGTCGGCGCCCGAGACCGGTGGATGGTTCGCCAGCAACTGGTTCTCAGCGTCGGTGAAGGCGCGACCGCGGCTCAGGAACCGCATTCCTTCGGGTGCCTCGAGGCTGAACCCGCCGCCTCGTCCCGGCACGACGTCGATAACCAGTTGGGTGTGTTTCCACGCCTCGAACTGCGGGCCGGAGATCCAGACCGGGACGCCGTCGGAGCCGACGTCGAGGATGCTCAGCAGGACGTCACGGTCGCCGACCAGGAACTCGCCGTCGAGGTAACACATCGGCGACGAGCCGTCGCAGCAGCCGCCGGACTGGTGGAACATCAACGCGCCGTGCCGCGCCTGCAGCCGACGCAGCAACTCGGCGGCGGCCTCGGTGATCAGCGCCCGCGACGGCGGCGTTTCGCTCATCAGAAGAACCCCAGGGCCTTGTCGGAGTAGGAGACCAGCAGGTTCTTGGTCTGCTGGTAGTGGTCCAGCATCATCTTGTGGTTCTCGCGTGCGACGCCGCGGCGTGAGCGGCGTCGAGCGCCTTCTCAATGTCGGCCTCGTCGGGCCGGGGCACCTCGCAGAATGTCTGCCCGGTCACCGGCGTCGGATTGTCGAAGTACAGGCCCTCAACTGGGGGCACCCACTCACCCCCGATGTGGTTGCCATACCGGGATTCGTACGACATCAACGAGCCCGCGGTACCCGGACGTGTGTAGTTGGTCATGAGTCACCCCTGTCTTCGTCGACGGTGTATTACAGCTCACACTACCGCTGCCGTGACAATGGCTTCCAAGACGGACGACCCGTACCTCGTACTCACCAACCCCAGGGTCCGGGCACGGGGGACGAATACGGCGGAATACGGAGGGTTACCGGTAGACTACTCCGCCGCATTCGTTATTACATTGCGCAGCAATGCTTTTCAGCGACGGCTAGTATACCGATAATGCTGTGACCAACAAGCGGAGTCCAAGCCTCGCCGCTGAGTCCCCGCGGTCGCATAAGAGTCGCGCCGAGGAACACTTCGCCACCGAGGGTTCACGGCGACCCAACGCATGACAGGTTCGGTGAGCGGGTTACGCAGAACGCCCGTTGCGAGGGCGACGGCGACCATCGGATCACCTGCCGTCGCAGCGAGCGGAAGATAACCGAAGGGCGTCGACCCGAGCTTATGGCTCAGATATGTGGTGGGCCCTCCGGTGCCTTTCCAAATTTAGCTTCAGCATCGCCACCACCTCCTTAGTACTGAGGCTTCGCCCATATCCGGCCACCATTGGTCTCGTTGGTGTTGGTCGGGATCAACGGGTTCTGCGGTTCACCGCCGTTGACCATCACGTGGTCGCTGCCCGTGTCGCCGCCCCGCAGCCGGCGGCCCCGCCGTCGTGACCGCGAGCAGCCCGGCCATGGCTGTCAGGCTGGCGACCGCCACCGCGACGGGCATCCGACGCAAGCCGACGTCCTCGACCGTTGGGCCGATCACGCACAACGCGCGCGCGCGGCGGGAACCGCCCGCCGCGCAGGTGTGAATTGCCAACGTTGATGCAACGTTCGGTGACTAGGCTCACAGTATGTCCGAGACGCACACCGAAGCCCCGTCGTCGTATCCGCCGCCGGCGGAGTTCGCCGCGAACGCCAATGCCACCGCGGAGTTGTACGAGGCCGCCGAGGAAGACCGGCTGGCGTTCTGGGCGGAGCAGGCCAACCGGTTGTCGTGGGAGACGCCGTTCACCGAGGTGCTGGACTGGTCGGAGGCGCCGTTCGCCAAGTGGTTCGTCGGCGGCAAGCTCAATGTCGCGTACAACTGCGTGGACCGCCACGTCGAGGCCGGAAACGGCGACCGGGTGGCCATCCACTGGGAGGGTGAGCCGGTCGGCGACGCCGCAGCCTGACCTACTCCGACCTGCTGGCCGAGGTGTCGCGAGCCGCCAACGCGCTCACCGACCTCGGTGTGGTCGCCGGTGACCGGGTCGCCATCTACATGCCGATGGTCCCCGAGGCGATCGTGGCGATGCTGGCGTGCGCGCGGCTCGGTGTCATGCATTCCGTGGTGTTCGCCGGCTACTCGGCCCCGGCGCTGCGGGCCCGGATCGAGGACGCGGAGGCCAAGCTGGTCATCACCACCGACGGGCAGTACCGCCGCGGCAAGGCGGTGTCGCTGAAGGAGTCGGTGGACGAAGCGGTTCGTCCGGGCACGGACGGCGAAAAAGCCCGGTCCAGCACGTGCTGGTGGTGCGCCGCACCGGCATCGACGTGCCGTGGACCGAGGGCCGCGACCTGTGGTGGCACGACACCGTCGAGAACGCCTCACCCGAGCACACCCCCGAAGCCTTCGATGCCGAGCAGCCACTGTTTTTGCTCTACACCTCGGGCACCACCGGTGCGCCGAAGGGCGTAATACACACCACCGGTGGCTACCTCACCCAGGCGTCGCTACACGCACCACAACATCTTCGACGTCAAGCCGGAAACCGACGTGTACTGGTGCACCGCCGACATCGGTTGGATCACCGGGCACACCTACATCGTCTACGCGCCGCTGTCCAACAGGGTGACCCAGGTGCTCTTCGAGGGCACCCCGCGTCGCCCAACGAGCACCGCCATTTCGAGGTGATCGAAAAGTACGGCGTCACGATCTATTACACCGCGCCGACGCTGATCCGCACGTTCATGAAGTGGGGCCGCGAGATCCCCGACGCCCACGACCTGTCCAGCCTGCGGCTGCTGGGCACCGTCGGCGAAAATATCAACCCCGAGGCGTGGCGGTGGTACCGCGACGCGATCGGCGGCAACCGAACCCCGATCGTCGACACCTGGTGGCAGACCGAGACCGGAGCGGCGATGATCTCGCCGCTGCCGGGTGTCACCGCGGCCAAGCCGGGCTCGGCGATGGCACCGCTACCCGGCATCTCCGCACGCGTTGTCGACGACCACGGCAACCTGATCGAGCCCAGCCCCGAGTTCGGCGAGCACGCGTCCGGTTATCTGGTGCTGGACCAGCCGTGGCCGTCGATGTTGCGCGGCATCTGGGGATCCGGAACGGTACAAGCGAGACCTACTGGTCCCGGTTCGCCGAGCAGGGCTGGTACTTCGCCGGCGACGGCGCGCGCTATGACCTGGACGGCGCCATCTGGTTGCTGGGCCGCGTCGACGACGTGATGAACGTGTCCGGGCACCGGATCTCCACCGCCGAGGTGGAGTCGGCACTGGTCGGCCACTCGGGGGTGGCGGAGGCGGCCGTCGTCGGCGCCACCGACGACACCACCGGGCAGGCGATCGTCGCGTTCGTCATCCTGATGGCCCACCACGCCGACACCCCGCGCGAACAGATGATCGACGAGCTGCGGGCCGAGGTGGCCCGCGAGATCTCGCCGATCGCGCGGCCGCGGGAGATTCACGTGGTGCCGGAGCTGCCGAAAACCCGCAGCGGCAAGATCATGCGGCGGCTGCTGCGTGACGTCGCCGAAGGCCGTGAACTCGGCGACACCTCGACGTTGCTGGATCCCAGCGTGTTCGAGGCGATCAGGGCCAGCAAGTAGCGGCGATTGTTCTGCCCGGCGGCGCGGAACGAATAGCGGGTGAAGTCGGCGAGCTCGGCGACGGACGAGGAGTCCCGCATGCCGCTGTTCCGGCGTAAGCCGCCAAGGCTGCCCCTTCGGATGCCGCGGATGGACGGTTCCTCGTGGCCCGATCGACGCGATGTCGAGCGGCGCTCCTTCGCCGCGCTGACGCTGTATGAGATGGGGTACCGCGAGGCGTTCGAGGCGGAGGCGGCCACCATCGCGGATCGGCTGGTCGAGGAGGTGCTGCCGATGTTCCCCATCGACTCCGCGCCCGAAGACGCGCCGTACCTGCGCCAGGTATTCGTCTCCTGGCCGCGCAGATCGGCGCCGGAATCGGGATCGTGGATCGGCGGACCGCAAACCCCGATGAGCGGAGCATCGACCGCGAGGTCGGGCGGGCACTGTGGACAGCCGTCAGCGAACTCCCGGCGATGCCTCCGGGAGCAGCGACGGATCGCGAGCTACCTGCTTCAGGCAGGGCATTACGTCGCGCGAACCGGATTCGGGACGATCCCTCGGATGCTGGCCTTCCTGGCTGACGCGACGACCCGAGCGGAAGCCAAGGGAACCGCGGCTAACGGCCAGCGCCGTCGGACGGCACGACGGCGCATCCCGGTCCCGGGGCTGCACCGACGACGTAGTCTGATCGTCGACGCGGATTGTGAGCCCGACCCGCAGGTGCCGGAGCGAGGTGACGCGATGGAGACGCCGCACAACGCCTCCCCGGTTCGCGTCATCGAGGAGGTCGACGGGATCGACCGGTTGGAGCCCCTCGGCGCCCTACCTGAGCCAGTTGGTCGGCCTGGTCCGCGCTCGCCTCGCGGCCGGGGACCGACGCCCTTGACGTCACCGGCGCCGTCGCCGACGCCAAACGACTACCTCAGCGCCTCGACGCCTGCTCGGCCTCGCCGAGTCGCGCCTCGGCCCGCCGCCGTGCCGGTACTGCGTGGCTCGCGCTCGGCTCGCACGGGCGCCGCGAGCAGGTGCTCTCCAGCGACCAGGACAGCGCGATCGCCTACGAGGCTGACCTCGCCGCGCGACGCGGCCGCGACCGACGAGATATCTACGCCGCCCTCGCGGCGCTGGTGGTCGACGCCCTGGCCCGGAGCCGGGATCCCGCTGTGTGCGGAGGCGGCTACACATGGCCACAGCGAACTGGCACCGAACCCACTCGACGAGTTCGGGAGGCTTGTTCCGGGGCTGAGATCGAGCATGTCCGCGGCCCGGAAGGCACTGCTCAAGGCGGAGGTCTTTCTCGACGTCCGAGCCTGCCACGGCGACCTCTCACCGGACGAGCTGGATCTCGCATCCTGCTCGCCGGCGGGACCAGGGGGCCGTTCCGCACGCAGATGGCCCGCGCCGCGGTATGGGCCTTCGGGCTTGCCGATCAGCGTTCGAGCCCAGGCTGCGTCGCGGCTCCACCCTGGACGTCAAACGCGGCGGGACGGCGGCCATCGTGCTGCCCTGGCCAGGCTCTATATGCCCTCCATCGCGGGCTCGGCCGAGCACAGCACCGTGCTGCAGCACAGGCCGCCGCGGCCGCGCCGGCACACTGAGCTCGGCACCGCGGGGACCTGATCGACGCCTACCGCTTCCTCACCGACCTGCGGCTGCGCCTGCCAGATCCAACAGGCGGACGAGAACGTGCTCGCGGACAACCGGGTGTTCTCCGACCGACCGACCAACGGACGACGCTGCGCACCGCCATGCGCACCGTGCATGCCATCCAGGAGGTCACCGCTGCTGCATTTCGCAACCTATACGGTGACGTGAAGGAGATGCGGCGGTGAGCGACCGGTTGAGAACCGCCCGCCTGGTGGCCGTCGGGCTGTTGGGACTGGCGCTATTCAACTTTTACGCTCTGGCCGTCTTCGACGCACGGACGCGGTCGTCGCCGGCGTGCCGGCAATGCCGGGCGTAAACCTGTTCGTCGCATGGGTCCTCGTCATCGCCCTCCTCGCGTGGGATCGCCCGGTCACGATGATCGACACGCGGGTGATCGTGGTCGCGTCCGTGGCCTACCCGCGCTGCTTTTCGCCATCGCCTACTTCGGCGACCGCGCGCGCCGACCGGGCGCGCAGCATCATCAGCAACGGCCTGGCGTCTACGCGCTCTCGATCGGCGGTCTACGCGTCGTCCTGGACCTACTTACGGCAGCGTCGGCCGGGCGGCGACCACCGGCGTCCGGTTCCCTGCCGATCTACCTCGGCGCCGACGGTCATGGCGGCAGGGTGGTGGCTCGACTGCTGCGCAAGATCATCAGGATCTGCCAAGACACGAACCGGATCACCTCGCTCGCCGACTTCATCGCTGTCGCGATACGGCAAGAGCGCCCTGCTCGCCGGCACTTGTCACCGCTGATCGCCGTGGTCGGCATCGTGTCCCGTACATCGCGCTGCAGCTCAAGGGCCATCTCCAGCTCGTTCACGATCCTGCGCGGCGACGCCGAGCTGGCCACGACGGTTGCGGCCGACCCGCCGATCCTGACCGACACGGCGCTCTACGTCGCGCTCGCTGCTCGCCGCCTTCACGATCGTGTTCGGCGCGCGCCATCTGGACAGCCACCGAGCGGCACGAGGGCATGGTCGCGCGCCATTGCCTTCGAGTCGCTGGTCAAGCTGGTCGCGTTCCTCGCCGTCGGCCTTACGTCACGTACGTGAGCTTCCGTGGGTTCGGCGACCTGTTCGGCCGTGCCCGCTCCGGATCCCGACCTGCGCCCACTTGCTCAGGTTCGGTGAAACCAGAGCTACGGCTCGTGGCTCTGCGCTGATCGTGCTGTCGATGCTCGCGGTCGCTCTTCCTGCCGCGCCAATGGCAGGTGGTGGTGGTGGAGAACGTCGACGAGCGCCACATCGAGACGGCGACGTGGGTGTTCCCGCTGTACCTGCTGCTCATCAACATCTTCGTGCTCCCGATCGCCATCGGCGGCCTCGTCACGTTCGGCTCCGGCGGTGATCAGCGCGGACGCGTTCGTCCTGGCGCTGCCGATGGCCGACCAGCAGGCCATGCTCACGCTCTTCGTGCTTCATCGGCGGACTGTCCGCGGCCACCGGCATGGTGATCGTCGAGACCATCGCGCTGTCCACCATGGTGTCGAATTCGACCTCGTCCTGCCCATCCTGCTGCGCACGCCGCAGCTTCTGCGCGCGACGGTCGCGCGACCTGGTCGGGCGATTCTGCGAATCCGCCGCGGCGACGATCGTCGCGGTGCTGCTGCTCGGCTTCGCGTACTTCCGCGTCGCGGGTGACGCGCTACGCGCTGGTCAGTCCATCGGCCTCATCTCGCTTCGCTGCGGTGGCGCAGTTCGCGCCGGCGCATCCTCGGCGGCATGCTACTGGCGGGGCGCGACCAGGCGGGGCGCGACCTGGGGTCTGCTGGCCGGATTCGTGCGTGTGGGCCTACACGCTGCCGTTGCCGTCGCTGGCCGCGACCGGCCTGGTCCCCGAGTCGTTCGTCGAGCGACGGGCCCTTCGGGATCGGACTCCTCGCCCCGAGCGCGTTGTTCGGGCTGGACGGGGCTGGATGAGGTCAGCCACTCCATGCTGTGGAGCATGCTGGCGAACGTGGGACTCTTCGTGGGACTGTCGCTGACCGGTCGGCGCGAGCCCGCCGAGCGCGTGCAAGCCTCCACGTTCGTCGAGGCGTTCACCCATGTCGGAGGCGGCGCGGACGCCCGGCTCTGGGGTGGCTCGGCCACTGTCGGCGGAACTGCGGGTGCTCCTCGCGCCGCTTCCTCGGCTACGACGGCGCGCGGGACAGCTGCTCGCGCTCCTACGCCGCGAGCACCGGCGCGGACCTTCTCGCCCGAGCGCCGCCGCGGAGCCCGACTCGTCCAGCACGTCGAGTCCGGTACTGGCCGGTGCGGTGGGTTCCGCGCCCGCGCGGTTCATCGTCGGCTCAGTCGTGGAGGAAGAACCGCTCGCTGTCGACGAGGTGTTGCAGCATCCTCGACGAGACCTCCGCAGGTGCTCGCCTACAGCCGCGGCGCTTGAACGCAAGTCGCAGCAGTTGCAGGCGGCGACCACCGAGCTGCGCCACGCCAACGAGCGAGCTCGAGGAGCTCGACCGGCTCAAAGACGATTTCGTGTCCACCATCACCCACGAGTTGCGCACGCCGCTGACATCGATCCGCGCGTTCTCCGAGATCCTGTCCGACAATCGCCGACCTTGACGCTGCCGAACGCGAGGGTTACTTGCGGATCGTTGTGCAGGAGACCGAGCGGTCTGACGCCGGCTGATCAACCAGGTGCTCGACCGTTTCCAAGCTCGAGTCCGGTGGCGCGCGAGTGGCACATCGAGCCGATGTCGACCTCGCGCGAGGTCGTCGCCACGTCGGCGCAGGCCACCGCGCGGATCTTCCATGAGCGGGAGGTCGGCCTCGAGGTGCGACATGCCCGGCCCGACGCGCCGCATCGTGCGGGCCGACCGCGACCGGCTCGCTGCAGGTGCTGCTCGAACCTGCTCTCGAACGCCGTGAAAGTTCTGCCCGCGCGAGACCGGCACGGGTGCAGATCGGCATTGAGACACGGGGCGCCACGGTTCGAGTACAGACGTACGCGACAACGGATCCGGCATAGCCGACGAGGACCGCGAGGTCATCTTCGAGAAGTTCCGTCAGGGCGGCGACACCCGCATCAACCGTCCCGCCGGCACCGGGCTCGGTCTGCCGATCAGCCGCCAGATCGTGGAGCACCTCGGCGGGCGGCTGTGGGTGGAGAGCCGCTCCGGGGAGAGGCGCCACGTTCTCGTTCACACTCCCGGTCGCGGTCGTCGTCGCCGCCTCGTCCGCCGGCGCAGAAGCCACAGAAGGGGACACCTGATGCCGAGGAAGGTGCTCATCGTCGACGATGAGCCGAACATCGTTGATCTCGCTGCAGTTCCTGATGACGAAGGCCGGCTTCGACATCGCCGTCGCGCGCGACGGCGACGAGGCATGACCGCGGTCGATGCGCGGTTGCGGCCCGACCTCGTCCTCCTCGACGTGATGATGCCCCGGCGCGACCGGCTACGAGGTCTGCCAGCAGTTGCGCGCGTTCGAGGCTGGACGGACCTCAAGATCGTCACTGCTGACGGCCAAGGGGCGCGAGGCCGAGGTGACCAAGGGACTTGCATTGGGCGCGGACGCTTACGTAACCAAACCGTTTTCGACCTCGAGCTGGTGCGACACGGTCGCCCGACTCCTGACCGCGCGGCGGCTGGGTGCGCGCTCGACGGCCGGACGGTCGCTGGCTGCTCGCGGCGGCGGTCGCGGCCTATGTTGTCGTCGCGGTTGTCGCGATCTCGCTTCTGCTGTGGAGCGGCATCCCCACACGGATCAGCGGGATGCCGTGATCGACACAGTCGCAGGCCAGATCCCGACCCTGCTGATCGGCACAGCCCTGGTTGTCGCTGCCGGACTCGTCGCGGCGGTGGCGCGCTGCGTGGGTCGCTACACCATGACGGCGCGGCGGCTGAGCCGCCGAGCCGGCTCCTTCTCGAGGCCAACCCCGAACACCGGCTGGACCGGTCGGGGACCCGCCGAACTCACGGAGTTGGCCACCGCGGTGGACGACCTGGCCGAGCGGCGCAGGATCGCCGACCGGGAGAGTCGACTCGCAGGTTCGCGCCGCGCAGGCCGGGCCTCGCGCAGGAGCGGAACCGGCTGGCCGCGCTGATGGCCGGAGCTCGCCGCGGCGGTCGTCGGTGTTGCAACGTCGACGGGCAGATCCTGCTCTACAACGCGCGCCGCGCGGTCGGTGCTGGGCGACGAGCGCGGCCCGTCGGCCTGGGCCGTTCGGTTTTCGGCATCATCGATCGAGACCGCACTGCTCGCGCACGCCCTGGACCGCATCGAGCACGATTCCGCCACCTCCTCGCACGTGGCCACCACCGTGCGCGGCGAGCAACTGTTGCAGGTGCAGTGGCGCTCGCCGTGGACACTGAGCGGCGGCGATCACCGGCTTCGTGCTGCTGCTGGAGGACCTGACCGACCGATGAACCGCAGCAGCCGGCGTGACGACCTGCTGCGCGATCTGACCGAGGGACGCGCTCCTCCCTCGGAGCATCAGGCGGCAATCGAGACCGTCGTGGACTATCCGGATATGGACGCCGAGCAACGCCGTCAATTTCTCGGCATCGTGCGCGAGGAGTCGCATCGGTTGGGCCGTCGGGTCGGAATCGTTGGGTCGCCGAGTCGGGCGGCCCGATCTCGGAGCCGAGTGGCTGCGAGCCGAGATGAGCGTGGCGGACCTCCTGGCGGTCGTGTCCCGAGCGCTCGCGCGCGAGGGCACGGTCGAGGTGTCCGTGCAGCACGCGGCAGCCGACGCCCTTTGGGTCAGGGTGGACAGCCATGCGCTGGCCGCGGCACTCCGCGCAGCTGGCGGGTCGGCTGCACGACGAGGTCGGTGTCCGATGAATTGACGTTGGCCGCGACTCCGGTCGGCGGCCACGCTCAGCTCGAGATGAACTGGTCCGGACCGCGCCCAAGCCGCCGAAATTTCAGGCGCTGGCTGGACGAGCCGCTCACCGGCCTCGCGGCGACGAGGCGTGCGCGACGTCATCGGTCGTCACGGCGGCGAGATCTGGTCGTGGCGGAGCGGCCGGAGGCCGCGCCGGATGTGCAGCTCCTGCTCCCGTTGACGGAGGCCGGGCCGGGAAGCGACGCAGCAAGCCCTCGACCTCGCCAACCGACCGGAGTTCTCCGATTTCGACCTCTTCGACCGGCAGGAGCAATCCCTGTGTGGGCCGATCGCGACCTCGGTGATCTCTCGTACACGGTCTTCGATACCGAGACCACCGGCCTGGATCCGACCGGCGGTGACGAGATCATCTCGGTGGGCGCCGTGCGAGTGGTGAACCGGCGGTTGCTGCGCAACGAGTCGTTCGAGCGGCTGGTGGACCCTCAGCGTCGGGTGCCGGCCGGTTCGACCGCCGTCCACGGGATCACGTCGGCGATGCTCGCGGGCCAGCCGACCATCGACGTCGTGCTGCCCGCGTTCGCCCGCTACGCCGCGGACACCGTTCTGGTCGGTCACAACGTCGGGTTTGACATGCAGTTCCTCAGGCTCGCGGAGCCGCGCACCCGGCGTGCGCGATTCGCTCAGCCGGTGCTGGACACGCTGCTGCTCGACGCAGCGTTGCATCCGACCACGACGAGCACTCGCTCGAGGCGATCGCCGGACGCCTCGGTGTGGCCGTGCTGGGCCGGCACACCGCGCTCGGCGACGCCCTGGTGACCGGCGAGGTCTTCCTGGGCATGATCACGCTGCTGCAACAGCGCGGAATCGGGAGCACTGGGCGCGGCCGTGGCGGCCTCACGCGCCACACTGAGCGCCCGGCTGGACCGGTCGCAGTACAACTCCTGACCGGCTCGGACATCCTTTGCGCGTTCGGGAACGGCTGCGCGTCCAACGGCGTAACTTTCACTTCCGTGACTAGCGTCCACATGTTTGTCTCCCATGCCGGCGGGCATACGACGACCGGAGGAGCCGTGAGCAGAGCAAATGAGCAGCACAATCGGCTGCCCCACCCACACCGACCGAGGCGAAGTACCTCGCGGTCTTGAAGTCTCCCAGTTCAGGATCTCCGCCATCGCTACCGGCGGTGGGTGCTGCCGGTCACGGTCGCCTCGCTGTTGTGGCTACTTCGTGTACGTCATCCTCGCGGCCTATGCCCACGATTTCATGAGCCAGCGGCTTGTCAGCAACATCAACGTCGGGCTGGTGATGGGTCTGCTGCAGTTCGTGACGACCTTCGCGGTCACCTGGGCGTACGTGAGATACGCGGACCGGGTGCTCGATCCGCGCTCGGCGCGCATCCGCGACGAGATGGAAGCCGAGGGTCTGCCGTGAACACACTGCTCGCCCAGACCGGAACAGGTGGGCAACACCGGAGCTCAACCTCGCCATCTTCCGGCACGTTCGTCGCCGTCACGATGGTCTTCGTTTTCTGCCGCCGCGGCAAGACCAACCAAGAGCGCCTCGGACATGTACACGGCGGGAGCGGGCTTCACCGGCCGGCAGAACGGCATCGCGATCTCCGGCGACTACCTGTCCGCCGCCTCGTTCCTCGGTATCGCCGGCGCGATCGCGCTCACCGGTTACGACGGCTTCCTGTACAGCGATCGGCTTCCTCGTCGCCTGGCTGGTCGCCCTGCTGCTGGTCGCCGAGCTGCTCCGCAACACCGGCCGCTACACGATGGCGCGACGTCTTGGCGTTCCGGATGCGCGAGCGTCCGGTGCGCACGGCGGCGGCGGCGTCCACGCCTGATCGTGTGCGTTCTTCTATCTGCTCGCGCAGATGGCGGGCGCCGGTGGCCTGGTGGCGCTGCTGCTGAACATCGACGACGACCGCGACTGGCCAGAGCCTCGTCATCGCGGCCGTCGGGGCGCTCATGATCACCTACGTGCTGATCGGCGGTATGAGAGGCACCACTTACGTGCAGATCATCAAGGCGATCCTGCTCATCGGCGGGGCACTGGTGATGACCGTGTGGGTGCTCGCGAAGTACGGCATGAACTTCTCCGATCTGCTCGGCGCGCGGCGCAGCCGGCGAAGGGCGCGCCGCTCGAGCCCGGGGGCGAAGTACGGCCTCTCGAACCTGACGAAGCTCGACTTCATCTCGCTCGCGCTCGCCCTGGTCCTGGGCACGGCCGGCCTGCCGCACATCCTGATGCGGTTCTACACCGTGCCGACGGCGAAGGAGGCGCGCAAGTCGGTCGTGTGGGCGATCTGGCTGATCGGCGCTGTTCTACCTCTTGACGCTGACCCTCGGCTACGGCGCCGCCGCGATGCGTCGGGCCGGAACGGATCGCCGCCGCGCCGGGCGCGGCAACTCGGCGGCTCCGCTGCTCGCGTACGAGCTCGGCGGCACCCTGCTGCTCGGGCTGATCTCGGCGGTCGCCTTCGCCACGATCCTCGCCGTCGTCGCGGGGCTCACGATCACCGCCTCGGCGTCGTTCGCCCACGACATCTACGCGAGTGTGATCCACAAGGGAACGCCCCGGCGGGCTCGGAGGTCCGCGTCGCCCGGATCTCCGCCGTGGTGGTCGGCGTGCGTCGCCATCCTCGGCGGGATCGCGGCCAACGGGCAGAACATCGCGTTCCTGGTTGCCCTCGCCTTCGCCGTCGCCGCATCGGCGAACCTCCCGACGATCCTCTACTCGCTGTTCTGGAAGCGGTTCAACACCCGTGGCTGCCTGTGGAGCATCTACGGCGGTCTGACCATCACCGTGGTGCTCATCGCGTTCTCGCCGGCGGTGTCGGGCAATGCGACGGCGATGTTCCCGGATGCCGACTGGTCCTGGTTCCCGCTGGCCAACCCCGGCCTCGTCGCGATCCCGGCATCGTTCCTGCTCGGCTTCCTCGGTACGATCACCAGCTCGGAGCACCTGGAGTACAAGGCCGCCGAGATGGAGGTCCGGTCGCTGACCGGTGCCGGCGCGGAAGGGAAGGCCCTGGAGCACTGACCGGTCCACGCCGTCGAGCGTCGCACTGTGGTGCGCAAAACACCACGAGCTGAGTAGGAGGGCTCAATTCCGTTGTGGCAGACAACAAATCGTGGGACGTCGACGAGCAACCCCACTTGCCGCAATGCGACTCGATGAATCTAAGAAGGAGCCCAGTTCCTCTTGTGCAACCGTGCTGCAACCCTCCTGCAACGACGGGACGAGGCCAAAGCTATTTAAGTTCTTTCGACTCTTTCCGCGGCGCCGAGGGAGGCGTTTAGTCAAGTTCGCGAGCCTTTACCTTTCGCGCCCTCGGTGGTGAGTAACTCGTGCCGACACATTTTTGTCGTCGCTGTTTGGCGGTCTGGCCCGACGCGGCGGCACCATCGTCTTCAACGGGCTGCCGCCGGGCGACTTCCCGGCGCCCATTTTCGACATCGTGCTCAAGGGTCTGACCATCCGCGGCTCGATCGTCGGCACCCGCCAGGACATGGCCGAGGCGCTGGACTTCTACGCCCGCGGTCTAATCCATCCGACGGTGGCCAGCGCGGGACTCGACGACATCAACGACGTGTTCGACCGAGATGGAACGCGGCCAGATCGACGGCCGCATCGTCATCGACTACCGAAAGGGCTAACGACACGGGGTTGACCCCGCGAGCCCAAGTGACAAGATGGCAGAGGGATGGTCCTCCCACGGCGGTAGGAAGTGTGATCGCAAATGTCCGAAACTCTCCCGGCCGAGCCCACCCAGCTCCTTTCGGCCGAGTCGATGAAGATAGTCGCGGCGACCGCCCAGGTCGTCGGCGAGCATGCCGAGCAGATCACCGCGGTGTTCTACCCTCGCATGTTCGCCGAGCACCCGGAGCTGTTGCGGGTGTTCAACCAGGGCAATCAGGCCACCGGCGAGCAGAGCCGGGCGCTGGCGGCGTCGGTGGTCGCCTACGCCGTCCAGTTGGTCGATCCGGGGCGCCGTCCTTCGCTCACGTCCTGCGCCGGATCGCCTACAAGCACGCGTCTCTGGGAATCCGGCCCGAGCAGTACACGATAGTCGGCCGCAACCTCTTGGCCGCGGTTGGGGAGTGCTCGGTGACGCCGTGACCCCCGAAGTCGCGGCGGCGTGGGACGAGGTGTACTGGCTCTTCGCAACCCAGCTCATAGCCGAGGAAGCTCGGCTGTACCAGCAGGCGCAGATCGATGCGGCCCATCCGTTGCGGCCGTACCGGTTGGTCCGCCGGATCGAGGAGACCGCGGACGTGGCCTCGTTCGTCCTGGAGCCGGCCGACGGCCTGCCGTTGCCGGAGATCGCGGCCGGTCAGTACGTGTCGGTGTTCGTCGACCTGCCCGACGGGCGTCGCCAGCCCCGCCAGTACACGGTCTCCTCGACCGCGTTCGGACATCGGCTGCAGATCACCGTGCTCCGGGTGCGCGGCGTGAACGGGGCTCCGGACGGAATGGTGTCGTCGTACCTGCACGATCATCTCCAGCCCGGTGACACGGTCGAGGTCAGCGCACCGGCGGGCGACTTCGTGGTGCAGCCGTCGGACATTCCGCTCCTGCTGGCGAGCGCGGGTGCCGGGATCACCACCGTGCTCCCGATCGTCGAGGAAATCGCCCGCACCCAGCCCCAGCGCAAGATCATCGTTGCGCACGCCGACCGCGCCGCCAAGGATCACGCATTGCGCGAGACCGTGCTGCACATCGGCCGTCAGATCGACGACTTCACTGCCTACTCCTGGTACGAGAAGGTCGAAGACGGCGACACGCGCGCTCGTCAGGGCTACATGGATCTCAAGGAGGTGCCGCTACCCGACGACGTCCAGGTCTTCACGTGCGGCCCGTTGCCATTTATGCGCCACGTCCGCACGTCGCTGATCGAGCGGGGGTGCCGGCGAATCGGATCCGGTACGAGGTGTTCGGCCCGGATTTGTGGGCCGCGCAGATCCCGGCGTGAGGTCCAACCGCCGCCGCAGTGTCGGACGCCTCCATCGTTTTCCGGGTGCCAGGGCAGTGCGCGGACCATCGCGCGCCGTCCTCGGCGCTGGCCGAACCCGCGTCGTTTAGGGTGCGCCAGGGCGACATATGACGAGCGCGCGCGCCCGTTCAATCTCCGGGCCCAGACCGAGTTCGAACTGGCCGACAAGGCAGAGGGGAGCGCCGTCATGACGCGCGCACCAACATGTGTGAACCCGCCAGCACCGCAAGGGCTTTCGGATAGGTGGCGGAGCCGTCAACGCCGAGGGCCCGCAATGCCGAGCGGGCGGTCGGGTGGTCCGATAGAGATGTGATCACGCTGACGACGGTGCGGTCTTTGAAGGAAGGACAACCTGCGGGTGCCGAAGTGGTAGAGCAGCGCCCCGAACGGTTCCGGCCGAAGCGCCACCTACGGGTGCAGCCGCCACGCGGCGTCGAGGTCGAGCGCCCTTGTTGCCGACATGGCCTAATACACCCCGCACATGCCGTCGATGAAGATCTCTTCCACCAAGGTCTCTTCGACGAGCTGTTCTGCGGCTGACCCTGTTTGGTTTTCGTTGCGGTCGGACATCGGAACCTCCGTGACGTGTGATCGGGCGTGATGCCCGTCACCAAGGTATGGACCGGGTGTAACAATTGAACTCGCCGACCGGACAGTTACCTACCCATCCGGACGGGCCGTTGATCGCCCCCGAATGAGGCGCGCGCTGACCCGTGGTCACAAATAGAGTTATCACGAGCCACTCTCACCAAAGGATCACGATCATGGTCGACCCATTCGCCCCAGCGGAGGCGGGCTCATTCAGTGCTTCCGGGGTGCGGGTGCGCCGTCGCGTCGGATCCCACCGCGCTCACCGGCACCGGCACTCCGTGTGCACACCGCGGTTCTGCACACGCCGACACGGAGGTGTGCTCGACGTCGTGCACGACCTGCGTCCCGAGGAGCTTTCCGACGAGCTCGCGGTCCTGCTCGCGGAGGAACTCGACGACATCGGCGTGCTCAACGGCCAACCCGAGTTCGAGCTCGTTTTCACCGGCATCGTGCGCTCCACCGTGGACGGCATCATGCCGGCATGGCTGCGGTTCTACCGCAACTCGCTCGACCGGCTCGAGGACGGGGTCGCCGCGTTTGCCCCGGTGCACGAGCATGCCGCGTCGCTCCTCGTCGGTTCCCGGCTCGTCGACCTCGGGTCCTGCTTCGGGTTCTTACCGCTACGGCTGGCCGCTCGCGGGATGGACGTGGTGGCAACCGATTTGAGCGCACCCACCATGAAGCTGCTGGCCCGTGTCAGCCGAACGCTGCGCCGGCCCGTGCAGACGATCTGCTGCGACGCGGCCAGCGTCCCCCTTCCGGAGCGCGACGCCGATACCGTCACCGCCGTGCACCTGCTGGAGCACCTGACCCCGGCCATGGCCGGAGATGTGGTCGACGAGGCACTGCGGCTCGCGCGCCGCCGCGTGGTGGTCGCTGTCCCGTTCGAGGACGAACCGCGTGCGTGCTACGGGCACATCCAGCGGTTCGATACCGCCGCCCTGCGCGGCCTGGCCGCCCAGGTTCAGCGAAGACACCCGGGCGTGCGCGCGGGAGTGCACGACTATCACGGCGGCTGGCTGATTCTGGACCGCTAACTTTCGATCGTCGCCGAAATGGAATTCCCGGTCGTTACCGCGCGCAACTCCGCGTGTGCACGGTGGCCGGTGAGTGAGTCGGGGATCAGCGGACGGAGTCGAGCGCGGTCGGTGCGTAGGGTATCGGCCAGGACGAACGCGTCGAACCGGTCGTCCTTGTTGCCGGCGGAGCCGTAGCGGCCGCGAAGGCTGTGCACCTGGTTGGGGCTGATCACCACCTCCTGGACGTGTGCGCGGCGGAGTCGGCGGACGAGCTCGCGCAGCCTGGAACCGGTCGCGTCGACGAGCTTGTAATGGCCGCCCTCACCGTCAAAGTGGTCGCGAACATCATGCCGCCCTGCGGGCTGCTCCGCGGGGCCTGCGGCCCGGCCATGATCTTCGCGCCTCGTCCCTTGATGGTGAGCTCCGCGGCCGTGCCTGACGCAGGCATCGGGAGGCCACGACTCGCGCACGCCCCACCCCAGCCTGATCGTCGCCGTGACCTCACCCTCCACCGCGTGGAGTCGTCCCAGGCCTGATCAACCGAGCCATGACGATCCTCAGCCGGATCACCCCGTCCGGTCTGCTGACCCGGCTGACCGCCCGGATGACGTCCGTCCGACACACCAGCGCACGCAGCGAGTCGGTGAGAACCGTGATGTTCTCGCCGAGTGGACCGTCCGCGCCCGCGCGCGTGTCCTCCGCCGCCCAGTACGCCGCCGACCAGGTCGCCTCGGTGCGGTTCAAGTCACAGCTCGATCTGGAATGAACGTCCCAGTGAAATCGCTGAAGGCACTAAGAGCTCATTCCACTATTTCAGGAAGCCACAATGAGTACGTCATTGAACGGATTAACCGCCTTGGTCACGGGTTCAACCAGTGGCATCGGGCGCGCCACCGCGGACGTGCTCGCCCAGCGGGGCGCCTACGTCATCCTGTCCGGCCGCAACGCCGCTCGGGGAAGCTGCTGTGGCGGAGATCCGCGCGGCCGGCGGGAAGGCCGAGTTCGTGCAAGCTGATCTGACCGACGCCGCGAGTGCGCGGGAGCTGGCGGGGCGGGCAGTTTCGTTTACCGGTTCGATTGACATCTTGGTCAACAATGCCGGCATTTACCCATTCCAGAGCACTGTCGAGACCGCTGAGGAGCTGTTCGACGCGGTCCACAACCTGAACGTCAAGGTGCCGTTCTTCCTTACCGCCGAACTAGCGCCGGCGATGCTCGAGCGTGGTCACGGATCGATCATCAACCTGTCTCACGATCGCTGCGCGCAAAGGCCTGCCCGGAGCCGCCGCCTACGGCTCCAGTAAAGCCGCGGTGGACCAACTGACCAGGACCTGGGCCAGTGAGTACGGCCCTTCCGGGGTGCGGGTCAACGCCGTCGTGCCCGGCATCATCGAGACCGAGGGCGTCCAGGCGGGACTCGGCGAGGACCGGTCGGCCTTCGTGGCCATAACCCCCTGGGTCGCGTCGGCCGCCCCGAGGAGGTCGCGAACGCCGTGGCATTCCTCGCCTCTGACGAAGCGTCCTTCGTCAACGGCGCGCTGCTGACCGTCGACGGCGGCACCCTCGCCGCCTGACTCCAGACCCCCACCAAGGGCCCAATACGCGGCCAAGCCACAGCCGCCGGGCGCCTCGTAGCGCATCGACACGATGCACCCAAGGCCGCCTGGCCAGAGCGACGGGGCGCCATTCTCCGAGCCACCGTGCAGCAGACACGCCATCAGCCGCACCTGCTTCGCCCTGGGCATCCGGGGCACCAACCCAGAACAACATCAACCTTAGGGAACACCGCCTCGTAAATGTGACCCAGACAACATTCCCGGCCCAACACGACGGCGTCGGCATCGCTGGTCCAATATGCGGCCAGGCAGCCGATCGGGCAGGTTGGCGAGGAGGCTCACCTGCCGACCACCTCACCCGCCAGCTCGTGTGCCGCCCGTTCCAGCCCGCTCAGGTCGCGCACGACCCGTACCCGGTCGCAGAACTCCGCGTAGGCGGGCAGGTCGCAGCTGCCGAGGCACCAGGAGTACCTCGGCTCCGGTGTCAGCCAGATCGTCTCGCGCGCCCTGCGGGTGATCTCTTCGAAAGCGCCGAGGTTCGGATCGTTGCCGTTGTTGCGCGCGTCCCCGAGCACCAACACGGTCGTGCGCCTGGTCACGGCGGAGGCGTGCTCGGCGATGAAATCCCCGAAAACGGTGCCGTAGTCGGAGTTGGCATCCACGTCGAGCACGTCGCCGCCGAAGATCAAGCCGAGCGCGCGCTCAGCGGGATGGTCCCGAAACAGCTCCGTAGTCTCGGCGATCCGCGCCACAAAGGCAAACGACCGCACCTGGGTGAACAGATCCTGCAGCCCATGCACCAGGTGCAGGGTGAAGCGCGCGGTCGCGCGCACGGAGAGGCTCACGTCAGCGAGTACGACCAGCCGTGGCCGGTCCTCGGCGCGCCGCACCGTGACCGGCACGAACGGCACTCCGTCGAACCGCATGTTGCGCCGCATGGTGCGGCCGGGGTCGACCCGGCCGGCGGCGGCGATTCGGCGCCGGTGCGTGAGCGCGCCGTGCAGCGTCCGCGCCAGCCGGCGCAGGGACTCTTCCAGCTCGGCACGCTCGATTTCGGCGATCCGGTCCACCTGGGCGGCCCGCCCCTCGCGCGTCTCGACGATCCGGTTTTCCAGCTGCAGCAGGGCCTCGAGGTGGCGCTTGAGCGCCTCCGGCAGATTCGCCAGCACACCAGCGAGCCGCCTTCGCAGCGCCGCCGCGTCGTCTTCGTCCCCCGCCTGGTCCTCCACGTCGGCCAGCCATCCGAGCAGCGCCTCCTGCTCGGCGATCGTGAGCTCAGCGTCGACGCTTGTGTCGGAGGCCGTGGACAGCGTTCCCGGCGCCCCGCACCGTGCAGCCGCTCGGTCTCGAGCTGCACGCGATAGCTCTCACCGCCGACTGTGTCGGTCTCCTTTGAGAACGCAATCTCGTCCGTCAGCGACGCGAGGTCGATTTTGTTCGCCTCCTGGTGCAGGTTGTACCGCTGGGCGAGGTTCTGCTGGTCGAAATACTGCCGGATATCCGCTGGCTTGCCGTGCTCGTGGCCCTGCTGCGGGGTCTCGCTGGGCTCCTCGGACATCGTGTACGCCTCTAGTTCGCCGGTGTCGGTGAGATCCTCGTGGCCGTGCCCATGGCCATGGCCGCGGCCCGCGCCGCCGACCCGCACCAGCGGAGAAGAATGCGTCGAAGATCTCGTCGAAGACCGGTTCGTCCCGCTGGTCCTTGATAAGCGCGACCCGCAGCGCGGTACGCAGGACCTCCCTGTCCGCCAGCACGCCCGGCTGGCTTGCGCACCGCATCGCGTCGAGCGCCTCGGGGATCGAGACGCGCACGCCGCCGAGGCGCAGCAGCCGCACGAACCGGTGCAGGGTGGCTTCCACGACGAGGCCTAGAGCACCCTGCGTCGGCCGAGTGAACTCTTGATGGGGGTGCCGTAATAGCCGTCGGTGAACCGGCCGGGCCGATCCCTGGCCGCCCGTACCGCCGGGCCGTCCACTGCGGGCTCACCTTCGTGCCCATGGCACATGCTCATGTCCGTGACCATGGCTCATGCCCGTGGCCGTTACTGATGGACTCGGGCACCTCGGCATTGGGGTCGACCAGCCGAGGGATCGCGTCGAGCGCTTTGCGGACGTCCTTGTCGTACTTCACCACCACCGAGACCGTGTCGGAGAGCATCTGGGCGGATGAGCTCGTGCACCCCGAGCACGGCGAGTGTCCTCGCCCAGTCGATCGTCTCCGCGATCGCTCGGCGCTTTGCGCAGATCCAGCTCGCGCAGGCCACGCACGATGCCGACGAGTTGCTCGGCGAGCACCTCCGGGAGGCCGGTGTTCTTGGCACGCACGATCTCCAGCTCGCGCTGCGCCGACGGATAGTCGAGGAAAAGGTGCAGGCACCGGCGCTTCAAGCGCGGCCGCCAGATCACGGGTGTTGTTGGACGTCAGGACCACGTACGGCGGATGCGTGGCGCTGAACGTGCCGATCTCCGGAACGGAAACCTGAAACTCGCCCAGCAACTCCAGCAGTACCGCTTCGAGCGCCTCGTCGGCGCGGTCGATCTCGTCGACCAGCAGCACCACCGGTTCCGGCGAGCGCACGGCCTCAAGCAGCGGGCGCGGCGCGAGAAAGCGCTCCGAGAAGAAGACGCTCTCCTGCGCGCCGATGCGCTCCACCGCCTCCTCAGGTCTGCTGGCGTCGGCGACGATCTGGCCGATCTTCTCGCGCAGGATCTGGGTGTAGAGCAACTGCTTGCCGTAGTCCCACTCGTAGAGTGCCTTCGTCTCGTCCTGGCCCTCGTAGCACTGCAGTCGCAGCAGCCGCCGCCCGGTCGCCGCCGCCAGTGCCTTGGCCAGCTCCGTCTTGCCGACGCCCGCCGGCCCTCAACGAGCAACGGCTTGTCGAGCCTCGTCAGCAAGAAAACCGTCGTGGCGAGGCGCTCGTCGGGGATGTAGCCCTGGCCGGCGAGCGCCTCACGCACTTGTCCAACGGAATCGAACATGCTCAGCCGAGCAGGTCGTCGAGGTCGCCGTTCATGCAGTGATCGACGACGGGACGGACCGTGTCGAAGGTGCACTCCTTGGCGTTGCCCGGCGTGCAGGCGTCACCGAGCACGTGGTTGGTGATCCGGTCGACGTCGGCGGCGTCACCCTTGATCACCTTGGCGTTCTCGTAGTACTTCGTCGGCCCCTTGCCGAGCCGGTTCTTCGAGTAGCTGTCCTGGTGGACGTCGGTGAACTTCTCGATGGTGATCACGTCGCGGAGCAACCGGATCGCGGCGGCGAGCGCCGCGTCGGCGGCCTGCACGTCGGTCATACCGTGGGTGTCCACACCCATCGCCCCGGCGATGTCGGCGAACCGCTTGTAGGCCACCGGCATGTTGAACGCCCACACCCGCGGCAGCGCGATCGCGTTGTTGAGGCCGTGGTGCGTGGTCGTAGAACGCGCTGATCGCGTGCGAGATGGAGTGGATGATGCCCAGCCCGCCGGAGTTGAACGCCTGCGCGGCGATGTACTGCGCGTACATCATGCCCTCGCGACCCGTGAGATCCTGGCCGTTCCAGGTGGCCTCGCGCAGGTTTTCGGCGGTCAGCTTGATCGCATGCAAAGCGTTGCCGAGCGAGGTCTCGAAGTTCAGCCGCGACACGTACGGCTCCGAGGCGTGCGCGAGCACGTCGAAGCCGCATTGCGCGGTGTAGTCCAGCGGGCAGTCGAAGTAGAGCACCGGATCGTCGATGGCCAGCGTCGCCACGCAGGCGTCGTCGAAGGCAACGTACTTGTGCGGCTGGTCCGGGTCGGTGGTGGTGTCGGTGATGACGTAGGCCCAGGACGTCTCCGAACCCGTGCCCGCCGTGGTGGATACCGCGATGTGCGGCGGGTTCTTGGGGTTCTCCGACTTGTTGAAGCCCTCGAAGTCGTTGACGTTACGGCCGTCGTGCGCGACCGAGATGCGAGCGCCCTTGCAGGCGTCGTGGGCGGACCCACCGCCGATGGACACGAAGCTATCGCAGCCGTTCTCCTGGTACATCGTGACCGAGTCCATCACGTTGTAGTCCTTGGGATTCGACTCCACCTGGTCGTAGAGCACGACCTCGAGTCCGTGGTACTTCATCGACTCGACGATCTTGTGGACGGTGCCGGATCCGCGCAGCCCGGTTGTCATCACGAGCACCTTCTTGAATCCGAGCTTGAGCGCCTCCGGGCCGATCATCTCGTGCGCGCCCGGCCCGAGCATTCCGCGGGGAACGGGTGGAACTCCTTGATGGGGAACGGCTTGAGTAGCTCGTCGACCTGCATGGCTTTCGCTGTCCTCTCTACGTGCTGACTCGGATACCGGCCACGGAGTTAGGCGCGCGGTGTGATGTTGGGAACACCGCACGGCCAAGACCCGATCGTTAGGCAGCACAATTCGGCACGACCGGGTAGGGCCAACCTATCCCTTCGGAGAGGCTGACCGTCCGGATTTCGCAGTAATTACGACAGTAGTTCCGTCGCCTCCGCCAGCGCCTCGTGCGAAGGCCTCCAAGTCCTCGGTGGCGCTGTCGACGTGCGGCGATACCCGCAGCACCGGCGCGTGCAGCTCGAACGGTGCGCGCTGCACCCGGCGTATGTGGTGACGATCCCCCGCTCGGCGATCAGCCACGACCGCACCTTCTGCGGGTCGGCGCCGTCGAGCGGGGTCAACGTCGTGATGGCCGTCGGCTCTCCGACCGGCTCGACGACCCGCCAGCCGGCCACATCGGCCAGCGCGGCGCGGGTCGCGTGGCCCAGCTCCGCCAGCCGCGCGCGGATCCGATCCGGGCCGGCCGCCAGGTGTTCGCCGAGCGCGACCGAATACCCCACGCGCGCAGCGACATTGGCGTTCGCCGTTCTCCAGCCGCTGCAACACGGTCAACGGCAGATCCCAGTCCGGCGGCGGCAGCCGCGGTCGCAGGCGTTGTCCGACACCGTCGATGCAGTCCGCCCCGGCGGCCACCGCCGCAGCCAGACTCGGCGAACAGCGCGCCAGGGCATACGTCCACGGCCCCCGATACGTAGTCGGCCAACACCGCGGTGACCCGCGCCGACAAGCCGGTCAGCTCCGCCAGCTCCCGCAGCATCCCTGTCCCGGCATGCGACACCACACCGCGGCCGTCCGCGACACTTTCACCCGAGCAACCGCTGCGATACTCTTCACCTGCGAAGTGCCTTCCCGCCAGCCATACGGAACCTTCGAGAAGTCCCACTATGACGAAAGGCAGCCCTCATGGAACCGAATCAGCAGAGCGAAGCCGACACCGAACTCGTCACCGAGACGCTGGTCGAAGAGGTATCCATCGACGGCATGTGCGGGGTCTACTGACCGTGCCGGTACCCGCCACGGACGCCGCCGTGCCCGCCGCTACCGGCGGGGGGCGGCTTTCGACCCGGGCCTGCGCTGGCGACTGCACCCCCAGGTGGCTGTCCGGCCCGAGCCGTTCGGGGCGCTGCTCTATCACTTCGGAACACGCAAGCTGTCGTTTCTGAAGAATCGCACCATCGTCGCGGTGGTCGAGTCGCTTGATCAACACACCGATGCCCGATCGGCTTGCCGCGCCGCCGGAATCGACGATGCGCAGCAGGCGCCCTATCTGCACGCCCTCGGCGTGCTGGTCCAATCAAAGATGCTGGTGCCAGGGGAGACTCCGATGACAACCGCAGCGCCCGTACCCCGGCTGATCGAGCAGTTCGAGCGCGGCCTCGATGCACCGATCTGCCTCACCTGGGAGCTCACCTACGCCTGCAACCTGGCCGTGCGTGCACTGTCTGTCGTCCTCGGGCAAACGCGATCCACGTGAGCTCTCAACGCGGCAGTGCAAGGACATCATCGACGAGCTGGAACGCATGCAGGTGTTCTACGTCAACATCGGCGGTGGCGAACCCACGGTGCGACCGGACTTTTGGGAGGTGGTCGACTACGCGACCGAGCATCACGTGGGCGTGAAGTTCTCCACCAACGGCGTGCGCATCACCCCGGAGGTCGCCGGCACGCCTCGCCGCCAGCGACTACGTCGACGTGCAGATCTCACTCGACGGCGCAACGGCAGAGGTCAACGACGCCGTCCGCGGGCCCGGCTCGTTCGCGATGGCGATTCGTGCGCTGGAGAATCTGGCCGAGGCGGGCTTCTCCGACGCCAAGATCTCCGTCGTGGTCACCCGTCACAACGTCGATCAGCTCGACGAATTCGCGGCGCTGGCAGCACGTTACGGCGCCACGCTGCGGATCACGCGGCTGCGCCCGTCCGGCCGGGGTGCCGACGTCTGGGACGAACTCCATCCGACCGCCGAGCAGCAGGTGCAGCTCTACGACTGGCTGGTCGACCACGGCGACCGCGTGCTCACCGGCGACTCGTTCTTCCATCTCTCCGGGCTGGGCGAGCCGGGGGCGCTGGCCGGCCTGAACCTGTGCGGCGCCGGCCGGGTGGTCTGCCTCATCGACCCGGTCGGTGACGTCTACGCGTGCCCGTTCGCCATCCACGACCGGTTCCTCGCCGGAAACATCGTGTCCGACGGCGGCTTCGACAACGTATGGAAGAACGCCCCGCTGTTCCGTCGAGCTGCGGAGCCGCAGTCGGCCGGAGCGTGCGGCAGCTGCGGACACTACGACAGCTGCCGCGGCGGCTGCATGGCGGCCAAGTTCTTCACCGGGCTGCCGCTGGACGGCCCCGACCCCGAATGCGTGCAGGGTTACGGCGTGCCCGCGCTGGCTCGGGAACGCCACAAGCCCCGCCCCAGCGGCGACCATTCGCGCGGCTCCGCGTCTTTCCTCGGCAGGTCCGGTGCCCCCTCACGCTGACGACGCGCGCCGCCGGCGCGGCCCTGCAATGAAAGTCCGGTCTAGTCATGGCACGCGACACCTGGTTCGAGACGGTGGCCATTGCCCAGCAACGCGCCAAGAAGCGGCTGCCCAAGTCGGTCTACTCATCGCTGATCTCGGCCAGCGAGAAGGGCGTGACCGTCTCCGACAACGTCGAGGCGTTCGGCGAACTCGGGATTCGCCCCGCACGTGGTCGGTGCGCCCGAGAAGCGCGACTTGTCGACGACGGTGATGGGACAAGATCTTTCGCTGCCGGTGCTGATCTCACCGACCGGGGTCCAGGCGGTGCACCCGGACGGCGAGGTCGCCGTCGCCCGCGCCGCCGCGGCCCGCGGCACGGCGATGGGCCTATCTTCGTTCGCCAGCAAGCCGATCGAGGACGTCGTCGCCGCCAACCCCAAGGTGTTCTTCCAGCTCTACTGGCTCGGTGACCGGGACGCCATCGCGCAACGGGTGCGAGCGCGCCCGTGAAGCCGGGGCCGTCGGGCTGATCGTCACCACCGACTGGAGCTTCTCGCACGGCCGGGACTGGGGCAGCCCGAAGGTCCCGGAGCAGATGAACCTGGGCACGATCCGTGCGGTTGTCGCCCGAGGTCATCACCAAGCCGCGCTGGTTGTGGGACTTCGGCCAAGACCGTGCAACCGCCCAACCTGCGGGTGCCCAACCAGGGCCGCCGCGGGCGAGCCGGGGCCGTCGTTCTTCGCCGTCTATGGCGAGTGGATGGGTACCCCGCCGCCCACCTGGGAGGACATCGCCTGGCTGCGCGAGCTGTGGGGCGGACCGTTCATGCTCAAGGGCGTGATGCGGGTCGACGACGCCAAACGCGCGGTTGACGCCGGTGTTTCGGCCATCTCGGTATCCAATCACGGCGGCAACAACCTGGACGGGACCCCCGCCGTCGATCCGCGCTCTGCCGGCCATTGCCGCCGCCGTCGGCCATGAGGTCGAGGTGTTGCTGGACGGCGGTATCCGCCGAGGCAGTGACGTGGTGAAGTCGCTCGCGCTCGGTGCCCGCGCCGTGATGATCGGCAGGGCCTACCTGTGGGGCCTGGCGGCCGCCGGCCAAGCCGGCGTCGAGAACGTGCTCGACATCCTCCGCGGCGGCATCGACTCGGCACTGATGGGCCTCGGCCGCGCGTCCGTCCACGACCTGGTTGCCGAGGACATCCTCGTCCCCGCCGGCTTCACCCGTGCGCTCGGCGTCCCGCCGAGCCAAGACGCCTGAGGCCGCGCACCCCACGTCCCTGGCAACTGTTGTGCTGGCGTGGGAGGTGAGGCTGACGCGGCCGGACGGCGGCGCTGAGGAGCTCGGCCAGGTTGGGCAGTGAAGGCCTGCCGCTGTGACGGCGTCCTGCGCGTGGTCGACGGCCATCCCGACCCGGACGGCGTCGCCGGCGAGGTAGTAGTTGAACGCCGCCACGGTGAGAACGTGCGCGCGGGCCGATCCGCGCAGTTGTGCGGCGAGCCTCGTCCCACATCCGGGCGGTGGCCAGGTTCGTGGCCGAGCCCGATGCGCCACGTTGGGGCCAGCAGTCGTCGAGATCGTCCCTCGTGGGGTGCGGTGGGGTGCGGGTCAGGCCTCGGCGCCGACGAGGTCCGCGGCGCGCCAGGCCAGCGCCATCGTCGGCGCGGCGGTGTTGCCGGATGGCATGGCCGGGAATACCGAGGCGTCCACCACGCGCAATCCACGCACGCCACGTACCCGCAGGCGGGCGTCGACGACATCCTCGTCGTTGGGGCCCATCGCGCAGGACCCCACGGCGTGGTAGATGCCGATCCCGGTCGCGCGGGCATACTCGACGGCCTGCTCCGGGGTGACGACGTCGGGGCCCGGGGCGTCCTCGCCGATCACCAGATCCGCGAGCGGTCCCTCGGCGATCATCCCCCGCAGCCGAGCCAAGATTCGCCCGGTGACCGTTCGGTCGAGCTCGGTCTCGAGGTAGCGGGCCTCGATGACCGGCGGGTCCGCGGGATCGGCCGAGCGGATGTGGACGGCGCTCGGCGTCGTCGGCCGGAGCTGGTACCCCTGGATCATCATCCCGGCGTGCCTGGCGAGCCGTAGCCGGGTCGTCCCCAGATCGAGGGACATGGGGGTGAGGAGGATCTGGACGTCGGGGCGAGGCTCCCCGGGGCCGACCGCAGCTGGCCGACGAGGGCGAAGGGCCCCGTGGCGACGGGCCCCCGACGCGTGAGGACGTACCCTGCCCCGGCGCACAACAGCCGAGGCAGGGTGTTGAGGCGCCGGTTGAGGCCCAGTCCCGGCCGGAGCCGTGCCTGCACGGTCATCCCCGGTGCTCCAGCAGCCGCTCCCCGACGTGCGGGCTCTCCACCCGAGGCTCCACGCCCGCGCGAGTGAGCACGACGGGGTCGCCGATGCCCGAACGTTCGAGCAGCTGGGGGCTCTCGATCGACCCGGCGGCGAGGATCACCTCGCGTCGTGCCCGGACGGCGAGCCGTTCTCCGCCGCGCCTGGCCACGACGCCGACGGCCCGACCCCTCGAGCGTCACGTGGCCGACGTGGGTGCGGTCGAGCACGGTGAGGTTGCGGCGGCGGCGGGCAGGGCGCAGGAATGCCGTCGCGGCCGAGATCCGCACGCCGCGGTGGATCGTCACCGGTGTGCGGCCGATCCGCTCGGCGTCGGAGGCGTTGAAGTCGTCTACGTCGGCGAGCCCGGCGGCCGTCGCGGATCGCAGCATCGCGGCGACCACCGGGTCGGCTACCGCCGTGACGGACACGTGCAACGGGCCGCCGACGCCCGCAGCAGCGAGGCCCCGAGCTGGTGGTCCTCCATGGCGCGGAACACCGGCAGCATGCCGGCCCACCCCCACCCGGGATCGCCCGCGGCCGCGAGCCGGTCGTAGTCCGCGGCCCATCCACGGATGTACATCATCCCGTTGACGGCCGTGGAGCCACCGAGGCCCTTGCCGCGCAGCCACACCTCGTCGGGCCCGCCGGGAGAGACGGATCCGGTGGGGTAGAAGTAGGCACACTCCGGATGCTGCATCGTCAGGTAGAACGCCTTGAGAATCCGCAGCAGCAGGTGGCGGCCACGACCACCCGACTCAAGAGGAGCACGCTGATCGTGGGGTCCTCGGAGAGCCGGGCGGCGAGCACGCAGCCCGCGGCGCCGGCACCGACGATCACGTAGTCAGCCTCCATCGCCGGGCGATTCTCCCCCACCGGTGATGCACCGGCATAGAGAGGCCGCGTCATCGGCGGGTCCCGAGTCGCGAACGCCGGACTCGTGACGGCGAACAGCGGCCGGCTCGGCCGGTGAGCCACACTGGAAGCCACACGGCACGCAGAGGCAGCCCGACCTGCCTGAAGAGCGACGCCGAATCTTCGGCCAGCTCGAGCGCTTGACGTTCAAGCCGATCTTGCTCGGCTTCGCTGTAGCCGAGCAAGTACTGATCGGGTTCGGTCATCTCGGTACCCGTTCCTCTTCATACGTCAGGCTAACGGGTCCGATACCGAGTTCTTCGAGATTTCGTTCCCACTCGGAGATGGCGCGTTCAACGTCGAATCCAAGCTGATCGCACCGGAGATCGTTATCACGACGTAGTGCATCGCGGTTCGCAGGATGTATTGGCACGTTTGAGCGACGCCAACGCACTCGCATCGACCTCTCCGGCAGTTCCGCCGGTGACGACCGCCCGCTGACACGATGTCCGGTGGCGGCACCTTTCGCGTTGTTGTCGGCCGCCCGATGGGGCCGGCCACCCCTCTGAGGAGACTGGTCAGGCCGGTGCGTCGATGGGGACGACGTTGATGAGCTTCTTGTTCACGAACTCCTGAATACCGAAGCCGGCGAGCTCGTGCCCGTAGCCCGACATTTTGACCCCGCCGAACGGCAGGTCTGCCCTGGTCCAGGTCGGGTGGTTGATGAACACCATGCCGGTGTCGATGCGCTTGGCGACCTCGACGCCGTGCGCGACGTCCTGCGTGAACACCGATCCGCCGAGCCCGTAGTGGGAGTCGTTGGCCAGCCGGACGGCTTCGTCCTCGCTGTCCACTCCGAAGAACAGTGCCACCGGCCGAAGAACTCCTGGTAGTAGGCCGGGTTGTCCGGGGTGATGTCGGTGAGGATTGTCGGCTGCACGAACGCGCCGCTGGTGGGCACCGGCTCACCGAGTGGGATCGCCGTCGCGCCGGCCTCGACCGCGGCCTTGATCTGTGCGTTCAATTGGTCGGCGGCGGCCTGACTCGACATCGGGGGCAGCGTGGTCGCCTTGTCGAACGGATCGCCGGCCTTGAGGTCGGCAAGCGCCACCTGGAATCGCTCGAGGAACTTGTCGGCGATCTCGTCGACCACGATGATTCGCTTGGAGGCCACGCAGCACTGCCCGCCGTTGTTCATCCGACCCCACAGCGCCCACTGCACGGTCTTGTCCAGCTCGGCATCGGCCAACGCGATGAGTGCGTCCGTGCCGCCGAGTTCCATGGTGGACTTCTTGAGGTTGCCTCCGGCGCGGGATGCCACGATCGCGCCGGCCGCCTCGCTGCCGGTCAGCGCGACACCACGAACACGCGGGTCGTCGATCAGGGTCGAGATCTGGTCCTTGGTGGCGTAGAGGTTGGTGTAGGCGCCCTCAGGTGCACCCGCTTCCAGGAGCAGCCGCTCGAAGGCGGCCGCCGCCTGCGGCACGTTCGAGGCATGTTTGACCATGACCACGTTCCCGGCCATCAGGTTGGGGCTGCGACCCGGGCCAGCTGGTAGTACGGGAAGTTCCACGGCTGTATCCCGAGGATCACTCCGAGCGGGGTGCTGACCACGACCGCGTCGCCCTCGTCCGGGTTGGTGGTGGGGATGGGTTCGGGCGCCAGGAAGGTCTCGGCGTTCTCGGCGTAGTAGGCGAGTATCTGCGCGGTCAGCGCCACTTCTCCCAAACTCTCGGCGTACAGCTTGCCCATTTCCAGGGTGAGCAGGCGGGCGAACTCGTCGGGCCGTTCGGTGAGGATGGCCGCGGCTCGCCCGCACACGGCGGCGCGTTCCGCGAACGATTTCTGGCTCCATGACTCAAATGTTCTCTGCGCCTGCGTAATAAGCGTCGTCAGCTGCTCGTCGGTGAGGTCGTCGAAGGTGGCGACTGTCTGGTTGTCGTACGGGTTGACGGTCTGGTATGCCATCGTGTTTCTTCCTTTCTGTTCGCGGCGGTTCTTCGCCACCGCTTGACGTCGTGCTTCTCAGCCGACGAGGGGTCTTGATCGCGCACATGATTTGCGCTGAGTGCCTGCTTGGCGTCAGCGAAGTACATGCGGGTCTTGGGATTGGTGTGCAGCTCGTTGTCGATGCCGGAGCCGTGGCGCATGGAACGCTTGATGACGACGATGGCTCTGGCGCGATCCACATCGAGGATGGGCATGCCTGCGATCGGCGAGCCACGCTGGCGCGCGGCGGGTGTTGGTCACGCTCGCCCGCCTTCTACCCGGCGACGTTTGCCTGCGAGGTGAGTGTATCCATCGACTGGGCGCTGCTGAGCGCGTGCAGCAGCATGTCCCAAACTCACCGCGATGACGCCGGCATCGTCGAGTGCGGCGACGAGCTCGATTGCTGTGCAAGCTTTCGCAGCAGTCCGCAGAGAGCTGGCCCCGACGCAGCTGTGCGCGTCGCGGGGGCATCTGGTGCGTGAATTGCGAGGGACGGCGTCGGCGCGTCGGATCAGCTGTTCCGCACGTCGACGCGCGCGCCGACGTCGGTGTACGTCCGTGCCGGGAGCAGAGCACCCGCACCCGCGTCGCGTTCCACCAAGACATCGATTTCACTGGTCCTCAGTCGCTGCACACTGGCGGGAGTCACGGCCACCCGCGCGTTCCGCCGGGCGCAGTCTCCTTGAGGGCGTCGACTGTGACCGTCGTAGCATCGCCGGGCTCCCCAACTCTCCTTAGTGCCCGCCTGGGCCATGCGACGCTTTCGCGTCGGCAAGGTTCGGTTGTTCGCCCACCTGCGGCGCTGCACGTGTTCAACGCTAGAAGGTCGCGGCTAAACCGCAAGGGTCGGAGTGAACCGCCCGGCAGGGCTAAGGTCCCGCTTCACCGGGGACGGATGGCCGCGTGGAGCGGCGCGCGCTTGCAGGCTGGGGCGGCGCGAGTCGTGAAGTGCGAGGATCGTGATCCGATGTGGTGAATGATGGCGTCGCCCTTCGTCGATGACATCCGACAATCGGTCAGCTGTCGTTCTGGTTCGATGGTGGCCATTGTCGGGTCGGCATCGCTGAACGGACGCCTTGTCGCAGTAGGCGTCCGACGACAAGTGGCTTCGCGGTACTCTGCGATCCGGCCAGCGGGTCAGCCATGACCGGCCCAAGCGGACCGACCACCCGGCACAGGTTTGGCACCACGTTCGGATCGTTCAGGTCGCTCAAGCTCCCGACCCTGACCGCCAACCGCTGTAGTTGGCCAGCGACGAAGCGTCTTCTTCATCGGATAGCTGAGGCCGGTCAACTGGAGCCGACAAGCGAGAGCGAAGGATAGCAAACCGCTCGACAGTCCGAAAGGACCTAAGTCCCACGGTCGGCCGAATCTCCCCTGCGCAGGTTGCGCTCGCGCGGGTCCGCCCCCGTCGGCGGCCGCCACTAATCGCATCGTGGTGAAGCTCCTCGCTTTTCACGCGGGGCATTGGCGGATCCCTTCCAGGCCCGCTGGGACGGCAGGCCGCCGTCAACCCTCCAGGCGCTTCCGACCTCGACTGCCTGCTCGCCAGATCGTTGGGCGGCCGCCCCGGTACCGCGAGGCCGTCAGCGCCGCCGCCGCATCGCCGTTGGCGAGTACCGCCGTCGTGACCGCGGGCAGCCCGGGCCACGGCTGTCAGGCTGGCGACCGCCACCGCGACGGGCATCCGACGCAAGCCGACCTCCTCGACCGTTGGGTCGATCATGCACAACGCCCGGCGCACGGCGAGAACCGCCCGCCGCGCAGGTGTGAATTGCCAACGTTGATGCAACGCTCGGTGACTAGGCTCACATCAGTGTCAGGAGATGCCGCGTAGTGCGGTGGTTGGATCCTGATCACCTGGTGTCTGGCTCGTAGACTCGTCTGCCGCCTTCGGGTTGGCGTGCATACGTTGTGTCGGCATCAGGTGTGAAGGACCGGCCGGCGTGACTTGATAGGAGCGTGGCATCGCCCCCACTGAGGTTTGTCCGCCGACCGGCCCAACCGTCACCTCACAGTGAAGGAGGCAACCACCATGGTTGTTGTTGGAGCCGATGTCCACAAGCGCACCCACACGTTCGTCGCCGTTGACGAGGTGGGCCGCAAACTCGGCGAAAAAGTCGTGTCCGCCACCACCGCAGGTCATCAAGACGCGGTCTGCTGGGCGCGGGAGCGTTTCGGTGTCGAGGTGGTGTGGGCGATTGAGGATTGCCGACACCTGTCGGCGCGGCTGGAACGTGATCTGATGGCCGGCGGTCAGAAGGTGGTGCGGGTACCGCCAAAGATGATGGCCCAGACCCGTGCCTCGGCGCGCGCACTCCGGGCAAGTCCGATCCGATTGACGCGCTGGCGGTGGCGCGGGCATTTCTGCGCGAACCCGACCTGCCGATCGCCTCGCACGACGAGGTGTCGCGAGAACTCAAGCTGTTGGTGGATCGTCGTGAAGTCCTTGTGGCCCAACGGACTTCGACGATACCGGCTGCTGTGGCGGGTCCATGAACTTGATCCTTCGCGCGCGCCGAAACCCCGCTCGCTTGATCTGGCCAAGCATCGCCGACTGCTGCGGTGATTGGTTGGTTAACCAGCCTGGTCTGGTCGCCGAGCTGGCTCGCGACGAGCTGGCCGACATCGCCCGGCTCACCGAGGCGATCGATGCGTTGGCCAAACGCATCGCTGAACGCGTGCCGCACGGTGGCCCCCACCCTGCTGGCCATGCCCGGCTGTGGAGAACTCACGGCGGCCAAACTCGTCGGTGAAGCTGCCGGTGTGACCCGCTTCAAAAGCGAAGCGGCCTTCGCGCGCCACAGCGGCGTAGCACCGATCCCGGTGTGGTCAGGCAACACCGCAGGGCGGGTTCGGCTACTCGATCAGGAAACCGTCAACTCAACGCCGCCCTGCACCGCATCGCCGTCACCCAGATCCGCCTCGACGGACTCGGGCAGGCCTACTACCGCAAGAAGCTCGACGCAGACTCATCCACATCCGAGGCGTTGCGCTGCCTCAAACGCCGCCTCGCTCGCGTCGTGTTCCACCACCTGCGCACCGACCACCAAAACCGACCCCAGCCTTGCCAACCGGCAGCGGCTTGACATAGGAGAAACGAATGACCGAGACGCACACCGAAGCCCCGTCATCGTATCCGCCGCCGGCGGAGTTCGCGCGCGAACGCCAACGCGACCGCGGAGTTGTACCGCGAGGCCGAGGAAGACCGGCTGGCGTTCTGGGCGAAGCAGGCCGACCGGTTGTCCTGGGAGACGCCGTTCACCGAGGTGCTGGACTGGTCGGAGGCGCCGTTCGCCAAGTGGTTCGTCGGCGGCAAGCTCAATGTCGCGTACAACTGCGTGGACCGTCACGTCGAGGCCGGAAACGGCGACCGGGTGGCCATCCACTGGGAGGGCGAGCCGGTCGGCGACGCCGCAGCCTGACCTACTCCGACCTGCTGGCCGAGGTGTCGCGAGGCCGCCAACGCGCTGACCGACCTCGGTGTGGTCGCCGGTGACCGGGTCGCCATCTACATGCCGATGGTGCCCGAGGCCATCGTGGCGATGCTGGCGTGCGCGCGGCTCGGTGTCATGCATTCCGTGGTGTTCGCCGGCTACTCGGCCCCGGCGCTGCGGGCCCGGATCGAGGACGCGCAGGCCAAGCTGGTCATCACCACCGACGGGCAGTACCGCCGCGGCAAGGCGGTGTCGCTGAAGGAGTCGGTGGACGAAGCGGTTCGTCCGGGCACGGACGGCGAAAAAGCCCAGTCCAGCACGTGCTGGTGGTGCGCCGCACCGGCATCGACGTGCCGTGGACCGAGGGCCGCGACCTGTGGTGGCACGACACCGTCGAGAACGCCTCACCCGAGCACACCCCCGAAGCCTTCGACGCCGAGCAGCCACTGTTTTTGCTCTACACCTCGGGCACCACCGGTGCGCCGAAGGGCGTCATACACACCACCGGTGGCTACCTCACCCAGGCGTCGTACACGCACCACAACATCTTCGACGTCAAGCCGGAAACCGACGTGTACTGGTGCACCGCCGACATCGGTTGGATCACCGGGCACACCTACATCGTCTACGGGCCGCTGTCCAACAGGGTGACCCAGGTGCTCTACGAGGGCACGCCCGCCTCGCCGAACGAGCACCGCCATTTCGAGGTGATCGAAAAGTACGGCGTCACGATCTATTACACCGCGCCGACGCTGATCCGCACGTTCATGAAGTGGGGCCGCGAGATCCCCGACGCCCACGACCTGTCCAGCCTGCGGCTGCTGGGCACCGTCGGCGAAAATATCAACCCCGAGGCGTGGCGGTGGTACCGCGACGCGATCGGCGGCAACCGAACACCCGATCGTCGACACCTGGTGGCAGACCGAGACCGGAGCGGCGATGATCTCGCCGCTGCCGGGTGTCACCGCGGCCAAGCCCGGCTCGGCGATGGCACCGCTACCCGGCATCTCCGCACGCGTTGTCGACGACCACGGCAACCTGATCGAGCCCAGCCCCGAGTTCGGCGAGCACGCGTCCGGTTATCTGGTGCTGGACCAGCCGTGGCCGGCGATGTTGCGCGGCATCTGGGGGATCCGGAACGGTACAAGGAGACCTACTGGTCCCGGTTCGCCGAGCAGGGCTGGTACTTCGCCGGCGACGGCGCGCGCTATGACCTGGACGGCGCCATCTGGTTGCTGGGCCGCGTCGACGACGTGATGAACGTGTCCGGGCACCGGATCTCCACCGCGGAGGTGGAGTCGGCACTGGTCGGCCACTCGGGGGTGGCGGAGGCGGCCGTCGTCGGCGCCACTGACGACACCACCGGGCAGGCGATCGTCGCGTTCGTCATCCTGATGGCCCACCACGCCGACACCCCGCGCGAACAGATGATCGACGAGCTGCGGGCCGAGGTGGCCCGCGAGATCTCGCCGATCGCGCGGCCGCGGGAGATCCACGTGGTGCCGGAGCTGCCGAAAACCCGCAGCGGCAAGATCATGCGGCGGCTGCTGCGCGACGTCGCCGAAGGCCGTGAACTCGGCGACACCTCGACGTTGCTGGATCCCAGCGTGTTCGAGGCGATCAGGGCCAGCAAGTAGCGGCGCAGCTAGCCCTCAGGCCCCGATCGGCACGAAGCCGGAGCCGGGCCGGTTTCGGTTGATGACGTCGCCTGTTACCGCGTTCATCGACATCGTCACCGCCGGGGTGTGCAGACGGTATGAACTTGGCGATGCAGGTGGGCAGGTCCGCGGTGAAGGCGCCGTGGATCATGCCCACACAGCCTGTTGTTTGACGGTCACCGGTGCTCCGAGTCTCCGAGCTGCCCGCACACCGATTGAGAATGGTGCCCGGTAAGTCAGTCGAAACGGTCAACCCATTGGGTCCGAACCACATAAACAGATGACGTTCACACTCAGACCGCTGGCAGACCTTCGCGAGCCTGGACTGAACATGAGGTTTATCCATGAAAGCCCAGGTCAGCACCCAGCACGTCAACACGCCGGGGGAACTTCCGGTCTCGAGACGTCGTCGACACCGTGCTGTCGACCGCCGCCTACCGGGCCGAGAGAAGGAGACCGAGGGCGATCCGGCCCGACGCCGATCGTCTGGGATGAACTGGCGCCGCGCGCACCCGCGACGAGGGCTGAACGTCACGCTGCTGACAAGTCGTCAATATTACCCCCACGCAGGGTGCATCGGGATCGGTCAGTCTAAGGGCTGGATCTCGGTCAGCCCCGCCCGGGCCAGCGGCCGCTGAGACGAACCCGCGGACCGGGGACTTGAGCTCAGCAGCGCCCGCGGGGCGGACGAGACGACCCCTCGGTTTCGAGGTCGTATGGTCTGGGTCAAGCACGTCACTCGTCATGGCCACGGCCCTTTCTCGCGGTCACCCTCCGGCCGCACCAGGCCGACCACGCCGGCGAGGGTCACCGTCGGTTCATCGACCTCAATCACCAAAATGGACGATACGGATCAACCGGCGCCGGAGGCGCGTCGCCGGGTTTCAGCAGGTGAGCGGCTGTCGACGGTTGAGGCGCCAGAGCCGAGGCCCGGTGAGCCAGCTGGCCGGGCACCCGGGAGCCTGGTGCTTGCCGAGGCTCAGGAGTAGAACGTGAGGTATGCCATACATTCAGCTCGCTCGAGTTCGACACCAAACACCAGGCCGACGAGGTCAGGCAGAGGCCTTCGATGCCTGGCTGTGACGCCAGCCGCGGTCAGCGCACCCTGCGGATGGCCGTCGTAGCAACCGATCACGACCGCCCCGATCACTTCTGGAGAGTTGCTGGAGTTCGCCTCCGAGTGACGACGCCGCCCAGGTCGCCGAACTGCCGGAGACGAAAGCCGCGATACCAGCGGTGCGGTCCAGCCTCCCTGGACGGCGAGCCGGCGTTCCACAACCTCGACGTCGTCGAGCAGGTCGGGGGTGCGGAGGGGAGTCCGTCAGGTTGGTCTCGCCGCCTGGAGAACCCCGGGCGGCGGGTGAGGTCTCCGGCCTGGTCGGGCTGCCGCCCAGGCTCAGGCCGGCAAGCCCGATCGGCGAACAGTCGACTCTAGATGCTGGTGAGCGGGCACCCGTACCGGCCGCTCGGCGTCGAGTGCTACCAGCGCGGCCGTTGCGAGGTGCCGCTTCGGCCTGGTCGAACGTGCGAGCCGCGATGGTGTGCATCGGACCGCCGATGATCGGACTGCCGAAGAGGACGACGCCGTCCACATGATCGGGCAGTTCGCGAGCGACCTCGCGAACGATCACCCCGCCCAGCTCCAGCCGACAAGGCCCATCGGACCGTGCTCCGTGGCAACGTCCTGAACGATTGCGGCGAGCCGGTCTCGGTCGCTCTCCGGATGGCCACGGTTGATCCCGAGGCCCCAGCCTCGCGCGTCGTATCCGAGCCGGCGCAGGTACCGCGCGCAACGGCGCCGTAGCCCGGTCGCCGGTCCGGAACCCCGGTACCACTATCACTACCCGGCCGTCCCTTCGCGGAGCTGCGACGAGCCTGCGCGACCGCCACGCGAGAGCGCGCAGGTTCACGCAGGGCGCGGATCTCACCAAACGACGAGGCGGCCGGTGGGTCACGGGAGTTCGACAGTCGAAAGCGCGATCACGGCTGTTCCCTGAGGTTCATGTTGTTCGGGGTTGGTGCCCCGGATGCCCGAGGGCGATGGAGGTGCGGCTGATGGCGTGTCTGCTGGACGGTGGCTCCGGAGGAATGGCCGCCCCGTCGCTCTGGCCAGGCGGCCCTGGGTGCATCGGTTGTCGATGCTCTACGAGGCGCCCGGCGGCTGTGGCTCGGCCGCCGTATTGGGCCCTTGGTGGGGTCTGGAGTCAGGCGGCGAGGGTGCCGCCGTCGACGCTCAGCAGCGTGCCGTTGACGAAGGACGCTTCGTCAGAGGCGAGGAAGGCCACGGCGTTCGCGACCTCCTCGGGGCGGCCGACGCGACCCAGGGGGTTATGGCCACTGAAGGCCGACCGGTCCTCGCCGAGTCCCGCCTGGTACGCCCTCGGTCTCGATGATGCCGGGCACGACGGCGTTGACCCGCACCCCGGAAGGGCCGTACTCACTGGCCCAGGTCCTGGTCAGTTGGTCTAGCGCGGCTTTACTGGAGCCGTAGGCGGCGGCTCCGGGCGAGCCTTTGCGCGCGGCGATCGTGGACAGGTTGATGATCGATCCGTGACCACGCTCGAGCATCGCCGGCGCTAGTTCGGCGGTAAGGAAGAACGGCACCTTGACGTTCAGGTTGTGGACCGCGATCGAAGCAGCTCCTCGGCGGTCTCGACAGTGCTCTGGAATGGGTAAATGCCGGCATTGTTGACCAGATGTCAATCGAACCGGTAAACGACACTGCCCGCCCCGCCAGCTCCCGCGCGCTCGCTGCGTCGGTCAGATCAGCTTGCACGAACTCGGCCTTTCCGCCGGTCGCGCGGATCTCCCGCCACGGCAGCTTCCCCCGCGCGGCGTTGCGGCCGGACAGGATGAGACGTAGGCGCCCCGCTGGGCGAGCACGTCCGCGGTGGCGCGCCCGATGCCACTGGTTGAACCCGTGACCAAGGCGGTAAATCCGTTCAATGACGTACTCATCTTGGCTCCCTGAAATAGTGGAATGAGCTTTACCTTCAGCGATTTCGCTGCAACGTTCATTCAGATCGAGCTGTGACTTGAACCGCACCGAGGCGATCTGCTCGGCGGCGTACTGGACGGCGGAGGACACGCGCGCGGGCGCGGACGAGTTCACGCGCCGCGTCGAGGGCGCGCGGCGTCGCGGCCGGTCAGCACCAGAAGGAGCATGGCCACGCTCGGCCAGCCGTCGGGCGAACAGCGCCCCGAACCCGGACGAGGCCCCGGTGACCAGGGCCCCGCCGGGCGATGAGATCGACATGGCATTCCTCCTTCGAGATGTCCCTAGATGTCAAGGTCATCAACATGCCAGCTTGCTCTGCTTCTGCCGACCGGCCCGGGAGCGGGAAATCGGCCCCGTATCACCACGGCGACCTCCGACGGCGCTGACCGACGCGCTCTGGACCTGATCGGCGAGCGGGGGCCCGAGGGCTTCGCCTTGACCGGTCGCACGGCGCGCTGGGGTGGAGCGCGGCGCGCGCCCTACCGTCACTTCGCCGACAAGTCCGACCTGGTGGCGGCAGTGGCCGAGCTTGGCTTCCAGCGTTTGCACGACGCCCTCCTGGCTGCTCAGGGAGCGGGACGGCCGCGACCACCTCGTCGAGCTGGGCCGCGCCTACCTGCGCTGGGCACTCGATCACCCCTGACTTCTACCTCGTGATGTTCGGCGCCGAGGTCGAGCGGGCCCGCACCCGGGCCTCGTCCGCGCCGCCGAAGCCGCTTTCGGCGTCTTGCTCGAGGCCATCGAGGCCGCCAGGTCTTGACGGGGCGCTCCAGACCAGGACGCCCGCGCACTCGCCGGGTCGCTGTGGTCGGTCGTGCACGGAGCTGCATCCTCGACATCGGCGGCGACTTGCACCACGCCCGCATCAAAGCCATCGCCCAGTGCTTTGGGGCCCTCGGCCCGGTCATCTACGGCGCGCGCTCGTCGGCGATGGCTCCCAGCCCTCCTGCTGTTCCTGGGCTACTTGCTCGGTGCGGCAGTGATGATGGCCGGGGGACTGGTCGCCTGGTTCCTCGCGGTCGCTAGTCGCTCGGCGTGGCCGAGGTTCCGCGCGTGGTGCAGACGTTCAGCTCCGCGCTGAGCTCCCGCCGACGTCGCCGAAGCCTAGAAATCGCCCGCCAGCTCGAACGCCTCGCCGAGGCCTGGAAAATCACGGAACGGCAGCGATTGATGCGCAATTACCTATGTTCAGTCAGCGACGACAACCGCCGTCCCTTCCGGTCGTCTTGGAGCCCGGGTGAGCGTTGGATCGATGGCCCCATCTGCGGTCTGGGCGGCCTGCGCGTCGCCAACTGCACTCTCGCGGCGCAACGAACTCGTCGTCACCAACCCCGGCGCTGCGGCGTCGACCCCACCAGATGGTCCTTGGCCGCGACGTCGCGGCTGCGGTAGACGACATAGGGCCGGAACAGATAGCCGATCGGTGCGCTGAACGCGTGCACCAACCGGGTGAACGGCCACAGGCAGAACAGCGCCAGCCCGATCATCACGTGCACCTGGAAATACATGGGCGCCTGCCGCCATCAGGTCACCGCGCGGCTGCAGGATCCAGATCGACCGGAACCACACCGACACGGTCTCGCGGTAGTTGTACGCCTCGCCGACGACGCCGGACCCGAGCGCCGTGGCGCACAGTCCCGCGACGATCGCCAGGACGAGCACCACGTACATCAACTTGTCGTTGGCGGTGGTGGCCATGAACACCGGGCCGGTGGTGCGTCTCCGGTAGATCAGCAGCGAGATGCCGGCCAGCGTCGTGATGCCCGCGATCGACCCGAGGATCACCGCCTGAACGTGATACGCGTGGTGGCTCAGCCCGACGGCGTCGGTCCAGGATTGCGGGATCACCAGCCCGATGACGTGACCGAAAACGACCACCAGCATGCCGAAGTGGAACATCGGGCTGCCGATCCGCAGCAGCCGCGACTCGTAGAGCTGCGACGAGCGGGTGGTCCAGCCGAACTTGTCGTAGCGGTAGCGCCACCAGGTGCCGACCACCACGATCGCAAGCGTCACATACGGCACGACGTCCCAGAAGATTTCGCCCGCTTTCATGTCACCGGTCTCCTTCGGTACGTCGGGGCGGCACCGTCAGCGTGAACGGTTGCAGGCCAACCGCTTCCGCGGGCGGGCCGGCCTGCGCCAGCCGCTGCGCCCGTCGCACTTCCTGGTCGGTGGCGGCCGGTATCGTCTCGCACACCCCGGAAATGGTGTGGGCGTAGGGCGATCCGCATTCGGTCAACGCATCGCGCAGCACGTCGATCGGCACCCGGTGCTCGACCAGCAGCCGCCGCCCCGCAACGGGGTCGACGGTCGCCGCGAACTCGAGCACGACCGGCAGGTGATCGGGGGCCTCGTCGACGGGTGGCCGGGAGCCGGCGTCGCGGTAGGCCTGGGCGAAGGCATGCATCTCCCGGCCGCGGTTGCGGGTGTCGCCGGCGGTCCAATAGGTCAGGTACATCGTGGATCGCCGTCGCAGGTCGAAGGTTTCGACGTAGTCGGCCGCGGCGTGCATCGGGTCGCGTGCGCGCAACGCCTCGACCGTGCGTGCCAGCATCTGCGCCGCACGCCCGGCGACGGAGCGCGCAGCTCGTCGACGATGCCGAGCCGCTCGGCGAAATGCTCGTCGGGATAGGCCAGCAGCAGCGAGGCGCACTGCCACACCAACCGGTCCTGCAGCGACCGGGTAGTCGCGTTGTGGCGGGCACCGGTGAGCAGCCTCATCGCGGAAACATCCCCGTCGGCGCTCCCCTGCCGTCCCAGTTCAGCAGGTTCACCCGGGATGGGTTCTCGGCGTTGGCGGCCATGCCTTCGCCGGTCTGCCGCTGCCGCAGCGCGTGGAAGGTTTCCACCGCGACGGGCACCGGTCCGCCGCTGGCCTCGCCGAACGGACCCGACTCATACATTCCCGGTCCGCCGTCGAACGACAGCGCGCACTCGGTGGCAGTCTCCTCGAGCTGGTGGCCTTCGGCGGCGTATGCCGACGGAATGACGTAGCGCTCCTCGTATTTCGCGATGGCGAGCAGCCGGTACATCTCGTACATCTGTTCCTCGGTCATCCCGACCGAGGCCGGGATGTGCGGCTGGGTCTCGCGACCGAGGTTGATGTCACGCATGTACGACCGCATCGCCGCGAGCCGGCGCAGCACCGCCTCGACGGTGCCGGTGTCGCCGGCGGTGAACAGCCCGGCCAGATACCCGATCGGGATGCGCAGCGCCTCCAGCGCGCCGAACAGGTTGCCCAGTTCCTCGCCGTCGTGCCCGTCGCGGCTGACCGCGTCGACCACCGGGGACAGCGGCGGGATGTACCAGACCATCGGCATGGTCCGGTACTCCGGATGCAACGGCAGGGCCACCCGGTAGGTGTTGATCAACGCATAAACCGGGGATCGCTGCGCGGCCTCGATCCACTCGTCGGAGATGCCCTCGGCCCGCGCGCCGGCGATCACCTCAGGATCGGTCGGGTCGAGCAGGATCTGCCGCTGCGCCTCGTAGAGGTCGGTGTCGTTCTCGACCGATGCCGCCGCCAGCACCCGGTCCACGTCGTAGAGGACCAGCCCGATGTAGCGCAGCCGTCCCACGCACGTCTCGGCACACACCGTGGGCAGGCCGACTTCGACGCGCGGGTAGCAGAAGGTGCATTTCTCGGCCTTGCCGGTCTTGTGGTTGAAGTACACCTTCTTGTACGGGCAGCCCGACACGCACATCCGCCAGCCACGACACCGGTCCTGATCGACCAGCACGATGCCGTCCTCGGTGCGCTTGTACATCGCCCCCGACGGACACGAGGACACGCACGACGGGTTGAGGCAGTGCTCGCAGATGCGCGGCAGGTAGAACATGAACGTCTGCTCGAGTTCGAGGCGGACCTGTTCGCCGACCTTTGTCAGGACCGGATCGCCGGGCACGATCTCCGGGGAGCCGCCCAGGTCGTCGTCCCAGTTCGCCGACCACGACACCTTCATCGGCTTGCCGCTGATCAGGCTGCGCGGCGGCGCCACCGGCATGTGCTCACCCAGCGGCGCGGACGTGAGGTTCTCGTAGTCGTAGGTCCACGGCTCGTAGTAGTCGTCGATGCTGGGCAGCTTCGGGTTGGAGAAGATCCGTGCAGCAGCTTGTGCAGCCGGCCGCCGCCGCGCAGCCGCAGCCGGCCCCGCCTGTCGCGCATCCACCCGCCGCGCCACCGGTCCTGGTCCTCGTAGCGTGCGCGGATACCCTTGGCCGGGGCGGGTTTCGACGTTGTTGAACCACACGTACTCGGTGCCGCGACCGGTTGGTCCACGCCTGCTTGCACGTCACCGAGCAGGTGTGGCAGCCGATGCACTTGTCGAGGTTCATCACCATCGCCATCTGCGCCATGACTCGCATCAGTACGTCACCTCCTGGGAGCGGCGACGGACCACCGTCACCTCGTCACGCTGGTTGCCGGTCGGGCCGAGATAGTTGAACGCGAACGCGTGCTGCGCGTACCCGCCGGCCAAATGACTGGGTTTGACCAGCAGCCGGGTCAGCGAATTGTGGATGCCGCCGCGGGTGCCGGTGGTCTCGGTGAGCGGCACGTCGATGGTGCGCTCCTGCGCGTGATAGACGTAACACCACGCCCTCGGGCATCCGGTGCGAGACGACCGCGCGGCACACCACCACACCGTTGCGGTTCACCGCCTCGACCCAATCATTGTCGCGCACCGCGATCTTCGCGGCGTCGGCCGGGCTCATCCACATGGTCGGCCCGCCGCGGGACAGCGACAGCATGAACAGGTTGTCCTGGTACTCGGAATGGATGGACCACTTCGAATGCGGTGTCAGATACCGCACGCTCAGCCCGACCCTTCGGAACCCACCGCGGGCTCGCCGAACAACCGGGACATGTCCAGCGGCGGCCGATAGGTGGGCAGCTGCTCACCGAGTTCCTCGAGCCAGTCGTGGTCGACATAGAAATGCATCCGTCCCGTCAGCGTGTGAAACGGCTTGAGCTCCTCGATGTTCACCGTGAACGGCGCGTACCGGCGCCCACCGGTCTCGCTTCCGGACCATTCCGGGCTGGTGATCACCGGGACGGGACGCGCCTGGGTGTCGGCGTAGGTGATGCGGCGCTCCTCGCTGCCCTCGGCCAGGTGTACCAGCGCGCCGGCCGGTGCGCTTCTCGAGTTCGGCGAACCCTCGACGGCCAGACGCCCGTTCGAGGTGCCCGACAACGCCAGGATCACATCGGCCATCCGCTCCGCCGTCGTGATCGCCGGGCGTCCTTGCGCCGGACCCGAATCCATCACGCCGAACTTGGCGCCCAGTTCGGCGACCTCCACGTCCGGATGCGTCGTCACACCCTTGGTGGTCAGCCCCAGCGTGTCGACGAGCGGGCCCAGCGCGGCCCACTTGTCGGCGACCGCGGCGTAGTCACGTTCCACCACCGCCACCGGGCCCATCGTCTTGCCCGGCACCGGCGTCTCCCCGCTGACACGCCAATCATGCTCGGTGCCACCGGGATACGCCATCGCGCCCGGGCGTGTCGTGCTGCAGCGTGCCCAGCACCACATCGGTGCGGGTACCCAGATGCTGGGCGGCCAGCGCGCTGAACACCCGGGCGATCGCGCCGAACGCCTCATAGTCCGAACGGGTTTCCCACGGCGGGTCGATCGCCGGGCTGAACGCGTGGATGAACGGGTGCATGTCCGTGCTGGACAGGTCGGCCTTCTCATACCACGTCGCCGCGGGCAGCACCACATCCGACAGCAGCGTGGTCGACGTCATCCGGAAGTCGATCGACATCAGCAGGTCGACCTTGCCCTCGGGAATGTCATCAGTCCACGCGACATCGTTGGGCCGCAACGCCTCCGGGGCGGGCTGCGCCTGCAGATTCGACGTGGTGCCCAGCAGGTGGCGCAGGAAGTACTCGTTGCCCTTGCTCGACGAGCCGAGCAGGTTGGCCCGCCAGATGTCGAGCACCCGCGGCCAGTTCCTCGGGATTGTCCGGATCGGTGACCGCCAGCTTCAGCTCGCCCGCAGGCCAGCTGTTCGGCGACGTAGCGCGGGCATCTCTCGCCCGGCGGCACGGGCCTCGTCGGCGACCTCGAGGCTGGACCGGTCGAACTGCGGGATAGAACGGCGTCCAGCCCATCGCCACCGCCGAGGCAAGCACATCCATCGTGTGCTTGTCGCGGAACCGGCCGCGGCCCAGCGGGCTGGCCAGCGCGTCGGCCCGGTAGCCGTCGTAGCGCCACTGATCGGTGTGGGCATACCAGTAGGAGGTGCCGGCCATCTGCCGCGGCGGCCGGCACCAGTCGGTGCCCATCGCCATCGCCGCCCACCCGGTGACCGGCCGGCACTTCTCCTGACCGACGTAATGCGCCCAGCCGCCGCCGTTGCGGCCCATCGACCCGGTCAGCAGCAGCAGCGCCAGCACCGCGCGGTAGGTGGCGTCGCCGTGGAACCACTGGCAGATGCCGGCGCCCATGATGATCATCGACCGGCCACCGGACTCCACGGCGTTGCGGGCGAACTCCTCGGCGACGCGGATCGGCCTGCGCGGCGGACACCCCGGTGATCGGCTCCTGCCAGGCCGGGGTGTACGGCTCGGCGGCGTCGTCGTAGCCGGTGGGCCAGTCGCCGGGCAGCCCGGGCCGGGCCACCCGTACTGGGCGAGCATCAGGTCGAACACGGTGCACACGCAGGTGCTCGCCGACCTGCCGCACCGGCACCCCCGTGCCAGCGTCTCGCCGTGCCCGTCGACCGTGTCGAAGCGCGGCAGATGAACCAGCGCGGTCTGCCCGCCGGGCCCCGCGACGGTCAAAGCCGGTACCAGGTCGCCGAGATCCAGGTTCCACTTGCCCACACCGTCGTCGCCGTAACGGAATCCCAGCGAGCCCGTTCGGCACCGCGACGGTGTCGGTCGCCCGTCCAGCAGCACCGGTTTGAACGCGGCGTTCTCCACGTCCTGGCCGAGATCGGCGGCGGTGAGGTTCTTGCCGGGCACCAGCACGCCGTCGCGTTCCTCCAGCTTGACCAGGAACGGCAGATCGGTGTACTGCCGCACGTAGTCGACGAAGAACGGAACCCGGTTGTGCACGAAGCATTCCGACAGGATGACGTGACCCATCGCCATCGCCAGCGCCCCGTCGGTCCCGGCCGCGCACGGCATCCACTCGTCGGCGAATTTCGTGTTGTCGGCGTAGTCGGGGCTGACGCTGACCACTTTCGTTCCGCGGTAACGGACCTCGGCCATCCAGTGCGCGTCGGGCGTGCGGGTGACCGGAACATTGGAGCCCCACATCATCAGATACGACGCGTCCCACCAGTCCCCGGACTCCGGCACGTCGGTCTGGTCGCCGAACACCTGCGGCGAGGCCACCGGCAGGTCGGCGTACCAGTCGTAGAACGACGTCATCACCCCGCCGATCAGCTCGACGAACCGGGACCCGGCCGCGAACGACACCATCGACATCGCCGGGATCGGCGAGAAGCCGGCAACCCGATCCGGCCCGTAGGTCTTGATGGTGTACACATGCGCGGCCGCGATCATCTCGGTGGCCTCGGCCCAACTCACCCGCACCAACCCGCCCTTGCCGCGGGCCTGCTGGTAGCGACGCCGGCGCTGCGGGATCGGCCTGGATATCGGCCCACGCCAGGACCGGGTCGCCGAGTCGGGCCCTGGCTTCCCGGTACATCTCGACCAGCACGCCGCGAGCGTAGGGATACCGCACCCGGGTCGGCGAGTACGTGTACCAGGAAAACGCGGCGCCGCGCGGGCAGCCGCGCGGCTCGTACTCGGGCCGGTCCGGGCCCACCGACGGGTAGTCGGTCTCCTGGGTCTCCCAGGTGATGATGCCGTCCTTGACGTAGACCTTCCACGAACACGACCCGGTGCAGTTGACGCCGTGGGTGGAGCGGACCACCTTGTCGTGGCTCCAGCGGTCCCGGTAGAACACGTCGCCCTGCCGGCCGCCGCGGCGGGTGACGGTCCGCAGGTCGTCGGAGAACTCACCGCGGGTGAAGAATCGGCCGCTGCGCTCGAGCAACTCCTCGATCGGCCCGCCGGACAGTGAGGCGCTCATGTCGCGGTCTCCTCTGCGGCGCGTGGCACTCGGTTCCGTGCGCGTGCAGGCGCAGCGCCGTGTACCCGAATGCGACGAGCGCGGTCGCCACCAGCAGCAGCAGCCCGATCGTGTAGTTGTTGTCGGCCGCGTTGTAGGTCGCCCCCATCACCAGCGGCGGGAAGTAGCCGCCCAATCCGCCTGCCGCGGCGACGATTCCGGTGACCGAGCCGACCGACTTCGCCGGGGCGCGGCGGGCCACCCAGGCGAACACCCCGCCGGTGCCGATGCCGAGGAAGAGCGCCAGCGTGATGAACGTCGGCCGCCGACCACACGTCCGGCGGCGGCTGGAACACCGCGACCAACGCCATCACGGCGGTGCCCGCAAACGACGCGAGCACCACATACTTCGGTGCGATCCGGTCGGACAGCGCGCCGCCGATCGGGCGGGCCAGCACCGCGGCCAGCGCGAACGCGGCGGTGCGGGCACCCGCGTCGACGGGCGAGAACCCGTAGATCGTCTTGATGTAGGTGGGCAGATAGTTGGCGAACGCCACGAACCCGCCGAACACCACCGCGTACAGGAACGACATCTCCCACGTGACGCGGAGTTTGGCGGCGGCCCTCAGTTTCGGCAGCACCGGGCCGGTGTTCGGGGTGAAGTCGGGCGCGTTGCGCATCACCACGCATGCAGACCACGGCGGTCACTGCCGAGCGCGACCGGCGACGATGACGTGCGTGGCGAACAGCCCGAACCAGCGGACGAAGCGCGGGTGTGAAAAAGGCCGACGAGCGCAGTGCCGACCATGCCCATGCCGAACACACCCGTCGCGAAACCGCGTCGGGCGGCTTCGTACCAGTTGTTGGCGAACGGGATGCCGACGGCGAAAATCGTGCCCGCGATGCCGAGGAAGAATCCGAACACCAACAGCAGCGGATAGGACCCGGCCGCTCCGGCGGCCCCGACGGCCAGCACCGGCAGGATCGACGCCGAGGGACACGGCGATGAACATGACGCGGCCACCGAACCGGTCGGTGAGCGCCCCGACGACGACCCGGCCGAGTGCCCCGACCAGGATCGGGGTGGCCACCAGCATCGACGCTTCGGTGCTGCTCAGCGACATGCTCGCCGGCGTAGGTGGTGGACAGCGGGCCGATCATGTTCCAGGCCCAGAAGTTGATGGCGGAGACCCACGTGGCCAGCGCCAGGTTCACGCCTCGCCGCGCGCCGGTTTCCGGCGTCGTAGCTCGTGCCCACGGCTTCAGGAGACCACTCGGGCCGCCGCCTTAGCGCTGTTCTCGGTCAAAGATGTTGCTGCACACCACGGCGGGCGCTATGGATAGGACAGCAACACCATCACCCGGCCGTCGGGCGACGGTGCCAGAGGAACCGCAGGGCACGCAACTGTGCGGCGCCGTCACCTGTGAAGGAACGCTCCGTGCATGACGGCGAGCGTGGTGGGTTGCGGCGGCATTGCTCTGTCGTCCGTCTTCCTGCCGGTGCCGTTG
>ERZ1370068.181-contig-10161_pt1 | contig 55947 bp, 82 predicted proteins | sample MGYA00561227_ERZ1370068 | MGnify/ENA primary metagenome ERZ1370068 (study PRJEB38410, sample SAMEA6850437) | metagenome | study: Metagenomic assessment of the ecological functions of the soil: analysis of the soil microbiota associated with the... | reverse complement strand
GCGTTACGTATTGCCAAGGCAAATCGTCGATCCGTCCGGCGCGGAGAGAAGGGCCTCGGCGGCGGACGCCAGGATCAGGAGCCGCGCGACGCCGTTCTCCGTGTCGCGCACGAGCGGAACGTACTGCTCGTACCATGCGAGCGCTTCGCGAAGATCGCCGCGCAGCATCGCGGCGTAGCCGAGCGCGTGGAGCGCCCATGCCGAGAGCAGCAATTGACTCAGTTGCTGTGCACGCTGCCCACCCGCGCTCGGCGCAGCTCGCGGGCGGCGTCATCGTCATCGCCCAGGTCCGCCGCAATCGGTCGCCACCACCGGCGCGAGCCACGTCAGCCAGGCGAAACTTCGCCGATCTGATCGCACAGCTCCAATGCGCGAGGCGCCGTGGCGCGGGCGCCGACGAGCTCGCCCTTGCCGTGCAGCCCCCACGCGCTGCAGAACTTGGCTCCACGCCGACGCGCGCCGGCGAGCCGACTTGCGCCCTTCGTCGCGATCCCTGTCGCCGCGAAGGCGAGCGACGTCGTCCCAGTGCCCGCGGCCCTGCGGCGTTTTCCGCCAGGAACTCGTAGCCGCTGGCGCATCGGCTTGCGGGAACTTCTTGCGCTCGCCCAGCGCGATGCCTCGCGCGCCCAGCGATCGCTTTCGTCGTAGTTCAGCAGGTGCTGATGGGCGCCCGCGAGGAACGATGTAGATGATCGCACAGCGTCGCCGGGTCGTCGAGCGGCTCGGCCAACTGCCGCGCGCGCTCGAGCAACTCGATCGCCTTGGTGTGCTCGGTTCGATAGTGATAATAGCGGCCCATCTGCGCCGTGGCCAGCGCCAGCGCGTTCGCCCTGGGTCCGTGGATCGAGTTCGCGCGAGCGCCCGTTCGAGATAGGGCAGCCCGCGCGCATCGCCGATGGCGCAGTAACGCCTTGCCGATCTTGGCGTTGAGCGCCGCGCGCGCCTCGGGCACTGGCAGCCGCGCGCGAGCGCGCGCTGGAAGCTCTCGACCGCGGGATGCGTCGTGCCGCGGCATCGTGAGTGTCGCCGATCTGCTCGTCGATCGCGCGAGATCGTCGTCCGCGATGCAGCGCCTCGGCGGACTCGCGCGCCTGCTCCAGGAACTTGAGCGCCTCGTCGTGCGCGAACACCCGCTCGGCATTGGCGCGCCGCGCGGCGCGCATACGTCGAGTGACCTCGGCAGATCGCCGGCCTGCATGAAGTGGTGCGCGAGGTCCTGCGCGTGGTCGTCCGGCCTCCGCGCCTCGCCGTCCGCACCGAGCGCCGTGCAGTGTCTCCAGCGTCTCGCCGATGCGCTGATGCAGCCGACGGCGGCGAATCGGGTTCAGCTCCTCGTAGCAGGACCTCGCGAATCTTGTCGTGGGTGAACGCGAAGCTGTCGTCGCCGCCTGCCGACGATGCGCCCGGGCCGCCCGCGTTCGCGCGGATCAGCTGCTGCGCGCGCTCGGCCTCGTCGAGCGCGTCGAGCAGCGCGTCGTCGCCTCGCCGGCGACACCGCGGCCAGTTCCCGGAACGCGAAGACTCTTGCCCAGCGCGCGCCGCCGTCCGCAGCGCATCCACCGTCGGCTCGCTCAAGCGGTTGAGCCGCCGCCCGATCGCCTCCTTCACGCTTTGCGGAATGGACGAGTTCGTGCGTTTCCTTGCGGCCCCAGCCATCGCCGTCGCGATAGATCTGCCCCTGCTCGATCAGCGACTTGATGACCTCCTCGATGAAAAATGGATTGCCCTCGGTCTCGCGGTACAGCGCCGAGGCGAACTCGTCCGACACGCTTGGCGACGCCGAACAGCGTGGCCACGCAGCGCGCCCGTGTCGGCTCGGCGACAGGCGCCCGAGCGCGACGCGCGTGGCCAGGCGCTCGCGGTTCCATTCGACCAGTGCGGACGCGAGCGGATGCGCGCGGTCCAGCTCGATCTCGCGGTACGCAGCGAGGAACGAGCACGCGGTCGTTGCGCAGATGGCGCAACAGGTAATGCAGCAGCGACAGCGTGCCCTGGTCGGCCCAGTGCACGTCGTCGATGAAGACCAGCAGGCCGCGCTCGGCCGCGAGCGCCTGCAGGAAGCGCGCGGCGTTGTCGAACAGGCGCATCCGTTCTTCACTGGGCGACAGCGGCGCATTGGGCGGCGAGAGCGCCGAGCTTCGACTCGATTTCCGGCGCGAACTTGGCGATCTCGGGCGCGGTCGCGCCAAGCGCCGCACGCAGCTGTTCCGGGCTCTGCCGGCGCGTCCACTCGCGGAACGCCTCGACGAACGGCAGGTAGGGCGTCGTTGCCTCGTACTCGTAGCATCCGCCGCGCAGCAGCGTCGCGCCGCCTTTCTGTGCGTGCGCGACCAGATCCTGCGCCAGCCGGGTCTTGCCCACTCCCGGTTCGCCCGAGAGCAGCACGAGCTGCCCGCGCGCATGTTGCGCATTGGCCCAATGCTGCTGCAGCTGTTGCAGCTCGTTGGCGCGGCCGACCAGTTGGCCGCGCACCAATTGCTGCAGCGGCGCGGACGACGCGGCGGCGACGTCCTCGACGCGCAGCGGCGGAAATTCGGACGGCAGGTCGGCGGCGACGAGTTGGTAGATGCTTTCCGGCTTCGGCGATTCCGCGCAGCTTGTGCTTGCCCAGGTCACGCAGCGTCGTCCCGCCGGCAGCGCTTGCCGGATGCGGTCCGCCGCCGCGGATGAGAGCAGCGTTTGCCCGCCGTGCCCCGCGGCACCACACGCTGCGCGCGCGCAAGTGTGAGCGATGAGACGTATTCGTCCGTTGCGCGCTTCGGCGCGACCCGTGTGCAGCCCCATCCGCACGCGCACAGCGCCGATCTCGCCCCAGCTTTCCTGGTATAGCGCGCGCTGGGCGGCAGCGCCGCGGCAAGCGCGTCGCCGGCGTCCTCGAACGCCGCGCAGAAACCGTCGCCCAGGACCTGAAACACATGGCCGCGATGCGCGCCGATCGCGTCCTGCAGCAGCGCGTCATGGCGAGCCAGCGCCGTCCTTCATCGCGTCGGGATGGCTGCTGGAAGAGCCGCGTCGAGCCCTCGATGTCGGTGAAGAGAAAGGTGACGGTGCCGCTGGGCAGAGCACTCATGACGCGCTCGCATCCGATGGAACTGATGCCGGGACGGGCGTCGAGCCCTAAGCGCGCCGATGCAGCCGGTGGTCGATGCTACAGCAGCAGCGAGCTGACCGCCGCGGCGAAGACGATGATGACAAGCGTCACCGACATGATCAATTCGACATTGTGCAGGCCGATGCCGTTCATCAGCAGACCCAGGCCGCGCTGCGACGCGAACATCTCCGCGAGCAGCGACCCGGATCATTTCGACCTTGCGGCCGGCCGGGGCTGATTCATTAGCCTACGCTTGTCTTGTCCCGGCACGGTCTAGATTGGATCATTGCACCGGACAAAAAGCCTGCTTTCCAACGCGACGCAGAAATGCCACGCTGGCCTGCGCTAGACTTGATCCGAAAGCTCGGCGAAGAGGCAGCGGTTTCGAATTTTGCGAAACCCGGGCGTTCGCTCAAAACAGCAGATGGGAGGAAAGATCATGACAAATCGCCTTCGTTCGCTTTTCGCCGCGGCATTTTCGCAGCGTTGCCGGTCGCTGGCGCATCCGCGCAGGACAACGGAGCACGGTCGTGCTCGCCTCCTATGGCAGCGTCTGGCAGGAGGCGCTCGAGAAAGGCGCTCAAACCGTTCGAGGCGGAAAACAAGCGTGAAGGTCCGCTTCACGGCCGGGAAGCTCGGCCGACAACGTCGCCCGCGCGATCGCGGCGCGCAACCGCCCCGACGTGGACGTCGTGATGGGCGAAGAGATGACCTTCGGCCAGGGACGCGGCGAAGGCATCTTCGAGAAGCTCGATCCGGCGATCGTCGACCAACCTCGGCAACATCGTGCCGGAAGCCAAGATGGGCGACGACGGCGTCGGCGTCGATCATGCAGGCGATCGGCTTCTTCTACCGCACCGACGTGTTCCAGAAGAACGGCTGGGCGCCGCCCGTCGTCGTGGAACGACCTGCCTCGACAAGAGTATTCTGCCATCGCTCCGGCTGGAGCCATCCGGAGCGTCTCGTTCTCTACTACACGCTGATGATGCTCGGAGGCGGCAAGCCCGACGACGTGCCGGCCGGGCGCGCGCAAGGTCGCCGCCATCAAGGACTGCATCGACACGTTCGATCCGACCGCCGCCAAGACGGTGGAGAAGGCCCAGCTCGGCGAGTTCGACATCGGCATCCTGGCGCATCAGCTCGATCGCTGACGCTCGCGAAGCGCGGCGCGCCCGCTGAAATACGCCGATCCCAAGGAAGGCGCGATCCTGCAGTTCTCCGACCGCCGCCGTGACCAGAAACGCGCCGAACCGAAGATGGCGCAGGCGCTGCGTCAACGAACTGCTGTCGGAGCGCGTGCAGAAGGCAGCTGGTCGAGGCGCTCAATGCGAGCCCGGTCAACCCGGCCGTCAAGGTTTCGGACCAGCTCGCGGCGCGCGGGCGCGCCGAGCCGTCCAACATGAAGAAATACATTCCGATTCCGACCGATGCGATCCTCGTGAACCGCGCGAAATATCTGCAGGAAGCGCCACGCATCATGGGGCAATAAGAGGGTAAGGTCGCCTCACGCGGCCGGGATTTGAAGACCTAAGTCCGGACGCGGTTTTCTGAGCAACGGCTTGCAGGGCGCCGGTCAATCCCGAAGGCGCAGCGCGCGCGCTCGCGATCATCGGGCATGGGGCCGCATCCCGCGCTGGCGTAAGGACAGCGGCCGATCCATGGACACTCCTGGCGAACAGTTCGACCAATCTGCAGAACGAGGCGGACTATCTGCGCCTCGTCGGTGTCACCAAGACCTATGCGGGGATCGCGGTCGTCGACGATGTCTCGATGGCGGTCCGCAAGGGCGATCCTGACCATCCTCGGGCCCTCGGGTTGCGGCAAGACGACGACACTGAAGATCGTGGCCGGCTTCATCGAGGCCGGACAGAGGTTCGGTGCTGATGCAGGGGCAAGCCCGTCGACCGGTCTGTCGAGCCATGAGCGCGGCGCCGCGATGGTGTTCAGAACTACGCGTTGTTTCCGCATCTCACCGTCAACCAGAACGTCGCCTTTGGCTTGCGCATGCGCCAGCTGCCAAAGCCGAGATCGCCGCCCAGGTCGACGATATGCTGGACCGCGTGAGGCTGACGCCGTATCGCAACCGCTATCCCAGGGAATTGTCGGGCGGCCAGCAGCAGCGTGTCGCGCTGGCGCGCGCGCTGATCATCAAGCCGAAGGTGCTGCTGCTCGACGAGCCATTCTCGAGCCTCGACGCCAAGCTGCGCAAGCAGCTGCGCGATGAGTTTTTCGAGATCCACCACCTTCCACATCACCTCGGTGTTCATGACGCACGATCTCGAAGAGGCTTTTTCGCGCTCTCCGACAAGGTCGCGGTGATGAATGCTGGCGTGGTTGAGCAGTTCGGCGCGCGCCGGCGAAAATCTTCTCCGAGCCCGCGCTCACGTTTCGTGGCGGACTTCGTTGGTCATCATCAACCTGGTCGAGGGGACAATTGTCGAAAGCAAACCGGATGGCGCCGTCATGCGGCCGCGAGCGGGCCTGACGATGCAGTGTTCCAACGGCGCCGCCTCGGCCCGCGATGGCCTCGATCCCGGTGCATCGGTTGCAGATTGCGCGCAAGCCAGCGGCGGCGGCAAATTGCTACAGGCGGAGCGTCACGCATGTCGCCTATCTCGGCCCCTTCGTGCAGATCTCCGTGAGGGTCGAGTGGCCTGACGCTCGAGACGCACCAGCCCTGCGTCCGCCGAAATCGAAACGCTGCGCGATCGGCGACCGCGTCCATGCGGCCTGGGATCGCGGCGACGTGATCCTCATTCCGATCGGCAAGGCGTAGGGCCTGAGCCAGTGCGCCTCCGCCACAGCACGCCCTATTGGCTCTGTCCTGCCGCTGCTGGCTTTTCTCGCCTTCTTACTTCCTGCTGCCGGTCGGCCCAGGATGCTGATGTTGGCCCTCACGCCCGAAAAGGCCGGCGGCGAATTCCCGACTCTCCAGCGCTTCCATGAATTGTTCAATGGGCCGTACTACCAGAACGATCACGATCCGCACGTTGCGCATCGCATTTTCACGATGTTGCTCAAGCCTGATCATGGCGTTATCCAGTCGCGATCCTGATGCGCGGCCTGAATTCGCGCTGGCAAACCGTGCTGGTGCTGATCATGGTCTCGCCGCTCCTGACCAGCGTCGTCGTGCGCACGCTCGCCTGGGTGGTGTTCTGCTGTCGCGGCGCGGCATCTTCAATCAGGTCCTCGACGCATTCGGCCTGCCCGAGATCGCGCCTCATGTACAACGAAACCGCAGTCGTGGTGGCGCTGACGCATGTCTTTTTCGGCTACATGGTGATCTCGCTCTCACCATCCTGCGGCGCATCGATGACACGTTGTACGAGCGCCGCGTCGAATCTCGGCGCGAGCCGCTCGGATGTTCGTCGAGATCACGCTGCCGCTCAGCCTTCCGGGAATTTTGGCCGGATGCATGCTGGTGTTCACGCTCGCGGCCAGCGCCTGCGCGATGCGCCTCCGCGCTGGTTGGCGGCTCGCGGAACAGCGTGCTCGCCGTCGAGGTCTATAACCTCGCGATCCAGTCACTCGCCTGGGGCGACGCCGCGGTCCGCGACCGTTCTGTTCGTCCTCATCGCCGGGCTCGATGCTCGGTGACGACGCGCGTCGGCGAAGGCGGCCGGCGCAAGGTGATCTTCCAATGAACCCGACCGGCAAAGGAAAACTCCTGCTAGGCTCTGGACGATCTGCGTCTGCATCTTCATCATGGGCCGCTTTGATAGTGATGATGCGCGATCTCGTTCCGACCGCGACCGAATATGTGAGCCTGCCCTACAAGGGCGTGAGCCTGCGCTGGTATGCTCGACCTGTTCAACCGGCGGATTTGCTCTATGCGGCGCGCAACAGCATCGTGCTGCCGCTGCAAGCGACGACGGTCGCGATCCTGCTCGGACGCGCGGTCGCGATTGCGATCACGCGCTACCGGTTTCCAGGACGCGGATTGATCAACGTCCTCGTCAACGCCGCTGTTCATCCCGCTGGTGATGACCGGGCTCGCGATCCTGATCTTCTTCAGCGACCTTCAATCTCGGCGGGCCGGCGGATTTCGGCTGTTCGCTGGCGCATGTGGCGCTGACGGTGCCCTATCATCCGCATGGTCTCGACCTCGATGGCGCGGCTTCGACCTGGAAGTCAGGAGGTCGGCGGCGCGCAACCTCGGAGCCTCCCGCTGCGCGCGTTCATCGAGATCATCCTGCCGCAGGTCATGCCGGGCGTGATCGCGGGCGGGCTCTTCGCGCTCATCGTTTCCTTCGACGATATCGGCATCTCCATCTTCCTTGATCGGTGCGAGCTAGCACCAACCTTTGCCGGTCGAGCTCTATGCGGTTTCTGCGGCCTATGACCTCACGCCGGTCGTCGCTGCCGCTGCGGTCTGCGCGATCGCCTTCTCGGCCGTAAGTGTGCTGGCGATCGGGCGGCTGTTCGGCGTGCAACGCGCGTCGCCGCCCGGACGACGATGTCGGCCGCGCCGAAGGTGCCAAGAAGCGGAGTGGCGGCGGCGACGTGAAAGACCGCGAGGTCGATGATCGCTTCAGGGCAAATTCGGTGGCTGCACGACGGCGCGGCAATCCAGCGCATCTTCTGGTTTTTGTTCGGTGTCGCTCGCGCGTTAGGCTTTCGCGCCGATCGCAGTCTCGAAATTCATCCAGGAGCCGCAGCACGGTCGGGTCGCCGAACGGCAAGACTTGCGTGAGGACGAGACCGGTAACGCGCTGGTGCGGGTCGAGCCAGAAATAGGTATTGCAGCTGAGCCCACCCCGAGCGAAGACTTCCGGCGCTGCGGCCGGTCGGCGCGTCCTTGCGTGTTGATAGAGGGAAGCTCAAGCCCCGCTACTTCGTCATGCCGGGGAAGAACTCGGAAGTTGTTCGACAATTCGAGCCGCGCCGGCGCTGCAAGCCGACCGACATCGCACGTCGCCGATGTGGTTCTGCGCCATCATCTTCCAGCGTGTCGGGGGCGAAGGGAAGGGGTGGTGCTGTTCAGGCTCCCCGCGCCGTTCAGCAGCATGCGCAGCAACGTAACGTAGTCGCCACCGGTCGAGCAGAGGCCGCCAGGCCGCCCGGAAAATATCTTCGCGCTTGGCGGGAAGCTCGCGCTCGAACGCGCCTCAATTCGAGCCGTCGGGCTTTCGGATATGCACCTTGGCGAGGCGCGCCTTCTGCTCAGCATTGATGACATAGCCGCTATCGCGCATGCCAAGCGGGAACGAAGATGTGGTCACGCGGAAATAAACGTCGATCGTCTCTTCCGCTCCCCATCTCGATGAGCTGCCCGACCCAATCCATGCCCATGCCGTATTCCCAACGGTCGCCGGGATCGAAGATCAGCGGCACGTTGAGCGCCGCCAAGCTTGCCGGTCGCGCCGGGTCGGATGAGCCAGTCTTTCGACATAGCGCTTCATGTCGGTGCGTGCCAGACATCCTCGCTGAAGCCGGATGTCGTGGGTGAGGAGGTTGCGCAGCGTAACTGGACGCTTCCGGGGGACGCAGCACCGGGATTGCCGGCTTGGTCGAAATGGTCAGATCACCTGCGTCTTGGCGGGAGCTGGCCGATCACCTCGCCGGCCGGGCGGTCGAGTTCGAGCTTGCCCTGCTCGACGAGAGCTGCATCGCCGCAACCGCCGTGATGGCTTTCGTCATCGAGGCGATCCAGAACACCGTGTCCAGCGTCATCGGCACGCCGTCCGGCAGAGCGCGACGGCCGAAAGCGCCCTCGCATAGATGACGCCGGTGTGCGGTCCCCGCGGACCCATCACGCGGCCACGCCGGGAACGCGCTGCGCGCATCGGCGGCGTCCTTCAGGTCCTGGTCGGTTTGTCCGCGGCTTCTCATCGCACTACCCCCTGGACCGCGCCTGCGCTATGCGCGCCAGATGCAGGCGGTGGTCGATGTACAGCAGCAGCGAGCTGACCGCGAGCGGCAAAGACGACGATGACGAGCGTCACCGACATGATCAGTTCGACATTGTGCAGGCCGATGCCGTTCATCAGCAGATAGCCGCAGGCCGCGCTGCGACGCGAACATCTCCGCGAGCAGCGACCCGATCAGCGTCAGCGCGAACCCGACGCGCAGCCCGGTGAAGATCTCCGGGATCGCCGCCGGAAACAGGATCCAGCGCACCATCTGCGAGCGCGACAGCTTGAGCACGTGTCCCGTCTTGATCAGGATCGGCTTGGTGTTGTGGACGGCGGAGAGCGTGAACAGGATGATCGGGATCACGCCGTGGATCACGCCGAACGCCACCTTGGCCGACAGGCCGAGCCCGAACGCCAGCAGCAGGATCGGGTACAGCGTGAGCTTCGGAATCGCGTACAGCGACACGATCATCGGCTCGAGCGTGTCGCCCGAGAGCCGGTCGAACCCAGCCAGAAGCCCACGAGCAGCCCGATGACCACCGACAACGCGTACGCGATCGCGAACGCGCGCAGCGTCTCGATACACCTGCTCGTCGAACGCTTCGGTGGCGAAGAGATTAGTCGTGTAGCGGAACGTGGCCAGCGGCGAGGCGAGCGCGACATCGCCCGATCCACCAGTACAGGACCTGCCAGATCGACGAGCAGCGACGCGATCAGCACCAGCCCGTTGCGCAACCCGGCGAAGCGACGCGGGATCATCGCATGCCCCGTCGCGCGAGGAGCCGCTGCTCCCATGCGTCAAAAGATGCCGTTGATCGGCGACCGACGCCAGCAGGATCAGGAGGATCAGCGGATACATCGTGGCATTGTCGAAGTTGGCGTAGGCGAAGCTGATTTCGTAGCCGATGCCGCCGCGCGACATGATGAACTCGGAGCCGATGACGCCGATGAACGCATAGGCGACGGCGAGCTTGACGCCGGTCAGAAGGTACGGGCCGGCGGACGGCAGCGTCATGCGCAGCGCCGTGTCGATCGGCGACATGCGCAGGATCCGCGCGGTCTTGAGCAGCACGGTGCGGCACGCGGTCGAGTCCGTTCAGCGTATTGACGATCACCGCGACCACGCCGAGCATGAATGCGATCAGGACCTGCGGCAGGTCGCCCAGCCCGAAGACCACGATGAAGAACGGATAGAACGCGAACACCGGGCACGGCGTAGTAGGTCGCGAACAGCGGGTCGAGCGTGTCGCGCAGCGCCCGCGCGCGATGCAGCAGCGCGGCCGCGATGATGCCCACGCCGAGCGCCAGGCCCGAGCGCCAGCACGCGTGTTGGCGAGCGTCTTCACGATCGCGCCGTTCATCCGGCCCGAGACGAGCATCCGGTACAGGTCGCGGACGATCAGGTGCGGCGCCTGCATCGTGATCTTGTCGATGACGCCGGTGAGGCACAGCACCTCGAGCAGCGCGATGGCGCCGCCGACGACGAGCACGCGATACCAGGCGAGCCGGCTCACGTCAGGGTGCTCGTCGGCGCGAGCGTCGTCGCGCCCGATGGATCTTGATCGATTCGCCGCGCAGCGTGTGCCACAGGCGCGCCGTGATCGAGCCGAACTCGCGGTCGCTCGACGATGCGGCTGTCGCGCTCGCGAGGCCAATGGGTCTCGACGACGTCGATGATGCGGCCCGGTCGCGCCGACATCACGCCGATGCGGTCGGCGAGCATGGTCGCCTCGTCGAGCGCGTGGGTGATGAGAAAGACCGTCGCCGCGGTCTCGCGCCACAGCCGCAGGAGCTCGTCGCCCATCAGCAGTCGCGTCTGCTGGTCGAGCGCGCCGAACGGCTCGTCGAGGAGGATCAAGCGCGGCTGCATGACCAGCGTGCGCGCGATGCACACGCGCTGGCGCATGCCGCCGGAGAGCTGCGCCGGGTAGCTCGTCGCGAAGTCGGAAAGGCCGACGAGCTTCAGCACGTCGCGCACGCGCCTCGCCTTCTCCGCGGCGCTCAGTTTGGCGCGGCGCAGGCCGAACGCGATGTTGCCTTCGACGTCGAGCCAGGCGAGCGACGCGTCCTCCTGGAACACGACGCCGATGCCCTCCGGCGCCTCGCCCGCGATCGGCCGGCCTTCGAACTCGATCGTTGCCTTCGGTCGCAGGCGTGAGCCCGGCGATCAGCTCGAGCAGCGTCGACTTGCCGCAGCCGGAGGGCCCGACCACCGCGAAGAACTCGCCCTTGCGGATCTCGAAGTCGATGGGTCCGACCGCATGCAGAGGCGCCGGCGGGCGCCCGTCGCGAACAGTCTTGCCGACATTTTCGAGCCGGACCTGCGCAGTCACGGGTGGGATCCGATCTCACAGCGAGGCGCAGAGACGCCAGAAGATCGGACCCTCTGCGACTCGGCGCTCTTTGCGGAGGTTCTATTGTTTGATCGCCTTGAGATCGTCGGGGCAGGAAACGCGTGTCGATGATCTTGCTGTAGTCGACTTCGCCGGTGATCGCGCCGACCGAACGCTGCGCCTCGATCATGCGCTTCAGGCCGTCCATGTGGATCTCGCCCTCGCCCCAGTACGGCACGCCCTTCGTCTTGCTGGTCGACGAGATTGCGCACGGCGCTCTTCGCGACATCGAGGTCGAGCTTGTATTCCTTGGCGACGATCTCGGCGGCTTCGTCGGGGTTCGCGATCATGAATTTGACCGCCTTGCGCCGGGCACGGATGACCGCGCGCAGGAAGTCGCCCTTCTTCTCGGCCATCTCGACGGTCGTCACGCCGACGACGTTGTCGAGCGGCGGCAGCACTTCGCTCGCGACGACGACGGCGCGGTACTTGTGCTTGACCTTCGACCACAGCGGCTCGGTGATCGCCGCCACGTCGATCTGGCCCGAATCCAGCGCGGCGATCCCCTCGCCGAAGCCGCCGGTCTTGACGAGCTCGGCGTCGGCCTCGGTGTAAGCCCGCCTGCTGCAGCAGCATCCGCGCGAGCGCCTGGCTCGTCGAGCGCGGATTGGTGTAGCCGATCTTCTTGCCCTTGAAGTCCTTGATCGACTTGATCGGCGATTCCGGCTTCACCGCCCAGACGAACTCGGCGACGGTGAGCACGTTGTCGCTGATGATCTTCAGGTCGGCGCCGGCGAGGATCGCCGAGACGACGACGCCGGGGTTCACTTCGCCATACGGCACGCCGCCGCCGGCCAGCATGTTGCGCAGCGACGTGCCGCCGCCCGCCGACGAGATGAGACCGGTGACGTTGAGCCCTTCCTCCTTGAAGTAGCCCTTGGCCATCGCGACGCCGAACGGCATGCCGTTGGCCGAGACGCCGTAGTTGCCGACCGCGAGCTCTTCCGCGGACGCGCTCGCCGCAAAGGCGCCGAGCAGCGCGCCGATGATTATCGACAACAGCCGTTGCATGATGATCTCCTCCTCAAGTTGTAGTGCCGGCTCTTGCCGATGGCCGGCTTGTCGACGGGAATTGTCCACGTTATCCGTTGCGCCGAAGCGTGACGTTGACGTTCTTGATCTGCGTGCAGGCGAGGAGCTCCTCGATCGACTCCTCGCGGCCCATGCCCGACTGCTTGTAGCCGCCGAAGGGAACGCCGACGTGATGCGTGCTCGCGCCGTTGATCCAGATATAGCCGGCTTCCACTTTCGACGCGAGGCGGTGGGCGCGGTCGAGGTCGTGCGTCCAGATCGAGGCCGTGAGCCCGACGTCGAGCGCGTTCACGCGCGCCAGCAAGGTCGCTCTCGTCCGACCAGCGCAGGATGCTCACCACCGGCCCGAAGATTTCCTCGCGCGCGATGCGCATGTCGTCGGTCACGTCGGCGAAGACCGTCGGCTCGACGAAATAGCCGCGCGCGAGCTCGGGATCGGCGGGCCGCTTGCCGCCGTAGGCGAGGCGCGCACCGCCTTCGAGCCCGAGCTTGATGTAGCTCATCGTCTTGTCGAACTGGGCGCTGGCTCGACAGGCACGACATCTCGGTGTCGCGCTCGGTAGGGAGCCCAACCTTGATCTGCGCCACGCGCTTGACGATCTCCGCCAGCGTCGCATCGTGGATGTCGTCATGCAGATAGACGCGGCTGGTCGAGATTGCACGACTGTCCGGTGACGTAGCGGAAATTCATCCCGCGCACGACACCGTCGGCGACGTCGGCCGGCGCCGCGTCCGCGCACGCGATCAGCGCATTCTTGCCGCCCAATTCCAGCGTCAGCGCCTTGAGCGTCGCGCTCGCGCCGCTCATCACCGCGCGGCCGGCGGCACGCTGCCGATGAAGCCGATCTTCGCCACTTTCGGATGCGCCACCAGCGCGGCACCCGCGTCGCGGCCGCCCGTCACCACGTTGAACACGCCCGGAGGAAAGACGCTGTTCCACAGTTCCGCGATGCGCAGCGACGACAGCGGCGTCTGATCCGCCGGCTTGACGACGAGCGTGTTGCCGGTGACGAGCGGGGCGCCGCACTTGCCGGCGGTGAACAGCAGCGGATGATTGAACGCGCCGATGCGGCCGACCACGCCCAGCGGCTCGCGCAGCGTGTAGTTCAGCGTTCCGGCGTTGATCGGGATCGTGCTGCCCTTGATCTCGGTGACGAGCCCGGCGAAGTAGTCCATGTAGTCGGCACTGATTTCGACGTCGTAGAGCATCGCCTGGAACGGATTGCCGGTGTCGAGCGCCTCGAGCATACGCGAGCTCGTCGGCGTTGCCGGCGCAGGATCGCGGACGCCTGGCGGATCGCCTTCGCGCGCTCCTGCGCCGGACACGTCGCGCCAGACGAGAACGCGCTGCGCGCGCCGCGGTGACCGCGCGATCGACGTCGTCGGCCGTGGCATCGACCGCGGTGCCGAGCGATTCTTCCGTCGACGGGCACGTGATGGCGGTCTCGCGTCCGCCCGGCGACGCGATGCCACGCGCCGCCGTAGTAGAGCGTGCGATGTTGCGGCAGGCGCGCGTCGCGCAGACGTTCGGCGGTCTCGAGCACGCGGTGATCCTTCAGCGTTGCGCCGGAATGTTGCGCAGCAGCGACGCCGACACCGCGCGCGAATATTCGGGCGCGACGCGCACGTCGATCACCGCCACGGCGCCCGCGCGCGAACGTCGGCGACCCCTTGCTCGATGGCCGCGGCGAGTGTCGACGGCAGTGCGTACCGGACCATAGCCCGTTGCGCCCTGGCCACGCGCGAAACTCGCGAGATCCATTGCCGGATCGCTCATGCGCAATGCCGATCCAGCGATTCTCCACGGGCCGTCCGCGCAGGCTGCGCCATGCGCTCCTGATGCAGCTCGTCGTTGAAGAACGACTCGTTGTTGGCGACGATGATCAGCACCGGCACGCGATAGTGAACGCCGGTCCAGAGCGCGGTGACGCCCATCAGATAGTCGCCGTCGCCCAGCACCGCGACCGGCAGCCGATCGCCGCCGCGCAGCGCCAGCGCCGCACCGATCGCCATGCCCGGACCCGAGCCGATGCCGCCGCCGCCGTCGAAGCCGATGTAATCGAGCGGATGCGCGAAGCGGCAGAACTCGCCCGGCCAGCCGAGCGGCAGGCGGATGTACGAAGGACCGATGCGGCGAGCGTTTCCGTCGTCGACGCGCGCCAGTTCGGCGAGCGGAAGGCGTTCGCTTGCGGCGCCTTGCGTTCGCGTTCGCCGCCTCCGCGGTTTCCGGCGCCGGCTTGACGAACCACGACGGCGTTGCGTCTCGCCGCGCGCGGGCCGAGCGCTGCGAGCAGCGCGGCGACCAGAGCGTCGGGCGGCGCGAGGATCGCAGAGATCGGTGGGCGGCAGCGCCTGATAGTCCATGTGCCAGCCGTGGTGCACGTATTGATCGAGCGAGCACTGGATGATCTTGGCGCGACGGCAGCGCACCGCCGCAGGCCTGGCGACAGCGTGCCGCCGAGGATCGATCCAGTCGAGGACTCAGGATCACGTCGGCGTCGCGGATCGCCTGCGTCGCGTCGCCGGTCACGTACAGGCTGGGCGGGAACGGATGCAGCGGATGCTGCGTCGGAAAGCTGGCGCCGGTCTTGATGTCGGTGAGCACGACGGCGCGCAAGACGCTCGGCCAGTGCGACGCGCAGCGTCGAAATCGTCGGGATCGATGGACACGCGGCCGATCATGAGCAGCGGACGGCTGCGCCGCTTTCGAGCAGATCGGCGGCGCGCGCGACCGCCTCCGCGGTCGCGCGTGCCCGGCATCGCCGGTTCGGAGAGCGATCGAGCGGCGGCAGCGGCACGGGCGCCGGCAGCGTCTTCCTCCTGCAGCGCGGCGTCGAGCGACACGAACACGGGTCCCTGCGGCAGCGTCAGCGCAATGCGATACGCGCGCAGGATCGCTTCGAGCGCAGCCGGCTACCGATCCCGGCTGGTCGTCCCACTTGCGTGTAACCGCGCACCAGCGCGCGCCAGATCGCGCGACGTGTGGATCCAGTCGACCCACGGCCGCCGCTTGCATCGCGTCGATCGGGCCGACGCCGCCGAGCAGCAGAATCGGAATGCGATCGCACCACGCGTTGAAGATCGCCATCGTCGCGTGCATCAGCCCGACGTTGGCGTGCAGCGCGACGGCGAGCGGCCTTCCCGGTGACGCGCGCATAGCCGTGCGCGAGCGCGACCGCGCTGCTCCTCGTGCACGCACAGCAGCATCTCCGGCCGCGTGTTGCCGAGATGGTTGACCAGGCTGTCGTGCAGGCCGCGGAAGCTGGCGCCCGGGCGTCAGCGCGATGTACGGAATGTCGAGCGCGCGCAGCAGGTCCGCGATCGCGTCGCTGCCCCAGCCGGCGCCGGTCTGCGTTTTCGGCGCAACGCGCGTGCTGCGTCGTTCATGCGCGCGTCCGCGGGAACCCCGCGCCTGCTGATGCGCTTTCGCCTGGCTGCGTTCATAGCCGGCAGACTGTAGCGCATGACGGGAGTGACGCGGCAACGCCGGATCTCACGGTCCGCGCTTTCCTTCTGCGGCTTCATCGCGCCGTCTTCGATGTGATCACGGCGTTTCCGCGGGCGGAGTCCTGTCGTGGCTCGCCAGCCAGTTGCCGAAGGCGATCAGGCAGCAGGATCGCAAACCCGAACGCGACCCAGAGGAGCACCCAGATCGCAGTAGTTGTTGACCATCGAGCCTCGAGGTTTCCACGCGGCGACCATCACCGCGACCTCGCCGGCCAGAGGGAAGACGAACGCGGCGACGGCGGCGACGTATCGCCGGAGGCCACTGCCGGCAAGCTCGAAGGCGACGCGATCGCGGTGTAAAAATGAAGAATGGCTCCCGCTGCACCCATACCAGCGTCACGGCGGACCAGCCCGCCGACGCCATTACGGCACCGGATTGCTGTCGCGCACCCATGGATCGCGGTGGATGGTTGCCTCGCGTGAACGCTCGCTGGCGGCGAGCCCGCGAGCGATCGCCAAGAGTAGAACACAAGCCTGCGGAAGACCAGCAGGCGCCGATCGCAAGGGAGGGGCGGGCGCGATACGCGGGCCCAAGCCTGGACCTACAGAAAATTCACATTCTCTTTACATCGTTGGCGGGCCGGGCGGATAGTAGCCGGCAGCAGCGGTCTGTCGAAAACGGTAGCGGCGATGCCTAAAACGAAAAGCCACGGTGCAACGCAAGCCCGAGGCGGCTGCCATCTGTACTCCGGAGGGCATCAGCCGGCCGCCCGGCGAGCCGGTCGCCGACGCACGGCAAGCGGTCGCGGCCGCCTCTTCCGCAAGATCCTCAAAAGCGGAACATCTCGCCTGGCGGATCCAGCGCTATGGCGCGGCGCGCGCAGCGTGCTCGTGTTGCCGCCGCCCGGATCGCCGAGCCCCTCGCCTGCCCAGGCCTGGAGCTCACCTACCGCTCGACGCGCACGGCGCGATGTCATGCACGTCGAGCCCGCGTTCGTTCTGCCAGCCGTCGGACCGTATCGCGCGCCGGCGCGGCGCGCAGCGCAGCCGGTGGCACGTCCGCGCACCTGCCGGGCAGCGACGATAACGACCGCGCTGAAGCTCTGTCACGTATTCGAGGCGTGGAATATTCCGACGGCCAACGGGCCGCAGGGCAAAGGCCTCGATCGTCGCGCATCCGGACACCGGCTATCGGGCGGGCATCCCGAGCTCATTCGCTCGACATCCTCTGCCAGCGGGTACTGACTTCGTCGCGGACGCCAGACGCGCTCGACCCGCTCGATCCGCCCAACGCGGGTCATGGACCAGCACCGGCAGCGTGATCCTGAGCGACATCGGCCCCGCCGGCGCTGATCCATGTCACCGGCGTCGCACCGCAGGTCGCTGATCCGTTGCGGTCCGAGCAGCAGCGTGATCCATTTCTCCCGGACACGTCTTCGCGCCGCGCTTCTATCGCGCCATCGACGACGACGCGCATGTCGTCTCGATGAGCTCCTCGGCGGCTCCGTGCGGGGGGATTCGCGCTGCACGACGCCGTCCGCGACGCCGGTCGATGCCGGTCTGATGCTCGTGGCCGCGGCCGGCAACGGATGGCCGTTCGTCGCCCATCCGGCGCGCTACGACGAAGTCATCGCGGCTGGCGGCATGCAACGCCGACAAGCAGCGGTGGGCCGGCTCGGCAAGCGCGAGGCGGTCGACATCACGGCGCTGGGCGAGTCGGTCTGGCGGGCCAGGATCCAAAAGCGACGGCACATTCGGACGCGTCGATCGCAGCTCGGGGACGTCGTACGCCGCCGCGCATGTCGCTGGATCGGGGCGTTGTGCTCGCGCACCACGGGCGCGCAAACCTGGTGATGAAATACGGCAGCGCGCGCGATCGCTTCGGTATTCAAGGAAATGCTGATCACCGCCAGCCAGGCAACGCGCGCCGTCGCCGGGCCGATGACGGCGCTGGGCAGGCATCGCCAACGCGCAATCGCTGCCCGATGCGCCGCTGCCTGCTACCGTCCATGCCGCGGTGGCATGGCGCTGCGCGCCGGAGGCAGGACGCCTGGTCGAAAACGATTTCGATCGGATCGCGTCGTATTTCGCGCGCGGAACCGGCGCGCGTCCGCGCCTGGCTGCTCGGAATGTTCGGCGTGAAGGAACGCGAGCTCGCCACCGTGCTCGCCGCGTTCGCGGACGAAATCGCACTCCATCTCGCCGCCGCATCCCAACGCTCATGCCGCGATGCATGCCGCGCTGGCGGGCGCCGCGGCGCGGTTGCGCTTCGCCCGGCCAGGCTTCTGCGGCGAGCCTCCCCAGCTTGAAGCGACAACTGGCGTGCGGACACCTCTCTATCAGGAGTTCGCCATGGCTGATTCTCTTCATCCTGAATGATCCGGAAGCGAAAAATCGCCGCCCGCACGCAAGATCGCGCCGGCGGCCGCACGCAGGGCCGGGCAAGACTGCCTTCGACTTCGGCACGCTGCCGCAGCTCAAAGTGTGGCCGGCGGACAGCCCGGAGTTCCTGGTGTGGCAGTGCCGCGAGGCGGTAATGCGTGCGCTTGCGCCATGTGGGGAAAAGATCGCCGGGCCTGCTCAAGCATTGGCAGGGGAGCACGCAACGGAAGAAGAATTGAAGGTCAACATCGACGAGGGCTCGGATCTGAATGCTTATTACGACAGGCGAGTCGCTCGGGTACTATCATTTCAGGAGCAAGAAGACCAAGCTGCCGCGGCGATTCGCCGCAAGCACCGATGTCGTCTCGCACGAGTGCGGACACGCGCTGCTCGATGCGTCCGAAGCCCGAGCTCTGGGACAAGCAACTTTCCCGAACCCAATGCATTCCACGAGTGTTCGGCGACTGCGTCGCGCTGCTGACGGCGTCGTTGCCGACCTCGAAACGCGCGCAGGCCTTGCTCAGGCAGGCGCCGAAGCTCGCCAGCGCCAATTTTAGTCGAGACGCTGATCGAATCGCTGGCGAACGGGCTGCGCGATTTCGACGCCACGCATAACGGCGCGTCAAGGCTCGGCACGCCCGAAACACTTACCAGTGGGTCATCCCAGCATCGCTGCCCGACGACGGTGGACCCGGCGTGCTGATCAACAGAGATCCACAGCTTCGGACAGGTCTTCGTCGGATGTTTTTACGACGTCATTCGCAATATTCTCTCGCGCAGTCGCCGAAGAAGGACGCGAAAAGCGCTATCGGACGCTGCGATCAAAGCCGGCAAGCTCCTGGTGCGCGCAGCGGTCAAGGCGCAGCACACGCCGCGTTCTACCAGGCGGTGTGGCCGCGCGGATGTCGCCTCGAAGACGAGCACCTTCATGCCGGCAAGCATCGCGACGCTATCCGCGACTGCATTCAAGAGGCATGGGATTCTGCTCGGCAGCGACGCCGGTTCTCGCGCCGCGATCGGCACTGCGAGGCAAAGCCGGCGGCCAGTGAAGGGCGAAGGCGGCGGCACCTGCGTGGCCAAGGCGACGCTGGGACGATCTCAACGGCACGGCTGGGGTTTCGCCGCGGACCGCGTTGCGCACGCACGTTCTGACCTCGGCGGTCAGCGCGTGCCGAGGGAGCGAGCCACCAGCGCGAAGTCTCGCTCAAAGGTCTCAGTCCGGAAGCTGGCCAGGTCAGTTGGCGCTTGGGACTGGGCGGCGCTGATCGGACATGCCAATCGCCACTGCTGCCGTGGTTTGGCGCCCTGCCGGACAAGCAGGCAACCGAGGACGAGGTACGAGCCTTCGTCGGAAGCCTGGTGCAGGCGCGGCGCGATCGCGTACGACACCAGGTCGGCGGCGAAACCCGGCCGACACGGCGCGATCGCCGGCCCGCACGCGTGCGGCGACGCACGCGGTCGTGCGCATCGAGGGTCAGCTGGTGTTGCGGCGACTGCGTTTTGCCTGCGGCTGCAGGCACGCGCACTAAGGCGTCAGACGGCGGAGAACCGTTTGCGCTTGACGCGCTTCGCTCCCGACGGGGGCGATCGTCAGTCGGTGGCGTCGTGCTCCCGCCGGCAGTGGTCCCTTCCCGGCGACCGCCTGGCCGTGCTTTTCCAGACTGCGGATGAACGACGCCTCTTCCTGTTGCGGCGTCGGAGCGGATTTGAGCGCGCCTTGCGCTGGCGCGATGTCATGCGATCAGATCACGCCCGCCGAGCGTGAATTTCCACACGCGCCGGACGTTCTGGTCTCGTTTTAGAACCCTACGCGCGCCTTCCGCCCGCAGAGCTTTTTTCGCGTCGATGTCTTCGGACACCAGGGTAATCGCGGTTGGCAAGCTGCGGCCGTGCCGAATGCGTCGAGCAGCAGCTTGCGCATGTCGCGCGCCGGCACCGCGGCCAGCCGCTCGAGCACCGACTCGGTCGGCTCGGGCGGGAACGGCCAGCGATGCGCGTCCAGAATCTCGTGATAGACGGCCAGCGCGATCGTGCGCGGCGCCTGCTCGCGTCGGGCCGGTCGATCGCGTAGCACGTTCATTCGGTTGAGGATCGGCTCGGGAATCATCGACTCGTCGTTCGCGGTGGCGATCCAGAGGATGTGCGACGCATCCATGTCGACGTCGATGAATTCGTCCTTGAAATGCGCCGCGGTGTCGCGCTCGAGCAGCGTGTACAGCGCGCCCATCGGGATCGTAACGCGAATCGCCGCCGGCCTTGTCGATCTCGTCGAGCACGACGACCGGATTGCGCAAATTCACCATCGATCAAGGTGCTGCGCGACCTTGCCCGGCCGCGCGTTGTTCCACTGCGCCGACGCGCCGGCTGAGGATCCAGCCGGCAGTCAGCGAGCTCATCGAGACGAACTCGAACCCGGTGCCCAGTGCCTGGGCCAGCTTTTTCGCGAAATAGGTCTTGCCGAGGCCTGGCTCGCCCAGCAACAGCAGCGGCGTGAACTGCACCGCTTCGTTGCCGGCGATGGCCAGCGCCAGATATTTGCGCAGATCGTCGACGACGTTGGCGAAATTCGGCGATGTCTCGTGCAACTCTGTCGACTGCCGCCGCCGTCGACGGCTTGATGATGTACCGCGAGCCGCCTAGCTCGCGCGTGCGGTCGTACCAGCTTCCAGTCCCTCATTGCGCCGGGCTGCGCCGTTCTCTGGCCGCCCGGTCGACTTCGGCGACCGAGTAGATCGATTGCAGGTCCGCGAGCGCGATGACGGAATCCATGGTGGTTATCCAACCTCCGTGATTAGCCACATGCACTAACCGTGCCACCGAATAACAGCCGCGGCCCGATTCCTGCAGCATCCTCCAGCGAGTCTTGTCCGCCCGCGGACTCTACCTCAAGCGGCCGGCGGGATCAACCAACAGATATTGCGATGCAATGCGCGCCGAACCAGGGCGGGTGGCCGGAATTGCGCGAAACCCGACGGACGCACGCCGGTGAGGCACGTTAACGCCCCGAAGGGCACCGGCCCGCGCCGCCGGCCGCAAAGCGCAACTATTTGCGCTTCCGATAGGTGCCCAGCAAAACGGCTGGGCGAGGACGTCCCTCCATCGCCTTTTCAGCGCCGCCTCTGTCGGCGCGCTGCAACTCTGGGCAGCACTGGTATCGAGGGCGTAGAGCTTGCGGAAGTAACGATGCTGGCCGATCGGCGGACAGGGGCCACCGTAGCCCGTGCGCTTCCAGTCGTTGACGCCCTCGCGAGTGCGGCCGGTAGCGCCGACGACCCTACCGCTTCCGGGAGGCCCTCGGCAGTGGCGGGATAGCGTAGAGCAACCCGTGCACCCAGGTCATTTTGGGGCGGCCGGATCAGGCGCGTCCGGATCGTCGACGATCAGCGCCAGGCCTTGGTACTGGCCGGCATGCGCTCAGGCGAGCGGCGGATGTCCTGCCCCTCGCAGGTGACTAGAGCGAGGGTATTTCGGCGTTATGCGCGAACGCGGCTTGAACTGATCGTCAAGATCATCGGCGTCTCCCTTTTGAAGGTCTGATCGTACGCCGGCCGAAGCGAGTTCACTGCCGGAGTGCAAACGTGCGCTACAAACTGCCTACTGGCGCGCTTTCTTACAATCGGCTCGCGGCAAATCGACAACAAAATCCTCAAGCTGCTGATTCGCAAGCGGTGGCTCGGAGGTTGCTAACTTAACGCATCCGCTTGGCCGCGCATTGCGCCAGAATAGCCGGTGGTCGCGACAAGTCGCGCGAGGAGAGCAAAATCAAAGCAACTAATGGATCCGGTCGCGCCTGGGGGCAAGGGGGCAGCCAGGCCGACGATACGCCCGGGTGGAAATTCATTATCTAGGCCTCGAGGATCAGCGCGCGTTCACGACAGCAGGTCGCGCGGCAGGGTTATTGGCCCGACGAGTTCCTGCTCGACGTCAAGCGCCTGCCTGGCAAGCGGCCGGCGCATGCGCCGACGGCAACGCTGTCGATTACCGTCTGGCATCTTCCGACCGGGCGCGGCGCCACCTACCTCGGCGGTCCGGGCAGGGTTTGGGTCGTTCGAGTTTCTGGTCGATCTGATGGGCGAACGTTCGGCTAGTTCGTTCCTCGTACTGCTCCCGGCGTCGCGCCGCCTACAACGGCGGCCGGTGCATCCCGTCCTTGCTTACCTGGATCGCGGACGCGCTCAAGTTTGATCGTCCGCGCCCTGCGCGACGGTGAACACGTATTCGCTGGCGACGAGGTCGCTGCGGCTGCCGGAACCGCGCGCGCGAGTGCCGCGCTCTTCGGGGACGGCGACCTTCTGCGTCTTTCCCTGAATTGCAAGGTCAATCTCGCGATTGCCCGTGCCGGCGACTGATTGCGGCACGACACTGGCATTGGTCGTCGATCCCGGCTGAAGATCCCAGGGGCCTTGTCCCTGGGAACCCCAGGCGGAAGGTAATGCACCTCGACCGCCACCGGCGTGCCATCCCGCACCGGGCATCGACGTGACGCCAAGCTTGTCCCCGGGCTTGATCTCGTCAATCGAATCGCCTTGGCGACTAAGAACGGCGACGTTGTCGGCCAAGGTGATTTTCAGATCGCGTCCTTCGCGTGACTTGACTGAAAGAACATTGCCGTCGACGGCGGTGATCGTTCCGCGCACGCGCACGCTGGTCTGGGCCTGCGTTGCGCTCATCGCGAGCACCATGCTCGCCATCAAGGCTACAAACTGCCGCAGGCTCATCGCGATTTCTCCTGGTTGAGGGATTGCCGGTGCGGTCTAGTTCCAGCAAACGGCCGCTGCCGGCTAACAGCGCGCGTCCGGCGTTTCTTCCACTTCTCGACGTCACTGCTTCTGGCGACGACGCGTCCCTGGGCATTGACAAAGACGTGATATCGATTGCCGTCCTGGCACGATGCGATGTAGTCGTTGTCGCCCAGCGTCCTGACTTCGGTAACCTGGCCGCAGGGCAGGCCCTGCAGCGCGATCACCGCCGTACGGTCCTTTTGACCGTCGCGTCGTGCGGCGGCCGCGCTTCGCGGCGAGCGCCGCCGTGACCGCAAGCGTCGCCAGGCTTGCTCGGGGATTCATCGTTGCCTCCAGCTCATCGAGTGATGCGAATTTTTGTGCGGTCGGAAGAATGCCCCAGATCGCCTCGCGTGACGCGCACGATCGCCGCCGCCAGCGTCGGATCGCTATCCTGCAGCAGCGAGAGCAACTTGAGCACCAGGAGATCGAACGGCCGCCGAAGCTCGGCCAGCGTTGTCTTGAGCTTGCCCTGATAGAACGCGCGCGGAACTGGCTCAGCGGAGTCGTCGACCTGGTTCTTGATCGAAAGCTTGGTCATCACGCCGATGGCCTTGGTTTCCTTGAGCTCGGTCTCCAGCGCCTTGAGATCCAGCGGCGGCGGCGCTGCTTTCGCGACTGGGGCTGGGGCTGCCTTGGCCGGTGGAGGCGCCGCGGCGGCGGCAGGCTTGGCCGGCGCCTTGGCTTCCGGCGCGGCAGGCTTGGCTGCAGGGTGGTTCGCAGCGCGGGCGGCACTGGCGGCGACTTGTGACGGCGGTGTAGTGGAGGCGAGGCCGTCGGTGCGGCGGCGGTTGGGCTGCCGCCGGGCGCACCGGGCGTGGCAGGCGCGGTCGGCGCAACAGGTGCGACGGCCGGCGCTGGCGGCGTGGCTGATTGGTTCACGCCCGCACATCCGGCGGCGAGCAGCGCAGCCGGCAGCGCCGCAACGATCGCATCGATGGTCGCCTGAAAAATCCATCGACAGATCAGCCGAGCGGCCGCACCCCGATCCAGCGTTCGTGCAAATAGAAGGCGAATACCGCCCAGGCGGCGACGCCGATCGCGATGGCGATCGCGTCACGCGCTGCCGCTGCCCGCAGGGTGAGACGGTTCCCGCGACGCGATCCCGGCGTCGCGATGCGGCGAAATCGACGATCGCCCAGACGAGAAAGCTGCCGAACAGCACGACGTCGGCCAGCGTGCCGTTGGCGATCAGATGGCCGAACGCCCAGGATTTGACGCCGAGAAGCATCGGATGATGGAGCGCGCTCTTGATGCGCGTACCGCGCACATACGCCGCCACGACCAGGACGAACGCGATCAGCACGAATAGCGCCGCCAGATAGTGCGTCCATGACGGTGGCTGCCAGAGCACGATCGTGGCGGCCCGCGCCCGTCCGTAACCCCAGATCAGCAGCACGAATCCCGCGATCGACACCAGCGAGTACAGGCCCTTCCACGGGTTCTCGCCGATCCGCGCGATCTGCGCGCTGCGCCAGGAATCGGCGAATATGCGCAGCGAATGCGCGCCGAGAAACACGATCAGGCCGACGATCCAGCAGGCTCATCGCTTGGTTTCAGCTTAGTTTGCGTTTAGTCTCGAGGTGGCAGCGTCCAGGTGATTATCCATCCTGGACCGACCGTTTGTCGTGGTCCCCGCCGGCGGTCGTTACCGTCAGCCGCCTTCCGTTCACGCGGCGAGCAGGACGCCGATTCCGTGCGGAAGCTATGATGCGGGAACGGAGGGGCCGGAGTCCTCATCCAACTGTGCAAGGACCGATGGCGACAATGAAAACGACCAGCCTGCCCTCCGCCGCGTACGCTCGACGCGCTGGACGATGTCGAGCTCGCCCGCCGCGTCGGCGCCGCGATGAGCGCGCGTTCGAGCTTTTGATGCGGCGCCACAACCAGATGCTGTACCGGATCGCCCGCTCGATCCTGCGCGACGACGCCGAAGCCGAGGATGCGGTCCAGGATGCCTATCTCGCCGCGTTTCGCAACATCGCCGGGTTTCCGCGGCGGCGCGCGCCTGTCCACATGGCTCGCCCGCATCGTCATCAACGAATCGTATGGGCTTTTGCGCAAGCGCAAGCGTGCCGGTGTCGTTCTGCCGTTCAGTCCGCAGTCCGACCCGTGGGGCGCCGGCGAGCGCGACGCCGAGGGCGCCATGACCGAAGCCAGCTCCGAGCAGCCCGACGCCGCCGCGAGCCGCGGCGAAGTGCGCCGGCTGCTGGAGCGCAACATCGACGCGCTGCCGGATCAGTTCCGGACGGCGTTCATCTTGCGCGAAGTCGAGGAGATGTCGGTCGACGAGGCGGCCGCATGCCTCGGCGTTCCCGCGGCAACCGTGCGCACCCGGACATTTCGCGCGCGGGCGCTGCTGCGCGAAGCGATGGCGCGCGAAGTCGACGTCGCCACCGTGCACGCCTTTGGATTCGCCGGCGAGCGCTGCGACCGCATCGTCGCCGGCGTGCTCGACGCTGGCGGGACGCAGCCGCTGATCGATTTTCCCGGCGCATCCGGCCAGGCCCGCCGCACGTATGGCCCGAAGCAGGGCAATGTTCCATTCTCAGGAGATCATCATGAAGAACATCGGTATAGTCGTCGCAAGTGCTCTATTCGCTCGCCGCCGGCAGTGTCGCGGCGCAGGCCCCGAACGACGCGCAGATCGCGCGCACATCGTCGTCACCGCGAACCAGGTCGACATCGACGCCGGCAAGCTGGCCGAGACGATGGGCAGCAACGAGGCACGTCAAGGACTTCGGCAAGCAGATGGTCACCGACCACTAGCGGCGTCAACAAGCAGGCGGTCGCGCTGGTCACCAAGCTCAAGGTCACGCCGGAAGACAACCCGACCAGCCAGAGCCTGAAGTCCGGCGGCGCAGAGCAACGTGAAGAACCTGCAAGACGCTCAAGCGGCGCGGCGTTCGACAAGGCCTACGTCGACCACGAAGTCGCCTACCACCAGCAGGTTCTCGACGCTGTCGACAAGACGCTGATCCCGAGCGCCAAGAACGAGGAGCTGAAGGCGCTGATCGCCAAGGTCCGCCCGGCGTTCGTCGCGCATCTGGAGCACGCCAAGATGCTGCAGTCCAAGATGTGAGGACCCGCACGCAGCGGTTCGCGCTCGCGCTTGTCTGCGCGGGCGCGCTGCTCCGTCCAGGTCATGGTTTTCGCCGCCGGTGCGGCAGGGGTCGACGCGAGCGCCGGCAAAGGCGGCAACGCATCGCATCGTCATCGACGGCCTCGAAGTACGGAGCCCGAGACGCTGACGGTCAAGACGCGGCGACACTGATCGTGTGGACCAACAAGGACCCGTTTCCGCACACGGTCACGGCGCCTGGCAAGTTCGATTCGCACGACATCGGGGCGGACGGCTCGTGGAAGTACGTCGCGCGCGCCGCCGGCGAATATGCCTACATCTGCACGCTGCACCTGAACATGAAAGGCACGTTGCGAGTCGAGTGAGGCCCGACCGACGGCGATATCGTTTCAGGCGTTGCGAGCATCCTGCTGGCTGAGGCGCATTCCCGCCGGTACGAGCCAACGCTCGCCGAGGCGAAAAGCCCCTTCGATCAACAGCGCCAGCGCCGCTGCGGAATGGCGCCGGCGAGCAGCATCGTGCATGATCGTTCAGCGCAAGCCCGGTGACGATGCGCTCGCCGTAGCCGCCGGCGCCGATGAATGCGGCGATCGTCGCCGTCCCGACGTTGATCACCGCCGAGGTCTTGATGCCGGCGAGTATCGTCGGCGCGCGCGAGCGGCAGCTCGATGTCACGCAGGATCGTCCCGCTTTCAGGCCCAGCGACTGCGCCGCCTGCTTGACCCCTCGCCTAATCTGGGTGCAGCGCCGCGTGTGCGTGTTCCGCACGATCGGAAGCAGCGCATACAGCGCGAGCGCGATGAATGCCGGAATCGCGCCGATGCGCCCGGTGATCGGGATCAGCAAGGCCAGCAGCGCCAGCGCCGGAATCGTTTGCACGACGCCGGTCATGCCCAGGATCAGGCCTTCGCTGGCGGGCCGCCGCGCGGCGAGGATACCGAGCGGAATGCCCAGCGCGATGCTCGCCGCGAGCGAGGCGAACACCAGCAGCAAATGCTCGAGCGTCAGCCGCGCGAAATCCGGCCCGAACAGCTTTTGCCAGAAGCCGCTGCCCGACGCCGTCTGCGCATCGCTCGCCGGCGCCTTCGCGGTCGACGCGATCGAGCTCGCAGGCGGCGCTGCGCGCCGGCAGCTTTGCGCGAGGAAGTCGCTCGCCACGGCCGACGAAGTCTTTGCTCTCGAGCTCGGCTTCGGCATTCATCCGCCGCATCGAGGCATCGTCGATCCTGCCTTCGAGGCGCCTGAACGCGGCGAAGGTGCGCGGCAGGCGCTGCGGCAGGTCGGCGCGGTAGAGCAGTACGGCATCGTAGCGCGGGAAATAGTTGCGGATCGTCGATGAGCACCGTCAGACCGTACTTGTCGATCTTGGCGTCGGTCGAATAGATGTCGATCGCATCGACCTGGCGCTGGGCGATCGCCTCGTAGGCGAGACCGTGATCGAGCCCGCGCGGCGTCTCGTAGGGAAGCTCGTAGGCGCGCTTCAGTCCCGGCCAGCCGTCGGCCCGCCCGATGAATTCCTGCGACAGTCCGAGCCTGAGCTCCGGATGCGACTTGAGATCGGAGAGACCGCGTGATTCCTTTGCCGCGCGCGTCGTCGGCGCGCATCGCCAGCGCGTAGGTGTTGTTGAACCCCAGCGGCACTGCGACGCCGAGGCCCATCGCGGCGAGCTTGGTGTTGAGCTCCGGCAGCGGCGGCACGGAGTCGAGCTTCAGTACCTCCTTGGCTATCGTGCCGGTGTATTCGGGATGAACATCGATGCTGCCCCTGCGTCAGGGCACCGAGCACGATCGCCGTGTTGCCCAGCCCCTGGCGGTGCAGAACCGTCGCTTCGCCGGCGCCTTGCGCCGTCTGCGCGAGAATCTCGCCCAGGATGTACGACTCGGTGAAGCGCTTGGAGCCGACGTCGAGCGTCGCCGTCGCCATGCGGCCGCGCGCTGAGGCCGGAGCACGGCGACGATAGCGAGGGCGAATCCGATTCCGCGCAGCGAGCCGGGGGGCGTTCATGGCGCTTATTGTAGGCGCATGACTGACACAGGGCCGGCAGAGCGAAACTATCGTCTCGCCGCGAATTCAAAGCGCTAGGGGTGAGCCGGCAGCATCATGCAGATACCAAAAACAGTCTGGGTTCTTGCCGCGATCGTGGCCATCGTCGCAATCACGCTGGCTTTCTTCGACTGGAACTGGCTGCGCGGCCCGTTGGCGAGCTACCTGTCCGCCAAAAGTCGGACGGCCGGTCAGGATCGAGGGAATTTTCGCGTCGCGCTGTCGACCAGGCCGCTGTTGACCGCCGACTACCTGACAGTAGGCAACGCGCCGTGGAGCACCGAGCCGACGATGGCGAGCGCGCAGCGCGTCAACGTCCGCCTGGACCTCCGCTCGCTTATTGTTCGGGCCCCTCGTACTGCATGAAGCCAGCATGGTGCGCCCGCGGCTGCTGCTCGAAAAAGCCGCCGACGGACAGGAGAACTGGGAAATCGGCGGCGCGGGTCCGCCCGCACTGCCGCTGCCGCGGCCGTCTCAAGATCGAGGATGGCATTCTCCACTACCGCGATCCGGGTGCAGGGACCGACGTCAGCGTCAACATCGCGTCGTCGGCGTCTTCGGCGAGCGGAGCGACGCCGGTGCATTTTCGGGCTCCGGGCGCGCTGCGCAACAGCGCCTTCACGATCGAGGGCAACGCCGAGTCCTTGCTCGCGCCTCGAGGATCGCCACCAGCCGTATCGCCTCGACGTCAAGGCGCGCGCGGGCGACACCAACGCCCAATACGATGGCACCGTCATCCCGGCCAGGCTCGACAGCGTCGACGGCATGCTGATGCTGCAGGGACGCGATCTGTCGCAGCTCTATCCGATCATTCCGGTGCCGTTTCCGTGGACGCCTCCGTATCGCCTGAGCGGCCGGCTAAAACACGACAACGCGCTGTGGTCGTTCCATCAATTCACCGGCAAGGTCGGTGACAGCGATCTTGCGGGCAGGTTCGACGTCGACCGCAGCGGGCAAAGATTGCTGGTCGACGCCGATCTGGTGTCGCAATCGCTCAACTACAAGGATCTCGGGCGGCCTGATTGGTCTGCCGCCGGCCGCGGAGACGCCGAGCGTGAAAGCGCGGCCCAAAAGAGCGACGCCAAGCGCGCGCAAACCGGACGCGCGCTGCCGACCAAACCCTACGACCCGAACCACTTGCGGGCAATCGACGCGAAAGTCCATTTGAAGGGCAAGCGGTTCATGGCTTCGGATCTGCCGCTGGACAACCTGAACGCGGTGCTCGATTTGCATGAAGGCATCCTCACGCTGCAACCGCTCGATTTCAGGTTGCCGGCGGGCATGTCGTCTCGACCCTGGTGATGGACGCCCGCGAAAAGTTATTCCGGACCAAAGGCGAGATGACAGCTCCGCAATGTCGAGCTCTAGCAAGATCCTGCCCAAGCTCAAGCCGCCGCAGGGCAGCGCCGGCAGAGTTGGCGGTCAGGCCCACTTCATCGCTACCGGCAATTCGATTGCCGATATGCTGAGACCACCAGCAATGGCGAAGCGGCGCTGATCAGCCGGGGCGGCGAGGCGAGTGAGCTGTCGATCGTACTGACCAATCTGGATCTCGCCCGCGCCGCGCAGCTGTTGCTGAAGGGCGACGAGAATTCGCCGATCCGCTGCATCGTCGCGGACTTCGTCGCCGAGGACGGCCGCATGGTCGCCAAGACGCTGGTCATCGACACCGACGCGGAAAAATCCTGGGCGAAGGCAGCATCGATTTTGCGAAGCGAGCGCTACGACCTGACGCTCAATGCCCAGTCGAAGCGCCCGAGTCTCTCTGGCCCTGCGCGGACCGATCGTCGTCGACGGCAGCTTCAGCTCGCCGCAGGTCCATCCCGCGGTCGGCCCGATCACGGCACGCGTGGCGAGCTCGGTCGCCTTGGGTGCGCTGAATCCGCTGGCGGCCTTGCTGCCCTGATCGACACCGGGGGCAGCACAGGACGCCGATTGCCGCGGACTGATGCAGGAAGCCAAGGAAAGCGCTGGAGGACGTCGCCGCGACGCCGGCACCGCGGGAAGCGCCCGAGCTGTCGTCGAAACGATAGCGCCCACAGACCGGCTGGCGTTGGCGATTACAACGGCGTAGGCTGATTTTCGGTCTGGCGCAAGCCTGATCTTTCCATCCGCCACGAGGAGCTACATGGGCACACTATCGAAATACCTGGGTCGACTTTCAGCCGTCGCCACCGGCCAATCGCCCGTTGGCAATTCTTGCGATCGTGGTGTCGGTGCTGGCCGTGAGCTGTGCCCAGCAGCCGGATCGCAGCTCGATCGCGAGCGCTTCGCCTCCGCCTCCGCCTTGGACGCTCCACACGTCGACGATGCGCTGGAACGACTATGCGTGCGACGTCATCGCGCGCAACCAGGCCGGGCAGTTCCCGGCGGCGCGTACGCTCGCCTATGTCAATCCTGGCGATCAACAATGCGATTGTGATTGCGCGCCAGCAGGGTCGCAGGCCCGAGGGTGCGATCAGCGGAGCGGCCGCAACGACGCTGGTGGCATTTTTCCGAAAGAGGAGGAAGCGATAGGCCAGCGTCTGGCCGGTGAAATGGCGGCGATGGGAATCGACGGACAGAGCTGGAATTCGCCGCCGGCGTGGAGGTTGGGCGCGGGGTCGCGACGGTCGTCATTGCGACTGCCAAGACCGACCGGTCCGATCTTGTGTTGGTCGGTCCATTGCCGACCGGCGCAGACAGGTGGTCGAGCCGGGCACTAACCGCCGCGCCCGCCGCTGGGGCCGCGTCTCGGCGAGATGCGAACGTTCTTTCTGGCATCCGGCGCCGACGTCATCGGGCTCCGCCGCCGCCGGGCTACGATCTCGCCGGTACTTCGGGCATCGCTGGCTGAAGTCCGCGCGATTTCTGACCGCCGCAGCATCGAGCAATTGCGCATCGCGCAATATTGGGAGGAGCCTCACGGGCCTGTTCAACGCCGGCTACCTGGAACGAGGTGACGAAGAGGGCGATCATCGCTCACAGGCTTGGCGAGGCCGAATCGGCGCGGGTGCTCGCGCTGGTCCACATGGTCGCCGTGACGACGACCATCGCCTGTCACGATTCAAGTACGTGTACTGGGTCCCGCGACCGACGCAACTCGACCCTGGAATTCACCCTGGCGATCGCCGTCCCGAATCACCCGTCGTACCCTGAGCAATCATGCATGCATCTCGGGCGCCATCGGCCTGGTTCTGGACGCGCAGTTCCCGGACGAGGGCGGCCGATATTTCGCGATGGCGCGCGAAGCTGGGCGAATCCCGCATCTATGGCGGCATCCATTACCGGATCGACGTCGACGAAGGATTCGTGATTGCGCGCGTAAGGTCGCGGCGCGCGCGCTGACAACTGGAGTTCCCGTCGCACCGACCGTTCGTCCCGATCGGGAGCCTAGGTCCAGCGAACGCGGTTATCCTGACTGCCTGGCGCATCCGCGCGCTGCGCCGCTGCAAGCCAGCCGACGGCGATCATCAGCACCAGCGAGATCGCGATCAGCATCGTCGCCGCGGCGGCGATCGTCAGGCTGATGTTGTCGTTGATGCCGGCGAACATCTGCCGCGGCAGCGTGCGCTGGCCGGGCCCGGCCATCAGCAGCGCGACGACGACTTCGTCGAACGACGCGGCGAACGCGAACACCGCGCCCGAGGCCACGCCCGGCAGGATCAGCGGCAGCGTGACGCGGCGGAACGTCGCGAGCTGCGAAGCGCCGAGGCTCTCCGCGGCGCGGATCAGCGTGCGGTCGAAAGCCGAAAGCGTCGCCAGCACGGTGATGACGACGAACGGCACGCCCAGCGTCGCGTGCGCGAGGATCAGGCCGAGGTAGCCGTCGGTGAGCCCCAGCGGCGCGAACGCGAAATAGACGCCGACCGCGACGATGACCACCGGCACGACCATCGGCGAGATCAGAATCGCCAGCACCAGCGCCTGCGCGGGAAAGCGCGCCCGCCAGATGCCGAGCGCCGCCAGCGTGCCGCAGCACCGTCGCGAGCACCGTCGCCGAGATGCCGATGATCAGGCTGTTCTTCAGCGACGACAGCCAGAACGACGAAGTGAAGAAGTCCTGGTACCAGCGCAGGCTCAAGCCCGGCAGCGGATAGTAGAAGAACGATCCCGAGGAGAACGAAAGCGGCACGATGGTGAGGATGGGCGCGACCAGGAATAGCAGCACCGCGCCCGTCAGCAGCCGCGAGGCCGATGCCGGTCGATGCGTTCGCCCAATGTTGCGGTGCCGGATTCGCATCAGCCGAGCCGCATCCGCTCGACGCCGACCATGCGGTTGTACACCGCGTAGAGCGCGAGCGTGGCGGCGAGCAGCATGATCGACAACGCCGCGGCCATGCCCCAGTTGACGGTCTTGCTGGCGTAGAAGGCGATGAAGTAGCTGATCATCTGGTCGTCGGCGCCGCCGACCAGCGCCGGCGTGATGTAGTAGCCCAGCGCCTGGATGAACACCATCAGGCAGCCGGCGCCGATGCCCGGCCAGCGTCTGCGGCACGTACACGCGCCGGAACGCGGTGAACGGACGCGCGCCCAGCGATGACGCGGCACGCACATACGAAGGCGGAATGCCGCGCATCACGCTGTACAGCGGCAGCACCATGAACGGCAGCAGCACGTGCACCATCGCCACGTAGACCGCGAAGCGGTTGAAGATCATCTTCAGCGGCTCGTGCACGATGCCCGAGCGACAGGAACAGGCTGTTCAGCACGCCTTCCTTCTGCAGCAGCACGACCCAGGCGACGGTGCGCACCAGGAGCGAGGTCCAGAACGGCAGCAGCACCGGGAACAGCAGCATGCCCGCGCGCCCGGCGGCTGCGCGGCGATCACGTACGCGACCGGGTAGCCGAGGACCGAGGCAGATCAGCGTCACCATCGCCGAGATCCACAGCGTGCGCCCGAGCACGTCGCGAAACACCCGCTGCTCGGGCGGTGCGCCGGTGATCGAACTCGTCGGCGTCGCGCCGCAGGTCGAGCGCAGCCGAGCAGATGAAGTCGGTGACCGGGCCTCCGGCGCGGCGGATCGCCGCCCAGGTCTCGCGCTCGCCCCATTCGGGATCGATGCCGATCAGCGTCTCGCGCGCCGAGCCCGACAGCTCCGTCGGGCAGTTGCCGGCCGGTGGTGAACAGCAAGCGTGCGAAAGCCCGGCACATCGTAGTTGAGCCGCGTCGCCGCGCTCGCCAGCGTGCCCCGCTTCGCGCGCCGCGCGGATGTCGGCGATCAAGCGCCGCGTAGGCGGACTCCGGCGGCAGGTCGCGTCCGTCCCAGCTCTTCAGCGCGGCGGTGACCGCGGGCAGGATGCGCGCGATATCGGTGTCGATCACGCCCGCGCGAGCATCGCGCCGATCGGCACGACAAAGCACGCCGCGAGAAGACGAAGAGCGGCAGCACCAATGCCGCCGCGCGCCAGCTGCTCGCGGCGGCGGCTCCGCCTGAGCGCGCGGCGCAGGTCTGGCGGCATCGTCGGTCGACCGCTCGCCAGCGCCGCGTGGAGCGCACGCCGCCGCGCCGCGTTGCAGCATCGGCTTCCTCGCCTTAGTTGCGCATTCAACCGACTACTTGGCGACCCAGGCGTTGAAGCGCTGCGAGAGCTTGTCCAGGTTCTCCAGCCAGAACTTGTCGTTGATCGTGCAGCGCCGACGCCATGTTCTGCGGCGCGGTCGCGAGCTCCGGCAGCACGCTTCTTGTCGATCAGCGCGGTCGACGCCTTGGTCGTCGGGCCGTAGGGGATCTTCGGCGGCAGGTTCTTCTGGTTCTGCGGATCGTTGACGAACTGCCAGGAACGTCTCGGCCTGCGCCTTGTTCGGCGAGCCCTTCACTGATGACCCACGAGTCGATCGTGTAGAGGTTGTTGGTCCACACGATCTTGAAGTTCTTCTTGTCCTTGTCGTTCGCCGCGGCGATGCGCCCGTTGTAGGCGTCGGTCATCGCCACCTCGCCGGAGGCCGAGCAGTTGCGGCGGCTGCGAGCCTTTTCCCACCACACCAGATTCGGCTTGAGCTGGTCGAGCTTCTTGAACGCGCGCTCGACGCCTTCGTTGGTGCCGAGCGTCTTGTAGACGTCCTTCGGCGCGACGCCGTCGGCCATCAGCGCGATCTCCAGCGTCGTCTTCGGCCCCTTGCGCAGCGCGCGCTTGCCCGGCCATTTCTGCACGTTCCAGAAATCGGCCCAGGACTTCGGCGCGTCGCCTTTGATCTTGTCGCCGTCGTAGGCCAGGATGAAGCTGTAGACGATCGCGCCCACGCCGCAGTCGTTGACCGCGTCGGGCAGGTACTTGTCCTTGCCGCCGAGCTTCGCCCAGTCGAGTCTTTTCGTACAGGCCTTCCTCGCAGCCGAGCAGCAGCTCCTTCCGACTCGACCTGGACCACGTCCCAGTTGTTGTTGCCGCCCTGGATCTTGGCGCGCAGCGTGCCGACGCCGCCGTCCCAGTTTTCCTCGGTCATGTTGATCTTGGTCTTTTCCATGAACGGCTTGAAATAGACCTCGCGCTGCGCGTCCTGAGTACGCGCCGCCCCACGACACGACGGCCAGGTCGCGCGCGCAGCGCCGTCGCCGGACAGCATCGATGCGATCGCGGCAAACGCAACCGGCAGATACTCTTGCTTTGCATATTGACCTCATCGATAGGTGCTCTGCGCTCAGACGCTAGCTTTCCTGCGCAAACGCGCGGCAATGTTCGGGCGTCCCAGAACACTTCCACCGCCGCGCCGATATCGCGGTATCGCGTGCGCCTCGCTGATCGGGCGCTTCACCGTGAACTCCTCGTTCCCGGTCAGCGCGACGCGCGCACGGACGTGGTCGCCGAGATAGACGATCTCGCGCAGCGAGCCGGCCAGACCGGCAGCCGCGCTGCCCGTCGATTGTATGCCCGGCCGCGCGGATTTGCACCCGCTCCGGCCGCAGCGATACGGTGACCGCGCCGCCGTCTTGCACCGGCTCGACCAGCGTGCCGTCGATCCGGGCGTCGCTGTCCGCGATGCGGATCGATGCAGCGGCCATCGGCGCGTCGCCTCGGTGCTGCCTTCGAGACGGTTGTTCTCGCCGATGAAGCGGCGCGACGAAGGCGTTCTTCGGGTATTCGTACATCTGCTCTGGGCGTATCGAGCTGCTGGATCTTGCCGCGGTGGAACACCGCGATGCGGTCCGACATCGTCAGCGCCTCCGGACTGGTCGTGGGTGACGTAGACCATGGTGACGCCGAGGCGCTGGTGCAGCTGCCGGATCTCGAGCTGCATCTGCTCGCGCAGCTGCTTGTCGAGCGCGCCCAGCGGCTCGTCCATCAGGATCAGCTTCGGCTCGAACACCAGCGCGCGGGCGACCGCGACGCGCTGCTGCTGGCCGCCGGAAGCTGCGCCGGCCGCCGCGCGCCGAAGCCCGACGAGCTGCACCATGTCCAGCGCGCGCTCGACCCGCGCTCGGCGATGTCGGCCGCAGGCACGCCGCGCACCGACAGCGGGAAGCCGATGTTGTCGGCGACGGTCATGTGCGGAAACAGCGCGTAGTTCTGGAACACCATGCCGATATTGCGCTGGTGCGGCGGCACGCGCGACAGCGACTTGCCTTCGAGCAGGATCTCGCCCGGCGGTCGGCGTCTCGAAGCCGGCGAGCAGCATCAAGCGTCGTCGTCTTGCCCGAGCCCGACGGGCCCGAGCAGGCGTCAGGAACTCGCCTCGCTCGATATCGAGATCGAGATCGTCGACGACGCGGGTGACGCCATCGTAGGTCTTTCCGATGCCGACGAAGCGGACGATGGGTTCGGACGGTTTCATGCGCAGGGCAGTGGGTGGGCAATCATCGTCCCTTGCCGGCCATCCGGTCAACGCGGGCCGGTCGGCCGGAGCGGCGCTAGGCGAGGCCCTTTTCCTTCACCATCGCCCAGGTATCGTCGAGCGCCTTGCCGAAGCACGCCATCATCTCGTCGATCTCGCGCTTCGCTGATGATCAACGGCGGGCTGAAGGCGACGATGTCGCCGGGCATGTTGCGCAAGATCGCGCCGTGATGCTGCGCGCGACGGACCAGATGCGCGGCGACGCCGGCCTTCGGGTCGAAGCTCTCGCTGGCTCGCCTTGTCGCGCACCAGCTCGACGGCGCCGATCAGACCGATGCCGCGCGCGTCGCCGATCAGCGGATGCGCGGCGTAGCTGCGGATCGCCGCCTGCAGTCGCGGGACCGACGCGCCGCACCTGCGCCGACGATGTCGCGCTCGGCGTAGATCTTCAGCGTCTCGAGCGCGACGGCGGCCGGAACCGGATGCGACGAATACGTGTAGCCGTGGCCGAAGATGCCGAGCTTGTCGCTTTGCGCGAGCAGAATGTCGTACAGCGCGTTCGACACCATCGTGGCCGAGATCGGCAGGTAGCCCGCCGACAGCGCCTTGGCGACGGTGATCGATGTCGGGCTCGCAGATCGAACGTCTGCGTGCCAAACAGGTTTCCGGTGCGGCCGAAGCCGCAGATGACTTCGTCGACGACGAACAGGATGTCGTATTTCTTCAGGATCGGCTGGATGCGGTCGAAGTAGGTCGCCGGCGGAACGATAACGCCGCCCGCGCCCATCACCGGCTCGGCGAAGAACGCCGCGACCGTGTCAGGATCCTCGCGAACGATCAACGCCTCGAGATTGGCGGCCAGCCGTCGCGGCGAACGCTTCCTCGCTCTCGCCCGGCTCGCGCGCCGCGATAATAGTACGGCGCGTCGGTGTGCAGAATGCGCGCGATCGGCAGATCGAAATCATCGTGCGCGAAGGCGAGCCCGGTCAGGCTCGCCGCTCGCGATCGTCACGCCGTGATAGGCGCGCTGCCGCGAGATGATCTTCTTCTTCCCCGGGCGGCCGAGCGCATTGTTGATGTACCACGCCAGCTTTATCGCCGTGTCGTTCGCCTCGGAGCCCGAGTTGGCGAACAGCACCTTGCCCATCCCGGCCGGTGCGATGCCTATCAGCCGCTCGGCGAGCTCGGTGCTGATCGCCGGAACCTTGCCGCCGAAGCTGTGGTAGAACGGCAGCTCGCACATCTGCCGGTACGCGGCGTCGGCGAGCCGTCGCTCGGAGAATCCGAGCGACGCGCACCACAGCCCGGCCATGCCTTCGAGATACCGCCGTCCCTGGTCATCGTAGACGTAGACGCCGTCGCCGCGCGTGATGACCAGCGGCCCGTCGTTCTGGACCGCGCGCAGGTTGGTCGATGGATGCAGATGGAACGACTGATCGCGGCGGGCAGCCGCTGGAGATCGGCAACATCGGGGTTCCTCGGGATCGGATCGGCAGTGCGAGTCCGCTGCCGTCGATTGTTTCCTTTGACGCCGATCCCGTCAATGCCGGCGCGCGCGATCGCGCGGCGGCCAGGCCAGCCGCGTCAGCGCTTGCTCGGAGTGCGCTCCCTGATCAGCATCGCGCACCCGCTCATCATTGCATAGGCGAACGCGGTCCAGTACCAATGCGCGACGAACATCACGGCCAGGGACGCCGAGATCGAAGCGACCATCGCCTGCAGCGGCGGAGCGGTCGGCAGGCCGACCGGACGCGAGCCCGGGCCGCTGATCAGCGCGGTCGCGCAGTTAGCCAGCGTCCACCAGGTGAACGCGGTGATCGCGTACTGCGCCCAGCCGACCTGCGCGCGACGATTGCAAAATACAAGCCTGCGGCGAACACTCCGTCCGAGGCGATCCAATCCAGCCTGCGGTCCATCGTCAGCCTTTCCTGTGACTGCATTTCATCGGGGGCGCGAGTTTGGCAGCTTGGCGCACAGCATGTCAATAGCTGACCGCTGTGCTCGCCGACAGGCGACCGGCGCACGCGCAACTCGGGCTTGAGCTTCAGCGTCCATCTCGACGCTCGACACGACGCTTCGCCGGTGACGTCGACACTCCTCTTGGTCGCGGCCTCGCTGCCTTCGAGCTGCGGGTGCCATACCCGCACGACGTAGTTCCTGGGGCGGCAGGTCGGCGATCACCAGCCTTGCCGTCGGCGCGGGTCTTGGCGAAATACGGAGATTCTGGATACGTGAAATGTAGCCGACCATCCAGTCGCTGGATATTGCAGCCGAGGACGACGCGACGCCCGCGTATCGAACACCACTGGCTGCGCCGGCACGCCGGCGTAGAGCGGAAGCTCAGGCGCTTGGCCGGCGAGAACGAATAGACGTGGATGGCGCACGTTGTCGTGGTTGGGGAAAATCACCGGCGTGCCGACCAGGATCGCGTTGACCTTCGGCGTGAACTCCTTGTCGACCTGGTCGATGACCCGCGTCGCGCCGCGTCGGCAGGCGGAGGCCGCCTCTCGCGCCGGCACGGCAACGACGACTGCATCGGCGACCGGCTTGCCCTTGTCGTCGACGACGACGTGGCCACGATCTCGTGCTGCGCCAGCGCCGCGCTGCCCGGTCAGGGCGCATAAGGGCGAGGGCGAGGAGGATCCGCATTAGAAAGTCTCCGTCGTGGCGAGATGGCATCAGTAGCGAAAGGCCAGCAGGATCGTGCCGAGCCAGCTCGAGCGCAGTTGAGGTCGTCGTAGGCGGCCGTTCGGGCCACGGCGTAGCTGAGATTCAGCGAGGAACGATCCGATAGAGCCCAGCTCAGAGCTCGCGTTGGCCGCGGTGGTCGTGCCGCGCAGCCGGTAGGCCGTAGAAGTCGCTGCCGAAGGTCGGATCGGCGGCAATCGCGTCGGACGCCAGAAAGATGTCGAGATTCTGCCGCGTCGTCGACACGACGTCGCCGCGGCGCGCCGACACGCGCGCGCGCGACCTGCAGCCGCTCGGTGACGTCGTACGCGGCGCGCGCGAATACGCTGTGCCCGCGTAAATCGAATGGCTTGCCTGAGATCCCGGGCACGACCGGCCGGTCGTTGCTGGCAAATCGCCGGTCGGTCGCGACGCCGACCGAGGCGTCGAAATTCTCAGCTCAGGCGCTTGCCGGCTTCGAGGCCGCGCTTCGAAGGCGATCGCCGTCGCGGATATCGCCGCGAAAGGTCGTCGTGCGCGGCGCTGACGGTGATCGATGCCCAGGCCACGTCGCGGCCGAGGCCGAACTTGTGGCGATAGCTGGCGCTGCCGCCGACCGAGATCAGGTTGAGGCCACGAAAGCGCGCGTACGCTTCGCGCTGTTTGCCTCGAAGCGACAGGGTGATGCCGTCGGTCCCCGACGGGGCGTGGAACCACCCCCGCGGTGGCGGCAAGCGTTGCCGCGCCGTCACCGCGCACATCCGGCTGCCTGCTGCGCCCGGGTCAGGTTGTCGTCGTACAGGCCGCCGGCGTCGCACATCGTAGAACCATTCGGCGCACGCGGGCCCTGCGGCGCATAGCAGCATCGACAGCAGCAGCAGGAGGCCGCTGCGCGAGCGCTACGCGGCATCGCGCGGGCGACGGCGGGACGCGCTGTCTGGCTGGACATTCATCGCTTTGGGCGGCAGGGAACTTGCTTAGTCAGTGGCTCGCAACATCGTGCTGCACAAGCATTTTGATGCGAGCAGAAATGCCGGGGGCTGAACGAGGCAGGCGATATTTGTAACTCTATTGAATAATATGATTATAAATACGCCCGGTTCAAAGACGGGCCGGGTCGAAAGACCCGGGGTGCCGTCCCTTTCTCGCGCAGCGCCGACAGGCCTGGTCGCCGATGTGCCGACGCGCGGCAGGCGTTGCGGCGCCACGGCGGCTCCGGCCGGCGCGGCGAGGCCGGCGGCAGGCTTGCGATGACGATGACGCTCGAAGCGGCTGCGCGCGCTGCCGATGCGCAACCTGCAGTACGCGCATCCTGGCGCTGTTCCTGCTGCTGATCTTTGTCGTCGCAGGTCTGGCGGCTTCGTGCTGATCAACATGGTCGGTAGGTAATTCCGCGCGCAGCACGGTCGGCGCCGGAAGTCGCCGCCGGCGCGCGCGTGTTCGATCGCCTGCTCGAGCAGGATGCGCAGCGACTGGTCCAGGGCGCGCGCCTGATGGCGGCCGACTACGCGTTCCGCGAGGTGATCGCCACCGGCGATCGCGAGACCATCGGCTCGGTGCTCGCTCAATTACGGCAAGCGCATCGATGCGCCGCTGGTGATGATCGTCGGACTCGACCAGAAAGTCCTCGGCGACACCATCGACAGCGGCACCGGCAAGCCGTTCGTGCTGCCGCGCCTGCTCGACCAGGCGGAAGCCTGGAGCAGGCATCGGCGATGGTCGTGTTGCGCGGCGAGCTCTACCAGCTGGTCGTCGTGCCGGTGCTGGCCCCTGTGCCGATCGCTTGGGCGGTGGTCGGGCTGCGGGTCAACGATGCGTTGACCGTCGAGCTGCAGCGGCTGACCGGGCTCGACGTCAGCTTTTTCAGCCGGCGCGCCAACGACGGCTGGAAGCTTCAGGCGAGCACGCTCCCGGCCGCCGATCGCCTGGCTTGCGCGCCGACATGGCGTCCGACCGGTTTGCCGAAACCGACGCCGACGGCAATGCGGTCTACGGCGACACGGCGATCACCCGTGTGCTGCAGCTGCCGACGCAGGCGGAGGCGAGCGTCGTCGCCGTGCTGCAGGACCCGCTGTATCCCGCCCTCGAGCCGTTCCGCCGCCTGCAGGCTTCACGACGGCGTGATCGCTGCTGCTGCGGTGTGATCATCTCGGTATTCGCCAGCGTTATCATCGCCCGCCGCATCGCGCGTCCGGTGCACGATCTGGCGGCGCATCGCCTTGCGTATCGCCGCCGGCGACTATTCGACCGCGCCCGCCGGTATCGCGCACCGATGAGATCGGCGATCTCGCCAACGCCTTCCGCAACATGCAGCAGGGACATCGCGAGCCGCGAATCCCGCATCATGGACCTGGCGTACCGTGATGGCCTGACGCAGCTGCCGAACCGCGCGCTGGTAGCAACGACCGCCTCGACGAGGCGCTGGCGCACCGCGGCGGCCCTGGGCGCGCCGGTCGCGGTGCTGCTGATGGACCTCGATCACTTCAAGGACGTCAACGACTCGCTCGGCCATCCGATCGGAGACCTGATCCTGTGCGCGGTTTCGTCCCGACTCGAGACTCGTCGCTCAAGCGGCCGACCGACACCGTCGCGCGCCTCGGCGGCGACGAGTTCGCGATACTGCTGCCCGGCGACGACGCGGCCAAGGCCGAGCGCGTCGCCAAGGCCCTGCTGCATGCGCTGGACATGCCGATGACGCCCGAAGGTCACGCTCGTCGACGTGCGCGCGAGCATCGGCATCGCCGTCTATCCCGAACATGGCAGTGCGAACGCTCGACCTTGCTGCGCCACGCCGATGCCGCGATGTACGCGGCCAAGCGCAGGAACCTCGGCATCGCGCTGTGGGACGAGCGTTACGACCAGCACAGCAGCGGAGCGCCTGTCGCTGATGAGCGGTCTTGCGCAAGGCCGTCGACGACGACGAGCTCGCGCTCGTCTACCAGCCGAAGATCGCGCTGGGCGGCGGCCAGCGAGTGCACGTCGAGGCGCTGGTGCGCTGGCGGCATCCGACGCGCGGGCTGGTGCCGCCGGTCGGAGTTCATCGCCTTCGCCGAGCAGACCGGTTACATCCGCGCGATCACGCAGTGGGTGCTGGCGCACGCTGATCGCGCAATGCGCGGCATGGCGCAGCCGACGGAGCTGCCGATGAACGTGTCGATCAACCTGTCGGCGCGCGATCTGATCGATCCCGAGCTGCCGGAGCGCTTCGAGGCCTGCTGCTGCAGCAAGCACGGCTGCGCGGCGCAGTGGATCACGCTCGAGATCACCGAAAGCGCGATCCTCGACGATCCGGACCATGCGATCGACAACCTCGCAGCGCCTGCACGCGCTGGGCTGCCAAGCTCGCGATCGACGACTACGGCACCGGCTACTCGTCGCTCGCGTACCTGCGGCGGCTGCCGGTGCACGAGCTCAAGATCGACAAGACGTTCGTCATTGGGCATGGCGCGCGACGACGAGCGACGCGGTCATCGTCCGCTCGACGATCGACCTCGCGCACAACATGGGCCTCGTCGGTCGTCGCCGAAGGCGTCGAGGACGAAGCGACGCTCGAGCGGCTGCGCGCGCCTGGGCTGCGACATGGTGCAGGGGCTACCTGCTCAGTCGTCCGGTGGCGCGCGGCGGACACTGGTCGCGTGGATGCGCTCGTCGGTCTGGACGCGCGCCGCGCGTGACCAGGGCTGCTGCGTCGCGTCGTCTGAAGTCCGCGGTTCCGGGCGGCTTGCCCGCACCGACGGTTTTCGCAAGCGGCGGCTAATCGATTACGCTGTCGGCCTTGACGGCGCGCGTGGCGCGTTTAAGACCGGCATCCATGGCTTCCTACCCGCATCTGCTGGCTCCGCTCGATCTCGGCTTCACCACGCTGAAGAACCGCGTGCTGATGGGCTCGATGCACACCGGGCTCGAGGAAGCGCCCAACGGCTTCGCGCAAGCTGGCCGCGTTCTACGCGGCGCGCGCTCGCGGCGGCGTCGGCCTCGATCGTCACCGGCGGCATCGCGCCGAACCTCTGCCGGCCGGCTCGAGCCGCGCGCGTCGCAGCTCTCGTTCGCCTGGCAGGTCGCGCAAGCATCGCCGTCGATCACCGACGCCGTGCACGCGGCCGGCGGCAAGATCGCGCTGCAGATCCTGCACGCCGGCCGCTACGCCTATCACCCGCTGGCGGTCGGCGCCGTCGGCGCTGCGCAGTCGCCGATCACGCCGTTCACGCCGCGCGGCGCTGACGCGGCTGGGGCGTGCGCAAGACGATCGCCGACTACGCGCGCTGCGCGCGGCTCGCGCAGCGCGCCGGCTACGACGGCGTCGAGATCATGGGCTCGGAGGGCTACCTCATCAACCAGTTCGTCGCGCCGCAGACCAATCATCGCGACGACGAATGGGGCGGCTCGTTTCGCGAACCGCATCCGCTTTCCGGTCGAGATCGTGCGGCCGCACGCGCGAAGCGGTCGGGCGCGAACTTCATCATCATCTATCGGCTGTCGATGCTCGATCTGGTCGAAGGCGGCAGCACGTGGGACGAGGTCGTCGCGCTGGCGCAGGCGGTCGAAGCCGCCGGCGCGACGATCATCAACACCGGCATCGGCTGGCACGAGGCGCGCATCCCGACGATCGCGACGATGGTGCCGCGCGCCGCGTTCGCCTGGGTCACGCGGCGGATGAAAGGCGCGGTCGAAGATTCCGCTGATCGCGACCAACCGCATCAACGATCCCGCGACCGCCGAAGCGGTGCTCGCGCGCGGCGACGCGGACATGGTGTCGATGGCGCGGCCATTTCCTCGCCGACGCCGATTTCGTCAACAAGGCGGCGGAGGATCGCGCCGACGAGATCAACACCTGCATCGGCTGCAACCAGGCGTGCCTCGACCAGATCTTCGCGCGCGCAGATCGGCGACCTGCCTGGTCAATCCGTACGCCTGCCGCGAAACCGAGATCGGCTCGACGGCGGCTGCGACCCGCAAAAGCGTCGCCGTCGTCGGCGCGGGCCCGGCCGGCATGGCGTGCGCGGCGACGGCCGCCGAGCGCGGGCCACGACGTGACGCTGTTCGATGCTGCGGCGGAGATCGGCGGCCAGTTCAATCTCGCGCGGCGCATTCCCGGCAAGGAGGAATTCGCCGAGACGCTGCGCTATTTCCGCGTGCGGCTGGCGACAGCTCGGCGTCGAAGCTGCAGGCTCGATCAGCGCGCCGATCGCGCGAGACCTGCGCGGCTTCGACGAAGTGATTCTCGCTACCGGCGTCCTGCCGCGAACGCCGGCGATTCCCGGCATCGGCCATGCCAAGGTCGGCGAGCTATGTCGACGTCGTCGACGGACGCGCGCGAGCCGGGACGGCGCGTCGCGATCATCGGCGCCGGCGGCATCGGCTTCGACGTCGCCGGAGCTCCTCACCGCCGGGCGAGCCGGCCGACGGCCATGTGAGCGACGGAGGCGTCGCGACGATCCGGCGATCGCCGCATTTCGCGACGAATGGGGCATCGATGCCGGCTACCGCTGCGCGCGGCGGCCTCAAGCCTGCGCACGAGCCGACCGCCGCCGCGCAGGCTGTGGCTGCTGCAGCGCAAGCAAAGCAAAGGTCGGCGCCGGGCCTGGCCAAGACGACCGGCTGGATCCGGCCGCACGCTGCTCAAGCGCCGCGGCGTGGTGATGATCGCCGGCGTCGAGTACGACAGGATCGACGACGCCGGGCTGCATATCACGCGTCGACGGCGAGCCGCAGATCGCTCGATGTGGACACGATCGTCATTTGCGCCGGACAGGAGCCGCGCCGCGATCTGGTCGCCGCGCTCGAAGCGGCGCGGCATCCGCCACCACGTTGATCGGCGGCGCCGACGTGGCCGTGGAGCTCGACGCGCAAGCGCGCGATCGATCAGGGCACGCGGATAGCGCTGGCGCTCTAAAGTCGCTTGCCGGCGCGCTTAGTACGCGCCGGGAACCAGACCGAGATCGTCCAGCTCGGCGAGGACGTCGGCTCCGTGCAATGCGGTGTAAACGACGATGGTCAGCAAAAGCAAAAGTGACGAACGACCAGAGGAGATCGGCCCCGGGCGGCTGATGCCGGGCGGTTGTCCTCGGAACCCTGGCGCAACTCCCGTCGCAATGCGGGTCCGGACGCGCCGTGCGGTCGATCTGCGACTGGCGGTGATTTGCCGCGGCGACGCGCGAAAATGCGAGCAATGCGGCCGCGGCGGCGGGCGCGGATCCGAACGCTCGAGTCCATCGGCAATCATCGCGCTCCCGGCCGCCAGCGCATCTCCATGCATTTTTTGTCGCAAGCGGCATGCCAGCCGAGGCCGATCGACGAATATGTCAAATAACAGAGACTTGCCGCAATCGTCGCTGGAAGGGTCTCGCGTCTGCACCATTGCCATGCAACAGGGTGTCCAGGGCACCACGTTTGTGCGCGAGCCTCGCGGAGGCTCACCATACCGGCGCGGGCTTCCGGGCTGCTGCACGAAGCTGGTGGCGACTTACATCGGTGGACCTGAGACCGCTGTTGCGTCGCCCGGGCTTGTCGCCCCGCTTCCGGTTGTCGAACCCATGCCGGCCGGGCACCGTTGGAATTATTACAAAACACTAGTGGTTGACAGACAATCGCCTATTTCCTACAGATTACAAAAAATACTGGGTTACAACCGTAATATTACTCTGATAATGCACTGCACCATTTGTTGCATCACCAATCCCGATCGGCCGCATCTGAACAATCGATTGGCGCTACTCGCAAGCCGGTATTGTGGTTTGCTGCAATGCAACAATATTGTGTCGTTTTACCGGGGGTAAATAGCCATGATGATGGAAAATATCGAGATTTAAGCAAGTACTGCATCGATCGCGCGCAAGCCGATCGGCCTTGTGCGCGTGGCGGGCGGCTCGTGGGGCGCTTACACATGGGGCGTCCTCGATGCGCTGCTCGCGAGCCGTAGCATCACGGATCACACAGCTAAGCGGCACGAGCGCCGGCGCGATCAACGCAGCGAGTCGTCGCGAGCGCGCGCTGGCCAACGGATCACCGGCGCAGGCGAGTAAAGGCGTTGCGCTCGTTCTGGCTGTCGCATCGCGGCTCCCGATGCGCCGAGGTCGTGCGCAGCATGTCGAGGTCCGCTGGAGCAGCATTGGCGCAATTTCGATGAAGCGACTGGCTGCTCGCCGAGCGGACTCATTTCGCCGTACGGCGCGACGACGCTGGGCATGCATCCGCTGCGCGAAGCGATCGCGCGCTCACGTCGACATCGACGCGATACGCAGCAAGTCGGCGCCCGCACTGTTCGCTCACCGTTACCAACGTCAAGACAGGGCTGCCGCGCGTCATCTCCGAACCGCGATATGTCGATCGATACTCTGCTCGCGTCGGCGTCTCTGCCGGAGCTCTTCGCTGCGGTGGAAATCGATGGTGAGCACGTATTGGGATGTGCGGCTACGGCGGCAATCCCACGCTGTGGCCGATGATTCACAGCGGCGTCGGCGACGATCTCATCGTCGTGCAGCTCCTGCCGGACCAGGATCGACGACCTTCCAGCGGACGCGCGGTCGATACGCCGGCGCGTCGGCGAAGATCGTCTTCCATTCGAGCCTCGTTGCCGAGATGCAGGCGATCGCTGCGATGCGGACGCTCGCGGTGCGCGGCAAAGCGTCGAGCGTGCCGAGTTGCGGTTGCACCGCATCGGGCCGCCGCGGGTGCACTGCTCGACGGTTCCGCGAGCGAGCGCTCGCGTCTGGCTGCAACGCCTGCACGAAGAAGAGGGACTCGCCGCGGGCGGATGATTCATGTCGCGCCATGGCCGTGACCTCGGCGTGCAGGAGACGCTGGACGTAGCCGGGGGTTTTTCCGACGGGCACAAGCCGAGGGTGACGCCCCATCCTGCAGGCCCGCGGCAGCAGCGTAGGTATCGACGCGGCGACGCCAGATCAGCGGCGCTCGCGCGGCGGCAGCGCTTTCCACGCCGGAGAGATCCCGGCGCGCCTGCAGATGCCATTCGGTGGCCTGCTGGAATGCGCAGCCGGCGCGGATCAACGTCGCTTCGGCAGCATGGCGCGCCAGCAGCTGCACCGCGACCGGGAGCCCGTCCGCCGACATGCCGGCCGGCAGCGACAACGCGCAGATGCCGAGGTAATTGGCGACCCGAGTGAACGTGGCGAGCGGTGTGGCTACCGCGTCGACCTCGTCGACCGGCGTGGCGGTGATCGGCAGCGTCGGCGTCAGCAGGACCGCGTCGCGGCCGCGCATCCACTCGGCGAACGCGGCGGCGGTCTTGCTGCGCCGCGGCGAGCTCGTCGATGTAGTCGGCCGCGCTGATCGCCTTGCCGCCGAGCGTGCGCTTGCGCACCCAGGGATCGATCGTCGCAGGCTTGGGGTCCTCGATGTAGCCGCGGTGCAGCGCCCAGCGCCTCGGCGGCGATGATCGCGGCCGTTGCGCAGCATCAGGTCCTCGAAGTCGAATGGCGCGCGCGACTTCCTCGACGCTGCGCCCCAGCGCGCGCAGCATCGCCGATCGCCTGCGTAGCAGGCGCGCGCGCACGTCCGGCGCGTATCGGGCGAGGCGAACTGCTCGACCGGCGGTGCGATGATGCGCATGCCGCGCACATCGGGCTCGGCGGCGAGCGCGCGCGTCGAAATCGATCGCGGGCGCGCTGAGCGTGGCCGTGTCGCGCGCGGATCCGGGTCCGGCCATGGCCGCGGTCGAGCAGCGCGGCATCGTCGACCGTGCGCGCCAGATCGGCCCCAGCGAATCGAGCGTCGTCGCCAGCGGAAACGACGCCGGCCAGGCTGATCACGCCGTAGGTCGGTTTCAGGCCGGTCAGCCCGCACAGCGCGGCCGGGATGCGGATCGATCCGCCGGTGTCGGAGCCGATCGCCGCGGGCGCGAGGCCCGCCGGCGACGGCGACTGCGGAACCGCTGCGACGAGCCGCCGGCGACGCGATGCGACGCCGCGCGTCCCACGGATTCCACGGCGCGCCCATCGGCTCGTTGCGGCCCCAGCCGCCGAAGGCGAATTCGACGATGTGCGTCTTGCCGAGCGGAATCATCCCTGCGGCGAGCAGCCGCTCGACCGCGGTCGCAGTTTCGGTCGCGACGCCGTCCGGGCCAGCTCTTCGAGCCCGCCGTCGTCACCCGGCCGCTTGCACGTGCAGCAGATCCTTCAGCGCGATCGGCAGTCCGTGCAGCGAGATCCGGCGGCCCAGTCCGGCCTCGCGCTCCAGATCGGCTGCGGCCTGCGCGCCATCGAAGCGCGGCGTCGCGATAGACCTCGATGAACGCATGCGTGTGTCCATCGAGCGCCGCGATGCGCTCGAGGCGGGCAGCGACGATGTCGTGCGATGACGTTTCCCCGGCGCTCAGGCGACGCGAGAGCTCGGTCAGCGGAAGGTACGGAAGGTCTTTCGCGATCATGCGGTCGCGCCTTTATGCGGGAAATTCGCTGGACATTCGGATCATAGCCCGAGCGCAACGCGCCGAGGTCTGCCGATCAGCGTCGAGCACGATGTTGGAGGCCGAGCGGCGACCGACGTTCCTAGCCTCGCTTCGACGGCAAAGCCGAAACTCGCGACCGACAGCGCCGCCATTGCGAGCAGAACGAGACAAGCCCGCGACCATCGCCGATTCCGCGACGGCGAGCGGCGCGAACGCGAACAGGGCGATCGCCCGCGCAAACAGCGCCGGCGCGGCGAGATTGCCCAGCGTCCCTCCACTACCCGGCGCGGCCGAACAATTCGGCCGGCACGGTGCGCCGCGGACGATGGTGACCACGCCGTTGCTGCCGCCGAACAGAACGGCGAACAGCAGCGCGCCAGCGCGACCTGTCCGTTCAGCGCAAGCACGCACGACCACCGCGGCGACCAGCAACGACAGCGCGGCGATGCCGATCGAGCGCGACGCGAAGCGCCGGCCGATCGCGAACTCGAGCAGGCGGCCGGCGACCTGCATCGGGCCGAAGAACGTCCCGACCCACACACGCCGGTGGCAGGGCTCAGGCCTTTGCCCTGCAGGATGGTGATCAGATGCACGGTCAATACGGAGGCGATAAAGCCGTTGAACGCAAACGCGATCGCCAGCCAGACGAAAAGCCGCGCGGCGCTTGGCCGAGGGAAGGCCGCCGCGCCCTCCGCTGCGCGCCCGCTTTGCCGTGATCGACCGCGCCGGTGCTCGGCGGAATGAAGAGCAGATGCAGCGGCAGGCGAGGGCGATTTCGAGCGCCGCGAAAATCAGCAGCGTATCGCGCCAGCCGAACCACTCCAGCCCTTTGAGCGATGCCGGCCAGAACGCGGTGCTGGCCAGGCCGCCCATCAAGGTCAGCGCGGTCAGCGCCTTGCGATAGCGGGTGCCCGAATGCTGCGACAGAGCGTGGCGAAGGCGGCGTCGTACATCGTCATCGCCATCGCGACGCCGGCGACCACTGACCAGGCGAGAAAAAGCGCGATCGTCGAGTGCACGTGCGCGATCAGGAACAGCGCAAGCGCGGCCGCGACCGAGCCGGCGCTCATGACGGCGCGGCCGCCATGGCGATCGATGGCCCGGCCCACGAAAGGCGCGGTCAGCGCGGAGATCAGCAGCGCGCCAGCGAATAGCGCTCGAAGAGCATCGCTGCCGAAATGCCGAGCTCCTCGCGCATGCTGGCGCCGAGTACGGCGATCGAGTAGTAGAGCGTGCCCCATGACACGATCTGTGTAAGGCCCCAGCGCCGGTACCAGCCGCCACACGGTCGATCGAGTCATCGCCCAATGGTACCGTGAAGGCGGGCAAGGGGCGCGGTGCGGCACTGTGACGTCGGCGTTGCCGCCCCCATATCTGCGGTTCAGGAGACCACGACCATGCCTACCCGCACCCTGCAGCGCGTCATCGCGAGCCATTCCCACCTCGGACGGCGCCGGCGTCAAGCTTCAGCGCAGCCTCGGGCCAGTCGAACCTGGGCCCGCCTCGATCCGTTCCTGATGCTCGATCATTTCTCGACCGAAAATCCCGACGACTATATCGCCGGCTTCCCCGCGCATCCGCATCGCGGCTTCGAGACCGTGACCTATATGCTCGACGGCCACATGCGCCACCAGGATCATCTCGGCAACACCGGCGATCTGAAGAGCCGGCGGCGTGCAGTGGATGAGCGCGGGCCGCGGCATCATCCATTCCGAAATGCCGCAGCAGGAAGCCGGGCGCATGCGCGGTTTTCAGCTCTGGATCAATCTTGCCGGCCAAGGAAAAGATGAAGGCCGCCGGCTACCGCGACATCCAGGCCGACGAGATTCCGGTGGTCGAACTCGCCCGGCGGTGGCAGAGTCAAGGTCATCGCCGGGACGCTGGACGGCGACGGCAGGCGCACGCCCGGCCCGATCAGGGACTGTCGACCGATCCGCTGTACTTCGACGTCGGGCTGCCGGCCGGCGCGAAATTCACGCCATCGTGCTGCCCGCCGGGCTATCACGCCTTCGTCTACCCGTTCGAGGGTCAGCGTCGCAGTCGGCCCGGAGGGTGCGCAGAAACGTCCTCGCAGACACACCATGCGCGGGCGTGCTGTCGGACGGCGACGAGTGTCGAGCTGACTCCGGCGGACCCGACGGCGGCAGCGTCATCCTGCTCGCCGGCCGTCCGCTGCTCGAGCCGATCGTGCAGTACGGGCCGTTCGTGATGAATACGCGCGAGGAAATCGAGCAGGCGGTGCGCGATTATGCGAGGCGGCGCGCGGACCGGCGAGAGCGGCCGCCCGCGCCGCAAACCAACCCTGGCGGCGTCCAGTGTGTCTTTGTGGTAAAAACCCGCCGCAAAGTGGCGGGGCAGTTTTTACGGTATGCGAAGCGTCAGCCGTTCGGCTGGCGCTGGCCGATCGCGTTGTCGATACGAGGCGTCGCGCTGCGACTCTGTTGCGCTCCTCCACGCATTGGCGCAATGCCTCACGGTAGCTTTTTCTCCTCGGGCGACACGGTGGCTTCTCGCTGACGAGGCGCTGATTCGATCACGCCGGCGTGCAGCGCGGCTGCGGGCTGTGGCAGTCGCGTCTGACTTCGGTGCGCTTGCTGTGCCTTGCCGAAGCGGTGGCGTTCGGATCCGCCGCCATCTTGTCAGGCGGCTTGGCTGCTCCGGTATGGCTGCGCCGGCGTCGTCGTGGATGGCGCCCCTGCCGCCGGCATCCGCGAGTTGTCGTCCGGCGCGTTTTGCGCGCCGCTGCGCCGACGAGCAAGGCGCCAGGCTCTGCGCCGCACCAGGAGTTCGGTAAGGGTGACTGGTCACCGAGGTCTCCATCGAGAAGATTGGCCGTCCGCGCCGATCAAGCGCCGTTCACTCCCAGCGAGTTACCCTCTGCCCACTATCACTGAAAGCCACGGCAGCCAGTATCGGACGACTTCTGATTCGCACGTAGGGCGGCGGCGATACCGTCCTTGGGTCACGTAGGACCTGCGCCTAGGCCGCTCGCGCCGGAGTCGGCGGTACAGGAGCCGCCGCCGATGGCGGCGACACCGCACAGGCACACGATTGGTACATGTCAATCGCCTGGGACTTTGTGAAGGAGATGGCATGAATCGCACATCGATCGAAGCCTGATGTTAATTGCGTTGGTCGTGACCGCGAGCGCCGTCCGCGCCGACGTCACCGCCGGGCGGCGGTCACCAATTCCGGCAGTACGCAAGTTTCATCGTTGCCGTTCCGCCGGACAACAATGCGACTGCCGCGAACAAAATCGCCAGGAACCGCAGCGCCACCGCCGCCGACAGAAGTGCAGGCTTACCGCGAAAGACCGCGCTGCCTGTGATCGCCACGCCAGGGCACCGGGCTGGACGCGTGCCGGGCACCTTTCGCCGCCAGTATGCTGAAATGGACCAAGCTGTGTCGCGGCCTTTCGGCCGCCGAGTTCGACCATCAAACGGCACTCTGCCGACTGATTCGAGCTTCACCGCCGCCGTATTCGCTCCGCTTCCGGGGCGGTGCAGCTTGACCGGCGATGATCACCGCCAATGGACCGGCTCGAGGATCCGATTGCGCTAGCGTTTAAGGCGTAAAATCGAGGCTCTTGATCGGCTAACCAGCAAAACAACATACGTCATCGGGATTCGCTAGCCAGGGCGACGCCGCGTGTTGGGCTCGACCCAACATCGTAGGAGATCACAATGGTGCCCGCAAACGCGGCGTCGCGGCGGAAATCGTCTGCTCGCGGCGCTGCCCGCCAAAGGACCGCAAGCCGCTGGTCGCGCTGCGAACAAGTCGAGAACCGGCTTCGGCCAGGTGCTCGACGAGCCGAGCGACCGCATCGGCCACGTCTACTTCCCGATCGGCAGCTATGTTTTCGCTGGTGATAGGCGCGGCGGCAAGCGCCGAAGTGGGACTCGTCGGCGACGAGCGCATGCATGGCGTTTCGCTGGGTGCTGGGGATCTCACGACATTGTCCCAGGTGCACGCGCTGGTGCAAGGCGCCGGCCCGGCGTTTCGCATGACTGCCCAAACCTTCCGCCGCAGATGCGCGGCGATCCGGCATTGCGCCGCGCGCTGGGCCGCTATCTTTATGTCTGATGAGCCAGCTCGCGCAGTCGGCATGCACACGCTACCACCTGATCGAGGCGCGGCTCGCCCGCTGGATGCTGATGACCCAGGATCGCGCGCACGCGGACATTCAGCGTCACGCATGAATTCCCTGGCATGGATGCTCGGTGTTCGCCGTGTCGGGGTCACCGGGGCGAAGCCAGCGCGCGCTACAGCGCGCCAGCGTCCTGATCAGTTATAAAGCGTGGCCTGTTGACGGTGCTCAACCGGCGCGGCCTGCGGAGGCTGCGTCATTGCTCTTTATCGGATCAAGCAAGAACGTCTACGACCGGATGCTGGAGCTGGCGCACGATCCGCGCAGTTTGCGCCGGTCACATTCGGCGTGGGCGGCTCGATCGTCACCCGCAATTCTGATCTTGATCCCGTTGCGCTGCTCGACCTCATGATCACGTCGGCCAGCAACGGGCCGACGATGTCCGCAAAGCTCTTTTTCGGCGTGGGCGTAAGGGACGAAGTTCTCGCTGACGGTCGACATCGAGTTTCGGTTGAGAGCTCGCGGATTGGCAGACGAGCGCCAAACATGTGCGCCGCATCGTACGATGTCAGAGTTGTATGGTAGCGAACAATGACTTCCGCGCCTCGGCGCCGGATGAAAGCCGTGAGCTTTCCAGTCGACCGCTGGTCGTGCGCGCCCGCGAATCTAGCGCGCGAGACTGCCTTCCAGGCGGCTGCTCGCTTGACGACGGCGCGCGCGGCCAGGTCACAAATTTGCTTCGACGCGCATTTCCGTGCGGCTCGACTGGTCGGCAAGCGGAGATCCCGATGACGGCAGGCGCGCCATACTCGCTCTCGAGCTTGCGATGTATTTCCTCAAGCTGGGCAGCATCGGCTTCGGCGGGCCGGTCGCGCTGGTTGGTTATGCACCGCGATCTGGTCGAGACGCGGCGCTGGACGCCGACGAAGACTACCGCGAGGGGCGACTCACACGCTGGCGCAGCTGATGCGGGCCGCTGGCGGCGCAGCTTCCGGGATGTATCTCGGCTACGTGCATTACCGCGTCGTCGGCGCCGTGGCGGGTTTCGCTTTTGTGCTGCCTTCGTTTCTGATGGTGGTGGCGATCGGTTGGGCGTACTTGCGCTTCGGCGGCCTGCGTGGATGCAAACCGCGTTCTACGAGCGTCGGTGCGGCCGTGATCGGCATCATCGCGATCCGGCGCCTACAAGCCGACCGTCAGGGGCCATCGGCACCGACAAGCTGCTGTGGGCGATCATCTGGTGGCCGCTGCCGTCACCGTCTGGACCCAGTCGGAAAGCATCTGGCTGTTCCTCGGCAGCTACGGCGTTCTGGTGTGGCTCGTCGGGGCGCCGCCGAAACGCTGGACCGGAGAAGTATCGCGCCCGCGCTGCTGTCGCTCGGTCCGCATGGAACCTCGTGTGCGCGACGGCTACGGCATCGACGCTGGACGCTGCTTGCCCAGCTCGGCGCGTTCTTTGCGAGCCGGAGCATTCGTCTTCGGCAGCGGCTTGGCGATCGTTCCCTTCCTCTATGCCGGCGTCGTGCACGACCACCAGTGGCTGACCGAGCGCCAGTTTGTCGACGCCGTTGCCGTGGCGATGATCACGCCCCGGGCGTCGTCATCACCGTGGGCTTCATCGGTTATCTGATCGCCGGCTTAAGCGGTGCGGTGGTCGCCGCGCTCGATACCTTCCTGCCGTGCTATTTGTTCACGATCCTGCCGGCGCCGTATTTCAAGAAGTACGGCAAGCGTCAGCGTTGTTGGCGTTTGTCAGCGGGGGGTTACCGCAGCTGCGATCGGCGCGATCACCGGAGCGGTCATCGTCCTGGCAGGCCGATCGGTCGTCGACCACGACAAGCCGCGGCGATTGCGCTGGTCACCGTCGGACTGGTCTGGAAAGTGAAAAAACTGCCCGAGCCGGTGATCGTCGCCGTTGCCGCCATCGTCGGGCTCGCCTCTTCCCCGGCGGTCCGCTGCACCTTAGCGCCGCCAGCGACGACTTGCCGACATGGCCGAATCCGCGACCTGATTTGAGCCGCGCATCGGCTGTCATTTGTGCGACTGGCCCTCATTGGCCCCTCATGGAGCCCTCCCGACCAGGTAATGAACTTTCGGCCATAGGCTGACCTCCCTCCTTAGCGTCGGCATTGCCGACTCGCCCGCCGGGATGCGCGAGCATACGACGCAGCCCATCTGAGAGGGGACACCATCCGATGAAACGCCTGTTTGCCGCCCCGCATCCGTGCTGTTGGCGCTCAAGCTTTGTTTCGCTGCCTTCGTTCGCGTGGATCCGCAGCCTGCACGACCTTTGCGACTGCCGGCGGGCGCCACGCCGCCTGGGGGTGTCGCGGTCGGTCTGGCGCGGCAATATCTATGTTTCGACGCGTTCGGGTTTCCCGAGCCCCCGCGGTGTCCACCGTCCGGACGGATCGTCGTGTTCGATTCGCACGGCAAGCTGCTGCGATCGCGACTTATCGTCACCGGCGCGAGCCACGCATCTGCTCGGGCTCGGCGTTCATCCCCGTCGACACCAGGCACTGCTGGTCGCCGATTTCGGCGCCGGGAAGGTGCTCAGCGTCGATCCGCTGTCGGGCGCCTCGCACCTGCAAGAGTGTTCACCGACATCGGCCCGGCGTCGAGCTTGAACGCCCTGACGTTCGACAGCGCCGGCAACGTCTATATACCGGACTCGTTCAGGGCATCGTCTGGCGAACGGGGCCGCGGGCGGAAGCAGCCGTCGCCTGGAAGACCGATCCGCTGCTCGCGACTACCGGCGATGCCTCCGTTCGGTGCCAACGGACTCGCGTTCAGCAGCGACGGCACGCTGCTTTACGTCGCTAACACCGGGAACGACTCGGTGGTGAAAATTCCGGTATCGGGCGGCGCGGCGGGAACGGCGGTGCTGGCAGCGCAGCATCAATGGTGCCGATGGCGTGGCCGTCGATTCCAGCGACAACATCTGGGTCGTCGCCAACCAGTCCGACGAGATCGTCGTTTTAGATCCGACCGGCAAGGCGATCGCCAAGCTCTGGCGAGCTTCAACGGCATCGACGCCAGGGGCGCGGCGCGGGGCTTGCTGTTCCCGGCCAGCCTGGTGTTCAGCGGCGAGTCGGTGCTGGTCACCAATCTGGTGCTCGACCTGGGAACGGTCTTCGGTCTGCCGACGGTCGATTCGCAGTGGGCGGCGCAAGTGACGCCCTTACACGGTCAGCAAGATCAACCGGCACCTGCCGCCGGTTCACCGGGGGCCCAGGGTTGATAGGCGTGATCGGGGGCGGATGGTCGGGTGCAACGGACGTTGCGCAAGCGTTCGGACGGACGGGCGTTAACGATGCTCGCCATCCGGGCACCGGAGAGTCCTCGGCCTCGAGCACGCCGACACGCTGCGCCGCATGTGGCGGCACCCGCACGCCGATCCGGAAACCCTGCGGCAATTCCAGCTGCGCAAGCTCCGCGTGCTGCGCACTGCCGCACGCATGTTGCGGCCTACCGCGAGCATTGGCGATCGTCGAAGCTCGAGCCGACGACATCCGCGCGACGCGACACATCGAGCCTTTGCCGACAATCGGCAGAACGATCTGCGCGGCCGCCCGGTGGCAGACGCTGGTCGACGGCGCCGATCTGAGCTGGTGCGGCACACGACCAGTGGGTCATCAGGCAAGCCATTCGACATCTATCGCGCGCCTCGCGAAGAGCATCTCGCGAATCTCTTTCGCTTGCGCGCGTGCGCGGAAGCGGGTCTGCCGTACCTTCGACCGCATCGCACGTTCAGCCAGCTTCGCTCGACCGCGCGCCCCTGGCCTGGGGCCGGATCCGGCAAGCGATCGGCATCCATCAGGGAGAAACAATTCAAGCGGCCTGTGGCGTCAGCGCACGGCTCGTCGAAAAGCTGATGACACCGGCCCGACGTCATATGCGGCTATCCATCGACCTAGCAATACGTAACTT
>ERZ1370068.1829-contig-11777_pt1 | contig 55970 bp, 91 predicted proteins | sample MGYA00561227_ERZ1370068 | MGnify/ENA primary metagenome ERZ1370068 (study PRJEB38410, sample SAMEA6850437) | metagenome | study: Metagenomic assessment of the ecological functions of the soil: analysis of the soil microbiota associated with the... | reverse complement strand
GAGCGCGTGCGCACCGGTGGCAACTTCGCGCTGCAGTTCCGGCCGAGCTGACGCCATGGACTTCAACCTCACCGGTCTGTATTCGAAGTTCGACGCCGACAACATCAATTCCACTCATGTGCCTGGGGCGAGCGCGCCTTGGCAACGGCGGCACCCCGGCAAACGCTGGTATCCAGGGCAAACACCGCGGTGAGCGGGCACGATCTCATCCCTCAACAACGGCATCTTCCGGATTTCGAGCGTCCTTTATGACGCCATCGATCGGTTCGCCGGCTCCGAGTCGCGCAACATCGATCTCGACAGCAACTTCCGCCTGGGCGACAACCTCGGTCTGCACGTCCGCGTGGGCTACACGGATGCCGAGGGCAACACGGACGCGCAGCCAGGTTTGTCGAGTTTCGCTGGTGCACCGGCAGCGTTCAACTACGACCTGCGCGGCAGCTCGCCACAGGTCACCTACGTCGCGAACGGCAACGGCGTGGCCGTGGATCCCAACGATCCGTCCGACCTGGGTGTTTCACCAGCTCGCTGGGCGAAATCCGCAGCGAGGACGAGGAGACCTACCTTCTGGCGGAAAAAGACCTTCTGAGTGGAGCTGGACGCTGGCGCGCTGAAGTCGGTGAGGTTCGGCGCCAAGTACACCGACCACGAGCGCGAGGTCGGCTTCTAATACCACCAATCGCGGTGGTCCAATTTCCGATCAACGAGACGCCGTCCGACGGCATTCGCCGGCGTGCGCTGACCCCTTTAAGATTTTCGAAACGACGTTGCTGCCGTCTCGGGAACGCTCACTTCCTACTGGCAGGTAAACCGCGACGCCGTTGAGGACATCCTCTGTTCGGGCAAAGTTGGCCAACTCGGGGCCTGCTTCTATCCGGGGCAGAGTATCCCCTGCGTCGCCGAAGATGCACGGCGGGCATGATGGGCAACTTCGATAGCGAGCGCTGGCGCGGCAATCTCGGCGTCCGCTACGTGCAGATCGACCGGTGGAGTCGCGCGGCAACGTCGTCTATCCTTCCGGCACCGGGCCCGAGGGCTCCATTGAGAATCAGTTCGGCGACTACGCAGCCGATCGTGATCAATCGCAGCTACGACGTGATGTGCTGCCGAGCCTCAACGTCGCGTACGACCGCGGGACGACAAGGTGTCGCGCTTTTGCGGCGGCGCGGTGATGACGCGACCGAACTACTAGCATATTGCGCCACGCACCAGCCTGAATACGGCCGATCTTACAGGCGCCAGCGGCACCCCGAGCTCGATCCGTTCCGCGCCAACCGCGCGGATCTGTCATTCGCCGGAGTGGTACTCCGGTCGCCCATCCTGGCCTTGGCGGTCTTTTTACAAGGCCATCAAGTCGTTCATCACCGACGTCCCGGTCAACCAGAACTTCACTGTGGAGGACGTGCAACCCAACCGAGTCTGCACGCTGCCACCTCGCCCACACCGACCAGCGCGTCCCTCTCTGAACTGCCCGTTCGTGATCAATCAGCGCACCAACGGCGGCGGCGGAGAGATGAAGGGGGCCGAGTTCGCCGTGACGGTGGCCGATTGCGGGTGGCTTTGGTCTGCTGGGAAACTACACGGTACACGGATGCTGGCGACGGTTTATGATCCCCCGCCGGGTGCTCCCGAGGACTCGTTCAATCTGACGGCGTATTTCGAGAACCCGCGCGTGAGTGTGCGGCTCTCGTACAACTACAGGTCCGAGTTCTTCGAGACGTTCGACCGCAATACACCGCTCACCAGGACGGGCTCGAGTCGCTGGATGCCTGTGGTCGTGAACGTCCCCGACGACGTGGCGCTTACGTTTGACGGCGCGGTAACCCCCGCCAGAGCGAGAAACCTCGTGCAGTTCGCCGGCGAGAAGTTCCGCCGCGCGCGATCTATGACAATGGCACGGTCTACTACGCCGGCGTCCGCTTGACTCTGAAGCTGCCTCACCCGACCCTCTCCCACGCAACACGGTTTCCGGGTTCACGCATGAGGATTCGGGTTGCCATCGCTGGCGCCCAGAGGCGCACAATAGGTGGGCGTCTGATTCCACGATGGAGGTCAATATGACACTCAGGCATTGTCTCTTGGGGCCGCTCACGGCCGTATTGCTTAGTGGCTGGTTGCGCAAAAGCTCCGCCTCCTGCTGAGGCGCCCGCCCTCGCCGGAGCCTGGCGGTCGTCGCTCCAGTTCGAGAGTGGGGCTTTCGCGCCGATCAAGGATCTCGAGTTCATGTACGTGTTCAACACCGGCGGCACGATGACCGAGTCCTCAAACTACGACGGAGCCCCTCCCGTACCACCTGCGTACGGCGTCTGGCGCAGTGTCGGACCCAATGAGTTCGAGGCGAAGTATGAGTACTACGCGACCGCACCGTCAGCAGCAGACGAATTCATGAAGGGCGCCGGTTGGCTGCCGTCAGGTCGTGGGGTGTTCGTCGAACGGATTACGGTTTCGGCCGATGGTCAGACCTTTACATCCACCATGAAGTACGACGCTTTCGACATGAAGGGTGCACCGGATCGAAGGCGGTGGGAAGCGAAAGGAAAGGCGGTGAGAATCCGGTTCTGAGGCAGGCGTCGCATGCGGACGGCGTTTAGAAATAGCCGTTGAGCTGCAGGAAGAACTGCTGACGATTCTGCAGATCGTTCTGTGGAATGCCGTCGTAGTAGCGCACGCCCGCGCGCAACTGCGCGAACTGGATCGGCACGTATTCCCAGACGAGGCTGTACCGCACCTGCTGGTCCTCGCTGACATCGGTATCGGGGTCGAATTCTTCGGCGGTGAGCTTCAGATTCTGTCCGGGCAAGAATTTCCAGTTAGCCTCGATGAGTCCGGCCCATTGCTTGCGGCGAGGTTCAACGCTGCCATCGTCGATGTAGTCCGCTTCCGCCAGCCAGGCGATCGGGCCCGGTGCGCAACCCGGCGAAAATATTCTGCATGCGTGCGATCGCCGACATCGGTATGGTTTAGGTTGAAGCTTGCGCCGCCGCGCCAGCGTGACGTCACGCGCTCGGCGCGGAAACTCAGCTGCTTGCCACTGTCCGTCTCCGGTCCGCCGCCGGTGCCGTTTGACACGGCGAGCTCAGCACCCCACGCGGTACCTTCGAATCCGAACTCGACTCCCGTGGTCGGGTGTGGCGAAGTTGATGCCGGGGACCTGACGGACGAAGGCCGAATCGTCCTGCAGGCGAAGACCGTAGGGCAGGAACATCTGTCCTGCCTTGATGTAGTAGCGCTGGCCTCCGAACCACAGGCGTCCATAGGCTTCCGCGTTGGTGCTCGCGCCGGGCGCGAGGCGTTGATCGACATATAAGAGAGTCGGTCCGGAATCACGCGCGCGTCGAGATAGACACGCAGCTCCTCGATTTCGAAGTCCGATTGCGTCTTCTCGTTGGGAATGCGCGTAACGTTTGCATCGGCTCGCAGGTTCCCGCCGATCGCCAGAAATCGATTGATCTCGCCGGTCCACGGCGTCGCGTCGCCGGTATCGATTCGATGCGCTGGCAGAGCACGGTCTGCCCCCAGACCTGGCCGAAGGTAGGTGCGCATGCCGCCGCCGGTTGGATTGACGTGAGCAGATGCCGCACTTCAATCCCTCTCGCACGGCGAAGTAGGGTTCGGCGAGTGCCTGTTGCGGTGCGAATGCGCCAAGCGCGAGCAGCGTAGGCAGGAGTAGATCTTGAAGGCCGACGAATCTCATCGCGCGGGCTCCACGTCGAACTTCGAGGACGAAATCGTCGATGACCTTGCCTGCGCGACTGGTGAGTGGGCAACGCCGCCTTGGCCCGCAATCCGCAGCCGATAGCGATCGGCCGACCAACTGTCTTCCAGGTATTTCGATCGCCAGCACCGTCGGCGCGAGTGACCACACTGTGATTCGCAATTGCGTGATCGCCGTGTTCATTGCCGTCGTCGGAAGCTTCCGTCGCCGCCGCTCCGAATCAGCGTGACGGCACCCGCCTCGAGCTGCGATACGTCGAGCTCGTCGTCCGCGGCAACGAAGCAGCTCGCGCGGCGGTTGTGTCAGTCGCTCGCCGGGAAGCGGCGCAAGCGCACGGATCTGCGGCGCAGTCGAGGCGCCAAGCGCGGCCGCGGTCGGCTGTGAGCGCCGTCGAGGATCCACTGGCGAATCACATCGATGGTGGACTGAGGAAGGTATGGTCCGCCGAGCGGCATTTGTCCGCCGACAGCCGCGTGCCCTTCGAGTTTCTGAATGATGCAGCTGGAATCTGGTTGACCCGGCGCGACACGCAGGAGCGAAGGGAACCTCGACGCTCGGCTGACCGACGAGCATCGCGTACGACGAGTTGGCGTCGAGCCGGAAGCCGAGCGGCGCGGCTGCGCCGGCGTGGCACGTCGTGCAGATCGGCGTGAACACCTGATCCTGAATCGACTGCAACTCGGGCAGCAATGGTTGCGGTTCACTCGAGATCGGCCGGCCGTTGGCATCCAGGCCCTCGCCGTTGCCGGCGCAGGCGGCGAGCAGCGGCAGCATCAGCCCCACCTCCCGCGAATCGTTGCAGCATGTATGGCCCACTACGGCACGGTGTCTTTCGGTATGTGCCCGCCGAATCCGCCCGCAGTTCAATTCGCAGCGCAAATAACTCTTCACCATTCGAAATCTTCTGCGCGGGGCAACCGAAAGCTCGCGGGCGGGTACTCACGGATTGGAAATACCTTTGGTCACTCCGGGTAAGGGCGCGAGCATGCGTGGCGTAAGACATCTCATCTATTTGGTGTTCGCGATCGTCCTGGTCGCGTGCGGTGGCGGTGGCGGCGGTTCCGGTATGGCGCCGGCCACGGCGACGATTTCGGTGACGCCCGCAACGATCGCGCTGGGTCAGAGCGCGACACTCACCTGGAGTACGAATGGCACTTCCTGTACCGCGAGCGGCGCGTGGAGCGGTGCATCAGGCCGCGAGCGGGACGCTCGTCGTCACGCCGACTGCCACGGGCGCGCAGACCTACACACTCGTGTGCTCCGGCGGCATCTACAGTGCGAGCACCACCCAGTCGGCAACGCTCACCGTCAATGCACCGAGCGCCTTTTCAATGAGCAGTCTCGTGTCCGATGGCGCCGTCACGGCCGCCACCACGGATGCCAACCTCAAGAACCCGTGGGGTATCGTGTTCGGGCCCACCACGCCGGTCTGGATCGCGAACAATGCGACCGGAACATCGACGCTCTACGACGGCACCGGCACCAAGCTGCCACTGACCGTAAGCCTGCCTGCGGGATTGAACGGCAGTGCCGACGCCACGGGTATCGTCTTCAACGGCAGCGCGACCGACTTCGTCGTAACGCAGCCTGGGGTACCGCTTCAGGCGTCGCCCGTTTCATCTTTGATGGCGAGGGCGGGACGATCATGGGCTGGTCGCCTGCGGCCGATGCCACGCACGCGATCATCGGGTACGACGATGGCGCCGGCGGCGCAGTCTACAAGGGGCTCGCGATCGCGAACGATGGCACGGCGAACCACCTGTACGCGACCGACTTCCACAACGGCAAGGTCGACGTCTTCGACGCCACCTTCGCCAAGGTCACTGTGACGGGCGGCTTCACGGATTCGACCCTGCCCGCGGGCTATGCACCGCTTTGGCATTCAGGCGCTGCAGATTGGCGGTCAAACACGCATCGTCGTCACATACGCGCAGAAGGATCCGCAGTCGAACGACGAAGTCGCGGGGGCTGGCTTTGGCCTCGTCAACGTGTTCGACACCAGCGGTACGCTGGTGACGCACCTGGTCCCGGTCGGCCGCGAGTTGAATGCTCCGTGGGGCGTGGCGCTGGCGCCCGACGGCTTCGGCACGATGAGTAATGCGCTGCTGATCGGCAACTTCGCCGACGGCGTGATCAACGCCTACGACCCGGTCACGGGTGCGTTCCTGGGAGCGCTTCACGATGGCGCTGGCAATCTGATTGCAACGCCCGGTCTTTGGGGCATGGCGTTCGGGAACGGCGCGCTCAATCAACCGACGACGACGCTCTACATCGCTGCCGGAATCGCGGACGAAGCGGATGGTCTGTACGCGCGAATCGATCTCGGGGCGACTGCCCCCGATATCGTTGCTCCGACGGTTTCCCTCACGGCGCCTGCCGCCGGTACAGTGAGCGGCACGGTAGCTGTGAGCGCGAATGCGGCGGATAACGTCGGCGTAACGCAGGTGGAATTCTTCGCGGGCACGACGTCACTCGGCGTCGCTACGACGGCACCCTTCTCGGTTAACTGGAATACGACCACCACGGCCAATGGCAATGTGAACGTGACCGCCGTGGCGCATGACGCGGCTGGCAATACGACCACTTCTGCCCCGGTGGCGGTTGACGGTTTCCAACACTGCTCCGGCGGCACCGACGCTGGCGCAACTGCAGGCCGACATCTTCACGCCGAGTTGTTCCAGTATGTCACACGGGCGTGGGGCCATCTCTGCCCGGTGTGATGAATCTGACCAGCGCCTCCGCGACGTTCGCCGCCCTCGTCAACGTGACGAGCATCGATGAACCCCCGCTCAAGCGCGTGCTGCCTGGCGACCCGAACAACAGCTACATCATCCACAAGCTCGAGGGCACACAGACCGTCGGCGTCGCGCATGCCCTTCGGAGGACCGTTCCTCGACCAGGCGACCATCGATCAGGTCCGTGCGTGGATTCAGGCGGGCGCTGCACCATGAGGTGTTGAATTCGGCCGGCTCGGCGGGAAGCCTCGCTCGTGGATTGAACTACGGGGGAGGGACGCAACTAACTTCGCGTGCGAGCCGGACGGATCTCACTGCTCATGGCGATCGCGCTGCTCGGCGCAGGTCCGGCAGCGGCCGGCGGCCGCTGGAGCGGAGTTCTCGCCGCGACGACCGACTATGTTCTATCGCGGTGTCTCTCAAACGCATAACCAGCCGGCACTGCAAGGTGACGTCCATTATGAAACTGCGGCGAGCATGGTCGTCGGAATGTGGGCCTCGACCGTGCAGCCGACGAGCGATACGCAGACGCTCGAGCTCGACGCATACCTGGGCAGTCGTGGCTGCTTGCCGATGACGTTGCTGCTGAGCGTCACCGCCGTCCACTACGCGTATCTCGATACGTCGACGTGGGGACCGAAGGACTACGATGAGATCCTGGCGTCGCTCGGCTACCGTGGCCTTCTGTTCGCCACCGTCGCATGGTCGCCAAACACTTGGCGTTACTCGATTTCCAATGACGCCTCCCGGCACTCGGCGGCGTCGTACGAAGTCGCGACGCATCTGCCCATTGCGCGCGACTGGTACTTGTCCGGCGGTGTGGGCTACTACGATTTGGGCCAATTCGTCGATCCCAGCTACTGGTACTGGAACGCGGGTGTCGGCTACGGTCTTAGACACTATCAGATGGATCTGTCCTTATTTCGGCAACGATGCGGCGGCGAGACCACAGGTTTATGGCGATAGTCAGCGTGCCAAATGGGCGTTGACTCTGACTTGGCATTTTTAGGGCGATCGATATTGAACCGAAGCGGTGCTTACGGGAACTCACGAGCATGAGTCGACGCGACCCCGACCGCAGCACCGCGTACCACACGCCCTCGGCGTCCGATCACGAGCGCGCGCTGCTCGCGCGCGTCGCGTCGCGCGCAGCGCGGCGTTCCAGGAACTTTATTTCATTTATCACCGGCGCTTAGCACGGTTTCTCACGCGTTTCGTGCATCGCTACGACATCGCCGAGGAGGTCATCAACGACACGATGTGGGTCGTGTGGTCCAAAGCTTGCGACTTCCGGGATGCCTCGCGAGTCTCGACGTGGATCATGGGAATTGCCTACCGCCGTGCCCTTAAAACTCTCCAGCGTGTGCGCGCCGTCACATCGAACGAGAACCCTGGCGCTTCGGTTCCGGAACTCACGACTGAAGAGCCTCAGCGCACTGAACGAGTTGCGTGAGTGGCTCGGTCAGGCGCTCGAGACCTTGCCACTCGAGCAGCGCCTGGTTCTCGCGAGCTGACGTACTTTCTCGGCCATTCCTGCGAGGAGATCGCGCACAATCATGGATTGTCCGGTGAACACAGTGAAGACGCGCGCTGTTCCACGCCAGGCAGAAGCTGCGGGTCACGCTGCCGCAGCTGGCCGGCCAGCCGGAGCTCGATCGATGAGCAATCACGTGCCGCCAGATGAACTCCATGACCGGGCCTGGGAGCTTTTACCCTGGATCGTCAACGGGCGCCTCGTGCGCGACGATGAGCCCTGGGTCGGTCGGCATCTGGATGAGTGCGCAGAGTGCCGACGCGAGATCGAAATACAAAGCGACATTCGCAGCGCACTCATCGGCGAGGCGCGCGTCGAGTACACGCCGCAAGCGTCGTTTCAGAAGCTGGTTGCGCGCATGGAAGAAATCGATCACGCGTCACCGCGTGATCCGATCTCAGCGAGCCGTCCGCCGCGCCAGCATTCGCTGCGCCGCCAGCCGACAGTCGCCCCTGCGGAGCAGGCTGCCGCGGTGGCTGATCTATGCACCCTGGGCGCGCAGTGTGCGGCGGTAGCGGCGATCGCGATCTTGCGTTGGCTGGCGGGCCGCTGAGCGATTCTTTGCACCTAACTATCAGACTCTCAGCGCGCGCGAGCGCCGCGGCTGCCGCGGGCGGCAATCTTCACGTGGTGCCTTGCGCCCGCGGTGACGGTCACCGAGTTCGAGTCGCTGCTCGAATTGATGCACGCGCGAGTCCTCGCCGGTCCGTCTGCCGCGCACGTCTGGACCCTGCAGTACCGTACTCCACCGACACGCCACAGTTTGCGGCCCTCGTCCACAATCTGCGCTCCGACCCTCGCATCGCGTTCGTCGAGCCGGTTGCGGCTGGCGGGGGACGGATCGGTGAACTGCAGCGCTGCTGATCCTGCTGCTGTTCTCGCTTAGCGGCTGCGCTGCGGGATTCGGCTCGCGGCACTCCGCGATGCTGCCGAGCGAGGCACGAACCAAGCCGCAGGATTTCCATTGTCGTCGCCGTGCGCAACGACCCGATCTCCATCGCGACCCGCGCGGGTTCCACGCCGCGCCAGTACAACGGCGCGGGGTCCAGCTGGGTGTCAAGCGCGGCGACGGCGCTGGTCGGTGCGATCGCCCGCGATTACGATCTGAACGAGGTTGCGGGCTGGCCCATCGCGGCGCTTCGCGTTCACTGCGTCGTGTTCCACCGGCCGCAAGGCGAAACGAGCGGCGACCCTCCTCACTCGCCCCGCGCACGACCCGCGCGTCGAATTCGCGCAACCGCTCAATACGTTTGAGACATCCTCCACGACTTTCAACGACCTCTTACGCAAAGCTGCAGGGAGCCTCGGTGCGCTCGGCGTTGCCGAAGCGCATCGCTGGTCGGTGGGCGAAGGCATACGCATCGCCGTCATCGACACCGGTGTCGATTCGGAGCATCCGGATCTCAAGGGGCGCGTTGTCGCGCGCCGCAATTTCGTCGACAACGACATGCGCGGCTTCGAGCGCGACTTGCATGGAACTCAGGTTGCCGGCGTCATCGCGGCGCTCGCGAACAACCGCGAGGGCATCGTCGGCATCGCGCCGCGCGCGCAACTGCTCGCCTTCAAGGCCTGCTGGCACAGTGCAGGGTGTCCGGCGCCCGCTGCAATTCTTTTCGCTCGCTCAGGCACTGGTCGCGGCCGACGAATCCGGTGTCGACATTGTGAATCTGAGTCTCGCCGGACCTGCAGATCCGCTGCTCACACAGCTGGTGACCCGAGGTCTGGTACACGGAACGATTGTCGTCGGCAGTGTTCCGCCGGACGGGCGGCGTGACGGCTTTCCTGTCGGGATCGCCGGCGTAATTGCCGCGGATTCCTCCGCTCCAGCCGCGCGATCCGCAAGCGTTCTATACGCGCCGGGTAACAACGTGCTCACGCTCGCTCCGGGCGGACAATATGACTTCGCATCCGGCAGCTCACTGGCGGCGGCTCACGTCACGGGTGTTCTGGCACTGGATGCGCGCGCGGCGGCCCGACGCTTCCGCCGATGATCTCGGTCAGCTGCTCTTGAAAACGACAGAATCGATTGCGAGCGAGGCGGGGCCGGTCGATTCGATCAATGCGTGTGGCGCGCTCGCGGCCCTTGATCGCGCGCAGCTCCTGCGCAGCACTTCGCGAGCACGGACAGCGACAACACGCGCGCGGTAGCACGACAGGCGTCGCAGCGGGCACGCTCAGTTGCGGAAGTTGCCTTAAGGAACTCGGTTAATCTGGGCTTCCCGCTCGCCGCGCGCCGCTGTATGAACTTGGCACTTCATCTCTCCACGCGTGCGCTCCAGCGAGGTGTTAGGCCGCATTCGCTCGTATATGTATGCGCCCATGCGCGATACGCGAATGCACTAACGTTCGAGGTAGTCGCGCACCGCTGTTAGCAGTAGCGGAGTTCGGGTTGGTAGACCTGGAATCCGCCAACTGGGCTTTCCGCCGCATAGCCCACCAACACTGCAGCCGAGGCGAGGTAGCCGTCGGGGATACCAAGCTCCTCGGCCACGCCCTCGGCGCTGGTGAGCCACGGGATCGGAGCGCCGATCCAGCATGTCCCCAGACCGAGCGTGCGCCGCGACCAGCATGTTCTGGGCCGCGCGGCGGCAGTCGAAGGGCTTCCGGGTTCGAGCGTTTCGCGCAGAAGAGGACAACTGCAGTGCGTTCCAGAAGTTCACCGAGAATCAGGCCTCCCGATCCAACTCCAACGTTGGCCGGGCGGCTGATGCTCAAACGCATAACGCCTTGCGCGATCGCCGTATGCGGCCAGTCTGTCGGCGCCCTCGATGACACAAAGCTTCCATGCCGAGGTGCCGCTGACCGGTGGCGTTGGGGCCTGAAACCGCCGCCCACAGCACCTTTTCCAGCGTGGCGCGATCAACTGGATCGGGGCGGTATACGCCGGATCGTGCGCCGACTGCGGATTGCTTCGATGATCAGGCTTCCACTGGGGCCTCCGATGATGTGACGCCCTAACGTCCGCAGGTACTTCGAGCGACGCGCCGCTGCGCATTGGATGCTGGCACTTTATCCCTCTCGCGTTTCGCAAACCAGCGCGCGTTGTTTAGACGATCAGCCAACGACGTCACGTACAGACATGCATGGTCCGCGATGAAATGTACCGCGCCTGCAATCTTTGGCATCGTCAGGTACCACGATGACCTCGGGTATGGATGGAGCAAAAGACTTCGCGGCGGGTCTGCTTCGAACAGCCTAGGAACGACGGCACGGTGACACCGTCTGCTTGTGCCTTCTCTGCAGCAAAGCTCCCCGACGTAGCTTCTACTTGCGTGTAACCCAGGCGCTCCAGGGTGCTTCGAGCCTGAGCATAAGCGAGGCGCGCCGACCACAATCGTCGTCGTCACTTCGCTCCGTTCAAGCTCCGCGACATCTGCGGCCTTCGCCTCCGCACGCCGTAAGCACCGGGGCCGATAGACGTGATGGTGCGATGAATTTCGGCGCTCTGCTGACGCTCATTGCCGCCCAACGTCGCGCTGAGCGGCGCGCTGGCGGGTAATGGATGCCGGCATCTTTATCCCGTTCCGCGTCTGCTCCAACGCGCTGTTAGGCCGCAGGACTTTGGCGGCGAACTCTCATCGCCCAAAGACCGTGCTTGCCAGTTCTGTATCAAAGTATTCGGTGACATCGCCGATCTTGCCGTTGCGCATTCTGAACACATGGCAATAGGTGTTGTTGTACGGCCGCCCGTCTTTCGTCTCCGCCTTACCCCTCAGCTGGACCACCACGACATCACCTTCAGCGATCATGTTGTCTATGGTGGAGGCAATGCCCGCCTTGAGTTGATGCTCGAATACGGGCTCGAGGAAGTCTTGTAACAAGATCGCTCTTGCCGACGTATGTGCCCGAGTATTTTGTCGATCCGATGTTCGTCCACGTAACATCGCTGGCCAGCCACCCAAAGCACTCCTCCATGTCTCCACGATTCGCCGCATCGATAAAAGGCCTGGGCGATCTGTTTGTTTTCGGCGAGACTCATCGCACGCCCTCCCGACAATGTGAAGTGATTCTTGCGGCCTAACGTCCGCGTTGAGCGACGCGCGGCTGTGTGATGGATGCTGGCACTCTATCCCTCCGGCGTTTGCTACAACGCGTTTCGTTAGACCGTCCGTCTTCACGATCCAACGATGCGCTTCGCCGACTACCTCACCTGGCAGTCAGAATGCTCGAATGGCCGCCGCGCAGACAGAGGGCTGCTCGCTGCATACGTCATGCGTGCCGTTCGGAACGATCAGCCGCCGTCCATTTTGCAGGTGCCGTTCCAATTCGTCATCGGTGAGGGCGCAGCATCGGATAGGTTTCTCCGCCGCTCAACATCAGCACTGGGACTTTCAGATTTCGGATCTGCTCCCGGCTGATCGGCGGAAAGGCGTCGCTGAGAGGTCACGTGAGCGCCTCGCCATTCGCGGATGTTCGCGATCAGGGCCGAGCGGAACTCCGGAGGGGATCTTTGTCCATACCGCCGGACCCACGAAGAAATCGAGCGAGATCGCGTGGGGCCCCCATCGGGTCGCCGCGCTCGAAGGCCTTGCCAGTCGCCTGCCACATTCCGCCATAAAACTCGTCGAACAGCGCCGCTCCGCCCGGCAACTCCGGAAGCCATCTAATGAGGGGCGGCTCGACCAGCGTGAGCGTGCGGACACATTTGCGGCTCGCGAAGCGCACCTCGAGCGCGGTGTACGCGCCATACGAGACGCCGACGACATGCATCGCACCCAGGTTCACATTCCGATTGAGCGCGGCGAGGTCCGCGGCCTCGACGATGGCCGGATTGATCAGGCGCTGAAAGCGGATTGTCGTTCGTAGTTGTAGCGGCGGCTATAGGTGATCGTCCTGAACTCCGTTCATGAGCTCTTGCGCCACCGGGATCCACTCTCGGTAATCCGCGAGACCGCCGTGCACGAAAACGATCGGCTCGCCTCGGCCCCCGGTCGAAGTAGTGCAGCTCCACGCCGTTCACGTGGGCCTTCAAGAGCGCCTGCTGCGGGCCTGTCGCCGGAGTGGTTCGATACGGGTGGCACCGAGGCGATCCTCGCGCGCAGCCCTCCGTGAGTCCCGCCGCCAGCAAGACCAATGCCGGACACTGAAAGGGATACGATCCTTCGAAAACTTCACTTTCAAAAACACCTCGACCGTGGAGAGGTGGGCCTCGAGGTCGATGCGGAGAGATGACGTGTTTGGATCTGCCACATAGAGTCTAACGTCCGCGCTGAGCGACGCGCTGGCGAGTAATGGATGCTGGCACTTTATCCCTCCGCGCGTTTGCTCCAACGCGTTGTTAGCGTCACCCCAGGCATCGATCAAGTTTCCTGACACACATGCCAGATTCAGCACATCGATTCTGGCCCTACTCCACTTCTCTCGGCTCGCGGGCGATACAGACGAGTTGTGGTCTCGAAGCGTCGCCAAAATCCCAATCGAACGAAGAGGAATGGATGATCTTATTCGAGACCTCACGCAGCGATGACACTTCGTCCCGGCTTTCCAGTGCTAAGAAGGGTTCCTAGCTGAAGGTTGCTGTTGTTTGCCACATAGGCTGACAGATCCTGGTCTTCGTCGAGATAGCGCAGAAAGAGTGCAAGCTCGAAGCAGGCACGTTCTACCCGCGCCTCAGGCAATTCAAGGAGTGTTCTTCGATACGTGTCCCACTCGCCTTGGAGCCCGAATTCAGCGATGTGTGCAAGGCGAGGCCGTGAGAACGCGAAACGTCAATAGTGTCGCCGTGCATTCACGAATGACCTCGACTACACGGAGTGAGAGCTCGGCCATAGCACGCTAACGTCCGCGTTGAGCGACGCGCCACTGAGTACTGGACGCTGGCACTTTATCCATTTCGCGCTCGCTCCAACGCGTTGTTCACGCACGCGCACAACTCGCTCCAGAGGTCGTCTCGTACGAGACCGCACATGGTGCGGTTGCGCATGATCTGCGAGTCGCGCTACTGCGCCTCGATTTGGACCGGTTCGAGGACGGGGAAGATCTGGTCGCGACGCTGCTCAATGATCGAGGACCGCGACGGGGTGCCATGGCCGGCCTCCCCTCCTCACCCGGGGAGACGGCCTCAACTCCCCACGGCGGGGAGCAGGATGCTAGTGAAGCTGCGTCGGCGCGATGCTTTCTGTCACTGATGCTCCGGCAGCGCCGGGTCGATCGACGACAACACCGTTGGGCCCGCTGTCGGGCCGAAGATTTTTACCGTCGTAGAGAAATAGCACTGGCATCTTGAATTTCCGAGTGAACTTGCCTTCGCCCAGCATTGCAACGTAGCCGCTGCGTGGTCGATCCAAAGTGACAACATACTGGTCGTGCTTGCGCTTCATCGGCACTGATTCCCAGCGCGCATCACGAAAGTCCTGGGTGTCACTTCTCGCCGTCCATACCAGCATCTGCCTGGGCTTCATGCTGGGGCTCAGCTCCAGGCGCACGTCGTCAGCCCCTTCCACAAATTGCCATTGCAACTTGGGCAGCGGTGCGCCGTGGGCCACATGTCGATGCAAGGCAACGAGACTACCGATGACTCGATCGTAGTCCTTGATGTCGTGGCCCTGGTTGGGGACGTACAGTATGTATTTCTCGCCCTCCAGTTCGGACCAGTACAGATTGAGCGCATCGAGCGGCCAATACTTGTCGTTCGGTACCGTTGATGATGAGCTTCGGTTGCAGCAGCGAGTGGCGGTAGCTGTACGGATCAACTATGTCGAGCAGCGATTGGCCGCCTGGTGAGGCGAGCCTTTCAGGCAGGTGACGTTCTGTATAGCGGCGCAATCTGCGGCGAGGGTGCGCCCCACGGCGCTGGCGTGCTTCATCTGCGCGCCCATGTTCACGACATCAATCACGATGGGGGCGAGTCGCGGTCGCACGAGCATCCACGGCACCGGTCAACCACGTCGTCCAGCCGCGCTTGAGGCCCCCGCGACGGTAAACGAGTCTATGTGCACGCCCCATTCCTGCGCGGCGAATGTCTGAATCGTGTCCATCGCACGCACTACGGTCTTCACCATCGGCAACAACAGCGGCCAGTCGTTGTCCCCGGTCTCGAGATAACGATCGAAGGTCAGCGCGATGATCCGGTCCTCGGTCAACCCATCGAACAAGGGTTGGAAGGGGACATGTCGCAGCACCGCAACCGGCGTGCGCAGCTCTTGGGTCAACTTGGATGAACCTATCCGTACCGTTTGGTAGTTTGCCCGGCGTCGCATCATCGCTCGAGTTCCGGCTTCCAACGTCCCCGGAGATATAGAGTAGTGCTTGTCGCGAATTGGGATCGAGATTGGCCGGAACGATGATGTAGAGCTGATGGCGCCACAGCGTGTCCCGCCAGGTCTGCGAGCTTCAGTGATGAGCTCTACGTATCTTGTCCCGCCGATGGCGCCTGACGAGCGGACGTGCCAGCCGTAGCTTGAATCAGGGCGAGCGATGTAGGCGGCGAGTGCATCGGACGAGGTGGGGCGCTCTGGTCTGCTCGGGCACAAACGCTGGACGCGAGGACGACCAGCGCCGCGAAGACGCCTTGCCACCGCTTTGAGTGAGCAATCATCGTGTTGTTCTCCTGCGCCGTTTGGACCGCGCCGTTATTCGAAGATTGCACGCAGCAGAGTAACGCTCTGCAGCGTTGTGAACGCGGACCTACTCGACACAAAAAGTGATTTAACTTTGCGCCGCTGAAGGCGGCGTGTAGCGGTGCTCGAGAATCCCGTTCAGTCGGTGCGTCGCCTGCTGCGCCACTTGGTGGCATACGGCAGCGCGAACAAGTGCAGACCGGTGGACAGGAGCAAGGCGAGAGGGAGCAGCGGCACGTAGCTCACCCAGACGATAGGGTCTTGTGTGCCAAGGCGACGAAGGTGACGATGACGGTGACCGTAAAGGCTGTGTACGCAACGAGCGCGCAGCATCCCCGCACCTGGGTACAGGTCGTGGAGCCCGAGGCGACGCACTTGATCGGGCTGGTCGCGAGCGACCGCGACCTGCGCTGTTGCCGCTGACACGGGCACTGCTTGATGTGGCGCAAGAGCTGGATATCACTGGCGAAATCGAGCGGCTCATCGCCGCGACTGGTCGCGCCTGACTACTTTCCGATGATTGAAGTCATCGATGGGTCGAGTCACGCAATCGATTTGATCCCGCGTTCGAACGGCGCGGACACTCCTCGGTCATATCAAGTCTCCTGGAGAGGACGTGCCATGGCCAAAATACTCTGTGTTCTGTACGACGACCCCGTCGACGGTTATCCGAAGTCTTACGCGCGCGATGACGTACCAAGATCGACCGCTACCCCGGCGGCCAGACGGCACCCACTCCGAAAGGAATCGACTTTCGCCCCGGTGAGCTTCTCGGCTGCGTTTCTGGAGCTCTCGGCCTGCGCAAGTATCTCGAGAGTAACGGGCACGAGTTGGTCGTCACTGCCGACAAGGACGGACCGCAATCCGTATTCGAGCGCGAACTGCCCGACGCGGAGATCGTGATCTCGCAGCCGTTCTGGCCGGCATACCTGACCATCGGAGCGCATCGACAAGGCGCAAGAACCTTAAGCTCGCGCTGACAGCGGGTATCGGGTCGGATCACGTCGATCTGCAGGCCGCGATCGAAACGGGCATCACGGTGGCGGAGGTCACCTACTGCAAACAGCATCAGCGTGTCCGAGCACGTCGTGATGATGATCCTCGCGCTGGTGCGCAATTACATCCCATCTTATCAAGTGGGTCATCGACGGAGGCTGGAACATCGCCGACTGCGTGGCGCGCTCCTACGACGTCGAAGGCATGCAGGTCGGGACCGTTGCGGCCGGCCGCATCGGCCTTGCGGTGCTGCGCCGGCTCAAGCCGTTTGACGTGAAGCTGCACTACACCGATCGTCATCGGCTGCCGCCGGAAGTCGAGCGCGAGCTGAACGTGACGTTCCATCCGAACGTCGAATCGCTGGTGCGCGTCTGCGACGTGGTCGACGATCAACGCGCCGCTGCATCCGGAGACGGAGAACCTGTTCAACGCCGAGCTCATCGCCAAGATGAAACGCGGTGCGTATCTGGTGAATACCGCGCGCGGCAAGATCTGCGACCGTGACGCCGTTGCGGCAGCGCTCGAGAGCGGACAGCTGGCGGGTTACGCCGGTGACGTCTGGTTCCCGCAGCCAGCTCCTCAGGACCATCCCTGGCGCTCGATGCCTCATCACGGAATGACGCCCCATACCTCAGGAACGTCACTCTCTGCCCAGGCTCGCTATGCCGCTGGCACCCGGGAAATCCTCGAGTGCTGGTTCGACAAGCGCGCAATTCGCGAGGAGTACCTTATCGTTGACGGCGGCAAGCTAGCTGGTACCGGCGCGCACTCCTACACGGGCGGTAACGCCACCCGCGGTTCAGATGAGGCTGCGAAATTCAAGCGCTGAAGATGTGAAAAGCTCGCAGCGCTCGTAGCGCACTTCTCTACGCAGAGGGCTCCGTTTACGTCGCTTGCGTGGCCTGACAGCTGGGGTTCAATCGGCAGACTCTCGTCCAGAGTTGGCATGATCACTTCTTGTGCGTGCCAGGGTCCTCTTCTGGATTCACATAAGTAAAGATCATTGGGCCCATGGCGTGCACCTGTACGATCGTCTCGCCGCTGGTTGATGCAAAATGCGGAGTATCTTTCGGCATGACCATGAAGCTTCCGGCCGCCATAGCTCGCATGGATTTCTCGTCAACTTTTTTACCAAGTCCCATTTTGAAAGTCCCGGAAATGACAGTGATATGCTCATCCGTTGGATGGTAATGGGCCGGGATTTTATAGTTGTCGGGCAGTTTGCTTCGAATAGTGAATAGGGCATTTGGCGTTTGCGGGTTGCCTTCAATCGTGGCGCATAGCCCACCTGGCGGAAGGAACGGTGGACATTGCTCCCACTTAATATCCTCCGGGGCAATCATGATGTGCTTCTGAATGGTCGCGGCTGCGGGCTACACCGCGTCCTCGGCCGCCACTGGTTGTTGCGACAAAATCAGCATTGCCGCCGATGCGACGCCGTACATTGTCTTTTTCATGTGTTCAGAGCCTCCGTTTTAGTGATGCCCAACGTCCGCATTGAGCAACGCGCTGCTGTGTAATGAATGCTGGCGTTAAACGGACCGGCGACGGCGAGACGATATTACTCACGCTGGGCACTGGTGGGCACCAGGACCGGAAACATCGTTAGCGACGACATTTCCACTCGCATAACCGATTGAACGAATTGGTGGCCAGGGGCGGAATCGAACCACCGACACGCGGATTTTCAGTCCGCTGCTCTACCAACTGAGCTACCTGGCCATTGATGCGGGCGGGACGGCGCTGAGAGCCGGTCGAAGAGGCGCGTATTAGACCGACGCAGGCCGGGGTGCGTCAAGGCGGCGGGCGGCTAAGGGCCGAAAGTCAGCGTCGCCACTGTGTACAGCATCCCCGCCACATAGACCGCCATCACGATCCAGGCGAGCGCACTTCCGCCCCAGGTCGTGAACTCCTGCGGCACCCCACTTCTTCTCAGGCGCAGCACCATGAGTACTGGAAGAACACCCACGAACAGCCCGCCGCCGAAAGTGCCGGCGATGTCCAGAGTGCGCACAAAAGCATCCGGCTTCATGAGCGCTACCACGAGCGGAGGAAGGACGACTGCGCTGGTTAAGACCCAGTTCGGCACAGTACGCCTGCGCGAGGCCGCATCCCGGTAAGAGTCCTCGAGCGATACGCCGAGCCCTATATAGGAAGTCAGCATCGAGAGAGCGGCGAAGATGTTGCCGAGCAGGATAACGCTTCCTCCGACAATGAAGCCGAGGCGGGATGGTGGCCGGATGCCCGGCGGCACGCGAATGGGAAAGAGAATGACCGGTCTCGGCAGCGACCGGAACTGGCGCCCAGGACCACCAGCGACCAGAGCAGGTAGAGCACACACGGCACGGCAAGTCCGGCGCACACGACGACTCCGATCCGCTTCTTGTCTTCGAGCCGCGAGGCGATCGACGGCAGCACGGAATGCCCAGGAAGGCAAACAGCACCACACCGAACACGTCGAGAACTGAAGCCCAGTCCGAGCGCTGCAGGAAATGCACCTGCACGTGCGGTGCCGCCATACCCATGACAACTCAAGCAGCACCAGCATCGCGTAGAGGAGGTACGTGTTGACCCAGCTGATGAGCACGATACCGCCGTGGAGGATGGCGGTGCCGATGACGAAATAGATGAGTGTGCCCAGCCACACAGGCACAGCGCCGTGCGACAGGCTGTGGAAAACCTGGCCGCCCGCGGCCGGTACGCGATGAGCGCGCCATAGACGTAGATGGCGATGCCGACGAGCATCGCCACGCCGCCCCAGGGACCGAGAGACCGGCGGGCGAGAGAAGGCAAATGCGCGCTCTGCTTGTCCGCGAGCACCGATTCGGCGATGTAGAGTCCGGAGAGCGCGGAGACCGCGGCCAGGCCGACGATCATGGCCGCGAGAGCAGGAACACCGGCCTCCGAGGCGACGACGGGAAGCGCCAGGATGCCCGCGCCGACGATCGTGGCGGCGAAGACGAAGATCCCGCGTGTCGTCGTTATGGTGTTGCGCAGGGTCAAGGCTTCGCCGGCAATGCGTCATTCACGACGTCCGCCTCGCATGCTCGTCTGCAGCTCAATCATGGGCTGCTGACTGATGCGCAGAAAACCACGCTCGGGACGATCCAGGTCAGCAATGAGCATGATGACGCCTGAGAATGCGAGTACAGAGCGGTCGCCGCGACGCTACGACGCGATCCGCTCAAGCCTGCCTGATAGCCGATACTCAGCATGCCGACACCGGCAGTCAGAAACAGGAACACCCAGATGGCCGTCGGGATGCGGTTGCGGATGGCCGCGAGGCGCAAGCCATGCGTGTCGATCATTTCATTAAGAGAGGTGATGAAGAGGCCGGTCATGACATTCGGATGTTGTGTGGCCGCAGCAGCAGCTTCGCTCCAGATCACGCGCTGCAATTCCTCCAAACGCGCCAGTGCCGCGGTAGAAGTGTTCGGGGTGCAGCCCGGCGTCCGTCCGGACGTCCGTGTACTCACGCAATAGCGCGCGAAGCTTCGAGGCCGGTGGATCAGGTATCAGGGAGGTACGCAGGTACGTGGTACCGATAGTGTTGGCGTCCTGGACCACCATCTGCTTGCGGGCGTCGAATCGCGAGGAGGCCATCCCGAACGTAAAGCGCCAGGATGAAGGCCAGCAGACCGAAGCGTGGCACCCACCGCCGCACCGACCGGGCCTTCCGGCTCGCCCTGCTGATGTTGCCTGCGCTTTCCGAACCAGCGTCCGAGCTCTACAGCTGCGAACGCCAGCAGCAGCGTCACTAAGAAGAGCTAGTATTGGTATTTCATCCATTGCGCTCACGTTCGCCTCCCAGACGACCGCAGTCTGATCTTGGCAGATTTTGCAAAGCGGTACGCCCCAAATTCTTGGCCCGCGGCCGAACTTTTGCCGGCGAATGAGTTCTTTTGACGTCTCCGGCGCGCGTTCTGTAGTCTTATGCGCGTCCGCCGGGCAAAACATGCCACCAGGCTCCCTCTCCAGACAATCCAGCGCGTCCCAGACTGCGCTGGCTGAGCACTTCTGCCAGACTCGGGCGCTCATGACCGCGTTGATCGCGCCGCTGGCGGCGGAAGATTGCGTGGTGCAAAGCATGCCGGACGCGAGCCCCGCGAAGTGGCACCTCGCGCACACGACCTGGTTCTTCGAGCAGTTCGTGCTCGGCCCGCACGTGCCGGGGTATCGGGACTTCGATGCCCGGTTCGGCTATCTCTTTAATTCCTACTACGAGACGGTCGGCGATCGGCACCGGCGGGCGGACCGTGGCCTGCTGACGCGCCCGACGCTCGAGCAAGTTCGCGCCTATCGCGATCATGTCGATGAAAGCGTGTCGGACCTGTTGGCAAGCGGCGCTCATCCGGACGTCGCGGCGCTGATCGAGCTCGGCCTCCATCACGAGCAGCAGCACCAGGAGCTGCTCCTGACCGACCTGAAGCATCTCTTGTCGTGCAATCCGTTGCGCCCCGCTTACCGGGAGCTCGAGGGTTCCGAGCCTGCCGACGAAGTTGAACCACTGCGCTTCTATCAGTGTCCCGAAGGCATCTACGAGATCGGCCATTCGGGCTCCGCGTTCTCTTTCGACAACGAGACACCGCGGCACCGGGTTTTCTCGCGCCATTCGCTCTCGCGCATCGGCCGATCAGCAATGCCGAGTATCGTGACTTCATTCGCGATGGCGGGTACACCAAGGCGCAGCTTTGGATGTCGGATGGCTGGGCCACCGTGCAGGCGCAGGGCTGGAAGCGGCCGATCTACTGGAACGAGGCGCTCGATGGCGAATTCACGCTGGGCGGCGAGCGCGAGCTCGAAGCGCCGGCGCCCGTGTGTCATGTGAGCTGGTACGAAGCCGATGCGTTTGCGCGCTGGGCGGGTGCCCGCTTGCCGACCGAAGCCGAATGGGAGACGGTAGCGGCGCGCCAGCCCATCACGGGCAACTTCCTGGACGATGACCTGCTGCATCCCGCGGCGAGCGACGCGGGACGCGACCTGACGCAACTGTTTGGTGATGTGTGGGAATGGACCTCGTCCGCGTACTCGCCCTACCCTGGCTTTGAGCCCGCGGCGGGCGCGATCGGCGAATACAACGGCAAGTTCATGGCGAACCAATTCGTGCTGCGCGGCGGTTCCTGCGTCACGCCGGCCTCGCATATCCGCGCAACCTACCGCAACTTCTTTTACCCCACGGCGCGCTGGCAATTCGCGGGCATCCGGCTTGCGAAAGGTTCGGCATGAATCCGAACCGCGCCGCAGTCTCGTTAACCCGAGCAGCGGCGCCGCCGGTGATCTGCTGCTGGCGGAAATCCTCGCGGGACTCTGGCGCGACCGAAATACCTGTATCCGAAATTCTTCTACGACGAGCGCGGCTCGCTCCTCTTCGACCGCATCTGCGAGCTGCCCGAGTACTACCTGACGCGCACCGAGACCGCGATCCTGGCCGAGCGCGCGCCGACATTCATTCGCACCTTGGGACCGGGCCTGCGACTGATCGAGCCGGGCAGCGGCTCGAGCGCCAAGACGCGCATCCTGCTCGATGCCATGCAGCCCCGGCGAGCTACGTGTGTGTCGACATTTCGCGCTCCCACCTGATGACCGCGGCACAGGCACTGACGCAGACGCTACCCGGGAATCGAGATTCTTCCGGTGTGCGCAGACTTCACGCAACCGTTCGAGATTCCGGTCCGGAACCACTGCCGCACAATCGACCCTCGTGTTCTTCCGGGCTCGACCATTGGCAACTTCGATCGCTCCGAGGCGATCGCGTTGCTCGCGATGATGCGTGAGCTGGCCGGCCCGGAAGGACGCGTACTGGTGGGCGCGGATCTGCGCAAGTCTCCACGCATTCTGGAAGCCGCGTACAACGATACGGCCGGTGTGACGGCCGAATTCAATCTCAACCTGCTCGCGCGCCTCAACCATGAGTTCGGCGCGGACTTCGACCTGGGTGCATTCATGCATCGCGCGCCCTGGGTGGAAGAGCAGAGTCGCATCGAAATGCATCTCGTCAGCACGTGCCGCCAGACGGTGCACATTGGCGAGTGTCGAGGTCGAGTTCGAGGTGGCGAGTCGATCTGGACCGAGAGTTGCCACAAATATGATCGTGCCCAGTTCGCCGCGATGGCGCGCGAGAGCAAAGCTGGGCATTGAAGAAGTCTGGACAGATAAAGAGGAGTGCTTCAGCGCACAACTGCTGCAGCCTGTTTAGAGAATCTCACCCTGGCCCCTCTCCCCGATGGCGGGGAGAGGCAAAGAAAAGGGCGCCGCGGTGGAGAAGGGAAACAACTTTGAATCGGGGAAACTGTCATGGCCAATAGCACTGCCGATATCCGTAATCTGGCACTGGTCGGTCACGCCGGTGCGGGCAAGACCCTTCTTGCCGAAGCGTTGTTGCTCGATGCGGGCGCGATTCGCGCCAAAGGGAGCCTGGTACGCGGCACGACCGTGTGCGACTACGACCCGCAGGAAAAAAGCTCCAGCACTCGCTCGACGCTGCGATCTGCACGTTCGAGGCGGGCGACACGCGCGTCAATCTGATCGACACGCCGGGATTTCCGGACTTCGTCGGTCGATCGCTCAGCGTTCTCGAAGCCGTCGAGACCGTTGGCGTCGTGGTCAGCGCCATTTCGGGCGTGGAAGCGGTCACCGAGCGGATGATGACGTTCGCGAAGGAACGCGACCTGTGCCGCATCGTGATCATCAACAAGATCGATAGCCGCGAGGCGCAGGTCAGACAAACACTCGCCCAGGTGCGCGAGATGTTCGGTCGCGAGTGCCTGCCGCTGAACCTGCCGGCTGAGGGTGGCACGCAAGGTCGTCGATTGTTTCTTCCAGCCGCGGGGCGGTCCGACGGACTTCGGCTCGGTCGAAGCCGCACACCGAGATCGTCGACCAGGTGGTCGAGCTCGATGACGACCTCATGGCGCTCTATCTCGAGCAGGGCGAGGAGCTCAATCCCGAGCAACTGCGCGATCCATTCGAGCGCGCGCTGCGCGAAGGTCACCTCGTCCCGGTCTGCTTCGTCTCCGGAGAGACCGGTGCGGGCGTGCACGAACTGCTCGACATCATCCGCCGCCTGATGCCCAGCCCTGCTGAAGGTAATCCGCCGCCATTCCTCAAGGGCGAAGGTGATGACTCCGAACGCGTCGAAGTGAAACCAGATGCGTCGCGACGCGTCGTGGCGCACGTGTTCAAAGTCACGGTCGATCCCTTCGTCGGCAAGCTCGGCCTGTTCCGCATTCACCAGGGCACGGTGCGCAACGGCAGCCAGTTGTTCGTCGGCGATGCGCGCAAGCCCTTCAAGGTCGCGCACCTGTTTCGCCTGCTGGGCAAGGAGCACACCGAAGTGTCAGCCGGCATTCCGGGCGACATCTGCGCCGTCGCGAAAGTCGACGAGTTGCACTTCGACGCGGTGCTGCACGACTCGCACGATGAGGATCAGTTCCACCTCAAAGTCGATCGCGTTCCCGCCGCCGATGCTCGGCGTCGCCATCGAACCGGAACGACGTGGCGAGGAACAGCGCCTCTCCGACTGCCTGCACAAGCTGGTGGCGGAGGATCCGTGCGTGCGCGTCGAGCACCACGCGAGCGTGAACGAGACGGTGCTCTACGGCATGGGCGAGCTGCACCTGCGGATGATGCTCGAGCGCATGGCCGAGCGTTACGGCGTGCACGTCAAGACGCATCCGCCGAGCATTCCATACCGCGAAACGGTGACGAAGCGCGCGGAAGGCCATTGTCGCCACAAGAAGCAGACCGGCGGCGCGGGTCAGTTCGGTGAGGTGTACCTCAAGGTCGAAGCGCTGCAACGCGGCACGGGTTTCGAGTTCGTCGATGAGGTGGTCGGCGGCGCCATCCCGCACCAGTTCATTCCGGCGGTAGAGAAGGGAGTCCGGCAGGTGCTGGGCGAAGGCGCGATCGCCGGTTATCCGCTGCAGGATGTGCGCGTCATCGTGTACGACGGCAAGTACCATCCGGTCGACTCGAAGGAAGTCGCGTTCGTCTCCGCGGGGCGCAAGGCGTTTCTCGATGCGATCGCCCAGGCGGGACCGATCGTGCTGGAGCCGATCGTGCGCGTCGACATCACCGCGCCTTCCGGGTCGATGGGCGACATCACCGGCGATCTCGCCACCAAGCGCGGCCGCATCAACGGCAACAACGCACTACCGGGCAATCGCGTAACCATCGGGGCACTCGTGCCGCTCGCAGAGCTCAACGAGTATCAGTCGCGCCTGAAGTCACTGACGGGCGGCGAAGGCACCTACACGATGGAGTTGAGTCACTACGATCCGGTGCCGCCGCGAAAACAGCAGGGAACTCATCACAGCGTTCAAGCCGAAGGCGGAGCAGGAGTAGCGCTGGAGTACAGCATTTTGCAGGGGACCTGACTGCCACAGGAGAGGGGCTCGTGATCACAAGACGTCAGGCTATCGGTGGCGCGAGCAGCGCGCTGGTCCTCAGCGTCGCTGCAAGGGCGGGCGAATCGGGGATCAGACCCGAGACCGCACCGGACACGCTGTTTGCACTCTCCGGCAAGAAACCTCTGATCAGACGAACCTTCCGTCCACCGAATCTCGAGACGCCGCTCGCTGACCTGCGCCAGCCGTACACGGCCAACGATGCCTTCTTCGTGCGCTACCACCTATCCCTGATTCCAGAGGTCGACGCCAAAACCTGGCGGTTGCGTGTCAGCGGTCGGAGTGCGCAACGCCCACTCGAGCTTTCGCTCGATGACCTGAAGCACCGCTTCGAGCGCGCGAGCATCACCGCCATCAATCAGTGTTCGGGCAATCGCAGAGGGCTCTTTACGCCCCGCGCCGCCGGAGTGCAGTGGACTTACGGCGCCATGGGTAATGCGAAGTGGAGTGGCGTCCGCCTGCGTGACGTATTGAATCATGTCGGTGTGAGCGCTGATGCGCTGGAAGTCGTGCTCGACGGCGCCGATCGTGGATTGCTGCCCTCGACGCCTGATTTTGTGAAGAGTATTCCGATCGAGCGCGCGCTCGATGAGAACACGCTGATCGCATTTGAGATGAACGGCCGTCCGCTGCCGCATTGGAACGGAGCACCGGCGCGACTCGTTTTACCGGGCTGGACGGCGACGTATTGGATCAAGCACCTGACTGAGATTCGCATCGAGCCGGTAGCCTTTGACGGGTTCTGGATGAAGAGTGGCTACAGAATCCCAACGGGCGCCTTTCCGGGTGCGCGCTTTGCCAGTCAAGAGACAGCCGAGACAACACCGATCACCGAGATACTCGTCAACTCACTCGTGACCAGCCATGCGAGTGGCGACCAAATCGCACGCGGCGCGACCTGCGCAACTCGCGGGTTGGGCCTGGGACGGCGGCAGTGGCATCAGCACTGTGGACGTGTCGCTGGATGCAGGCCAAACCTGGCGGCCTGCAAAGCTCGGTGAGGACCTGGGTCGCTTTGCCTGGCGAGGTTTCGGTCTTGGCCTGGACTCATCGAAGGCGGACGAATCCAGGTTGCAGTCCGCGCCACGAGTCGCGCGGGCGCAAGTCAGCCTGTGAAATTGACCCCGAATCCCTCCGGCTATCACCACAACATCGTGCAGTCCCTGGAGCTGGAGGTTGTATGAGGTGCAAAGTCGCGTCAGTTCATCTTCGTGCTGGCAGGACTATCCGCAGCCACTGCGCTGGCCGGAGAAGAGACTGTCCACCTCACCGACGCCCCTGCGCATGACATGGTGGCCTCGCGTTGCGTGACCTGTCACAGCCTCGATTACATTACGATGAACGCACCGGTCCTGGACCGCGCTGGATGGGAAAAGACGATCCGTAAGATGATTGATCGGTTCCGGCGCTCCGATCAGTGATGAAGAGGCGCGACAGATACTCGACTATCTCGCCAGTAATTATTGACTGGCGTCCTCCCGAGCGCCGTCTTGCTCCCCGGTTCCTTGCCTGAACCGGAAGATCATTCTCGCGGCACAAACTCCTGGGGCTTATCGGAGCCCGTGCCGAAGAAGAATTTTTCCATCTCGGTCTCGAGGAATTTGCGCGCCTTCGGGTCGATGGGCGTCAGGCGGTACTCGTTGATAAGTGTCGTCTGATGTTGCACCCAGCGCGCCCAGGCTTCGCTGGAGACGTTCTCGTAGACAGCGCTTGCCGAGCTCACCGGGGTACGGCTGGCGATCGAGTCCCGGGGCTTCCCGGCCGAGCAATCACGCATTGAACCATTCGGGTCATGAGAGGACCGGTCTGAGCGCAGCGTCGATCAGTGATTTCACTGGAGTAGGCATTCCAAGAACTTGCGGAGCGGCGGCGTTATACCAGACGTATCGCTCCGGCTCCATCACGCGATGATCGCCCTGGCACTCGAGGCGCGATGGGATCGATCTGCAGGTCAAAGTGCGTGAACGCATGATGGAGCGGAGCGAGCGTTTCACGAGGTCCGGCCTCCGATCGCAGTTCGCGCGCACTCCACTCCATCGCTGCTTCTGCGGAGGAAACTCGGGCAATCCCCACAAGCCGCCCCAGATGCCCTGTGGCGGGCGGCGCTCGAGCAGCACGAACTGGCCGGCGCGAATCGCAATGACGCATGTCAGGTACGCCGCGACGGCCGTGCTTTCGCGGACGCGGTGTCGGCAGTGATGCCTGCCGACCAGTGGCGCGCGCCACGCAGCTTCTCGCCAGCGGACAGGCCGGGCACAGCGGCCGCCGCCGGACGCAGACCGTTGCGCCGAGATCCATGATGGCCTGGGTGTACTCGGCGACGCGGGCGACAGGCGTGCACTCCTCAGCGTGCGCCCAGAGCTGTGCATTCACGGCTGGCTCACCCGAGGAAGCCTTCGACACCGAAGTGACGCGCGAGCACGCGTTTCACATTGCCATCGAGAATCGCGTGGCGTTCGCCGCGCGACGGGGCGCTGGCAGCGGCTGCGGTCGAGCGACCGATGCCGGGCGAGATCCTCGACGTCCTGCAGCTGCGTCGGAAACACCCCGCCGTGTTCTTCGACGATCACCCGCGCCGCGCGATGCAGATTCCGGGCGCGAGGCGTAGTAGCCGAGCCCTGACCAGAGATGCAGCACGTCATCGATGGGCGCTCCCGCGAGTGCGGTCACGTCGGGAAAACGTTTCATGAAGGCTTCGTAATAGGGAACGACGGTACTCACCTGCGTTTGCTGCAGCATGATTTCGGAAATCCAGACGCGATAGGGCGTCGGATCGCGCTGCCACGGCAAATGCCTGCGGCCGTGCACATCGGACCAGGTGAGCAGTGCCTCGGAGAGCGAAGCTTCAGTCATGCGGGTTCACGGCGACGGTGCTGTTGCGTTCCCGCGCGGCCTTTTCGACGTTGGTGAACAGCTCGATCGTGCCGGCACGCAGCGTGCTGACCATCAGCCGCGGACCGAACAGCGGTGGGATCCAGAACTTGGGCATGATCTCGAGGCGATACACCACCTGCGTGCCATTCTCGTTGGCTTGCCACTGCGAGCGCGTGATGCCGACAGCGAACATCGCTCTGGTCGAGGACCGCGGTGGCCACCAACTCATCGGGCATCTCCTGGATGTCCTCCACGCGCTGCATCGTCCGGCACAGCAACGTGCCAAGACAGCCGCGCATGCGCGTGTAGAGGCGCACCGCATGCTCCCGATCCCGGCCGAGCACGCGACTCTCCTGAATGCGCGGATCGAGGGTGGGGTAAGCGTCGTAGTCCGTGAGGACCCGCGTGCACCGCCTCGGTCGGCGCATCGAGCTGCGCGACGAATTCGACGACGTAACGGTCATCGCGAAAATTGACCTCGAGACGCTCGACGTTCAGCGCGTGCGCTGCCGGACTCAGGGCGAGCGCGACGACAGCGCAGCTCAATGCTTCTTGACGCCGAACCACTGGCCGAGTTTCTCCTTGAGTTTTGTTGGTCATTTCCTCCTTCTTCTCATCGACCTTCTTGGGCGGCTTGCGCCTTGGCGACAGCGTCGAGATCGAGGCGAACCTTCGGATCGGCAAGGGTGCCGCTGACGCGCACCGGAATCTCGGCGGCCTTCAAGTCCTGCATTTCCGCGCCCGCGCCCTCCTCCGGAATCCGATAAACGTTGGTCTGCAACCGGTAGTCGACCGCCTGGGAGGCGAAATCGAGCGTGCCCTGGCCGTTTGCTTTCAGGTAGTCCATGTCGAGCTGCAGATCGCGGTTGGAGAGCACTCCTTTATCTATGGTGCCGGTCCCTTTCAAGGTGTGAAAAGCAGTGCGGCCCGTGTTTGCCTGGGTCGGCGCCGCTTCGCGCTTCCAGAGCGCTCGTGCGCGCCGCATCTCGTACCACAGGTCGGTGCCCTCGAGCGCACCGTTTGTCACTTCGAAGTCAACATGCCCATCGAGGGAATGGATGAGCGCCTCGGAGTTGTTGCCGCGGGCCGTCAGCACCGCGCCCGCGGAACCGTTGCCACTCAGGCGCTTGCTCTGAAAGAGGTCCGCGAACAGGGGTGCGCATTGCACACCGTTCAGGTGCTCCTCCACCGACAGGTGCGCCACATCGTCACGCGCATCGAGCACGACGTTGCCCCGATGCGCGCCGCCGTAGGAGTTTCGCCTGCGAGGATTGAGGCGCACGAGCCCATCTTTGGCATCCACCGTGAGCTTCACGGCGCTCATGCGGATTCCGCGAACGTCAGTTGTCCCACGGCGAGGGTGCCCCGGGCATTCAGGGACTTGAGTTGTTCGACGGGCAATTCAGAACGGTTTGGCATCCAGTCTTCTGAGTGGACTTCTTGCTGCTCGGGTTCCTGGTAGCGGTCGAGATCGAGCTGATCCATCGCCAGATCGAACGTGATCGCGTTGCTCTTCAGGTTCTCGATCCCGGCACGCCCGGTCAGGTGCGAGTCATCCAGCGTGAGCTTCAGGTTCTCGAAGCGCACGCTTTCGCCGTCGCCTGGAATGTGGCGTCGAACGCGAGTGCCGACAGTGCGTTGGCATCGCGCGTCTTCGGCACCTCGGCCTCGAGCTCCTCGAGCACCTTGCGCGGTGAGGTGGTCGGAAGCTTCAGCGTGCCGTTGAACCTCGGTTTATCGACGATGTGCTCACCTTTGAGAGTGCCGCTGAGGTTCTGCACCGGCGATCCGGACCATGAATTGCGGCGCGTCGGGCGTTTGTTGCTGCAGGTCGGCGGCAATCGACGGCATCGAGACACTGAGCTTGCGTTCTCTTAGCTCTTTTGGCAGTCGGCATCTGGACGAGGTCAGCTTCAGGTCCTTCGCGCCGTAGCGCTTCGCCTGCGTGTCGAGGTCGCCGCGGCCTTGAGCTTGACCTGCGTTGCATCGCTCCGCTCGCCCTGATCGACCGTTGCCGCGAGATCCAGATCAAAGGGCTCGCTGCCACCCAGGGAACCAGTCGAAGCGTTGAGGTTCGTGAGCCGCCAATGGCTGTTCGAGCCCAGATCGCGGTAGTCGAGCGCGCCATCCTTGAGCGTCAGCCCGGCGATCCTGGCCGAACCGCCGGACTGCGCCGGCGCGCTGGTGCCAGATGACTTCGCGAGGTCCTCCCAGTTCGTATGGCCGCGTTGGTCGCTTGATCAGATTGACCCGCAGGCCATCGAGCCGCAGCCGACGCACTTCGAATTGCCCACGAATGAGCGGGATCAGCTTGACGCCGACGTCCGCGGATTGGACGGCGACAAACGGGCGCCGAGCCGAACCCGGGCGGATTGCCGAGCTCGGCGTGTCCGGTTTCGATCGCCAGCCACGGGAACACCGAGAGCGAAAGATTGCCGTCGAGTTTCAGATCGCGCCCGGTGCGATCGCGCACCGCCTTCGCGATGTCGTCCTTGTAGTCATTCGGATCGACGAACGCGACCACCGCGATACCGGCAAGCACCAGTAACACGACCACGCCAAGAATCGCCCAGCCCGCAATCTTCAGGGCCCGCATGCCGCGCTCCTCTGTAAGGATTACGCATCGCCTGAGGCGATGCGCCAGCCATTCTAGCTTGAGGAGTGGACCGCGGCGGGTCGGAACAGTTCGACCGCTGGTCGTGACCCGCCAGCGGCTGAAATCTTAACGGTCGCAGATGCTGATGGTGCCGCTCGAGGCTGTTCACCCGCACGTCGGCATTGCCCTGGCCTTGCCGGAAGTGCAGCTCGCGCCCCGGGCCGTGTTCGCTCTTGGACTGCGATTTCGGGCCGAAGCAGTTGTCGATGTCGCCGGAGAACGTCTCGATATCGAACTCCGCATCGACGGGCGACTTGAACACGAAGGAAAGATCGCCGGAGATCGTTTCGCCATCGACGCGCGCGTCACCCTTCAGCACTCCACGCAGCGACAGGTTGCCGGACGTGGTACGCAGGCGTGCGCGCGTGATCGCATCGAGCGAGAGGTTGAGATCACCACTCACCGTGGTCGCCGTGACTTCGCCCGCGACACGACTCGCCTGGGCGTTGCCACTCACCGTGGTGAGCGTCAGCACCGACGGAGTGCCTTCGCCGCGCAAGATCACATCGCCGCTGACCGTCTTGACCTCGGCTTCCTCTGTGGCCACATCGGTCGATATTTCACCCGAGACCGTCTGCAGGCGCTGCGTGCCCGACACGCCCTTGACGGTGATTTCCGCGCTCACTGTGCTGACATCGAGGCGACTGCCGACGAGGAACGCGGATCGGCAGTTCAGCCCCACCATCATCACCCCAGTGAGTGGACTTCTTGAGCACGACTTTGATCAGGGTGCGCTTGCCTTCACTCGGTGAACTCAGAGCCGCTCGACGCCTTTCGGCAAGGCTCCCGGTCACGCGCACCTCGTTTCCGATCCCAGCCGGTCACATTCACCGTGCCTGCGACGTTGGAGATATCCACATCGCCCTTCGGCGTCGGCCATCGGGGAGCGATCGATCTCCTCGTCCGCCAGTGACAAGCGGCGCGCACAGCAGTGCGGCGATGGACAAGGGCAGTATTTGATGATCCTCATGATGCGGTCCTCGAAGGAATCGTGTCGGCGATGTGGTTGACGTTGGCGAGCAGCGTCAACTCATCGTGATAGGTGTTCAGCGGCAGCTCGCGAAGCAAAGTGTCGTTCGGAGCCAGCTCCAGTGCAGCATTGATCTCGCCCAGCGCGCGGCGGATCTCATTGAGATTGCGCTCGACTTTCTGTCGCTCAGAGCGGTGGCAAGCCGATCGAGAGTCGTTCAGCAAGCCCGATCATCAGGTTGCCATGCGCCTGCTCGTATTCGGGCCCGAGCATCGCCGTAGCCACCGAGGCTCGCGCGCTCGATTCGCGGCGCCGTTCCGGCGGGAGCGTTGGCCTGCGTGACGACGAGTTGCCGACGGAGTCGTTCCACCGCGTTTCATCAGGCCGATGGTGAGCAAGGCACCGAGCGCCATGCAGCCAATGGCGGCGGCGAGTGCGAAAGTCAACCGATCTGCAACCCCGGACGCCGCGCATCGTCAGTGCCGAGCTGCGCGTGCGATCTGCGGCCACAGGTCGCGGCGCGGCTCGATCGATTGCGGCAGCTCGCGGACGGCACCTTCAGGAGGCCGTCGCCATTGCTGCCCTGCTCGCCGCTGTGGTGTTCGTCCTTCATAGGGGCTCATGACGCTCAAGCGCTCACGCAGCAGGCGCCGCGCGCGATGCAGTTGCGCTTTGCAGGTGCCGACGGCGATGCCGAGCATGTTTGCGGCCTCCTCATGCGTGTAACCATAGATTCCATAGAGCACCAGCACGTGCCGCGCGCCCTCCGGTAGCGACTCGATCGCGGCCTCCACATCGATGGGCGGCAAAGCGTCCGCTGAGCACCGCGCTCTCCGGTTCGCTGCCCTCCTCGTGCTGCGGGGCTGGCACCACCTCCAGGTGTCCTCGCCGGCCGCGCGCCGGGGCCGCATTCACAGCAATCCGGTGCAGCCAGGTGCCGAGGGCACTGCGTCCCTCGAAGCGACCGAGGTTCCGCCAGGCGCTGATGAAGGTTTCCTGCGTGCAGTCCTCGGCCACTGAAGGCTCACGGGTCAGCCGCAGACACAGGCCATAGACCTTGCCCGAGTAGGCGCGGTAGATCTGCTCGAAGGCGAGCTGATCGCCCGCCCGCGCTCGTTCGATCCACTGTTCCTCGGTGTCGATCGCACGCGCTTCCAATGTCATTGCGGCGCTCTGGCCTGTCCTCATGCATCGATACTACCAGCCGCGTCGCGCCGGGCGCCCCGCGTGCAAATACGAAGTGATCCGACGAGTTGGACGCGGCTCAAGGGCGGGGGTTTGAATGCCGGGGAAGCCTTTTGGCGCCCGGCAGATGGGCCGGTGACGGCGCCATCGAGGTCCGCGGGGGTGCCCTAATGCACCCCCGGTGGTGACGGATACCGTGCGCCGGGTCAGCCCGTTTCGCGGCCGGCGAGACCAGTTCACGGCGTAGCGGATCAGTTGCGAGGCGTCCTTGATCCGCAGCTTTTTCGTGATGCGCTGCCGGTGCGATTCGACTCGTCTTGACGCTGAGGTCGAGCGCCACCGCGATCTCGCGTGCTCGTACCGCCTTGCCAATGAAGTGCAGGATCTGCAGCTCCCGATTGCTGGAGCCGATCGATAGGATTGAGCGAGACGTAATGGCCGCCGCGCCGTGAAGCGGTCCGCCAGGATCTTGTTCACGGCATCGCTCATAGACGCCGCCATCGAGAACCTTGCGCAAGGCGACGAGGAACTGCTCGCTCGCGGCCTGTTTCATGATGTAGCCGTTGGCACCGGAGCTCAGGACCCGTTCCGCATAGATCGTCTCGTCGTGCATCGAGCAACACAAGGATCGGCAGGCGCGGGATGCTGAGCGCGCGGTCCGGTGACCAGGTCGATGCCGTCGCCCTGCTTGAGCGATATATCGACGATGACGACATCTGGGTGTAACTCGCGGATCGCGGTGCGCGCGTCCTTCACCGTCTCGACTTCGCCACAAACCACGAGATCGTCTTCCATGGTCGATCAGGCGTCGCAATCCCTGGCGCACGATCGGATGATCGTCGACGACCAGCACGCGCCGTCCCTTCTTTTTCGGTGTGACCCCTATCGGGTGTTTCATCGTCAGGCTGGACTCCGGTCATCATCTGCTCCTGCTCCTTGAATCAAGTACGAACGACACTGCCATCGACCGGCGCTGGCTGCCGGCATCTGCAGATCACTTGCAAACCTCCGCCCTCTGCAGCTTCAAGAGCTGCTGTGGCGGGAATCATGCTGGCACGGTAGTGCATGATCTTCAGACCCATGCCGCGGCTGAGCTGCGCATCGCCTGCCAGTGCCGCTGCCGTTGTCGCGCACCACGAGCGTCACGTTCTCGGTCGTGACCTGCAAATCGACGGTGATCTGGCTGGCGCGGCCATGCTTGACCGCGTTGTTCACCGCTTCCTGGGCGATGCGATACAGGTGATCGCAGGCCGCGGCATCGAAGCGTGAGTTGCGGCCAGACCTTGCCGCGAAAACGCACCGCGGTGCCGTACATATCGCTCGCACGACTCGCGAGGGCGCGCGCAGCGAGGGCAGTCCACCCCGCTCGACGCTCACCGGCGAGACACCGCGTGCCAGGGCGCGCGCGCCATCGATTGCACGGTTGACGAGAGCGACGATTTCCTCGGCATCCCCCCGCCGCGACCGCATGCTCGCGCTTCAGTCGGCCCACGAGGCTCGTCAACATCAGCGCGACGCCGGTGAGCTCCTGGCCGAGCCCGTCATGCAGGTCGCTGCCGATGCGTTGCTGCTCACGATTGGCGATATCGATGATCTCGCGCTCCAGCTCGCGGCGTTGCGTGACATCTTCGAGCACCACCAGGCGGTGCGCTTCACCGCCGATCTGGATCGGTGTGATGACGCAGCCAGCGGTGAAGAAACTCCCGATCGCGATGCACGCAGTGCAGGTCGCGCGCGAAGAACTCCGCCTCCGTGAGGTCGCTGGTTGATCTCCGCTCCGCACCTCTTGGTATTCGCTTTCGGCTGTAGCGCGTGAGCACACGACCGCTCTGCCCGATGAGATGACGAGGCTCGTACCCGGTGACCCGTTTGATGGCACCGTTAGCCATGCGAATCGTGCTCGAGGAATCGAGCACCAGCACACCCTCGCGCATCGCATCGAGAATGCGCGCCTGGATCTTCGAGCGCCTCCTCGCCCCGGCGCCGCACCGTGACTTCGGTGCTCGCGACGGTGAGTCCCGTGGGCTGCCCCTCATGCATCACGAGGCCCACGCGGTTCTCGAACCAGCGCACCTCGCCATCGATGACGCGTGACGCAGCTCGTAGGTCTGCGGCTCACGCGTCGCGAGTGCGCGATCGTAGACGGCGTGGACTGGATCACGCTCCTCCTGCGGTAACAGATCGAGGATCGAACGACCGATCAGCTCCTCGGGCGCGTGGCCGAGAATGGGTCGGTTCGACGAACTGAATGCGCAGGTCGAGATCCGCCAGCAACAGCAGGTCAGGGACGCTCTGGGTCACTGCGCGCAGGCGCTCGTTGGTGACGGTTTCAAAGCGCCGTTCGCTGTCGCGCAGGCGTTGCTCGATCGCCTTGTACCCGGTGATCTCGTGCGCGCTCAGGAGCACGGCGCGGACGTCGAGCCCTGAGCAAAGCAGGTTCACGAGGGTGCAATCGAACCGGCGTAACGCTGCCATCGCGCTGCAGAAGTCTCAGCTCAGAGCGCAGCTCTTGCGTCGTGCCGCCAGCAAGAAGCGAGCGGAACTGCGCAACAAAAGGAGCCTGATCCTCGCGGCGAGGATGAACTCGAGTATGCGGACGGTCGACGAGTTCTGCTGCAGCTCGGCCGAGAAGCGCCACGCGTCGATTGCAGTATCGAACCGTGCCTTCGGCATCCAGTAGCCAGTGTGAGTGTCGGGGATTGATCGAGGATGGTGCGAAACGCGGGGCTCGGCAAAGTCGTATCCGTCGCGACACCCGGCGCGGCGATACAGTTCTACGAGCGACTCCGCGGCATGCTCACGAAACCACCAATCCTGGCGGCCATCCTTTCAGATAGCATAACGAGATTCTCGCACGCGCGCCGCTTGAACGGCGATGTGAGCGACAACTTGCAGATGTCAAAGGAACGTAAAGAAAGTGGGCGCTGCGAGCTTCAGATCACCGCAGCGATTCTCCCCCATCTGCTCCCGCTCACGTCCCCAGATGTGGCGTTCGTCCCCGGGGCGAGGGGATGTGCTGCTTGGCCGAAAATGATGTGTCGTTGACTCTCTGCCGACGGCTAGCGATGGGATACTTGGTCCATGGCGAAGCGAAGTTCCTTTGCAACGGCACAAGAGCGCGCCCGAACCCATCGCGTCGTGATGCTCGCCTATCCCGACGCGCAGGTGCTCGACGTCACCGGCCCGCTGGAGGTGTTCTCACGTACCAGCCGCTGGCTCAAGGATCATCGGGCACAGCGGGTCCCTGCGTATGAAGTCGAGGTGACCGCGCCAACGGCTGGGCCGTTGGCGATGTCGAGCGGATTGAAGCTCATCGCCGAACGTTCCTTTCGCGAGGTGGAGCGCGTCGACACGCTGCTGCTGGCTGGCGGCATTGGTTTCCAGGCCGTGACGCGCAACTCCGATGTGATTCGCTGGATTCAGCGCAAGGCGCGCACCGTCGAACGCGTAGGTTCGATCTGCACCGGCGCGTTTGTACTTGCGCGCCTGCGGCTTGCTCGATCACAAGTCGGCAACCACCCATTGGGCGTACTGCGATCGGCTGGCGAAAACGGTACCGGGCTGTGCCGTCGACCCTGATGCGCTCTATGTCCGGAACGGCAACGTGTATACCTCCGCAGGTGTTACTGCGGGAATGGACATGGCCCTCGCGATGGTCGAGGAAGATTGGGGTAAGGCTACTGCGCTGGCGGTCTGCGCAGGAGCTGGTGATGTTCCTGAAGCGACCGGGCGGACAATCGCAGTTCAGCCGCTATCTGCAGGCGCAGCAGAGCGAGGATCGCTTTGGAAGGCTCCAGCTCTGGGTGCTCGAGCATCTGGACGCAGAATATTTCGGTGGGAAAACTCGCTGAGCTGGCGGGCCTGAGTGTGCGGCATTTCTCCCGCCAGTTCAGCTCAGCGGTCGGCGTGTCGCCCGCAGCGTTCGTTCAGCGCTTACGCGTCGAAGAGGCGCGTCGTTGCGATTGAGGATGGCTCCAACCGGCTCAAGGGTGTCGCACGACGTTGCGGGTTCGCAGATGAACAATCGTTGCGGCGCGCGTTTCGGCGCGCCCTCGGTGTCACGCCGGCCGAGTACCGCAGTCGCTTCGCGCGCTTCTGTCGCCCAGCAGACCTAGTTTCGTAGGGAACTCTTGATGGGGCCGAGGCCACAGTGAAGTGGAGCGGGTGAAGGGAATCGAAGCCTCGTCACTTGGTTGGGAACCAAGAGCTCTACCATTGAGCTACACCCGCGGCGGGCAGTGATTCTACGAGCGCACCTTATGTGCCGGCAACGCTTGTCGCCTGCCGGCAGAAATCAAGTGCTTTGCAGTGAGCTCCTTGAGCAGCACGTAGTAGTACGTCAGGCCGTTGTAGAAGGACTCGACGGGCAGACGCTCATTGAGGCCGTGCGAGAAGACATCGCTCTCTTTGCTGAATGTCGACGACACGCCGTAGGTGGGAATTCCTGCCTGGCTGAAGATCGCCCCGTCGGTCGCATAGGGAACCATGTCCGGGACGATGGTCGTCCCGGGATACACGCTGTGCACTGCCTTGGTCACGGCTGCGATGACGTCGGTGCGAATCGGTGACGGCTTGGCAACCGCGGGATTGTTGATGAGCTTCAGCTCGACTCTTCTCGCCCGCCAGCTTCTGCAAGCGTGCCCTTCACCTCGTCCACGCTGCTGCCCGGAAAAACGCGGCAATTGATGACCGCGGTCGCGGTCTGCGGCAGTGCATTCTCGGCATGACCTGCCTTAAGCATCGTCGCTACACGGGTGGTGCGCGTGCGGCCGACGTCCTGCGGACTGTTGTAGAGGATATCCGCGGCCGCGGTATCCCTCGGGTTCGCGGCGAAGCGGGCCATGGCCTGACCCAGCTCGCCGGGTGTCGCTCCTGCGGACGCCTTGAAGCTCCCGAGCGTCCACTCGTTCCACATCACGGGGAACCGATATGCCTGAACCGCCTTGAGTGCATCGGCCAGCTCGTAGATCGCGTTGTCGCTGCGTGGACGGGAGCTGTGCCCGCCAGGGTTGCGGACGGTCAGCTCGAAGGTGACCGATGCCTTCTCGGCGCCTTGCAGCGTGTAGAGCTGCGGCTTGCCCGTCTGCTCGTCGAAGACACCAGCGCCCCGTCCCCGTTGAGCGCAAATTCCGCATCGACCAGGTCGCGGTGATTCTCGACCAGGTCGCGAGTGGTGGCCTGCGCCGTTTCCTCATCGCCCGTGAAGACGATTACGAGATCACGGGACGGAACAAAATGCTCAGCCTTCAGACGCAGGAAGGTCTCGGTGAGGAGCGCGACCTCTCCCCTTGATGTCGTGGGTACCGCCGTCCGAAGAAAAAGCCGTTCTCCTCGATCAGCGTGTATGGATCGCGCTCCCAGTCTTCGCGATTCGCGGTGACGACGTCCATATGAGCAAGCAGCAGGATCGGCTTGCCGCCGCTGCCGTCACCGCGATAGCGAACCACCAGCGGATGCCGTCTCGTCGTACGGGATGCTGTGGATATCGTCGGCTGCGAATCCGCCGGCGCGGAACTTGCCGGCGAGGTACTCGGCCATCAGCGGGACCTGGTGAAGGCCCTCCGAAGTCTCGAACGCGATGATCGAACGAAAGATATCGAGTGCTTGTGCGCGAACTGCTTGCGGCGCGTCGGCGCGGGCACCGCCAGCGGCCGCGACCAGACTGGCCGCCATCAGAGCCAACAATAATCGCATTGGATTCCTCGTCGTCAGATTGCGGATCGCGTCAGCGGATGACGCGTGCGCCCTTCCCTTTCATGACGGCCTCGACTTCCCTTGGCATTGACCATGGATGTGTCGCCCGGGGTCGTCATCGCGAGGCGCGCCATGTGCCGCGCCGTACTCAACCGCAGCCTGGGGGCCTTTGCCCTCGAGAAAAGCATACGCGAGGCCGGAGGCGAAGCCATCGCCTCCGCCGACGCGATCGTAGATCTCGAGATTCTCGCGCATCATCGATTGATAGAACTGGCCGCCCGCGTACAGGATCGCCGACCAGTCGTTGAAGCTCGCGGTCTTCGCGTTGCGCAAACGTGGTGGCAGCGACCTTGAAGTTGGGAAACTGCTTCACGGCCGTCTGAATCATCTTCTTGAAGTTGGCCGGGTCGATCGCAGAGATGTGCTCATCGAGCCCTTCGACTTCGAATCCGAGGCACGCGGTGAAATCCTCTTCGTTGCCGATCATCACATCGACGTATTTGGCGATGCTGCGATTGACACGCTGCGCGGCTGCCTTGCCTCCCTGGCTCTTCCATAGCGAGGCGCGGTAGTTCAGATCGTAGGAGACGATCGTGCCGTGCTTGCGTGCGATCTCCACCGCTTCGATGACCGTCTCGGCAGTATTCGCAGCGAGTGCCGCGAAGATGCCGCCGGTGTGAAACCAGCGCACGCCTTCCTCACCGAAGAGTTGCTCCCAATTCACTTCACCAGGCTTGATCTGCGAGGCGGCGGAATGGCCGCGATCGGAGCACCCGAGCGCCGCGCGAATGCCGAATCCCTTCTCGGTGAAGTTGAGTCCGACGCGTGTATTGCGGTCAATCCCATCGAATTCGCGCCATACGACGTGCGACAGGTCGACGCCACCCTGCAGAATCAGATCTTCCACCAGCCAGCCCAGGTCGTTGACTGGCAACGCGGTGATTACGGTAGAGCGCTTGCCCCAGCACTTGCGCATCGCGCGCGCAGCGTTGTATTCGCCGCCGCCTTCCCACACCTGAAAGTTGCGCGCGTTGCGCACGCGACCAAACCCGGGATCGAAACGCAACATCACTTCGCCGAGAGATGCGCAGTCCCAGCGCGTTTCGCTGGCCGATCGAATCTTGAGCACGTTATCGGCCATGAACTATTTTCCCCGAATCGTCTTGACGAGCTGGATGGTCTTGCGCACCTTCTCTTCCAGCCCCGCATAGTCCTGTTTGTCGAGCACCTGCTTGCTGATGAGATTGGCGCCCATGCCGACGGCGGCGACTCCGGCCCCGAACCAGGCGCGCAAGCGACTCTTCGGTAGCGTCGACTGCGCCGGTGGGCATGATGCGCGTCCACGGGGAGGGAGCGAGAATCGCTTTGACGAAGTCGGGGCCACCCACCGAGCCGGCAGGGAAGATCTTGACGATCTCGCAGCCGAGGCTCCTCGGCCAATCCGATCTCGAAGCGCTGCCGCAACCTGGGCTATAAGGAATCTTGCGCCGATTGCAGAGCTTGGCGACGTCGGGATTGAGCACGGGTCCGACAACGAAGCGCGCGCCATTCGCGATGTAGATTCCCGCCGTCGGCGCATCGACGATCGATCCCACGCCCATGATCACGCTCGGGTCCGCCTTGGCGAAGTGACGCGTGACCTCGAGAAACACATGCGCCGCGAACTCACCGCGATTGGTGAATTCGATGCACTTGGCGCCACCGTCGGCGCAGGCCTTGATCACCTTTTGCAGACTTCGACATCCGGGTGGTAGAAAACCGGGATCACGCCGATGTCCATCATCGCCGTCAGGACTGCCCATGCGGTCCTTGACCATGCCGACTCTCCTCACACTGAAGGACTATGCCACGCGAGTCGGGGCACCGCGGGCAGGTGCGAAATTCTGGTTGAACCGCGCACCGCGATCAATCATGAAATATGTCCCAGGACATTCGTGCCGGGACTAAAGTAGCGGCATGTCGACGATCCATTCCGCCCCTGAGCCCGAGCGCCGACACGTGCGCAGCTATGTGCGGCGGGCGGGGGCGTATCACGGTTGCCCAGGCGCGCGCGCTCAAGGAGCTGTGGCCGAAATACGGTGTTGATTTCTCGCCTCATGCCGCCGATCTGAATGCGGTGTTTGGCCGGACTGCGCCGCGGCTATTGGAGATCGGGTTTGGCAATGGCGAGGTGCTCACTGCCGTAGCGGCGCAACGCCGCGACTGGGATTGCCTCGGAATCGAGGTCCATGAGCCCGGGGTCGGCAGAGGTGTTGCTACAGGCCGAGTCGGGAGAGCTGTCGAACCTGCGGGTTTTCCGTCACGATGCCATCGAAGTGCTCGCGCAGATCGCCGATGAATCGTTCGACGAGATCTTCATCTTCTTTCCCGATCCATGGCCGAAGAAGCGCCATCACAAGCGCCGCGCTCATCCAGGGACCGTTTGCAGAGCTCTTGACGAGCAAATTACGGCATGGCGCGACACTGCGGCTGGCGACGGACTGGCAGCCCTATGCCGAGCAGATGCGCGAGGTGCTCGATCCGCGCGCAGAGCTGCGCAACTGCGCCGGCCAGGCAGGGTATGCAGATCGGCCAACGATCCGACCGCTCACGCGCTTCGAGCGTCGCGGACAACGCCTCGGGCACGGCGTCTGGGATCTCGTCTATCGTAGGATCTAGCTGAAGCCGCCCTTCACGCCATCGATCACGAACTGCACGGCGAGCGCCCCCAGGATGACGCCGGTAAGGCGACTCACAACGTTGGCCCCTGTCACCCCCAGCGCGCGCATCACTTGTGGAGTAAGCAGCATCAATCCGAATGTGATCGCCAGAACCACGATCACAACCGTCATCATCGAAGAAAGCAGCGAGGTACGCGACAAGCCTCCAGTGACGAGTAGGATTGTTGCGAGCGCACCCGGTCCAGCGATGAAGGGGAACGCAAGCGGAAACACCGCGATGTCCGGCCGGCGCTTGGCCTCCTCTTCCTCCGTGCTGGTCGTGGTCCGCGCACCGGAAGGGCGTACGTACACCATGTCGAGTGCAATCAGGAACAGCATCAGGCCGCCGAAGATGCGAAACGCATTCAAGCTGATGCCCATCGTGTTGAGGAGCGCGCCGCCGGCGAGCGCAAACGCAACGAGAATGAGCCCTGCAAGTATTACAGCCTTGCAGGCCATTCAGCGCGCCTATACCCGACGCTCGAGCCCTCGGTGAGCGCCGCGAACATCGGTACGAGGCTGATCGGCTCAACTACTACGAAAAACAGCACGAAGAGAATTTGATCAGCGCTTCAAATCATGATGCTGTGCAGAAAATATTACGCTTGCCTCGTGCGTGACTCTGGGCTGAAACTTGGACGCACGCGAGCATAGCAGTGGCGGCTGGCTCGCAGTACGAGGGCATAACCAGGCTGGATGCCGGACTACGGGGGAAGCACACAATGGAAGGAAGGGCTCCGGACATACCCGCACCTGTCGTCGGCGACTGGTATCGCCGGCAAGGCGGAGAGTTGTTTGAAATCGTGGCCATCGATGAAGACGACGGCACGATTGAAGTGCAGCACTTCGACGGCACGGTTGAAGAGCTGGACTTCGAGGCCTGGGACGACCAGGTGGCAGGATGCTCTTCTCGAAGCCGCAGAAGCACCAGAAGACTGGACCGGACTCTCAGTCGATGTCGAGCCTGAAGATGCTCGAAGACAACGACCAGCTCAATTCCGAGCGCCAGTGGCTGAGTCCTCTCGACTATTTCGACCAGTCGTAGCTGATTTCTCCCCGCGATTGTGAGTTCCGGCCTGCGCCACGCGCAGGCGCGCTCATTCTCTGTTGGGTCCGCTCGCCGCCGGCACACGCCCGACCAGCCAGTACAGCAGCAGTAATCCGGGAATGCTCAAGGACGCCGTGTAGATGAAGAAGCGCGGATAGCCGATGGCGTCGACCACGAAGCCGGATGCGCCCATCAGGAGTTTTCCGGGCAGCGCGTAAAGCGATGAGAAAAGCGCGTACTGCGTCGCCGTGTATCTGGCACTGGTGAGGGCTGGACAGAAATGCGATCAGCGCGGTTCCATGCACGCCCAGCGCGAGGTTATCGGCACCGTTCGCCAGTGCCAGGCCCAGGCGACTCGGTGAAGCGGCAGAAGGCCAGCGCGGAATACGCCAGGTTGGAGCAAATGATCAACACGCTCCCGAGCACCAGTGCACGTGTGGTCCCGAGCCTCGCGACCACGGTGCCCCCCAATAGCACTCGAGAATCGACATCAGCAGCCCCGGCCCTTTTACCACCGCCGCAATCTCCTTCAGCGTGAATCCCGCGTCGAGGTAGAACGGGTTCGACATCACGCCCATTGCAAAGTCGGTGAGACGATAGGTGCAGATGAAAACCAGAATCAATATGCCGAGCCTGGATCCATAGCGCGCAAAGAAGTCGACCAGCGGACACACGACCGCGTCAATGAAGCGCGCGCCCGCGTTACGCAGCGGCGCCGGCCAATGGGCATTTCGCTCCAGCCATTCAACGACACGCTGTTCGCGTCGTTGGGATTCGGGAGGACGTAAACCACCGGCTCGCGAACCAGCAGGGTCGTCACCATGCCGATCGCCATCAGTGCCGCCATCATCATGTAGGTAACGGACCATCCGTGGTCGGCCGCAAGCCAGAACGCACCCGCAGTCCCCATCGCAATTGCGATGCGATACCCCAGCTGATAAGCGGCTGCCATCGCGCCCTGGTGGTCGGCGAGGAGCGGACTCGATGCGCCACGCATCGAGCGCAGCAATGTCCTGGGTCGCTGAGGCGAATGCCACGAAGAGCGCCCCGAACACGACTGCAGTGAGATTGGCCGCAGGATCGGAGTGGGCGAGATTCAGCAGCCCGAGCGCGACACCGATTTGCGCAATCAGCATCCAGCTGCGTCGCCGGCCAGAACCCGATTCAACACCGGTATCGGCACGCGATCGACGATGGGCGCCCAGAGCACTTTGATCGAGTACAGGATCCACCCAAGCCAGCATCCCGATGGTCGTCGCGCTCGATACCAGCCTGTCTCAACCAGGCAGACAGCGTCTGGAACACGAGCATGAACGGGAGCCCGGCAGAGAAGCCCAGGAACAGCATCGCGGCGACGCGCGGCTGGCGGTAAACCAGCAATGCGTCCAGCCAGCCTCGCATGCCCGATCGGCTCGCGGCCGCGGTCAAGGTCGTAGTCCATGATCAGCGGGGCGTGGTCCGAGAAACGGTGCGCTTTGAAGATGCTGGCGCGCTGGGGTGCATCGCGCAGCGTGTTGCGCTTAACGACCTGGTAGTCGATGCGCCAGCCCACGTTCTTTTCCCAGGCGCGGCCGCGATTCGACCACCAGGTGTATTGATGCGGCTTGTCGTTGACCTGGCGAAAGGCGTCGACGTAGCGCATTGGGCCAAAGAGCTCATCGAGCCAGGCGCGCTCTTCGGGCAGAAAGCCGGAGTTCTTGCGGTTGGAGCGCCAGTTCTTGAGGTCGATTTCCTTGTGCGCGATGTTCCAGTCGCCGCACAGAACGTACTGCCGGCGACTGCGCCGGAGGGTCTGCAGATGGGGCTGAAAGCAGTCGAGAAATCGGAACTTGGATGCCTGCCGTTCCGGTCCTGCTGAGCCCGAAGGCGGGTAGACCGACACGACGCTCAGCTTGCCGAACCGGGCTTCGAGGTAGCGGCCCTCACGATCGAACTCTGGCGTACCGAAGCCTTTCACCACAGCGTCCGGCTCGCGTCGCGCGAAGAGTGCAGTACCGGAATAACCCTTGCGCTCGGCGTCATAGTAAAAGCAGTGATAGCCGCGCGGACGAAAATGCGCTGCGGCGAGTTGTGGCTCCTGGACCTTGGTTTCCTGCAGGCACACCACGTCGGCACGCTGGCGTTTGAGCCAGTCGAACAGTCCCTTGCTCGCGGCGGAGCGAACCCCGTTGACGTTGAGCGTGATGATGCGCACGCCGCGGCAGTATACTTCCTCGCGTTCATGCTTCCCCACCAGCGACAGTTCATCGACCTCGCTCTCGAGATGGGCGCGCTGCGTTTCGGCGAATTCAAGCTCAAGTCCGGGCGCATCAGTCCGTATTTCTTCAACGCGGGTCTGTTCAGCACGGGCCAGTGCGATTGCGACACTCGGGCGCAGCTACGCCGACGCGATCGCGCAATCGGGCATCGAATACGACATGTTGTTCGGGCCGGCATACAAGGGGATCCCGCTGGTCGCCCGCTACTGCAGGTGCCCTGGCCGAGCTGCATGGGCGCAGTGTGCCGTTTGCCTTCAATCGCAAGGAGGCCAAGGATCATGGCGAAGGCGGCCTGATCATTGGCAGTTCGCTCGCCGGCCGCGTACTCATCATCGACGATGTCATCACTGCCGGAACTGCGATCCGCCAATCGGCGGATTTCATCCTCGGTGCGCAGGCGCGCCTCGCGGGTGATGGTGTTGGCACTGGATCGACAGGAACGCGGCCAGGGGACGCTCTCTGCTGTTCAGGAGGTCGAAGCCACCTATGCGGTGCGTTGTGTGAGCATCATCACACTTTCCGACCTGATCGAGTCTCTGACTGCAGCCAGCCACGTCAAAACGCTCGAAGCGTTGCGCCGCTATCGCTCCGAGTACGGTATTTAGCGACACTTACTGCGGCGACGCACATCTGGGTCTTGCGAAACCCGCGGGTACTTGAGGCACAATCACCCCGCCCCGAGTCTCGAGCCGGTGAATCACTTTGACCACTTCGCGAATCGTGCAGCTCGTGTTGGCCGCGATACTCCTCGCCGCGGGTCCGACCGCATTACTCGCTGCGAACACCAGCTCGGACAGGCCTCTCTATAAATGGGTCGATGAAAAGGGCGTCGTGCATTACGGGGACAGCATCCCACCACAGTACGCGAAGCAGGAACGATCGGTCCTCAACCACCAAGGTGTTGAAGTCGGGAGGCTCAATGCCGAGAAGACCGACGCTCAGCGGGCGGCGGACGCGGCACGCGATCGTGCGACGACCGACGCGCACCACCGCGACCAAGTGCTGCTGACAACCTACGTCTCCGTGCAACAGATCGAGCAGTTGCGCGATCAGCGGCTCGATCTCATCGAGTACAGGTCAAGGTGACCTCGCAGTATCTCGGTACGTTGCAGGGACGGTTGCAGGACTTGCAAACGCGCAGCCTTTTCTATGCGCCCTACAGCTCCACTGAGGGCGCCGGGCCAATGCCGGATGCGCTGGCTGAGGACTTGGTGAGAACCGTCAAGGAAGTCCGGCTGCAGGAGCGCAACCTCGCCAGCAAGCGCGCCGAACAGGGCGCGGTCCGCGAGCGCTTCGAATCCGACATCCAGCGCTACACCGAGCTGGTAGCCTCCCGCAAACCCTGATCGGGCTATTGCCGGCCCGAGTGGCCGAATCCTCCCGACCCGCGTCGACTCGCCTCGAAGTCCGCCACGACTTCAAACTCCACCTGCACGACCGGCACCACTACGAGTTGCGCGATGCGCTCGCCCGGCTGGACGGTGAACGGCTGCTGTCCGCGATTCCAGCACGACACCATCACCTGTCCCTGGTAATCCGAGTCGATGAGCCCGACGAGGTTGCCGAGCACGATGCCATGCTTGTGCCCCAGGCCGGAGCGCGGAAGCAGTACCGCGGCGAGGCCCGGGTCGTCAGGTGAATCGCGATGCCGGTTGGTATCAGCTCCGCACGTCCGGTTCAAGCACCAGCGGGACTGCCAGACAGGCACGCAGATCCACGCCGGCCGAACCCGACGTGGCGTGTTGCGGCAGCGGAAATTCGCGTCCGACGCGCTCGTCGAGGATCTTGATCTTCAGACGGCGGTGCGCGCTCGCCGCGACCGCCGGTTCAGACATGCGCCCGCTGCCTGGCCGGACTCTCGGTCCGCTGCCGGTAGCGTTCGGCAATGAGCTCGACCAATCCGCGTGCCACCTGCAGCTTCGAAGCGCGCTCCGAGTGCTGCGGCTGCCACCCGGCCATAGAACGAGCAGCGCGTTCTCGTCGCAGTCGAATGCGAGCCCCTCACCCACCTCGTTGGCGGCGATCATGTCGAGACTCTTCTTCACCAGCTTCTCGCGTGCATGCTGCTCCACGCGCTCGGTCTCGGCTGCAAAGCCCACCACGAAGGGCCGGCGCGGACTCGCCGCGACTGACGCGATGATATCGGGCGCTTTCACGAGATCGAGCTGCACAGGTATCTCCGGTCTTCTTGAGTTTCTGCGCCAGCGGAGCCGGCGGGCGGTAGTCCGCCACTGCGGCAGCGGAGATGAAGATATCCGTCGACGGCAGCTCGCGATGGGTGGCTGCGTACATCTGTTCGGCGCTCTCGACGTCGATGCGCTGGACACCTGGCGGTGTATCGATCGACACCGGGCCACTGATCAGCGTGACGCGTGCTCCGGCGAAGTACGCGGCCTGTGCGACTGCGAAGCCCATCTTTCCGGAGCTGCGGTTGCTGATGAAGCGTACCGGGTCGATGCGCTCGCGCGTCGGCCCGGCGGTGATGACGACATGCAGGCCCTCGAGGACGCGCGGCATCGAGATCAGTGCGATCACGCACGTTCGGCCAGATCGAGCGGCTCGAGCATCCGTCCTGGCCCGAACTTCGCCGCAGGCCTGGTCCCCTTCGCCCGGGCCATAGATGTGCGATGCCGCGTGCACTGCAGCGTCGCAACGTTGGCTTGCGTCGCTGCGTTGGCCCACATCAGATGGTTCATCGCCGGCGCAACGGCAATCGGCGCGTCCGTCGCGAGACATAACGTACTGAGCAGAGTCATCGGCGAAGCCCGTGCGCCAGGCGTGCGATGAAATTGGCGCTACCAGGGGCGACCAGCACCAGCTGGGCCCAGCGTGCGAGCTCGATGTGGCCCATGGCCGCTTCCGCCATCTCGTCCCACAAATCAGTGCGCGTAGGGCGGCCCGAGACCGCCTGAAAGGTCGAGTGGCGATACGAACTTCGTGTGCCGCCGCGGTCATGACGACCTGGACCTCGGCACCTCGCTCGGTCAGTCGGCGCACCAGATCCGGGCTCTTGTACGCCGCAATGCCGCCGGTGACACCGAGGAGGATCCGCTGGAGTCGAATCGTTCATGGGCGGACATTATCCGAGCCTCGACCAAAGCGGGCAAACCGGTTGTCGTAGCGGTCATAAACCGGTTTCTTGGCTCACGCATGCCATTTCGCACTGCACTTGCGATGGGCTGACGGTGATCATTTCGTCCGCGCCATGACGGGCACTGGCGGTGCGGGTTCACCATGTCGATTCGTGATTGGCGGAGCGCGGAGCGACCGCGCGAAAAACTACTGCATCTTGGTCCGGGCGCACTGTCGGAAGCGGAGTTGCTCGCGCTGGTGATTCGCGTCGGCAGTCGCGGTGTGAGCGCCGGTGGATCTAGCGCGCGAGGTCCTCAAGGAATTCCGCTCGTTGCGGGCGCTGCTGAGCGCTGATGTCGGGCGCTTCTGTCAGCACCCGGGCCTCGGCCCGGCACGTTACTGCGGAACTGCAGGCGGCGCTCGAGCTGGCGCGGCGCCACTACCAGGAAGCATTACAGATCGGCCCGGGTCTGAACTCGCCGCGCGCGACCCGGGACTTCCTGACCGCGCGGTTGCGCGACCGCAGCTACGAAGTGTTCTGCTGCCTGCACCTCGACAACCGTCATCGCCTGATAGCGTTCGACGAGCTGTTTCGGGGCACGATCGACGGGGCGAGCGTGCACCCGCGCGAGAGTTGTAAAGCAGGCGCTGGCGCGCAACGCCGCGGCGGTGATTCTCGCGCACAACCACCCGTCCGGCGTCGCCGAGGCCAGCCAGGCCGATGAGCTGATCACGCAGCGCCTCAAGAGGCCCTGGCGCTGGTCGATATCCGCCTGCTCGACCATGTGATCGTCGGGGATGGGACCTGCCTGAGCTTTGCACGAGAAGGGCCTGATATGACCGTCATCGGCAAGTTTGAGGAGTTGGGGACTGCTCTCGGTGCCCCCGTTCTTGCTTGATTGCCTCAAAGAGACGCTGAGTGACCCCGCGAAAGTTACGAGCAAGAATCTGTTGAGGTTTTATTCGTGTCGGGGAGCCGAGGCAGTCCCCAACCCTCAAACTTGCCCGAGTCGGCGCTTTCGGCTATCTTTTCGCGCTCTTTTGGCACGCCCGTCGCTCTAACTCATTGGCCGGCGGCTCATTTTCGAGGCAGCAATCATGTCCCGAGTCTGTCAGGTCACCGGCAAGCGGCCGATCGTCGGCAACTACCGTCTCGCACGCGCAACAACCGCAAGCGACGACGCTTTCTTCCCGAACCTGCACGTGCAGCGATTCTGGCTGGAGAGCGAGAAGCGCTTCGTGAGCCTGCAACGTATCCACGCGCGGACTGCGCACGATCGAGAAGCGTGGCCTCGACGTGGTGGTTGCGGAGCTGCGCGCCCGGGGCGTCAAAGTCTGAGGGAGGCGGTCATGCGCGAAAAGATCAAGCTGGTGTCGTCAGCGGGAACAGGTCACTACTACACGACGATGAAGAACAAGCGCCTGCACCCCGACAAGCTCGGAGACCATGAAATTACGATCCGGCGTGCGCAAAGCACGTCAACGTACAAGGAATCGAAGATCAAGTAGCGCCGAACGTGGCGCCAGAAACATGAAAACCCGCCAATCGGCGGGTTTTCTTTGGTCTGCAATTCTGTTTGAGTTGCTAGGCCGGTTGCAACGCGTAGCCGCGCAATGACGTTGCGGAAGTCCTGCAGCACCTTCACGCCACTCTGCTTCAGCCTGGGCGCACCAATCCTTGAGTTGGGCACGCAGACGTTCGTTGCTGGCGTTCGCTCCGCTCCACAACTGCTGGAGCCGCTCGCGGAATTCGTGAACCGTGCGCAGGGCGCGGGTTGCTGTCGAGGATTTCCTTGAGCCGCCGCGTGCCAGTCTCATCGAGCAATCTCGGATGGCGCACCAGGAGCTTGCGCACGCCGCGCTTCAGGCGCGACTCGGAACCATCGCGGCGCGCGCTCGGCGCGGAGCACACGGGCAGCGTCACCTTGCGGCTGTATTCACGCAGTACGTGCATGCGATTGATGATGACTGCGCGCAACGTATCCAGATCGAGCGCGTCGCGGCTCGACCCGGGCAGGCTCCGGCGCCGTGCGAATCACCTTCGCAAGCCCGAAGAATTCCAGCAGGCGGATGAAAAACCAGCCGATGTCGAATTCCCAGCTGCGCACCGAAAACTTGGCGGAGGCAGGAAAGCGTGGTGATTGTTGTGCAGCTCTTCGCCGCCGAGCAGCACACCCCACGGCGTGATGTTGCGGGCCGCATCTTCGGCATTCGAAGTTGCGATAGCCGCTGTGATGGCCGACACCGTTGATGACGCCCGCCGCGAAAAACGGCATCGCCATCATCTGGATGGCAGAGGATGATGATGCCCGGCACGCCGAACAGCACCAGGTCGATCAGCACCATCAGGATGATGCCGACGTTCCAGTAGCGCGAGTAGACGTTCCGTTCGATCCAGTCGTCCGGAGTGCCGCGCCCGTACTTCTCGAGCGTCTCAGCGCTTGCGGGCCTCCTCCGTGTAGAGCTCCTTGCCCTCGAAGAGCACCTTGCGCAGCCGAAGACCACCGGGCTGTGCGGATCGCCGGGCTCATCCGAGAAGGCGTGGTGCTTGCGGTGGACCGCGACCCATTCATTGGTCAGCATCCCCGAGCTCATCCAGATCCAGAAGCGAAAGAAGTGTCGCATCACTGGATGCAGATCGAGGCTACGGTGCGTCGCGTCGCGATGCAGATAGAGGGTGACTGCCGTCACGGTGGTTTGCACCATGAGGAACGTGACAAGCGCGTATTCCCAGAAGCTGAGATTCAGTACGCCATACAAAAAAGTGAGGTCCATCAGATACTCCGGACGCCGCCCAGAGGTGAGAGGCGGTGGACTATAGCGAACCGGTGCCTTCCCGCCAAATGCGCTCATGTCACGCTCTTGTAAAGGCAGCATTGTCGGACCATTCAGAATGAGCGTCTGCCAGCCGCCCTCCTATACTCCTGCCCATGCCTGAGCTGCCGGAAGTCGAAACCACGCGCCGCGGCATTGCACCCGCGCTGAAGGGACGGCGCATCGCGGCCGTCGTCGTGCGCGAGCCGCGGCTGCGCTGGCCGGTTGCCTGCGACACTCGCCCCTTCGGCCGCAGGCCAGGCGATCCGTGGCGTGCGACGACGTGCCAAGTACCTGCTCATCGACCTCGAGGGCGGGAGCCTGATCCTGCATCTCGGCATGTCGGGGAGCCTGCGTGTCCTGCCGCCCGCGACGCCGCTGGTCACCCATGACCACGTCGACATCCTGCTGGATTCCGGCCTCGCGCTGCGCTTCAACGACCCGCGCCGTTTCGGAAGTCTCCTGTGGGCCGATGGCGATCCGCTCACGCATCCACTCCTACGCCGCCTCGCCCCGGAGCCGCTCGCTGCGAGCTTCAACGGCGAGTACCTCGAGCGCGTCACCCGCAAGCGGCGCGTCGCCATCAAGCAATTGCTGATGAACAGCCAAATCGTGGTCGGCGTCGGGAATATCTATGCGAGCGAAGCGCTGTTCCGCGCCCGCATCAACCCGCGGCGCGTCGCAGGTCGGTTGAATCGAGCCCAGCTCGCGCGCCTCGCGCGCGCCATCAAGACGGTGCTCAACCTCGCGATCAAAGTGGGCGGGACGACGCTACGGGACTATGTCGGCGCGGATGGCAATCCGGGTACTTCCGTCAAAAGCTCTATGTGTACGAGCGCACTGGTAAGCCGTGCCGCGTTTGCCGCACACCGATCCGGCAGTTCACCCAGGGCCAGCGCTCGACCTACTACTGCCCTCACTGCCAGAAGTGAGCTAGCGGACCATTCCCTCGCCTACACCGCGCGGATCGGATGCAGCCACCACCGATTGCGTGGCGTAGTCCCAGGTGATCACCTGCATGTTGCCGATGGTCGGCGGCCAGTCGCGGAACTTGTGGCCGCGTTGCTCGAGCGATTGGCGCTCCTCTTCCCGTGAGGCCTTTGGGCTCGGCGAACACCAGGTCCGGCTGGTACTGGTGATGGATGCGCGGCGCGGTGACGATGCCCATCGGCATCGGCGCCGTTGAGCCAGTTGAGATGTGCCGAGCAGCACCATCGATGGAATGAAGCTGCCGCCGGGCGATCCCAGGATTGCGATGCCCCGCTCGGACTCGAGGAACGTTGGAGTCATGCTGGATAGCGGGCGCTTGCCGGGTGCGATCGAATTCGCCTCGGCGCCAACCAGCTTGTAGATGTTCGGCTCACCCGGCTTGATCGCAAAGTCATCCATCTCGTTGTTGAGCAGAATGCCGGTGCCCGGGATCACAAGGCCGGTGCCAAACCAGGCGTTGAGCGTGATCGTAACCGCAACGCGATTGCCTTCCCGATCGAGGATCGCGAAGTGCGTGGTGCTGACGCCGCTGCTGGTGTCGCCGATGTAACCCGGCAACGCAGAGGCTCGGAGTGGCGCGGTCGAGACGAATCGAGGCGCGTTCCCCGCGGCGTAGTCCGGGCTGAGGAGCCGCTGAATCGGCATGGAAACGAACGCCGGATCGCCAAGGTATTCCGCCCGGTCGCGATGCACGCGGCGCAGGCTCTCAATGATCACGTGCTTGCGGGTCGCGCTGTCGAGTTGCGCAAGTTCGTAGCCGTCGAGAATGTTGAGGGCGTTGAGCACTGCGATGCCGCCGGAGGAAGGCGGTGGCGCGGTCACGATGCGCACGCCGCGATATTCACCGATCAATGGTTGTCGTTCGATCAGGCGGTAATTCGCCAGGTCTTCCAGCGACCAGATGCCGCCGAGCTTGCGCACGCCTGCGACCAGCTTCTCGGCGAACGGCCCTTGTAGAAGCCATCCGGACCCTTTTCTGCGACCACGGTGAGCGAACGGGCGAGTTCGGGCTGCTTGAGCAGACGACCTGCCGTTGGCGCAGCGCCATGCACGAGAAAATCCGCGCGGCGTCGGGGCTGCGTTCGAATGCGGGTCGCTTGCGTCCAATGTCCTCGGCCAGGCGTGCGTAGACCGGAAATCCGTTGCGGGCGAGACGAATCGCAGGTTGGAGGCTCTGCTTGAGCGGCAGACGGCCGAACTTCTCCGCGAGATGCGCCCATGCCGCTACTTCGCCCGGAATTCCGGCCGCGAGCGCGGTATCGGTCGATCGGCCCGGCACCGGCTTGCCCTCGGCATCGAGAAACATATCGCGGGTGGCCGCAGCGGGCGCGACCTCGCGAGCATCCACGAGCAGGTCGAGTCCGTCGCTCGAACGATGCAGCATGTAGAAACCGCCGCCGCCCAATCCGGAGCCGCGCGGTTCGGTGACTTCCAGCGCTGCACTCACCGCTACGGCGGCGTCGAATGCGTTGCCGCCGGCAGCCAGGGATCTCAAATCCAGCTTCGCTCGCGAGCGGGTAGGCACTGGCTATTGCCGCGGCTGGGGGTTTGCGGCGCTTCGTCAGCGAGTGCCCACTGTGACAGGAGCAGCAGCGCGAACAGGCAGGAAATCCAGAGGTGGCTCGATCTGTTCGCGTCGTTACCCTTCATGCCACTCCTCGCAACGGGCCTTGCTCGTCTGCTGATGTCTCATGCCTGCTTCATCTTCTTCAACTCCGCCGCAACGATCGGATGGACGAATTCGGACACATCACCGCCGAAGGTCGCGATCTCGCGCACCAAAGTTGACGAGATGAAAGTGAACTGTTCCTGAGGCGTGAGGAACACCGTCTCTACGCCAGCGAAAGATGCCGCGACATGGTGGCGAGCTGAAACTCGAACTCGAAGTCCGACACCGCGCGCAACCCGCGCACGATGACGCTGATGCCATTGCGACGCGCGAAATCCACGGTGAGGCCGGTATAGCCCTGCACTTCCACGTTGGGCACATCGCTTGAGCACCTGGCGCGCAAGACTCACGCGCTGCTCGAGACTGAACATGGGCGTCTTGTTGGTGTTGGCCGCGATCGCGACCACGACGCGGTCGAAAATGCCGGCCGCGCGGCGGACCAGGTCCTGATGCCCGTTGGTGATGGGGTCGAATGTGCCCGGATACACCGCATTGCGACTCATCGCGTGTCCCCTCGTGCGAGTGGCGCCGCCTGGCGACGGGCCAGATGATACCCGACCTCCCCGGCGCGACCGGTCCGATGCAGGATCCATTGGTCCGGAAGCGCCGGCGGACCCTCCCGGGCGGGCCGCTCGATATAGATGAATGCGCTCGGCGCCAGCCAGCCACGCGCCTCGAGCAGCGTGCAGATCGTTTGCAGCGATTCATGAGGCGAACGGCGGGTCGAGAAACACGATGTCGAATGCTTCCGGCGGCGATTCGAGATAGCGGCGCGCTTCGGCCAGCTTTGGTTCAGCTCCTTCGGCCTTCAACGTCGAAAGCGCGAGGTGCAAATGCTTGATGACCTCGGGCTCGCGATCGACGAGCACCACCCGTGCGGAACCACGCGACAGCGCTTCGAGACCGAGTGCGCCCGAACCTGCGAACAGATCAAGGCAGCGACTTCCCGCGATCACCGGCTGCAGCCAGTTAAAGAGAGTCTCGCGCACGCGATCCGGCGTCGGCCTGAGTTCACTGAGTGACGGAAACTTCACCCGGCGGCCGCGCCAGCTACCCCAATGATGCGCAGCTCGTTACGACCGCTCGGTCGCTGAGAATGGAGTGCGGAGTTCTTGCGACCGGGTGATTTTCTTGACATTTCTGGGTTCGACCCCGAGAGGATGGCCGACTTGATGGCTGCGCCGCGCACAGCGTAGGCTTGTCGCCACTAAAACGAGCGCCTACGCGCCCTTTTTCCGCGATCTTTCAGGAGCAAACCATGAGGACCGTGCGCGCCGCAATCCTGCTGCTGACAGGGATGTTGCTGTCGGGTTGTTTCTCGGATTCGACCTCGAAGGTGAAGCGAGTATCGGGCCAACCGATCCGACCAGCGGCAACGGTGCGCCGACCACGCCGCCCCCGCCGACCGCCACAGCGTTCCGACCTCAGTTCCAACCTCTGAGTGGCATCTTCCCGTACCCGAACGATCTGTACTTCAGCGGCAGCACCGACGGCACGTTGAATCTACCGATAAACCCGTTCCAACCCACCGCGTCGACCATCAATCAGCTCGATGGCTTCTCGACTACTGCGTACATGTCGGTGCGCTTCGTGGCCGGCGCGATCGATGCGGCGACGCTGACTGCTGCCAACATGCGGGTGATCCGGTTGACGTTGGATAACGCGACAAAGGCTCCATCCTCCCACCGGCCCCGGGTGCACAGCCTCCACAGGTGTTGGTTTTCAACACGGACTACACCGCGACGGTGTCGCAAGAGCAGGGCTCCGCGGGCGGCACTTTGATCATTCAACCGACCAAGCCGCTGACCGCGTCAGCCGGCTCCGGTGAATTTCGGTTACCTCGTGCTGCTGACCAATGGCGTACATAGCACGACAGGAAGTGCCGCAGTCGCAGACGCCGACTACCAGACCGTACGAGACCAGGCGATCAGTGACATCCAGTCTGGCGCTACGACGCCAACCTGCACGCCGATCACTAACGTGACGCTCAACGCGATCTGCCGGCTGACGTTCGGGCATCTGCGCATCGGTGCGGCAACGGGGTTGAATCCAGCCAACGTCGTAGTCTCATTCAGTTTCTCGACGCAATCGAGTGCCGACACGCTCGGTTTCCTCGCAGGACAAATCGCTGCCTCCACTCCGAGCCCACCGGCAGTCTTCTCTCCTCCTGGCACCGGACCAACCGGACATCTCACGACGAAGGATCTGCTTGGGGCCGCTTCAGGTTCCCCAGGAATAGCAGATATCTTTTGGGGACGGTGCGCGTCCCTACTACCTCTCGACACCGAGCGTGGCGCCGACTGCGCCCGTCACGCGCTTCTGGACGGCAGCGGCAGCCTCGCCCGCTCCAGGTATCGACCCAGCGAGCCGAAATCTCACTCGCTTCAATCCCGTGCCGGCGAAAACGACAGATCTCGACATACCGCTGTTCGTCACGATGCCGAACGCGCTCGCGGAGTCCTGCCGGAGTGAAGCCATCGACCGGCTGGCCGGTCGCGATCTTCCAGCACGGCCTGACGCGCAATCGCGTGGATGCAGTGGCAATGGCGGATGCGTTCGCATCAGCGGGCTTTGTGGTGGTCTCAATCGATTTGCCACTGCATGGGATCACACCGGCAAATACCGCACTCGCACCCCTCCGCCAGCCGGGACTCGAGCTGACGTTCGACCTTGACGTGAGCAACAACACTACCCTCGCCCCCGGTCCGGATGGCGTCGTCGACGGCTCGGGTCAGAACTTCGTGAACCTGTCGAGCCTGCTGACGACACGCGACAACCTGCGCCAGGGCACGGTGGATTTGCTGGCGCTAACGCGCGCGCTCTCGGTGCTCGATCTGGACGGCGATACCGTTTCAGACATCAATACAGGCAATATTCATTTCGTCGGCCATTCGCTTGGGAGCATCGTTGGTGCGACGTATGCGCGATTCGGTGCTGGCGCGCTCACTGCATCACTCCTCATGACTGGCGGAGGTGTCGCGCGGACGATCACCGACTCGCCCACGTTTGGACCGGCAATCAACAATGCGTTGACCGCGCAAGGTCTCATTCCGGGGACGACTCTTTACAACCAGTTCCTGCGCGATGCGCAGACCGC